>Ga0302146_10000439_pt1 | contig 25634 bp, 20 predicted proteins | sample I_Bog_E3_1_FD_193578 | JGI IMG/M metagenome (GOLD analysis project Ga0302146, IMG submission 193578) | Peat permafrost microbial communities from Stordalen Mire near Abisko, Sweden - I_Bog_E3_3 | ecosystem: Environmental > Terrestrial > Soil > Wetlands > Peat | place: Sweden: Abisko, Stordalen...
CAGGGGGTGAGCCTTGCTGCGCATGCCGACAAGGTCGTCGCAAATACGAGTCATGTTGCCGCGACTCTCGCCCGTGGCATCGCAGAGTTCGGACGAGTCGACCAGGTTGTCGGGGCGACTGCGCAGCGCCACCATCACGAAGTAGCCGCGGTTGCTGATCGCGTGCGGCCCAAGCGCACGTCTGAGCCTTTCGTTCATCAACGAATGGCAGATCTGCATCTGGATGTAGATGGCGATGTCGTCCAGCTCGTCACACGTCGCGCCCGGACGAGCCCGTTCGGGCGCATCGACGCCGCGACGTGTCAGCCTGCCTCGTGCACTGTTCATCTGAAGTGCCTGATATTGGCGAATCGACGCAACTTCCGTCCAATCCCGGCGATGAAAGACCTCATGAAACTCAACGCCCAGATGTTGCAAACCCGGTGCCATGTCGCAAGGAAATCCGATCCTGCTGCATGCGGAGGATCAGACGCCGTCAGGGAAGCTGTCCGCTTCCCAGCGACTTGTAGATCGCGACAAGCGCCGTCTGTTCTCGCGCGCGGCTATCGGAGAGGTCACGCTTGGACTCCAGCAATTGCGTTCTTGTGCCGAGCACTGGCAGGAACGTAGTCAGTCCATTGGCGTAGCGCGCCTGCGCCAGGTCTGCATCGTTTTCTGACAGGCGCAGCCGCTCGGCAATTCGGCTCGCGTGCTGCGTCTCGGCCACGTAAGAGGAAATCGAATTGTCGACATCGTGCCAAGCCGCCAGGACAGCTTGCTGATAGGCCACCGCAGCCTCCTGCTGTTGCAACTCCCGCAGGACGATCGTGGAACGGCGCCGGCCCTGATCGAAGATCGGGATGGTCAGGCTGGGGCCGGCGCTCCATTGCCGGCTGCCCCAGTCGCCGAACGTCGAGCTGGCCACTGATTCGAGACCGAAGCTGGCGCCCAAGGTGATACGCGGGTACAGGTCCGCCACGGCAATGCCGATGTTGGCCGTGGCAGCGTGCAGTCGTGTTTCTGCGGCCTGGATGTCGGGACGGCGGCGCGCGAGGTCGGAAGGCAGCCCGAGTCTCAGATCTGGCAACGGACGGCTGTCCAGTTGCACGCCATCGGAGGCCAATTCAGCGTTGAGCGTTCCCGGCGTCATGCCGCAGAGCAGCGTGATCTGGTTCATCGCGAGTGCCTCCTGCGACTGCGCGGCAGGCAGTGTCGACTGGAGGCTCGCAACCTGGGCGCGTTGCTGACTCAGCGCCGATTCATCGGACAGCCCGCCGCTAAACTGCGCATCGAGCAACTGCACCGCCTCCCGCGCCGCTGCGAGTTCCGCGCGCAGGAGTTGCTGCTGCCTCTGCGCGGCGCGCATGGAGAAGTAGGATCGGGCCAGTTCGGCCTCGACGCTCAAGCGGGCCTGTTGCAGCGCCGCCCGCTGTCCATCGGTGTTCGCCTTCGCGGCTTCTTCCGAGCGCAGCACGCGGCCCCACAGGTCGGGCTCCCAGGACGCGTCGAAACCTGCCTGATAGAGCGTGAAGGGCGCGCTGAGCGCGTCCAGCAGCATCTGCTTGTCGGTACCGCCGATCAGGTTGACGAGGCGTGCCGAACTGCCGGATTCGCTTTGACGTTGGCGCGTGATGCCGCCCTGGCCCTGGACCTGCAGCCCGCGCTGGGCGCTGACCGTTGCTTCGTCCATGCGCGACTGGAGTACGCGCAAGGCGGCCGTCCTGACGTCCTGGTTGGCCGTCGCCGCGATGGCCTGCAGATGCAGCAATTGCGCATCGCCGAAGACGGCCCAGCGGTCCGCCGGCAGCGTCGCGCTCGACTCGCGCGGTGCGGAGAGCTCGGGCGAGCCGCCATGGCGTTGCGACCAGTCCGCAGCGGCGTCGACGTCGGGGCGGACGAAGTCCGGGCCGACCGCGCTGCAGCCTGCCAGCGCTGCCAGGCACGCGACGGCCGCCGACACGGCCATCGCGCTGCGGGGTCGTGCGCTCGCGCGCGAACGGGAGTGCGGAAGCGATGTCATGGACAAGTCCTTTTCAGACCAGGCGATTGCGGAACAGCCAGGCAGCCGCGGGCAGGGTCACCGCGGCGATCAGCAACAAGGGAACGAGGTCGGGGATCACCACCGACAGGCCGACGCCCTCCAGGTAGACCCGCCGGACGAGGTCGATGCCGTAGCGCAGCGGGTTGACCATCGTCGCGATCTGCAGGACGCGCGGCATCGCGGCCACCGGTGTCGTCAGGCCGGACAGCAACATCATGGGCATGAGCAGCACGAAGGTGTAGAGCATGGCCTGCTGCATGTTGGCCGAGAGTGCGCTGACCGACAGCCCGATGCCGACGCCCGCGATCATGAAGGCCGCGAGGCCGACGTAGAGCGTGCCGGCGGAACCCGCCATCGGAATGTGGAACCAGAAGCGCGTGACCAGCAGCACCAGCGTGGACTGCACCAGGCCGATCATCATGGGCGGGATCGCCTTGCCGATCATGATCTCGCCGGGCGACAGCGGCGTCACCAGCAGCTGGTCGAAAGTGCCTTGCTCGCGTTCGCGCGCCACCGACAGGGCGGTCAGCATCAGCGTCTGCAGCATGCTCAGCGACGCGATCAGCGCAGGCATGAAATTCCAGCGCGTCTCCAGGTTCGGGTTGAACCAGGCGCGCGTCTCGAGCGTGAGCACGGGCGCCCCGCCGCCGCGCTGGCGCGCCTGTTCCAGGTTGAACGCGTCGACGACCTCGGCAACCGCCGCGGCCGCCGAATTCGCGGTGGTCGAATTGCGGGCGTCGAGGATCAGCTGGATCTGCTCCGGCTGCCCTGCCATGAGTTGCTGCTCGAATCGTGGCCCGATCCGCAGCACCATCAGCGCCCTCTGCGAGTCGATGAGGGGCGCGATGGCGGAGTCCGACTGCAAGGTGGCGACGCGCCGGAAGAAGCCGGTGCCGTCGAGGTGCGCGAGCAGGCTGGCGGAGGTCGGGCTGCGGCTCTGGTCCAGCACGGCGTAGGGCACGTTGGACAGGTCATACGTGGCGACGTATCCGAAGATCAGGCTTTGCAGCAGCACCGGCACGAACAGGATGGCGCGGCTCGAAGGGTCCTTCAGCACGGACATCAATTCCTTGCGGACGAGGGCCATCAGGCGAAACAGGAAATCGGTCACGGGGCGGCCTCAGGCGATGCGCTTGCGGGTCACCAGCCGCGCGGCGGTGAGCAGGGTCACGGCGTACGCCGCCAGGATGGCGCAGTCCTTGACGACGATGGGCCAGACGTTGCCGGCCAGCATCAGCGTCTTGATCAAATCGAGAAAGTGGGTGGCGGGCAGCAACTCGCCGATGACGCGAACCGCGGTCGGCACGTTGTTGAGGTCGAACAGGAAGCCCGACAACATCATCGCGGGCAGGAAGCTCGTCAGCAACGCCACCTGGCTCGCGATGAACTGGTTCTTGGTCGCCGAGGAGATCAGCAACCCCACGCCGAGCGCGACGAACATGTAGAGCACCGAGCTGAGCACGAGCAGCCACATCGATCCCTCCATGGGCACGTGGAACAGGAAGCGCGCGGCGACCATGCACATGGCGAATCCGATCATTCCGACCACGAAGTACGGGATCAGCTTGGCCAGGAGGATCTCCAGCGGTCGCACGGGCGTGACGAAGAGCGCCTCGAGCGTGCCGCGCTCCCACTCGCGCGCCACGACCAACGACGTCAGGAACGCACCGACCAGCGTCATGATGAGGACGATCAGTCCCGGCACCAGGTACCAGGTGCTCGTGTTGGCCGAGTTGAACCACATGCGCTGTTGGACGACGACGGTGCCGAAAGGCGCATCGTCGGAAGTCGATGCGAGATCTCCCTGGCTGTCGGCGTTGCGGAGCGACCACTGCGCCAACGCACCGCTGACGTAGCCCTGGATGGTCCGCGCGGTAGACGCGTCGGCACCGTGGACGATCAGTTGCAGCTGGCCCTGGCCGGCGGCCAGCCGGCTGGCGAAGTCGCTCGGGACGCGCAGGATGCCGTCCACCTCGTGCGCCTGCATCAGGCGTGTAGCCTCCGGCATGGTGCCGACATAGACCGGCGTGACGTAGGTCGTCAATCGCAGCCCCTCCAGCACGTCCAGCGTCGTCGGAGACGAGTCTTCCAGGACGATCGCGATCGGCGCGTTGTCGATGTCGAGCGATATCCCGTAGCCGAACAGCAGGATCAGCAGCGCGGGCAGGGCGATGCCGATGGCCAGGTTGCTGCGATCTCGCAGCAGCTGGCGCACCTCCTTGCGCGTGAGCGCCACGAGGCGACTCCAGAAGCCGCCATGGCGGGGCGTCGCGGCGACGTTCATGCCGTCGTCTCCGCTGCAGCTCGTTGCGGTTGCTCATCGCGCGATCGCCGGACGATATGGATGAATGCCTCCTCCATGCCGAGCTTGACCGCTGGCGCGGTACCTGCCTCACTCGCCTGTTCCCGCACTTGCTGCGGCGTGCCGAGTGCCAACACCTTGCCCGCATCCTGGATGATGATGCGATCGCAGTACTCGGCCTCTTCCATGAAGTGCGTGGTGACGACGATCGTCGTGCCGCCTTCCGAGAGCGCCGTGATGCGACGCCAGAATTCTCGGCGCGCCAGCGGGTCGGCGCCGCTGGTGGGCTCGTCGAGGAACAAGATCTGCGGCTCGTGCAGCAGCGCCGCCGCCATGGCCAGGCGTTGGCGGTAGCCGCCGGGCAGCTGGCCGCTGGGCGTGCTGCGCAGCGACTGCAGCGAGAACTGGTCGATCACGGCGGCGATGCGATCCTTGGCGCGCTGCCCGCGCAGGCCGTACGCGCCCGCGAAGAAGCGCAGGTTCTCATCGACGTCCAGGTTGCCGTAGAGCGCGAACTTCTGCGAGACATAGCCGACATTGCGACGCGCGGTGGCACGGGCGTCGCGCAGGTTCACGCCCGCGACGCTGAGGCTCCCGCTGGTGGCCGGCAGCAGGCCGCAGAGCATGCGGAACGTGGTCGTCTTGCCCGCGCCGTTGGGACCGAGCAATCCGAACACCTCGCCTTTGCGGACGGAGAACGAGGTGTCCTGCACCGCGACGAAGTCGCCGAACTTGCGCACGAGATGTTTCACTTCGATCACGGGTTCCGTCGCCCGTGCCGCGGCCGGAGCGTCGACAGCGGTACTCGACATGACCGCGGCACCCTCGGGCTCCTTGAGGCGAAGCAGTGCCATGAAGCCGTCTTCCAGCCGGGCTGCCACGGCGCGCACCGGCATATCGTGCAACGCGACGATCGATGCAGGAATGTCTGTGCCGGGGCGCGCAATGAAGCGGACTTCGCCCGCCTGCGGAACTGCGTCGAGCACCTGATGCGTGTCGTCCAGTAGCCGCGCCTGCAACCAGCGAGCGGGACGGTCGGCGGGCGGTGTCGCCACGTAGCAGAGCTTGTCGGCGTGGACGCGCAGCGATTGCGGCGTGCCCTGCGCCAGCACCTGCCCCTGACGCATCAGGAAGACCTGCGCGCAGCGCTCGGCCTCGTCCAGATAGGCGGTGCTCACCACGACGGTCAGTTGCTCGTCATCGACCAACTGCTGGACGATCTGCCACAACTCGCGACGCGACAGCGGGTCGACGCCTACCGTGGGTTCATCCAGCAGCAGTAGTTCGGGCGAGCGCACCAGCGTGCACGCGAGCCCCAGCTTCTGCTTCATCCCACCCGACAGCTTGCCCGCCGGCCGTGTGGTGAAGCGGCCCAGGTCGGTCATGTCGAGCAGCTTCTTGTAGCGCGCAGTTCGCTCGGACCCGGGCACGCCGTGCAGGTCGGCGTAGAGATCCAGGTTCTCCTGCACGCTCAGGTCATCGTAGAGCCCGAAGCGCTGCGGCATGTAGCTGATGCGATCCTGCACCGACTGCGGGTCGCGCACGACGTCGATGCCCAGCACCGTGAACGTGCCGCCGTCGGGCACCAGGAGGCCGGCGGCCAGGCGTAGCAACGTGGTCTTGCCGGCGCCATCAGGACCGACGAGCGCCGTCAATGAACCGGCTGCCACCTGGATGGACACGTCGTCTAGTGCGACGACCTGCTGCTTCGATTCCTTCACCGTGAAGGTGCGCCGCAGGTGCTCGCCATTCAGTGCGACGGCAGCGGGCATCATGGCTTCACGCTCTGGCCCTCAGCGGCCGCCGGCAGTCGCAGACGGACAGTCGCCGGCATGCCTAGCCGAAGTTGATCCTGCGGGTCGTCGACCATGAACCGCACCTCGTAGACGAGGCTGGTGCGCAGCTCCGGGGTCTCGACCGTCTTGGGCGTGAACTCTGCCACCGACGAGATGTAGCCGACGCGGGCCGGGATGACGTGATCCGGCCGGCTGTCCGTCGTCACTCCGGCGTTCATACCAGTGGCGATGCGGCTCAGCTGCGACTCCAGGACATAGGTGCGCACCCATTTAGGCGCGGTGATCGCGAGGGTGAAGACCGGACGCTGGGGCGACGCCATGTCCCCAGGTTCGAGCAACCGGGCTCGCACGACGGCATCGATCGGCGCGTGCAGTTCCGACTCGTCGATCTGGCGCTGGATGAGTGCCTGCTCGGCGCGCGCGGAAGCGAGCTGGCTGCGGGCCTGCGCGATGTCTTCCTTGCGCGGCCCCGCGACCACGAGCTGCAACGTCTTGCGCAGGCTCTCCGCTTGCGCCGCTTCGACCTGGGCGTGTCCCAGCGCCGTGTCGAGATCCTGCTGGCTGACCGCCTTGCCCGCCGTTGCCTCGCTGGTCGACTTCAGGCGCGCGAGCTGCCGCGCCGCGAGATCCGCATTGGCCTGCGCCGCGGCGAGATTGGCCTTCGCCTGGGCGACCTCCTCGGGTCGGCTCCCCGCCTGCAATCGGAGTAGCGCCTGCTCCTGGACGCCGATCTGCGCCGCGCTCTGGGCCAGCCGGACGAGGGACGTGCGCTCGTCAAGCACTGCCAATACGGAACCCGCATGCACCTTGTCGCCCTCGCGAACGCGGATCTCGGAGATCCGCTCGTTGGCATTGAACGCGAGCGACACCTGGCGAATGTCGACGTTGCCGTACAGCGTGAGTTCATCGGGATCGCCGGCGTGCCGATGCGCCATCCAGGCCCAGGTTGCCGCGCCTGCCGCGACCACGACGATGATCGCCAGGGGCAAAAGGATCTTCTTGTTCATGGGCCTTGATCTCCGACGAAAGCGTAGGCAAGACATAGCATACATCAACTTCAAATTTGAATTTGAGGTTTACGTCGTGCGTTTGCGGTTACGCTTGTTCGATGACAGCTCGAGTTATCCGCAAGCCGAAGCCTGCTCCCCGGTCCGTCCGCTCGGATGGTGCGGAGACTCGCCTGCACATCCTTCAGGTCGCCGGCCAGCTTTTCGCCGAAAAGGGCTTCGAGCGGACCACCAGTCGGGAGATCTGTTCGGCCGCCGGCACGAACCTGGCAGCTGTGAACTATCACTTCGGCAGCAGGGACGGCCTGTACGAGGCCGTGCTCGTCGAGGCGCACGGACAGATCGTCGGGCTCGACGACCTGGAGTCGATAGCGCGCTCAGCGGTCACCGCGGAAGCCAAGCTTCGCGAGCTGATCGCGCTCATCGTCGGGCGATCGTCAGCCGTCGATCTGCCCTGGGGCCTGCGCGTTCTGGTGCGTGAATTCATGAGCCCGTCGACTCACGTCAACGTGCTGCTGAAGCAAGCAGTGCTGCCGAAGCTGCGTGTGGCGGTGGCCATGATCGCTGAATTTCTTGGCGTCCCGCAGGAGCATCCGCTCGTTCAGCGAGCCCTCGCGTTCGTCGTGCTCCCGTGCATCATGCTCGTGGTCGCGCCGCGACCTGTGCTTCGCCAGGCATTGCCAGCGCTGATGGCCGATCCTGCCTCCCTGGCTGAAGACATGAGCAACTACGCACTGGCAGGCCTGTCGTCGCTGGCCAGCTTGCACTCATCGCGCTGACATTGATTTCCATGCTGTTGTCGAGCGGAAGCGGGCGGGCCTTCCCAGTGCCGGAACTGCGACCGCGTGGGATGGGAAGTGGCCTGTCGCCCTCAGCTGAATGTCCGATGGCTGACTCCCCAGCTGCGACCACGGAATTCAGCTTTGGGTCGGTTTTTGCCGATCGGCAAGCGCGCCGCGATGGCAGCAATGCAGCGACAGCCGCCCTCCGCGTTCGCCCGCCGAACGACCGTTGTCGGCCGGGCCGATCCGGGCCTCGGGCGGCTTCTGTGATTCGCTACGCGACTCGCCCGTCCCGCTGGAAGACCGGGTTCTGCATTCCGTCGCCTGCATGCAAGAACGCCTCGCACGAGGAACGGCTGCCCGGAGCCCGCGATGGCCGATTGGGTGGCGGCGAGCACCGCAGTTGCGGGGGGGCGCAGCGAAGTCGGGCCGCAGGCCCGACCGCCGCACAGGCCCGGCGCGGGCACCGGATAGCCGTTCCTCGTGCCGCGACCAAGCGGGCTTGAAATCGGCCCGTCGAACGGACACGCCGACGCGTGTTTCGACGGGCCGTCGTGGTTGGAAAGGGTTCGATCGCTGCCTCGGAATCCCCCAGGCGGCAGAACCCTCAGTGCGCGGATTCGATCGAACCCGAGCCCGAGACCTTGCGCATGACGTCGTGCGGGTGACCCGAGTAGGTGATGTCGCCCGAGCCCGCCACCTTCGCGTCGATCGACTCGGTGGCGTTGACGCGGGCGACGCCGGAGCCGGCGATGCTGACGGCCACCTTCTTCGCCGCAAAGTTGCGGGCGTCGATGTCGCCCGAGCCGTCGACGCCGAAGCGGGCCGCGTCGGCGGTGCCGGAGAGGGTGACGTCGCCCGAGCCGGCGATGCTCACTGCGAACGTGCCCAGCTGCGCGCCGTCGATGTGCAGGTCGCCGGAGCCGGCGATCGACGATTCGAAATTCGGGCCCGACAGCCTGTCGATGTGCAGGTCGCCGCTGCCCTGCTGCTGGGACGCGGTCAGCGTGGTGAACGTGACGTCGACGATCATCTTGTGGTTGGTGCGCAAGCTGGTGCCCTTCTTCAGGCGCACGATGAGCGTGTTGCCCTCGACCGTGGTCTCGACCAGCGGCTCGATGTTGTCGTCGGCCTGCACCACGACGGCGGCCGCCGCGCCCGGGTGGGCGTGGACGTCGACCGAGCTGTCCAGGCGCAGCACCGAGAACGCGCCGACCTGGCGCGCCACGCTCACCTCCTTGCCGGATCCGCTGATGGTGTTGCCGCCGTCGCTGACCAGGCTGATGGTGAGCGCCTGGGCCGGTAGCGGCATCGCGAAGGCGGCGAGGACGGCGGCGGCGGTGACGGCCAGCGTGGCGGCCAGGTGGGTGGCGTTGGCGGTGATGCGGTGCATGTTGGGCTCCTCGTGATCGGTGGAATCGATGAGCGGGACTGTAGGCAGCCCGGGGGTGGCTGTCGCCGGGCAGGCGACGGGCCGACGTCCTGCGGCGATCAAACGCGAAAGCGCGCGACGAAATGCGCCGCGCGGTCCGCCAGGGACGACGCCGTCAACCAGCGCGGAGCGAAGCGGAGTCGCGGATCCACCCTGGAGGAAACGCATCGGCCGGCGTGGATCCTGCGACTGCGCGCAGGATGACAAGCTCAGTGCGGTCGCTCAGCCCGGGACGGCGGCGTCGTCCCGGGGCTGCCAGTGGCCGTCGACCAGCGTCTCGTACGGCTTGAACTGGACCTTGTAGGCCATCTTCGGGCTCTCGGCGATCCAGTAGCCCAGGTACAGGAAGGGCAGCTTGAGCGAGCGCGCCTGCTCGATCTGCCACATCACGGCGTAGGTGCCGAAGCTGCCGCGCACGTCGGGGTCGTAGAAGGTGTAGACGGCGGACAGGCCGTCGCTGAGGATGTCGGCGATGGCCACCATGCGCAGCGCGCCGGGCGCCGGGCCGTCGTCGGCGTCGCGGAACTCGATCAGGCGCGTGTTGACGCGGCTCTGCAGCAGGAACTGCGTGTACTGGTCGACGCTGTCGTGGTCCATGCCGCCGCCGGCGTGGCGTCCGGCCTGGTAGCGCAGGTACAGGTCGTAGTGCTCGGGCACGAAGGCGAGCCGCATCACGCGCACCCTCAGGCCGGCATGCGCCGTCCAGGCGCGCCGCTGGCTGCGCGTGGGCTGGAAGCCGGCCACCGGCACGCGCATGGGCACGCAGGCACGGCAGCGGTCGCAATAGGGCCGGTAGGTGAACACGCCGCTGCGCCGGAAGCCGGTGGCCACCAGCGCGGAATAGGCCTCGGCATGGATCAGGTGCCCCGGCGTGGCCACCTGCGAGCGCGCCATGCGCCCGGGCAGGTAGCTGCACGGGTAGGGCGCCGTTGCATAGAACTGCAACGATGCGAAGGGCGCTTCCTTCGGGTGGGTCACGGGGTGAGATCGTGGGCGGGCAGGGGAGTGGACGAAGCGGTGGCCACGCCCAGGTCCAGCGTGCTCCACATGCGGAAATCATAGGCCCACTCGGGCGCGGGCGCCTGCGCCACCTGCGCGTGCAGCAGGGCCTCGAACCCGGCGCGCGGGACCGGCGACGCGCCCAGGCTGGCCAGGTGGCCCGTGGCCTGCTGGCAGTCGATGGCGGGCATCGCGTTCCAGCGGCAGAAGGCCACGAGGCCGGCCAGCGCGATCTTGGAGGCGTCGGTGCGGTGCGAGAACATCGACTCGCCGAACATCATGCGACCCAGGTTGACGCCGTAGAGGCCGCCCACCAGCTCGCCGTCAATCCACGTCTCGACGCTGTGGACGTCGCCGGCGCGCGCCCAGGCGGCGTAGGCGGTTCGCATCTCGGGCACGATCCAGGTGCCGTCCTGGCCTTCGCGCGGGGCCTGGGCGCAGCAGGCCATCACGCGGGGCGTGTCGTGGTCGATGCGCAGCTCGCAGCCGGGCGTGCGCAGGAAGCGCCGCAGCGTCTTGCGCAGCGAGTGCGACAGCCTGAAGTCATCGGTGCGCAGCAGCATGCGCGGGTCGGGCGACCACCACAGCACCGGCTGGCCGGCGCTGTACCAGGGAAACACGCCCATGGCGTAGGCCGCGCGCAGGCGGGCGACGGACAGGCCGCCGCCGGCCGCGAGCAGGCCGGGGGCGTCGGAGTGCTCGTCCAGCGCGGACGAGGTGGGGGGCAGCGGGGTCTCGGCTTGCAGCCAGGCGATGGCCATGGGCCCAGGCGCCTAGAACTGGATGCCGCTCTTGCTGGGCGGGGGCAGCTGCGCGGCCGGCGCGGGAGCCGGCGTGGCGTCGCCCGAGTTCGCGGCCACGGGCGCGCCCTGCGGCGCCAGCGGCGTCGCGGCGGGCCAGTTGTAGCCGACCAGGTGGGCCTGCGCCGGGTAGCCGGCCGCGTCGAGGTAGCTGGCCAGGTCGCTGGAGGAATAGCCCTTGATGGACTGGCCGCCGATGGTGATCATCGGCAGCGTGGCCTCGCCGAGGCGGCTCTGCATGGCGGAGATGTCGGCGTCCGAGCTCACCGAGAACTCGTTGAAAGGCACGCCGCGCTGGCGCAGCGCCTGGCGCGCCTGGTCGCAAGGCGTGCAGTTCCTGGCCGAGTAAAGCGTGACCGGGTACTTGCCCATCGCCTGGCGGGTGGCGAAGGGAAAGCCCGGGTTGCCGCTCGCCGAGGCGCCGTTGCCGGACGGCATTCTGATGTCCTGCGGCGTGGGCGGCTTGTCGGTGTACGTGACCTTGCCGTCCGGGCCGACGATCTTGTACTGCGCCAGCGCCGCCACCGCCGTGCCGCCCAGCAGCAGGGCCACCGCGGCGACGCGCGCGAGACGGGAAGTGCGGGTGGCCATGCGGGAGGGGGTATTCAGGTTGTTCATCGTGGCATCGTACGAAAGGAGAAGGGGCTTCGCAAGAAGCGGCCGGCGGGTGCAGGTTCAACGCGCGACATGCCGTGGCCGCCGACCTGCCCGGACGGGCTCTGTTCACGTACTCTCAGGACACCATCATGCCGCGATTCCAAGGTGGCGCAGCATCGCGTCGATGCGCGGTGCCCGTCCGCGGAAGGCCTTGAAGCTGTCGAGCGCGTCGCGGCTGCCGCCCACCTCGAGGATCTCGCGCCGATAGCGGCGACCCGTATCCAGGTCGAGCACGCCCGACTCCTCGAACGCGCTGAACGCATCGGCCGACAATACCTCGGCCCAGGTGTAGCTGTAGTACCCGGCGGCGTAACCACCGCCGAAAATGTGTGAAAAGCTGTGCTGGAACCGGTTGAAGGCGGGCGGCACCAGCACGGCGATCTCGGCGCGCACGGCGTCCAGCGTGGCCTGCACCCGCTCGGCGGAGCCGGGCTCGGCGTGGATGCGCATGTCGAACAGCGCGAACTCCACCTGGCGCAGCGTCTGCATGCCGCTCTGGTAGTTCTTGGCCGCCAGCATCTTGTCGAACAGCGCGCGGGCGAGCGGGGCGCCGGTGTCCACGTGCTCGGTGAGCTGCTGCAGCACGTCCCATTCCCAGCAGAAGTTCTCCATGAACTGGCTGGGCAGCTCGACGGCGTCCCACTCGACGCCCGAGATGCCCGAGACGCCGAGATCCTCCACCTGCGTGAGCATGTGGTGCAGCCCGTGGCCGAACTCGTGGAACAGCGTGATGACGTTGTCGTGGGTGAGCAGCGCAGGCCGGCCGGTGGCCGGCGCCGCGAAGTTGCACACCAGGTGCGCCACCGGCGTCTGCAGCCCGTGGCCGTCGGCGCGCAGCCAGCGCTGGCGCGCGTCGTCCATCCACGCGCCCGGGCGCTTGCCGGCGCGCGCGTAGAGGTCCAGGAAGAACTCGCCCACCAGGGCGCCGCCGCGCTCGATGCGGTAGAAGCCGACGCTGTCGTGCCAGGCGGGCGCCGACGAGGCGACGATCTTCACCTCGAACAGCGTCTCGATGATGCGGAACAGGCCCTGCAGCACCTTGGGCAGCGTGAAGTACTGGCGCACCTCCTCGTCTGAGAACGCGTAGCGGGCCTCCTTCAGGCGTTCGCTGGCGAACGGCACGTCCCAGGCCTGCAACTGGTCGATGCCGAGTTCCTGCGCGGCGAATTCGCGCAGCTCGACCAGGTCGGCCGCGGCGCTCGGCCGGGCGCGCCGGCCGAGGTCGCGCAGGAACGCGACCACCTCCTCGGGCGAGCCCGCCATCTTGGGCACCAGCGACAGCTCCGCGAAGTTGCGGTAGCCCAGCAGCTCGGCCTCTTCCTGGCGCAGCTGCAGCAGCTCGCGGATGACCGGGGTGTTGTCGCGCTCGGCCGGCCCGAACTCGCTCGCGCGCGTGACGTAGGCGGTGTAGAGCTTCTCGCGCAGCGCGCGGTTGCGGCCCATCTGCATCACCGGCAGGTAGCTGGGGAAGTGCAGCGTGAGCTTGCACAGGCCGGCGTGGCCGTCGGCCTCCGCGGCCGCGCGCGCGGCCGCGATCGCATCCGCGGGCACGCCCGCGAGGTCGGGCTCGGGCACGTACAGCGCGTAGCCGTCGGTCGCGTCGAGCACGTGTTCCGAGAACTGGCGCGACAGCTCGGCCAGGCGTTCCTGGATGGCCGTGTAGCGCGCCTTCGGGGCGCCGCGCAGGTCGGCGCCGCCCAGCTTGAAGTCGCGCAGCCAGTTGGCCAGGGCCTTGCGGCGCACCGGGCTCAGCCCGGCGGCATCGGCATTGGCGGCGAGGGCACGGTACTTCGCGTACAGGCGCTCGTCGGCGCCCTGGCGCGTGAAGAACTCGGTGATGCGCGGCAGGTTCTCCGCGTGCACGGCGCGCAGCTCGGGCGTGTCGGCCACGCCAGTGAGGTGCTCCACGGCGCGCCAGGCGCGCGACAGGCGCTCGGTGGCCACGGTGAACACCGACGACATGGCGTCGAAGTCGGGCGGCACGTCCGGGCCCACCACGCGCTCCAGTGCCGCGTCGGCGTCGGCCAGCAGCACGTCCATCGCCGGCGTGACGATCTCGGGGCGGATGTCGTCGAAGTGAGGGAGGGCGGTACCGACGAGGAGGGGATTGGTCATGGAGGTCATTTCGTGAGAGCCCGACGGCGCGTGGATCCTGCGACTGTGCGCAGGGTGACGGATCAAGCGATCGACTTCAGGCGGCGACGCGCTCCGCGGACTCGATGGTGTTCATGAGCAGCATGGTGATCGTCATCGGGCCCACGCCGCCCGGCACCGGCGTGATGAACGAGGCGAGCGGCGCGACGGAGGCGAAGTCGACGTCGCCGCACAGCTTGCCCTCGTCGTTGCGGTTGATGCCCACGTCGATGACGATGGCGCCGGGCTTGACCATGTCGCCGCGCAGCGTGTCGCGCCGGCCGGTGGCCACCACGACGATGTCGGCCTGGCGGGTGTGCGCGCCGATGTCGGCCGTGGCGCTGTGGCAGATCGTCACCGTGGCGTTGGCCTGCAGCAGCAGCAGCGCCATCGGCTTGCCGACGGTGTTGCTGCGGCCGATCACCACCGCGTGCTTGCCCTTGACGGGCACGCCGGTGCTGTCGATCAGCTTCATGCAGCCGTAGGGCGTGCAGGGGCGGAAGCCGGGCAGGCCGGCCATCAGGTCGCCGGCGCTCTGCACCGAGTAGCCGTCCACGTCCTTGGCCGTGGAAATGCGCTCGATCACCTTCTGCGGATCGATGTGCCTGGGCAGCGGCATCTGCACCAGGATGCCGTGGATGGACGGATCGGCGTTGAGCGCGTCCAGTCGCGCGAGCAGGTCGGCCTCGGACAGCGTCGCGTCGTACTTCTCGAGCACCGAGTGCACGCCGGCCTCGCCGCAGGCCTTGACCTTGTTCTTCACGTAGGTGGCCGACGCCGGATCCTCGCCCACCAGGATCACGGCCAGGCCGGGCTGGTGGCCGCGGGCGGTGAGGGCGGCGGCGCGTTGGGCGACTTCCTCGCGGATCTTGCGCGACAGCGCGACGCCGTCGATGAGTTGAGCGGTCATGGGCCGGGTTCCTTGGAATCGTAGATGGGGTCGGGCGCCGAAACGAAAAGAGGCCGCTGAACTTCAGCGGCCTCCCCTGATGCGCGGCGGTTCAGGCGGTCTTGTTGGAGGGCGCGCCGAGCGCGATCTTCAGCAGGTCGGCCACCGTGTTGGCGTTGAGTTTTTCCATGATGTTGGCGCGGTGCGCCTCCACCGTCTTGATGCTGATACCCAGGTCGTCGGCGATCTGCTTGTTGAGGCGGCCGGCGACGATGCGCTCGAGCACCTGCGCCTCGCGCGTGGTCAGGCGCTGCAGCAGCGCGTCGCGGCTGGCCTGCTCCTGGTGCTGCGAGAAGGCCGAGCGGGCCTGGTCGAGCATGCGCTCCACCAGCGCGACCAGGTCGTCTTCCTTGAAAGGCTTCTCGATGAAATCCATCGCGCCCTTCTTCATCGTGGACACCGCCATCGGCACGTCGCCGTGGCCCGTGACGAAGACGATGGGCAGCGGGCTCTTGCGTTCGATGAGGCGATCCTGCAGCTCCAGCCCGCTCATGCCGTCCATGCGGATGTCGGCGATGACGCACGCCACTTCGCGTGGGTCGAAGCGCGACAGGAACGATTCAGCCGAGTCGAAACACTTGACGCGGTAGTCCTTGCCCTCGAGCAGCCATTGAAGGGAATCGCGAACCGCCTCGTCGTCGTCGACGACGTAGACGGTACCTTTCTTGGGGATCAGGCTCATTCAGTAAAGCTCCGTGCTTCCACACTGCTCGAAAACGCCATCCCGGGCGAGCCCGGGATTCACGAATCGTTGCCGTTCGCTTCGGGCTTGATGCCGGCCTCGAACGTGCTGAGCGCGTTCGCCGAATCGACCCGTTGCGTTGTCTCGACCGGCAGGGTGAACGCGAAACTGCACCCCACCACCGTCGTTCCATTGTAGAGGTTCTGGGCCCTGATCCGACCCCTGTGCGACTCGATGATGGAGCGGCACAACGACAGTCCGATGCCCATTCCTTCCACCTTCGTGGAGAAAAATGCCTCGTAGAGACGATTGAGCACGTCCTCCTTGAGGCCGGGGCCCTTGTCGTTGACGCTGAATTCGATCACGCCGCCTTCGTCGGGCGTGTAGCGCGGCACGACGCGCAGTTCGATGTGGCGGCGCAGCAAAGGCAGTTGCGCGCCGTCGATCGCCTCGGCCGAATTCTTCAGCAGGTTCAGCAGCACCTGCTCGATCAGGATCGGGTCCACCAGGAGCGGCGGCAGGCGCTGCGCCACGTAGACCTGGATGCCCACGTTGCGGCGGCGCAGCTCGATGGAGGCGAGCTCCACCGCGTCGTCCACCATCTCGCGCGCCTGCGCCACCTGGCGCTGCGGCTCGCGGCGTTTCACGAAGTTGCGGATGCGGTGGATGATGTGGCCGGCGCGCTCGGCCTGCTTGGCGGTCTTCTGCAGCGCGGCGATCAGGTCCTCCGTGGCGATGGTCTCGTTGCGCACGCGCGAGACCATGCCGCTGCAGTAGTTGGAGATGGCGGTGAGCGGCTGGTTCAGCTCGTGGGCCACCGACGAGGCCATCTCGCCGACCGCGATCAGGCGCGCGGTGAAGTTGGCGCGCTCGGCCTGCTGCTGCGCGAGCTGCTCGGCGCGCAGGCGGGCGGTGATGTCGGTCGCGATGAGCATCTGGGCCAGGCGGCCGTCGGTCCACTGCAGGTAGCGCGCGCGCACGTCGAACCACTTGTCCAGCGATTCAACGAACACCTCGCGCGGCGACATGCCGGCCTCGGTGAGCTCGTTCTGCGGCAGGCCGCTGTAGCCGTCGACGCCGTCCTCGGTGTCGAGATCGGTGGGCGGCACGCTGGCGTCGATGCCGCCGGCGAGCACCGCGTGGATGTGGGCGTCGGAGCCGAACCACAGGCGGTAGGAGCGGTTGGCGAACAGCAGCTGGCCCTGCTGCACCGACAGCACCGACACGGCGGCGTCCAGGCCCTCCAGCACGGTGGTGAAGCGCTCGTGCGAGGCCGAGAGCTGGTCGCGCACGCGCTTGGCCTCGGTGATGTTGGTGACCGAGGTCATCCAGCCGGTCTGCACGCCCTTGGCGTCGATCAGCGGCGAGACGTACATGCGGGCGTCGAACACCGACGCGTCCTTGCGCATGATCTTCACCTCGATGCCACCGGCCGGGCTGCGGCCCTGCAGCTCCTGTTGCAGCAGCCGCGCGTTCTCCTCGATGCGGTCGTGCGGCCAATGCGGGAAGGGCGGCAGCCGGCCCACCAGCTCGCCGTCGGAGAAGCCGGTCATCGCGCAGAAGGCCGGGTTCACGTAGGTGATGCGGCCCTCCATGTCCATCGCGCGCATGCCCGTGAGCATCGAGTTCTCCATCGCGCGGCGGAAGTTGGTCTCGTGCACCAGCGCGCTCTGGATCTGCGCGCGCCGGCGCACGTGGCGCCAGGTGCCCAGCAGCATCCAGACGGTGAGGCCCGACAGCGCCAGCACCATCCAGAACAGCGAGTTGCTGATCAAGCCGACGGATGTGCGGTAGCCGAGCCCGCGCAGGATCAGGCCGTTGGACGCGGGCGCCAGCGGCGCCTCGAACTGGATCGACGGGACGGCCGACGGCCGTCCCGGCATCGAGGTGATGGTGCTGGCGAGCAGTTCCTCGTGCTCGTCGAGCACCTCGATGGCGCGGCGCTTGGTCACCTCCTCGGGCACCGCGTGGCGCAGCAGCGCCTCGATGGAGTACTCCGCCACCAGGGTCCCCACGAAGGCGGTGTGCGAGATCAGCGGGATCTGCACCTGGAACACCGCCGTTCCGTCCACGTCGATGAACGGCTTCGAGAACTGCGGCACGTGCGTGTTGCGCGCGGCGGCGAACGTGGCCTCGGACGCGGTGGCCGCGCCCTGGTGCGGCAGCGACGGGTCCTCCGCGCTGTTGCGCAGGCTGGCCGCGCCGCGGAAGATGGAGCCGAGGAAGGTGGCGCGCGGCGTGCGGTCGGCGGCCAGCCAGATGACCTGCGTCAGCTCGGGCCGGGCCGGCGCGAAGCTGGCGGTCTGCGTGAAGAAGGTGTCGTTGTCGACGTCGTGCGCCACGATGTCGCGCGACAGCCGCACCATCAGCTCCTGGTCTTCGCTCAGGCGCGAGCGGATCTGCTGCTGGGCCACCTCGGTGTCGCGCCGCACGGCGTCGGTGGCGCGCTCGATTTCCTCGTTGCGCAGCGTCCAGAACGCGGCCACGATGGCGGCCAGGAACAGCAGCACGGAGACCAGCGGCCCCAAGGTGGCGAAACGATCCTGGCGCGAAGGCGACTGGCTGCGCCACCAGCGGCCGAAGACGCGTTGCGTCCATGACGGTGACGGGGTCGAGCCGGACTCTTGGGCGGGTTCCATCGGCGCCATTATCGAGTGGCCCGCGCCGGCTTTTCGGCGCGCGGCACGTGATTCGGTCATGCTGCGCCGCAGCGAAATATCACAATATGAAACTCACTGCCGCCATTTGAAATTCAAGAAAGGTTGTGCGAAACTCCGCCCGTTCCCGTTTCAGACCCCTCGCCCCAACAAGATCAGGAGACTAGGCATGTCCGCGATTCCCAACTCGATTCCTGGTGCCGCCGCGAACGACGCCGACGCGCAGGAAACCCGCGAATGGACCGACGCGCTGTCCGCGGTCATCGCCGTCGAAGGCCGTGAACGCGGCCACTTCCTGATAGAGCAACTGCTGGATCATGCGCGCCAGCAGGGCATCGACCTGCCGTTCTCGGCCAACACGGCCTACGTCAACACGATCGCGCCGGAAGACGAGGCCCAGTTCCCCGGCAACGTCGACATCGAGGAGCGCCTGCGCGCCTACATGCGCTGGAACGCGATGGCGATGGTGGTCAAGGCCAACCGCCTGCACCCGGCCGACGGCGGCGACCTCGGCGGCCACCTCTCGTCGTTCGCCTCGCTGGCTACGATGCTGGGCTGCGGCTTCAACCACTTCTGGCACGGCGCCGACGGCGAGCACGGCGGCGACCTGCTCTACATCCAGGGCCACTCGTCGCCGGGCATCTACGCCCGCGCCTTCCTCGAGGGCCGCATCACCGAGGAACAGCTGCTGAACTTCCGCCAGGAAGTGGACGGCAAGGGCCTGTCGAGCTACCCGCATCCGAAGCTGATGCCCACCTTCTGGCAGTTCCCCACGGTGTCCATGGGCCTCGGGCCGCTGATGGCCATCTACCAGGCGCGCTTCCTGAAGTACCTGCACGCCCGCGGCATCGCCGACACCAGCAAGCGCAAGGTGTGGGTGTTCTGCGGCGACGGCGAGATGGACGAGCCCGAGTCGCTGGGCGCCATCGGCCTGGCCGCGCGCGAGAAGCTCGACAACCTGATCTTCGTCGTCAACTGCAACCTGCAGCGGCTGGACGGCCCGGTGCGCGGCAACGGCAAGATCGTGCAGGAGCTCGAAGGCGAGTTCCGTGGCGCCGGCTGGAACGTGATCAAGCTGCTGTGGGGCAGCTACTGGGATCCGCTGCTCGCGCGCGACAAGGACGGCGCGCTGCGCAAGATCATGATGGACACGCTGGACGGCGACTACCAGTCGTACAAGTCCAACGACGGCGCGTTCGTGCGCAAGAACTTCTTCGGCAAGGACCCGAAGACGCTGGAGATGGTCGCCAAGATGAGCGACGACGACATCTGGCGCCTGCAGCGCGGCGGGCACGATCCGCAGAAGGTGTACGCGGCCTACGACAAGGCCGTCAAGACCGTCGGCCAGCCCACCGTGCTGCTGATCAAGACGGTCAAGGGCTACGGCATGGGCAAGAGCGGCGAAGGCAAGAATACCGCGCACCAGACCAAGAAGCTGACCGACGAGGACATCAAGACGTTCCGCGATCGCTTCAACATCCCCATCGCCGACGAGCAGCTCGCCGACATCCCGTTCTTCAAGCCCGAGCCCCACACGCCCGAGATGAAGTACCTGCACGAACGCCGCAAGGCGCTCGACGGCTACCTGCCGCAGCGCCGCACCAAGGCCGAGGAGACCCTGCCGGTGCCCGACCTGTCGGCGTTCCAGGCGGTGCTCGACGCCACGGCCGAGGGCCGCGAGATCTCCACCACCCAGGCCTACGTGCGCTTCCTCACCGCGCTGCTGCGCGACAAGGCGCTGGGCCCGCGCGTGGTGCCCATCCTCGTGGACGAGGCACGCACCTTCGGCATGGAAGGCCTGTTCCGCCAGATCGGCATCTACAACCCCGCGGGCCAGAACTACACGCCGGTCGACAAGGACCAGGTGATGTACTACCGCGAGGCCAAGGACGGCCAGATCCTGCAGGAAGGCATCAACGAGCCGGGCGGCATGTCCAGCTGGATCGCCGCGGCGACGTCGTACTCGACGAACAACCGCGTGATGATCCCGTTCTACGTGTACTACTCGATGTTCGGCTTCCAGCGCATCGGCGACCTGGCCTGGGCGGCGGGCGACATGCAGGCGCGCGGCTTCCTGCTGGGCGGCACCTCGGGTCGCACCACGCTCAACGGCGAAGGCCTGCAGCACGAGGACGGCCACAGCCATGTGCTGGCCGGCACGATCCCCAACTGCGTCAGCTACGACCCGACCTTCGCCCACGAAGTGGCGGTGATCATGCAGCACGGCCTCAAGCGCATGGTGGAACGCCAGGAGAACGTGTACTTCTACATCACGCTGCTCAACGAGAACTACGCGATGCCGGGCCTGCAGCCGGGCACCGAGGAACAGATCATCAAGGGCATGTACCTGCTGCAGCCCGCCGGCAAGCACACGCTGACGGTCAACCTCCTGGGCTCGGGCACCATCCTGCGCGAGTCCATCGCGGCCAAGGAGCTGCTGGCGACGGAGTGGGACATCGGCGCCAACGTGTGGAGCTGCCCCAGCTTCAACGAGCTGGCGCGCGACGGCCAGGCCGCCGACCGCCACAACCTGCTGCACCCCACCGAGACGCCGGTGCAGTCGTTCGTCGAGAAGCAGCTCGGCGCCTTCGAGGGCCCGGTGGTGGCCTCGACCGACTACATCCGCAGCTACGCCGAGCAGATCCGCGCCTTCATCCCGCGCGGCCGCGCGTACCGCGTGCTGGGCACCGACGGCTACGGCCGCTCCGACTTCCGCAGCAAGCTGCGCGAGCACTTCGAGATCAACCGCCACTACATCGTCGTCGCGGCGCTGAAGACGCTGGCCGACGAAGGCAAGGTGCCGCTGGCCAAGGTGGCCGAGGCCATCAGGAAGTACGGCATCGATGCCGACAAGATCAACCCGCTGAACGCGTAAAAGAACCCTCACGGAGACGACAACATGGCATTGGTTGAAGTGAAGGTGCCCGACATCGGCGACTTCAAGGACGTGGCGATCATCGAGCTGCTGGTCAAGCCGGGCGACACCGTGAAGGCCGAGCAGAGCCTGCTCACCGTGGAGAGCGACAAGGCCTCGATGGAGATCCCGTCGTCCACGGCGGGCGTCGTCAAGGAGCTGAAGGTGGCCCTCGGCGACAAGATCAACGAAGGCACGGTGATCCTGCTGCTCGAGTCCTCGGGATCGGCGGCCGCGCCGGCCCCTGCACCCGCGCAGGCCGCCGCCGCGGCGCCGGCACCGGCGCCCGCAGCCGCTCCGGTTGCGGCCGCCGCCCCTCCCGCGGCGGGTGGCACGATCGACGTGCAGGTGCCCGACATCGGCGACTTCGCCGACGTGGGCGTCATCGAGCTGCTGGTCAAGGTGGGCGACACCGTGGCGGTGGAGCAGAGCCTGATCACCGTCGAGAGCGACAAGGCGTCGATGGAGATCCCGTCGTCGCACGCCGGCGTCATCAAGGCCCTGAAGGTGGCCGTGGGCGACCGCGTTTCCAAGGGTTCGGTCGTCGCCACGATCGAGGCCACCGGCGGCGCTGCCGCGTCCGCGCCGGCCGCCGCCGCGCCGTCGCCCGCATCGGCCCCCGCGCCGGCACCTGCAGCCGCCGCAGAGAAGACCGTGCCCACCGCGGCGCTGCCACCGCACGAGCCCACCGCCGCGCCGCTGAACCTGCCGCATGCCTCGCCCTCGATCCGCCGCGCGGCGCGCGAGCTGGGCGTGCCGCTGGAGGAAGTGAAGGGCTCCGGCTCGCACGGCCGCATCACGCAGGCCGACCTGGAAGGCTTCGTGAAGTCGGTGATGGCCGGCGCCACGCAGACGAAGGCACAGGCCGCCAAGGCGCCCGCCGCCGCCGCGGCAGGCGGTGGTTCGCTGCCGGGCCTGCTGCCGTGGCCGGTGGTGGACTTCGCCAAGTTCGGCACCGTGGAGCGCAAGGATCTGTCGCGCATCAAGAAGATCTCGGGTGCGAACCTACATCGCAACTGGGTGATGATCCCGCACGTCACCAACCACGACGACGCGGACATCACCGAGCTCGAGGCGTTCCGCGTGACGCTGAACAAGGAATACGAGAAGGCCGGCGTGAAGGTGACGATGCTCGCCTTCCTCATCAAGGCCTGCGTGGCCGCGCTGAAGAAGTTCCCCGAGTTCAACGCCTCGCTGGACGGCGACACGTTGGTCCTGAAGAAGTACTTCCACATCGGCTTCGCGGCGGACACGCCCAACGGGCTGATGGTGCCGGTGATCCGCGATGCCGACAAGAAGGGCATCGTGCAGATCGCCAAGGAGATGAACGAGCTCGCGGCCAAGGCGCGCGACGGCAAGCTGGGCCCGGCCGACATGACCGGCGGCTGCTTCTCGATCAGCTCGCTGGGCGGCATCGGCGGTACCTACTTCACGCCCATCATCAACGCGCCCGAGGTCTCGATCCTGGGCGTGTGCAAGAGCGCGACCAAGCCGGTGTGGGACGGCAAGGCCTTCGTGCCGCGCCTGATCCTGCCGCTGTCGCTGTCTTGGGACCACCGCGTCATCGACGGGGCGTCGGCCGCGCGCTTCAACACCTACCTCGGCCAGGTCCTCGCGGACTTCCGCCGGGTGATGCTGTAAAGGGCGGCAACGACATGGCAACGATCGAAGTAAAAGTCCCCGACATCGGCGACTTCAAGGATGTCGGCGTCATCGAGCTGCTGGTCAAGCCCGGCGATACCGTCAAGGTGGAGCAGGGCCTGATCACCGTCGAGAGCGACAAGGCATCGATGGAGATCCCGTCGTCGTAGGCCGGCGTGGTCAAGGAACTGCGCGTGAAGGTGGGCGACGTCGTCAACATGGGCTCGGTGGTGCTGACGCTGGAGGCGGCCGAAGGCGTCGTCGCTGCGCCTGCGCCCGCCCCGGCGCCCGCGAGCGCGACCCCCGCGCCGGCGCCCGCGCAAGCCGGCCCGGCGCCCGTCGCGTCGACCTACGCCGGCGGCGCCGACGTCGAGTGCGACCTGCTCGTGCTCGGTGGCGGCCCCGGCGGCTATTCGGCTGCGTTCCGCGCGGCCGACCTCGGCATGAAGGTGGTGATCGTCGAGCGCTACGCGACGCTAGGCGGCGTGTGCCTCAACGTGGGCTGCATCCCGTCGAAGGCGCTGCTGCACGTGGCGATGGTGATGGACGAGGTCAAGCACTTCGCCGACCTGGGCGTGGCCTATGGCGATCCGCAGCTCGACATCGCCAAGCTGCGCACGCACAAGGGCAAGGTGGTGGGCAAGCTCACCGGCGGCCTGGCCGCCATGGCCAAGATGCGCAAGGTGACGGTCATCCGCGGCTACGGCAACTTCATCGACCCGTTCCACGTGAAGGTCGACGAGACCAGCGGCGCGGCGCAGGAGAAGTCAGGCACCGCCAAGACGGTCAAGTTCAAGCAGGCCGTGATCGCGGCGGGCTCGCAGGCCGTGCGCCTGCCGTTCCTCCCGAACGACCCGCGCATCGTCGACTCCACCGGGGCCCTCGAGCTCCGCGACACGCCCAAGCGCATGCTGATCGTGGGCGGCGGCATCATCGGCCTGGAGATGGGCACGGTGTACTCCACGCTGGGCGCGCGGCTCGATGTGGTCGAGATGCTGGACGGCCTGATGCAGGGCGCCGACCGCGACCTGGTGAAGGTCTGGCAGAAGCTGAACGCCAAGCGCTTCGACAACATCCTGCTGAAGACGAAGACGGTGGGCGCGCAAGCCACCGCCGACGGCATCAAGGTGAAGTTCGAGAGCGAGGCGGGCACGCGCGAGGAGATCTATGACCTCGTGCTGCAGGCCGTGGGTCGTACGCCCAACGGCAAGAAGATCGGCGCGGAGAACGCGGGTGTCGTCGTGAGCGATCGCGGCTTCATCCCGGTGGACGTGCAGATGCGCACCAACGTGCCGCACATCTTCGCGATCGGCGACATCGTCGGCCAGCCCATGCTGGCCCACAAGGCGGTGCACGAGGGCCACGTGGCGGCGGAAGTCGCGTCCGGCGACCAGCTCGCGCGCTTCGACGCGCGCGTGATCCCCAGCGTCGCCTACACCGACCCCGAGGTGGCGTGGGTGGGGCTCACCGAGGACCAGGCCAAGGCGCAGGGCATCGCGGTCAAGAAGGGCCTGTTCCCGTGGACGGCCTCCGGCCGCGCCATCGCCAACGGCCGCGACGAAGGCCAGACCAAGCTGCTGTTCGACGCGCAGACGCACCGCATCGTGGGCGGCGGCATCGTCGGCATGAACGCCGGCGACATGATCGGCGAGGTGGCGCTGGCCATCGAGATGGGCGCCGACGCGGTGGACATCGGACGCACCATCCACCCGCACCCGACGCTGGGCGAATCCATCGGGCTGGCGGCCGAGGTGGCGCACGGCAGCTGCACGGACCTGCCGCCGCAGCGCAAGTAGCGCGCGACATGACAAGGGGTGCCGCGGCGCCCCTTTTTGTTGGGGTTGACGCTTCGCCGAGCATGCCGGGTAAATTCCAGAGCGAGCGGTGTCGACCAATCTGCCATTGGGCGCAGTTGGACCGAAGCACGCGCAAAATGGCGGGTGGCAAGGCCAAATGGCAGATACAGGAGGCAGAGTCAAGGTCAAGAAGCAGGAGTTCGATGTCGGAACGCTGCAGGGTTACGCGACCAAAGCTGGACAGTTCGCCCACAGTCGGGGACTTGAGCGGCGCGGCTCAGTCATGAAACAGCATGGCGACTCGCTTGTGGTCGAGAAGCGCGACGGCTCCGTCCAGGTCTTGAGAAGTCTTCCAGCCACCCAGTCTGCTCGTGCAGGTACCGTTCTGAAGAAGCGCTGACCTTGCATGCCTCGCCTCCGAGTCTTTGCGGGTCCGAATGGCTCGGGCAAGAGCACGCTTTTGGAGACGCTTCCTGCTGAATGGATCGGGATCTACATCAACGCCGATGACGTCGAGCGTGCAATCAAGCGTGCAGGCGAGTTCGATTTGGCCGCTTTCGAGCTTGGCGATGATGCTGCCACTCGCTTCGAGCGATTGCGAAATGTGCTTCTGACTACTGCCCGCCTTGAAAACGATCTGGCGGAGCGCTTGGCAAGGCAGTTGAACCTGGTGGGAACCCGTGTTCAAGTTCCTGCCGATGTCATGGACTCATACATCGCCGCGAGGCAGAGGCTTAACGCCGGGGCTATCGGACCGACCTCTACTTCATCGCGACTGAAGAGGTTGCCATCAGCATCGACCGCGTTCAGCAACGCGTCGATCTGGGCGGCCATCCTGTGGCCATTGCCAACATCGACAAGCGATACCCGAAGTCGATCGGCCTTCTGCGTGTGGCGTGCGATGTCGCGAACCGAGCGCTCATCTTCGACAACTCCGAAGACGCGCATCGCCTGGTGGCCGAAGTGACCAACGGCGAGGAGCTGACGGTTCACATTGATTCGATTCCTGCCTGGTTTGCAGCAACCGAGCTCTGGCAAGGCTTCCAGATGTGACGTGGTTCGCGCAG
>Ga0302146_10000440_pt1 | contig 25565 bp, 21 predicted proteins | sample I_Bog_E3_1_FD_193578 | JGI IMG/M metagenome (GOLD analysis project Ga0302146, IMG submission 193578) | Peat permafrost microbial communities from Stordalen Mire near Abisko, Sweden - I_Bog_E3_3 | ecosystem: Environmental > Terrestrial > Soil > Wetlands > Peat | place: Sweden: Abisko, Stordalen...
GCGAAGCAGAACGAGAGAAGGACTCTAGACCGAATGGCGCTTACTTAAGCCCGCAGGGCACGAAGTGTCGCAGGCAAGTCATTGAATGAGGAGGGACCGACCAGGGATCGATAGGATGGGTGTTCTCAGGCATCCAACCCACTTTCCAAGGAAGGCCCCCGCGATGGATCGTAATGCGCGCAGCCACCGGCAGCAACGGGCCAGGAGGATTGAGCGACGGGCAGGCTCGATGCAGGCGATGGAGTTCTTCAACGTGCTGACGAGCCCGGAGCTGATCGACAAGAGCGAGAGCTTGATGCCCGAATACCGGGAGCGGTTGTATCCGCCGACGGTAACGCTGTCGATGTTCATGCAGCAGGCGCTGCAGGCGGACGGATCGTGCCAGAACGCGGTCAATGGCTGGGCGGCACAGCGGGTGGCCGACGGGCTGGGTGCAATGAGTGTGCGCACTGGAGCGTACTGCCGGGCGCGCCAGAGGCTGCCGCAGTCGATGGTCAAGGGGTTGGCTCGCGAGAGCGGCCGGCTTCTCAGCCAGAGGGCGCCGTTGCACTGGCGCTGGCGCGGGCGGGCGGTCAAGCTGGTCGATGGCACGGGCTTGTCGATGCCCGATACCGAAGAGAACCAGGCGGTCTATCCGCAGCCAGAGTCTCAGGCGGCAGGAGTCGGATTTCCGCTGACCTGCATGGTGGTGGTGATCTGCCTGGCGACGGGAGCGGCGCTGGAGGCGGCCAATGGTCCCTACAGCGGCAAGGGCAGCGGCGAGTTGGGGTTGTTTCGTAGCCTGGGCACAGCTTTCCAACCAGGCGACCTGATGCTGGCTGACGCGTTGTACTGCAACTACTTCCTGATCGCCACGCTGATGGCTGGCGGCGTGGACATGCTCTTTGAGCAACACGGATCGCGGCGCACCGACTTTCGGCGGGGCCGATCGCTGGGCCCGCGCGACCATGTGGTGTGCTGGCCCAAGCCGGCTCGCCCAGCGTGGATGACACGTGAACAGTACGAGGCCTTTCCCGATGAGATCGAGCTGCGCGAAGCACGGAGCCACCATCAAGTGCTGGTCACGACGCTGACGGACCATCGGCGCGTCGACAAGCAGGAACTGAGCGCGTTGTACGCGCGGCGCTGGAACGTGGAGCTGGATTTGCGCAGCCTGAAGACGACGATGGGCATGGAGACACTGCACTGCCAGACGCCGGAGATGAACGAGAAGGAGTTGTGGGTGCACCTGCTGGCCTACAACCTGATCCGGCTACTGATGGCTCAGGCCGCCAGCATGACCGGTGTCGACCCGCGCAAGTTGAGCTACAAGCACACCTGCCAACTGTGGAACAGCTGGCTATCGCATGGCCTGCGGGCGACCGCCGATGCGAACTGCCTGTTCATGCTCATCGCACAGGTTCCTGTGGGCAACAGGCCCAACAGAATCGAGCCACGAATGCGAAAACGACGACCAAAATCCTACCCGTGGCTCAAGCAACCGCGCAGCGTCGTACGCGACCGCCTGCGCAAGTACGGCCATCCGAAACGGTGCTAAGTAAGCGCCATTCGCCATAGAGCGACTCCACGCGGCCGATCTCGGCCAGCAGCTCGTGGTCGCGTGCGGTGACGTCCGTGGCCTGCCCGACGGCCGCCTTGAGCTTGTCCAAGGCCACGCCCACTTTATCGTGGGCCTTCAGGACGGCCGCCTTCTCCAGCGCGACGTCCCCGGGCTCGGTGACGAGCACGAGGTTGCGTGCGGCGATGGCGCGGCGCGTGGCGGCGCCGCGGATGTCGGTGGCCAGGCGCTCGCGGGCGCCGACGCCCGACAGGTAGTCCGCGAAACGCGCGTTCGACGCGCCGAGCGAGTGCAGCGACAGCGCCGACAGGCCCAGGACAATGGCCGCGATGACGGCGAAGCCGAGCATCAGCTTCGTCCTGACGCGCAGGTCGGTGAATTTCATGGACAGCTCCCGGTTGGTCTGTCCCGTTATCGGAATGTCGCGATGGAGGCGCAGTCGGGAGGCCGCGACGTCGCGCCAGTCATCGAGAACTCCCCACGGCGAAGTTGCTCGAGTCGCTCCGATTCAGCGGTAGAACGCGCTCGGCGGCTCGCCGAACTGTCTCTTGAACATGGCCGCGAAGGCGCTCGGGCTGTCGTAGCCCAGCGCCAGCGCCACGTCGACCACCTTGTCGCCGAGCGCGAGCCGCTCCAGCCCGTGCAGCAGGCGCGCCTGCTGGCGCCACTGGCCAAAGGTCATGCCGGTCTCGCGTGCGAACAGGCGCTGGATGGTCTTGGCGTCGACGCCCAGCGTGCCGGCCCAGTCGGTCAGCGTCGAGACATCGTCGGGCTGCGCGGCGATGCGCTCGCAGATGCGGCGCAGCCGCTCGTCGGCGGGCTGCGGCAGGTGCAGCGGCAGCACCGGCAGCGCGCGCAGCTCGTCCAGCAGCAGGCGCATGAGCCGGCCGTCGCGCGATTCCTCCACGTAGGGCCGCTCCACCTCCACCGCCGCCTGGATCAGCTCGCGCAGCAACGCCGACACGCCCACCGCATGGGCGCGCGGCGGCAGGTTGGCGGCGGCGTCGGGCCGGATGTAGAGGCTGCGCATGTGCACCACGCCCACGCAGCGGATCAGGTGCGCCGTACCGGCGGGCATCCAGATGGCCCGCGTGGGCGGCACGATCCACTGGCCGCCCTCGGCCGCCACCATCATCACGCCGTGCACGGCGTAGACGAGCTGGCCGCGCGCATGCACGTGCCAGTCGATCACGTGGCCCTCCGGATAGTCGGTGGCACGCGTGTAGACCGGCTGGACGCTGGCGTCGATCGAGGCGAGGATATGCGGGTTGAGGTAGGGGTCGCGGCGGGGACTCATCGAAATGTCCTTTTTGCGCGGATCGTAGCCCGATTGGCGCGAGACAGGCATAGCTGTTATTCCTAACATGGCGCATCCGCACCTCCAGCCTTCGCCATGTCCACGACCGCCTCCGCCCTGCCCCGTCCGCCGCAACCCGCCCGCGCCTCGTTCGGCGTGCTGGGTGCGATCAGCACCGCCCACCTGATCAACGACATGATGCAGTCGCTGATCATCGCGATCTACCCGATCCTCAAGGGCGAGTTCTCGCTGAGCTTCGCGCAGATCGGCCTGATCACGCTCACCTACCAGCTCACCGCCTCGCTGTTCCAGCCGCTGGTGGGCCTGTACACCGACAAGAAGCCGCTGCCGCGCTCGCTGCCCATCGGCATGACGTTCACGCTGTGCGGGCTGCTGCTGCTGGCCTATTCACCCAACTTCACCGCCGTGCTGGTAGCCGCCGCGCTGGTAGGCACCGGCTCGTCCATCTTCCATCCGGAGTCGTCGCGCATCGCGCGCATGGCCTCGGGCGGCCAGCACGGCCTGGCGCAGTCGCTGTTCCAGGTGGGCGGCAACACCGGCAGCGCGCTGGGGCCGCTGGTGGCCGCCGCGGTGATCGTGCCGCGCGGCAAGGACAGCGTCGCGTGGTTCGGCCTCGTGGCGCTGGTGGGCATCGTGCTGCTGCTGCAGGTGAGCAAGTGGTACGCCACGCACCGCGTGGCCGCCTCCAGGGGCGCGTTGCGCGCCACGGCGTCGACGTTGACCCGCCGCCAGGTCTCCGGCGCGGTGGCCGTGCTGCTGGTGCTGATCTTCTCGAAGTACTTCTACATCGCCAGCATCAGCACGTTCTACACGTTCTACCTCATCGGCAAGTTCGGCCTGACGGTGCAGTCGGCGCAGATGCACCTGTTCATCTTCCTGGCCGCCTCCGCCGCGGGCACGCTGATCGGCGGCCCCGTGGGCGACCGCATCGGCCGCAAGCCGGTGATCTGGGGCTCCATCCTGGGCGTGGCGCCGTTCGCGCTGGCGCTGCCGCACGTGGGCCTGGCCTGGACGACCACGTTCACCGTCCTCATCGGCCTGATCCTGTCGTCGGCGTTCTCGGCCATCCTCGTGTACGCGCAGGAGCTCATTCCCGGCAAGATCGGCGCGGTGTCGGGCCTGTTCTTCGGCTTCGCGTTCGGCATGGGCGGCCTGGGCGCCGCGGCGCTGGGGCTGCTGGCCGACTCGCGCGGCATCGACTTCGTGTACAGCGTCTGCGCGTACCTGCCGCTGCTGGGCGTCGTGGCGATCCTCTTGCCCGATGTGCGCAAGCAGGCCAAGGCTTCATGAGGTTTCCACGCATGCATATGTGTCCGCGTCGCCGATGAGGTGACACGCCGGGCCGGTACGATCGAAGGCTGTCCCCAAGCTTTCGAAAGTGCCTGCATGCGTTCCGTCGCCCGTTCCCTGATCCTGGCCGTCTTCGCCGGCGCCGCGCTGGCCGCGCAGGCCGCGCCCGTCACGCTGCTCAACGTGAGCTACGACGTCACGCGCGAGTTCTACAAGGACTACGACGCGGCCTTCATCGCGCACTGGAAACAGGCGAGCGGCGAGGCGATCACGATCAACCAGTCGCACGGAGGCTCCAGCAAGCAGGCGCGCAGCGTCATCGATGGGCTCGAGGCCGACGTCATCACGATGAACCAGGCGACGGACATCGACATCCTGGCCGAACGCGGCGGCCTCGTTCCCGCCAACTGGGCCAAGCGCCTGCCCGACAACAGTGCGCCCACCACCTCGGTGCAGGTGATCCTGGTCAAGAAGGGCAATCCCAAGGGCCTGCACGACTGGGCCGACCTGGCCCGGCCGGGCGTCAGCGTCGTGATTCCGAACCCGAAGACCTCGGGCAACGGTCGCTACGCGTACCTGGCCTCCTGGGGCAGCGTCATCAAGGCGGGCGGCACGCCGGCGCAGGCGCACGACCAGGTCGCGAAGACCTTCGCCAACGTGCCGGTCTTCGACGGCGGCGGCCGCGCCGCCACCACCACGTTCGCGCAACGCGACATCGGCGACGCGCTGGTCACCTTCGAGAGCGAGGTCGATCTGATCAAGGCCGAGTTCGGCGACCACTTCGAGGTGGTGTACCCGAAGCGCACGATCCTGGCCGAGAACCCGGTGTCGGTCGTCGACAAGGTGGTCGACCGCAAGCACACCCGCAAGGAGGCCGAGGCCTACCTGCAGTGGCTCTACTCCGACGAGGGCCAGGAGATCGCCGCGAAGCACGGCCTGCGCCCGCGCAGCGCCAAGGTGCTGGCCGCGCACGCCAAGGAATTCCCGAAGCTGGACACCTTCACCGTGGACGAGGTCTTCGGCAGCTGGAAGTCGGCCCAGAAGACCCACTTCGACGACGGCGGCACGTACGACCAGATCCTGGCTTCGACGCACCGCCAGTAGGTCGCGGCGGCGTTCGCAAGGGGCCCTCGGCGACGGCGGGCAGGAACGGGTTCGGGCAAAATGCCGCATCCCGCGAGCGTCCTCCTCGACGCGCCGCCCCAGCTCCCGCCCAGATGACCCCATCTCCCCGAACCGACGGCGCCGACGCGTCCGCCGACGACAGCTCGACGCCGGCCGCCGCCGCCCACCCGCGCCGCAGCATCCGCAGCTTCGTGCTGCGCGCCGGCCGCATGGGCAGCGGCCAGGTCAAGGCGATGGAGACGCTGGGCCCGCTTTATGTGCTGCCGTACGAGCCGGCGCCGCTGGACTTCGAGCGAGCCTTCGGCCGCCGGGCCCCCACGGTGCTGGAGATCGGCTTCGGCATGGGCGACGCCACCGCGCAGATCGCCGCGGCGCGCCCGCAGGACGACTTCATCGGCATCGAGGTGCACACGCCCGGCGTGGGCGCGCTGCTGCAGCGCATCCAGGAACGTGGCCTCACGAACCTGCGCCTGCTGCAGCACGACGCCGTCGAGGTGCTGCGCGACATGATCGCGCCCGGCTCGCTGTCCGGCATCCACGTGTACTTCCCCGACCCGTGGCACAAGAAGAAGCACAACAAGCGGCGCCTGATCCAGGCGGAGTTCGTGCGCGAGCTGAGCGCGCGGCTGGCCCCCGGCGGCTACCTGCACTGCGCTACCGACTGGCAGCCCTACGCCGAGCAGATGCTGCAGGTGCTGGGCGCCGAGCCCACGCTGGCCAACACGGCCGACGGCTACGCGCCGCGCCCCGACTGGCGCCCGCTGACGAAGTTCGAGAACCGCGGCATCAAGCTGGGCCACGGGGTGTGGGATCTCGTCTTTCAGCGCGGCGACTGAGCCGCCTCGCGCGTCAGCGGCCGAAGATCAGCACGAACAGGGACGCAGCGAAGCAATACGGGCCGAACAGGTACCAGCGTCCCTGCTCCAGCCATTTCGACAGCCAGCGCAGCGCCAGCCAGCCCGCGGCGAAGCTCAGCAGCATCCCCAGCAGCGCCGGACCCGCGAGCGCCGCGAGCTCAGGCAAGCCACCGGGCGCCTGCGCCTGGTCTTTCAGCAGGCGATGGCCTTCGAGGAAGATGACTGCCGGCGTCAACACGACCGCCAGCGCGAAGCTGAATTCCTCGGCGCGGATCCGCTCGACGCCCAGCAGCATGCCGGTGGAAATGGTCGCACCGGAGCGCGAAAAGCCGCGGAACGGCAGGCACAGGCCCTGCACCACGCCGATCCACAGCGAACGCGCGACCGACAGCGTCCCCGCGGGCGGCTTGCGCAAGCCGGACACGAGGATCAGCACGCCCGCCGCCGCCAGGCCGCCGGCGATGATGTACACGTTGCCGAACAGATGCTCGACTTCGGCATGTTCCGAGCCGCGCAGCACGATCTTCTCGATCAGGAACTTCAGCGCCAGGCCCACGACGCCGGTGGCCACGGTGGCGACCACCACGAACTTCAGGGTCTCGACGAAGGCCGCCTTCGATGAGAAGAAGCGCGCCTGCCACGACTTCCAGAAATAGGCGATCACCGCGAACATCGTGCCCGTGTGCAGCATCACGAGCAGGAACGTCATCTGCGGCGAGGTCGGATCTAGGCCCAGCAGCTTCTCGGCCATGATGACGTGGGCGGAGCTGGAGACGGGCAGCAGTTCGGCGACGCCCTGCACGATGGCGAGCACCAGGATGTTGATGAAGTTCATGGAGAGGACGCAGTGCGCGGAACGCGAAGCGTCGGATGATACGCGGCGGAAATTACCGCCGCGTGAGAATCCTCTCCACTGCGGCCTCAGTCCTGCTTCGGCGACACCGTCATGTGCAGCCCGCGCGCCGTCACCGTGATCGGCGAGGCGACGAGGTTCAGGCGATCCATCTCGTCGGCCTGCGCGGGCTTCATCCGGTACAGCACGAGGTTCTCCAGCGCATTCTCGGCCACCAGGCCGCCGATGCGCTGGGCCGCGCCGCGCAGGCTGTTGGAGCCGCTGGACAGCGTGAGTTCACGCACGCGCACCTGGGTCATGCGGATCGTGTGGTCGGACGGCTGGAAGCGCAGGCCGTAGTCGAGCTTGACGTGGCCCATCGCGCTCGAGCCGAACAGGCGGTCGAGCGCGGTCACGTCGAGCTCCGTGCCGACGCGGTTGCTCTCCGGGATGAGCTGGATCAACGGGTTGCTGATGTTCAGGTCGATCACCTCCAGCACCTTGCGCTCCATCGGGAACTGGCGCGCGAGCAGCAGGTTCAGCTGCGACTCGCTGATGTCGACGTCGTGCGTGCCGATCAGGCCGGCGCATCCCGACAGCAGGGCCAGCAGCGCCAGCACGCCGGCGCACAGGGCCCCGGCGGTCGCCACCATGCGCAGCACCGTTGTCTTGCGATACCGCTCGCCGACCGGGCCGGCGGTGCGTCCATGCGTTGTTGCGCTGCTCATTCGTTTTTGCCTTCGCGCCGGGAGCGGTGCGCCCGGCATGACACTTCAACGCTTCGGCACGAACTTCCGCCGACACGCTGTCCGCTTGCGCACAGGTCGATTGCAGCGGCTCGACGATTCGGCTACATTACTGACCAACGAGTCATTAACTAGATGTCCCCGTTTTCCTCCGACCCCTGCCTGTTCCGCCGTCGACGCAAGGAGGCCCGCCCGGCCGAATTGCTCGAGGCCGCGCTGACGCTGTTCGTCGAGAAGGGCTTCGCCGCCACGCGCAGCGAGGAGGTGGCCAAGGCCGCTGGCGTGTCCAAGGGAACGCTCTACCTGTATTTTCCCAGCAAGGAAGAACTGCTGAAGGCCGTGATCCAGCACTTCCTGGGCACCGAGATCGAGACCGGCGTGCAGGAAGCGGCCGCCGCCGACGGGCCCACGGCGACGGTGATGGAGCGCCTGCTCGTGACCTGGTGGACGCGCATCTACGAAGGCCCGGCGTCGGGCGTCTTCAAGCTGGTGATCACCGAGGTGCGCAATTTTCCCGAGATCGGCGAGTTCTGGGTGGAGCGCGTCGTCGCGCCGGGCCAGGCGATCGTCGCGAGCCTGATTCGCCGCGGCGTGGAGCGCGGCGAGTTCGCGGTGGACGACATCGAGTCCGCCACGCACTCCATCCTGATGCCGCTGATCCTGGAGTGCGTGCACAAGCATTCGTTCATGGCGTGCGGCATCGGCAAGGACATGGAGATCGACCCGGTGCAGTTCATGCACGCCCACCTGCGTCTCATTTTCGCGGGCCTGCAGGCCGGTGCGCGCAACCCCGCGCCCGCCGCGGCCAAGGCCGCATAGAATTTCAGGGTTTGCCCGCAGCCCCCTTTCCGTCCCGAGGACCCCATGAACATCGAACAAGCCCGCTTCAACATGATCGAACAGCAGATCCGCCCCTGGGACGTGCTGGACAAGGGCGTGCTGGGGCTGCTGGCCGTGGTCCGGCGCGAGGACTTCGTGCCCCCCGCGTACCGCGCGCTGGCCTTCGTCGACACCGAGGTGCCGCTGGGCGAAGGCGAGCGCATGCTGGCCCCGCGCGTCGAGGCCCGGCTGCTGCAGGACCTGCAGGTGCAGCGCCACGAACGCGTGCTCGAGATCGGCACCGGCTCCGGCTTCATGGCCGCCCTGCTGGGCCATCGCGCACAAAGCGTGATCACGCTCGAGGTGAAGCCCGCGCTGGCGCAGACGGCCACCGAGAACCTGCGTCGCAGCGGCGCCTCCAATGTCACGGTGGTGCAGGCCGACGGTGTCCACGGCTACGCCTCCGAGGGCCCGTTCGACGCGATCCTGCTTTCCGGCTCGGTCTCCAAGGTGCCCGAGGACCTGCTCAAGCAACTGAAGCCTGGGGGCCGGCTGGTGGCCATCGAGGGTGACGAGCCGGTGATGGAGGCGGTGCGCTACACGGCCAATGCCGACGGCACGTTCGCACGCCTGGGCCTGTTCGATCTCAAGGCGGAGCGGCTCCTCGGTTTTCCCGAGCCCGCCCGCTTCCACTTCTGAAATAACTCCAAACGCGGCATCCACCGGAGGGCCATCGGGCGCTCCGGGGGAATGCTGCGCCCCGTCGACAGCCTGCGGACCGTCCGCAGTCTGTCGGCGGAAAACGTCGTCAGGGGGTGCGCCGGCTGCAAGTCGTCGCATCGCGCGTGCATCGCGGCCCGCAAGGCCGTACAAAGCTGTCCCAACGCCAACCGGCTCGAACACCCAAGGATTTCCAATGCCCATCTCGCGTGCAGGTCTCGCCCGGACGACGCCCCTCGTCGGCGCCCTCGTCCTGGCTTTCGGCGCCGCCGGCGCACAGGCGCAGAGCCTCAGCGAAGTCGTGCAGGCCGCACGCAGTGTCGATGCCACGTACCTGGGCGCGCGCTCCACCGCCGACGCGGCGCACTACCGCTACGAGCAGGCGCGCTCGGCGTACCTGCCCACCGCGGGCCTGCAGGTGCAGGCCGGCCGTGACAACAGCACGTCGCCAACGCCGATCAGCGCGACCGCCATCATCTCGGAGCAGTCCAAGACGACGTCGGCCGGCGCCACCCTCAATGCACAGCAGAACATCTTCAACCGCCAGAACGATATCGCCATCGACCAGGCCCGGAGGAACGAGGACATCGCGCAGTCGCAGCTGGCTCAGGCCGACCAGGACCTGATCGTGCGCGTCGCCCAGGCGTACTTCAACGTGCTGGCCGCGGCCGACGCGCTGAATTCGGTAGAGGGAAACAGCAAGGCGATCGGCGAACAGCTGGCGTCTGCCAAGCGCAACTTCGAGGTGGGCAACGCCACCATCACCGACACGCGCGAGGCCGAGGCCCGCGCCGACCTGGCGAAGTCGCAACAGATCGGCGCCGAGAACGACCTGCTGGTGGCCAAGGTCACGCTGGACCAACTGGTGGGCCGCAATGGCGTCACGCCGCATCCGCTGATCCTGCCTGCGGTGCTGCCGCCCGTCATGCCCAGCCAGGCTTCCGACTGGGTGGCGCTCGCCGAATCCGACAGCCAGGCGCTCAAGCAGGCGCGCATCGGCCTGGAGGTCGCGGAATTGCAGACCGCCAGTGCCCGCGCCGGACACCTGCCCACGCTGGTGGCCAACGCCACCTACGGCCGCACCCGCGCCCACGAGGTCGTCGACGGGGAGAGCCCGTTCACCGGCAACAGCCGCAACGCCGGCGTCTCGGTGACACTGAACGTGCCGATCTTCTCCGGCTTCCTGATCCAGAACCAGGTCAACGAGGCCGTGGCGCTGGAACACAAGGCCCGCACCGACGCCGATGGCGCCCACAACCAGGTCGTGCTGGCCACGCGCACAGCGTTCGTCGGCGCCGTGTCGCAGGCGGCGCAGGTGAAGGCGCTGGAAGCCGCGGAGGCCTCCAGCAAGCTCTCGCTTGACGCCACGCAGCTGGGCTACAAGGTCGGCGTGAAGGTCAACCTCGACGTGCTCAACGCGCAGTCGCAGCTCTACGACACGCAGCGCGACGCCGCGGGCGCGCGCTACCAGTACCTTGTTGCGCAACTGAAGCTGCGCCAGGCCGCCGGCAACCTCGGCGACAACGACCTGCTGCCGATCGACGCGCTTCTGGTGCGGTAGGCCCGCACGCCCACACCATCCGCGCCGCGGCCTCATCCCTCTTCGGGGTGAGTGGCCGGCGCCGCACGCGTGCCATCTTGGGGTTGTCCGCGGACACCCGTGGCCCCTATCATGGGACATGGTCCAAGATGTCGGAGTCGCTGCCTGGGACGGCAGCCTGGAGACGTTCCGGCTGCTCGCGAACAGCTTGCAGGCGATGATCGCCTATTACGATTCCGAGGAGCTGGGCTACGGCTGCCGCTTCGCCAACAAGGCCTACGCGGGCGCCTTCGGGCTCACCGAGGCCTCCATCATCGGCAAGACCTTCACCGAGATCATCGGCGAGGTGGCCGCGCGCGAGGTCAAGCCCTCCATCGACACGGTGGTCAACGAGCGCCGCGCCGTCGCCTACGTGCGCGAGCTCACCGCGGCCGACGGCCATCGCCGCTGGATCGAGGTCAACGTGCTGCCCAACCTGCGGCCCGACGGCCATCCGGTGGGCGCCTTCGTGATCGTCACCGACATCACGCCGCACCGGCTCGCCATGCAGGCGCTGCGCGAGTCCGAGGAGCGCCTGGCCAAGTTCATGCAGGCCAGCGCCGAGGGCATCGTGTTCCATCGCGAGGGCGTCATCGCCGACGCCAACCCGCCGCTGTGCGAGATGCTCGGCTACACGCTGGAGGAGATCCGCGGCCGCAACGCCATCGAGTTCGTCACGCCCGACCAGCGCGCGCGCGTGCAGGCGGTGCTCGACGGCGGGCTCGACCTCAGCTACGAGAGCTCGCTGATCCGCAAGGACGGCCAGCGCATGCCGGTGGAGCTGATCGGCCGCACGCTGGTCTATGGCGAGGAGAAGCTGCGCATGTCCATCGTGCGCGACCTGCGCGACCGCCACGCCGCGCAGGCGCGCATCCATCACCTCGCGCACCACGACGCGCTCACGGGCCTGCCCAACCGGATGTCGTTCATGGAGCGCCTGGACCGCCAGATCGACCGGGCCCGTGCCGCCAACCGCTCGATGGCGCTGCTGTTCGTCGACCTCGACCACTTCAAGCGCGTCAACGATTCGCTGGGCCACCTGATCGGCGACCAGTTGCTGCAGACCGTGGCGGCGCGCATCTCGGCCAGCCTGCGCGCGAACGACGTCGTGGCGCGCTTCGGCGGCGACGAGTTCATCGTGCTGCTGGACGACGCCTCGCGCGACGACGTGGCCCAGGTCGCGCACAAGCTGCTGCGGGCGATCGAGCTGCCGATCGACGCCGAGGGTCGCGACCTCTCCGTGACGCCGTCCGTTGGCATCGCGATGTTCCCCCACGACGGCACCACGCCCACCGAGCTGATCAAGAACGCCGACACCGCGATGTACATCGCCAAGTCGCGCGGCCGCGCCAACTGCCAGTTCTTCGACCCGGCGGTGGCCACCGCGGCGTACGACGCGCTGGTGCTGGAGAGCGAGCTCGCACAGGCGCTGCTGCGCGACGAGTTCGTGCTGCACTACCAGCCCCAGGTGCGCGCCAGCGACGGCGCGCTGGCCGGCATCGAGGCGCTGATCCGCTGGATGCATCCCGAGCGCGGCATGCTGCGGCCGGACGCCTTCATCGCGCTGGCCGAGCAGCAGCGCATCATGCTGCCCATCAGCCAGTGGGTGCTGCGCACGGCGGCGCGCGCGGCGCTGCGCTGGCGCTCGATGGGGCTGATCGAGGTGCCCATCGCGGTGAACCTGTCGAGCATGCAGTTCCGCGCGGCCGGCTTCGTGGACGCGGTGGCCCAGGTGCTGCGCGAGGAAGGCGTGCCCGGCCACTGGCTGGAGCTCGAGCTGACCGAGCGCATGCTGATGGACGACGTGGGCGACGTGAAGCGCACGCTGCAGCAGCTGAAGGCACTGGGCATGCGCGTGTCGGTCGACGACTTCGGCACCGGCTACTCGTCGCTCGCGCACCTGAAGGAATTCCCCATCGACGGCATGAAGATCGACCGCTCGTTCGTGCGCGACCTGCCGCGCCAGCGCGGTTCGGTGGCCATCGCCCGCGCGGTGATGCAGATGGCCCAGGGGCTGTCGCTGACCGTGGTCGCCGAAGGAGTGGAGAACGAGGAGCAGCGCCGCTTCCTGGTGGAGCACGGCTGCGACCTGCTGCAGGGCGAGCTGATCAGCCTGCCGCTGCCGGCGGACGAGCTGGAGCGCTGGATCGCGTCGCGCCCAGCGGTGGTGGTGCGGGCCTGAGAACCTTCAGCAGCCGGACACGCAGCGCCCCTCCGCGTCGAAGCCCATCGTGTGCCCCGACAGCGGCACGTGCACCGGCATCGCGGCGGCCTTCACGAACGCCTCGGTCTTGCTGCCCGGGCGCACCTTGCCGTCGACGGTGCCGACCTCGTTGGCATGTGACGGGATCACCGAGGCCGGCCTCACGAGCGTGTTGACCACGTAGGCGGCTTCGGCGGGCCCGGTGGTGAAGCCGTCGCCCATGTTCATCACCGCCAGGCTCGCGTGGTAGTAGTCGCGGACGACCAGTTGCTGGTCGGCCAGGATGCCCGTGTCGCCGGACAACCAGGCCACCAGCCCGTTGCTGAAGCGCAGCACGTAGCCGGTTGCAGGACCGACGTCGCCGGCGATGCCCGCGGCCTTCATCGCCTTGCCCAGCTCGCCACCGATGAAGTCGGGATCGACGCCATTGCTGTGCAGCGCCGCGACCGTGGCGATCTTCACGCCGCCCACCGTCACGCTGCCGCCGAAGCGCGCGAGCATCGAGTTGGCCGGGTCGCCACCGCCCTTCTTCAGGCGCGCCGCGAAGAACGGAGGCATCTCGCTGCCGGTGACGATCTTCGCCTTCTTGGCCAGCGCGATGTCGACGACGTTGGTGTCGGGCGTGGGCACCGACAGGTCGGGCTTCGCGCAGGTGCCGGCGTTGACTGCCGGGATATGTGCCTCGCCGATGTGGTCGGCATGCATGTGGCTCACGAGGACGATGTCGATGCGGCCCAGGCGCGGATCGCCGCCGCCAGCCACCGTGTGGCCGGGGTCGTAGAGCACGCGGGTGCCGTTGGGATCCTCGAACACGAGCGCGCGATCCTGTGCGCAGAACTCGCCGTCGACGCCGCCGATCGGCGTGACCTTGACCGTCTGCGCGACGGCGGGTTGGACGAAGGCGGCGCACAACGCGCCCGCGGCGGCGATCCAGTTCAGGCGGGACATGGCAACTCCATGGCGACAACGGACGCATGATCTTACGGCGGCGCACGCTTGTCCCTGACGGTGGATGCGGACACGCGCGACGCGCACAATCGCCGCCCACAGGCGCGGGCCGGCCGCGCGACAGCCGGGAAAATCGATGGATAGCCTTCTGCGCACGACCGCCTCGCGACGCCGGCTGCTGATGACCAGCGCCTCGCTCGCGCTCGCCGGCTGCACCGTTTTCCTGAGCGATCCGCACACCGGCGCGCGCACCGAGCTCGCTCACGCCGGCAAGCTGCGGGCAGCCATCAATCTCGGCAATCCGATCCTGGCCAGCCGCGGGCCGGACGGCACGCCGCAAGGCGTCTCCGTCGACCTCGCGCGCGAGGCGGCGCGCCGGCTGCAGGTTGCGCTGGAGCTCGTGCCCTTCGACTCCGCCGGCGCGGTCGTCGCGGCCATGCAGGCGCATCAGGTCGACCTCGCGTTCGTGGCCATCGATCCGGTGCGCGGAGCCGACATGGCCTACACGCCGGCCTACGTCATCATCGAAGGCGCGTACCTGGTGCGCGACGGCTCCGCGCTGCAACGCAACGACGAGGTCGACCGCGCGGGCACGCGTGTCGCGGTCGGGCGCGGGAGCGCCTACGACCTGTTCCTTGCCCGCGAGCTGAAGGCCGCGACGATCGTCCGCGCGCCGACGTCACCGGCCGTCACCGACCTCTTTCTCGCGCAAGGCCTCGACGTCGCCGCAGGCGTGCGCCAGCAGCTCGAGGCCGACGCGCGGCGGGTCGGCGGCGTGCGCCTGCTGCCCGGCCGCTTCATGGTGATCGAACAGGCGATGGCAGTATGCAAGGGTTGCAGCCAGGCGCAGGACTGGCTGAGCCAGTTCATCGCGGAGATGAAGTCATCGGGCTTCGTCGCCGATTCGCTGAAGCGACACGGGATCGAAGGCGCGGCGGTGGCGCCGCCCGCGGCCGCGCCGTAGGATCCGAAACGAGTACCAGGTACTACAGCATGCGAACGATTCGATCCGCCATGCGGTCTGCCGCCCCCTTGTGCGTGGCCGCGAACGCGAGCGCGCGCGTGCTGGCGATGGTCTGCAGTTCGGTGCTGACCACCTGCAGCGCGCGGCGCAATGCATGCGCCATGTCGGGCTCCTGCCAGGCGGCACCGGCCAGCGTGGCCTGGCGTGCGGCCTCGGCGAAGTTGAACGTGGACGGGCCCATCACGACAGGACAGCCGCTGGCCGCGGCCTCGATCAGGTTGTGGCCGCCCAGCGCCATGAAACTGCCGCCCAGCAGCGCGACGTCGGAGCTGGCGTAGTACTGCGGCATCTCGCCGAGCGAGTCGCCCAGCCACGCGTCGGCCTTCAACGCCTCGGCCGGTGGCATGTCGCCCCACGAACTGCGGCGCGCCACGCGCAGCCCGTGCTGCACCAGCAGCGCCTCCACCTCGTCGAAGCGTTGCGGATGGCGCGGCACCACGATCAGGAACGGGTTGCGGCCCTGGATGCGGCCCCATTCGCGCATCAGCTCGGCCTCCTCGCCCTCGCGGGTGATCGCGGCGAGCACCACCGGCCGGCCCAGCGCGGCGTGCCACTTCCTGCCGCGCGCCAGCAGCGCGGGCGACGGCCGTACGTCGAACTTCAGGTTGCCCGACAGCGCCACGCGCCGGGCGCCTGCCACGCGCAGCCGCTCGGCGTCGTCCTCGGTCTGCGCGAGCACGTCGGTGACCGCCGCGGCGGCGGGCCGCATCAGCGCGGCCAGCCGCGCGCCGCGGGCCGCGCTGCGCTCCGACAGGCGCGCGTTGGCAAGCACCATGGGCACGCCCCGATCCTCGGCCGCGTGCAGCAGGTTCGGCCAGATCTCGGTCTCCATCAGCACGCCGATGGCCGGACGCGTGCGCAGCAGGAAGCGGCGCACCGCGCCGGGGGTGTCCAGGGGCAGCCACGACTGGCGGTCGCCGTTGCGCATCAGCACCTGGCCCGCGTCGCGGCCGGTGGCCGTGCCGTGGGTCAGCAGCAGCCGCATGTCGGGCCGGCGCAGGCGCAGCGCGTCGATCAGCGCGCTGGCCGCACGCGTCTCGCCGAGCGACACGGCATGCACCCAGATCGAGCCGGGTTCGATCGACGCGCCAAAGCCCAGGCGCTCGCGCATCGCGACGCGATAGCCCGGCTCCTTGCGGCCGCGCAGCCAGTAGCGCAGCAGGATGGCCGGCAGCAACAGGCGCAGCGCGAGCGTGTACGCGCGCAGCGCCACACGCTGCTTGAACGTCATCGCAGGCTGCGCCATTTGTCGATCAATGAGCAGCGGCTCCGACGTGTGCGTCGGGCTTGACCTTGCGCAGCGCGTCCATGAAGTCGTGCTGGATGCGATCCAGCGCGGCCTGCGTGTGGCCCTCGAAGCGCAATACCAGCACCGGCGTCGTGTTGGACGCGCGGATCAGGCCGAAGCCGTCCGCGTACTCCGCGCGCAGGCCGTCGATGGTGAGGATCTCGGCGCCGGGAAACTTCGCCTCGGCGAGCAGGCGCTCGATGATACGCGGCGGTTCGCCCTCGGCGCAGGACACGTTGAGCTCGGGCGTGGAGTAGCTGGTGGGCAGCTCGTCGAGCACCGCGCTCGGGTCGGCGCTGCGCGACAGGATCTCGAGCAGGCGAGCGGCCGTGTAGGTGGCGTCGTCGAAGCCGTACCAGCGCTCGGAGAAGAAGATGTGGCCGCTCATCTCGCCGGCGATGGGCGCGCCGGTCTCCTTCAGCTTGGCCTTGACCAGCGAGTGGCCCGTCTTCCACATCAGCGGCACGCCGCCCGCGTCGCGGATCGCGATGGGCAGGCGCTGCGAGCACTTGACGTCGTAGATGATGGGGGCGCCCTTCACGCGGGTGAGGATGTCGCGCGCGAACAGCATCAGCTGGCGATCGGGATAGATGATGTTGCCGCCGCGCGTGACCACGCCCAGGCGGTCGCCGTCGCCGTCGAAGGCGAGGCCCAGCTCGGCCTCGGTGGCATGCACGGTGCGGATCAGGTCGACCAGGTTCTCGGGCTTGGACGGATCGGGATGGTGGTTGGGGAAGTCGCCGTCGACGCGGCTGTACAGGTCGATCACGTCGCAACCGAGGGCGCGCAGGATGCCCGGGGCCGAGGCGCCCGGGATGCCGTTGCCGGAGTCGACGACGATCTTCATCGGCCGGGTGAGCTTGCAGTCGCCGGTGATGCGGTGCGTGTACTCGGCGAGGATGTCCATCGTCGCGACGCGGCCGCGGCCGCTGGCGTAGGTCTCGCTCTCCATCAGCCGGCGCAGCTTCTGGATGTCCTCGCCGTAGATCGCGCGGCCGGCCAGCACCATCTTGAAGCCGTTGTAGTTCTTGGGGTTGTGGCTGCCGGTGACCTGGATGCCCGAATGGCAGCCGTGCCTGCCGCGCGTGGCGGCCACGTAGTAGAGCATCGGGGTGGTGACGGCGCCGATGTCGACGACGTCCAGGCCCGTGGAGGCCAGGCCCTTGATCAGCGCGTTCACCAGGCGCGGGCCCGAGACGCGGCCGTCGCGTCCCACCGCCACGGCCTTCTCGCCCAGGCGCACCGCCTCGCTGCCGAACGCGCGGCCCAGGTGCTCGGCGAAGGCGTCGTCGAGGGCCTCGTCGACGATGCCGCGGATGTCGTAGGCCTTGAAGGCGGATGCTTTGACTTGCATGGGGAGGCTGGCCTTGTTCGCGCTGGAGTGATAGCTGGCGATTCTACGGGGGCCGTCCGCGCGCGCCGCTGTCGATTCGTCGGCCGGGCTGGCGATCCGTCACGCACCGTTGGGCCGGCACGGGGTCGCTGCCTACACTGCCTGCATGACGAACACGCTCGCTCCCAAGCCCTTCACCGCCGCCCTGAGCGCGTCCTGGCGCAGCTGGATGGACGCCGAATCGCCCCCGCCGCCGCTGGGCTGGCAGCTGTTCTGGTGCGCCGTGTGGGCCGGCGGCTTCGCGCTCGTGTTCACGCTGATCGGCTTCATCGCCACCGCGCGCACGATCGGCGACTGGCTGGACCCGCATGCCTGGGCGCTCTGGTTCGGCCGCAACTACCTCGTCGCGGCCATCATCACCTTGGCGATCCAGGTCCTGTTCAAGGCGACGTTCGCAGTGTTCGGCACGGCCTTCCTCTCGCGGCTCGCAGGCTGGCAGCGCTACCTGTTGTTCGCCGGCATCCCGCTGCTGGGCACGGCCATCGGCTGGCCCATCGGCATCTGGATCCTGTTCGGTGGCGTGACGCTGCTGTCGGCGATGACCCCCGGCACCGTCGTCTCGGTGGTGGTGGCCGCGCTGATGCTGAGCCTGCTGTTCCAACTGGTCTTCTCGCTCCGGCACCGCGCCATGCACGACCGCATGCGCGCCAACGAGGCCCAGCTGCGCCTGCTGCAGGGCCAGATGGAGCCGCACTTCCTGTTCAACACGCTGGCCAACGTCATCAGCCTGGTCGACGCCGATGCGCCGCGCGCCAAGCACATGCTGGAGACGCTCACCGACTACCTGCGCGCCTCGCTCGGCGGACTGCGCCACGGCGACAGCACGCTGGCGGCTGAACTCGACCTGGCGCGCCGCTACCTGGCCCTGATGCGCACGCGAATGGGCGAGCGGCTGCGCTTCGAGATCGAGATCGACGACTCGTTGGGCCCGGCCCGCCTGATGCCGCTGGTGCTGCAGCCGCTGATCGAGAACGCGGTCAAGCATGGCCTCGAGCCCCGGGTCGACGGCGGTCTCGTGCGGGTGAAGGCGGCGCGCGTCAGGATGGAAGGCCGGGACTCGCTGCAGGTCTGCGTCGAGGACGACGGCGCCGGCCTCGCGGTCGCCGCGCGGCGACCGCGCCACACCGTGGCCGGCGGTCCGGACGGCCACGGCATCGCGCTGGCCAACCTGCGCGAACGCCTGCAGGCGCGCTTCGGCGTCTCCGCGGTGCTGACGCTGGCCGACCTCGAGTCCGGCGCCGGCACGCGCGCCTGCCTCGTCGTTCCCTGGCAGGTGGCCACCGCCGCCTGACCTGTCCCTTCGACGACTATCCTACGTCCCCATGACCACCGCCCTGATCGCCGACGACGAGCCCCACCTGGCCACCTACCTGCGCGACCAGTTGCTCAGGCTGTGGCCCGAGCTGGAGATCGTCGCCATCGCGCGCAACGGCCTCGAGGCCGCCGAGCGCATCGCCGCGCTGCAACCCGACATCGCGTTCCTGGACATCCAGATGCCCGGGCTCACCGGCCTGGACGTGGCCGCCGGCATCGAGGGCCTGACCCGCGTCGTGTTCGTCACCGCCTACGACGAGTACGCACTCACGGCCTTCGACGCGGAGGCCATCGACTACGTGCTCAAGCCGGTGACCGCCGAGCGCCTCGCGCGCACGGTCGAACGCGCACGGCGCGCGCTCGCGCAGCGCGAGGACGCCACCACGGAGCCCGCCGACGACGCACGGCTGGCCCGCGTGCTGCGCCGGTTGCAGGCGCCGGCCGCGCCGGCCGCGCCGTTGCGCTGGATCCGCGCGAGCCACGGCGAGCTGATGCACCAGGTGGCGGTGGCCGACGTGATGTTCTTCCACGCCGACGACAAGTACACCTGCGTCCGCACCGCACAGGCCGAGTACCTGATCCGCACGCCCATCGCCGAGCTCGCGGCGCAGCTCGATGGCCAGCAGTTCTGGCAGATCCACCGATCGACCATCGTGAACCTGGCGCACCTGGCCGGCACGCGCCGCGACGACGCGAGCCGCCTGTTCGTGCGCATCGCCGGCTGGAAGGACGAGCTGCCCGTGAGCCGGGCCTACGTGCACCTGTTCAAGCCGATGTGAGCAAGCATCGGCGCGCTCAGAGCTTCTTGTCGTAGAACTTCTTGACGGCCTTCGACATGCGATTGGCGGCCAGCAGGTTCAAGTCGTAGATCTTCGCGCAGCGCTCGGGCGTCGCGAAGTCGATCATCACGAAGTTCGGCATGAACTCCTTGAGCAACGGGCCCGACGAACTGGCGGTGCGATCCACGTTCTTCGGCACGCGCGTGGCCCACAGGTCCATGAGCTTGATCGTGTTCTCGTCGTTCCACATGAAATCGTTGCGCGATTCGATGCTCTGCGTGAGGCCGGTGCTGGTCCAGTACATCATGCCCATCACCTTGGGATCGGTGGCCGCGCCCTTTTGCATCAGCTTGGCCTGCCTGTCCATGTTCTCCTTCAGCTTGTCCTTGTCGGAACGCCAGAAGGCGAAGGCATTGGTGCCGCCCTTGCCGAAGTACTGCAGGCCGTCGAAATTGCGGTTGAAGGTGCCGCCGTCGGTCATGTTCTGGAACGCCAGGATGCCGCGTGCCGCCGCGTCCGTCCAGCCGGTCGCCTCGCGGCCCTTCACGGAGAACAGCACGATCACCTTGCCCCGCAATTCGGAGAGCGTGCGCGTGTTCAGGCTGCCGCGCAGCTTGCAGATGTTGTCGCCGAGGAGCTCGACGCATGCCTCGGCGATCAGCGGCCAGTTGTCGCACTTGTCGAACTTCAGGATCAGGAACTCGTCGCCCTTCTCCTGCACGAACCTGGCGGCATCGGACAGGATCTTCGACAACGTCATGCCGTAGGTGCCGAGCTTCATCGGCTTGATCTTCATCTTCTCGGTCTCGTTGGACCGCAGATCGACGACCGTCTGCTTGCCGCCGAAGACCTTCAGGTTGCTGCCGTGGTAGGCCTTCAGCGCGCCGACGTCGCCGGCGCCGCCCGACTTGACGATCGCGCCGGTGATGCGGATGTCGAAGATGCGCACGCCGGCGTCGGCCTGGCCGTAGATGTCGAGATCCTGCGTCTGCGCGTTGCTGCCGCCTTGCGTGATGGCGGCGTCGTGGCTGCCGGCCATGACGATGTCGTTGAGCTGCTTGCCGGATCCGAGCTGGTAGTACGTCACCATGTGATGTTCCTGGAGGATGACTGCTGTCAGAAGGTGTAGCTGAACTCGCCGTCCGCCACGCCGACCTTCACGCCGGTGATGGGCACGGCCTGCATCGTGCGCGTGAGGAACTCGCGCGAGATCTCGGGCAGCATGGTGTTGGTGAGGATCGCGTCGATCATGCGGCCGCCCGACTCGCTCTCGGTGCAGCGGCTGACCACCAGCCTGACCACCTCGTCGTCGTAGGTGAACGGCATCTTGTAGCGCGCCTCGATGCGCTTCTTGATGCGGTTCAGCTGCAGCGCCACGATCTTTCCCAGCATCTCGTCGGACAGCGGGTAGTACGGAATCGTGACGAGGCGGCCCAGCAGCGCCGGCGGGAAGATCTTGAGCAGCGGCTCGCGGATCGCCTTGGCCATGCCTTCGGGATCGGGCATCAGGTCCGGATCCTTGCAGAGGTTGGCGATCATGTCGGTGCCGGCGTTGGTCGTCAGCAGCATCAGGGTGTTGCGGAAGTCGATGGAGCGGCCCTCGCCGTCCTCCATCCAGCCCTTGTCGAACACCTGGAAGAACAGCTCGTGCACGTCCGGGTGGGCCTTCTCCACCTCGTCGAGCAGCACCACGCTGTAGGGCTTGCGCCGCACGGCCTCGGTGAGCACGCCGCCTTCGCCGTAGCCCACATACCCCGGGGGGGCACCCTTGAGCGACGAGACCGTGTGGGCCTCCTGGTACTCGCTCATGTTGATGACGATCAGGTTCTGCTCGCCGCCGTAAAGCGATTCCGCCAGGGCGATGGCGGTCTCGGTCTTGCCCACGCCGGAGGTGCCGGCCAGCATGAACACGCCGATCGGCTTGCTCGGGTTGTCGAGGCCCGCGCGCGAGGTCTGGATGCGCTTGGCGATCATCTCCATCGCGTGATCCTGGCCGATGACGCGCTTGCCCAGCAGCTGGGGCAGCTTCAGGACGGTGTCGATCTCGTTGGCGGCCATGCGGCCCACGGGGATGCCCGTCCAGTCTCCGACCACGCTGGCCACGGCCTGGAAGTCGACCGTGGGCAGCATCAGCGGGCTCTCGCCCTGCAGCTTGGCCAGCTCGTCCTGCACGCCGCGCAACTCGCTCATCACGTCGCTGCGTTCGCCTTCGGTGAGCGTCGCCTTGGCCGCCGCGGCGCCTTCGGCGCTCGCCTCGAGCGCACTGCCCGTGCCCTCGATCGGCTGCAGCGCGCCACGCAACCTGGAGCGCAGCGCCAGCAGCCTGTCGACCAGCACCTTCTCATCCGTCCAGCGCCTGGTGAGCGTGGCCAGACGATCGCGTTCGGCCACCAGCAGCTCGTTGACGCTGGTCTCGCGTTCGGCGGTGGGAATGCCGATGGCGGCCTCGCGGGCGATGATGCCGATCTCGGTCTCCAGCGCCTCGATGCGGCGCTGCGAGTCGTCGACCTCGGCCGGCACGGCATGCAGGCTGATGGCCACGCGCGCGGACGCGGTGTCGAGCAGGCTCACCGACTTGTCGGGCAACTGGCGCGCCGGGATGTAGCGGTGAGACAGCTTGACGGCGGCCTCGAGCGCCTCGTCCAGGATCTGCACCTTGTGGTGCTTCTCCATCGTGCTGGCCACGCCGCGCATCATCAGGATGGCCTTGGCCTCGTTCGGCTCGTCGACCTGGATGTTCTGGAAGCGGCGGGTGAGCGCCGGATCCTTCTCGATGTACTTCTTGTACTCGGCCCAGGTGGTGGCGCCAATCGTGCGCAGCTGGCCGCGCGCGAGCGCCGGCTTGAGCAGGTTGGCCGCGTCGCCGGTGCCGGCGGCGCCGCCGGCGCCCACCAGCGTGTGCGTCTCGTCGATGAACAGGATGATCGGCTTGGGGCTCGCCTGCACCTCGTCGATGACCGAGCGCAGGCGCTGCTCGAACTCGCCCTTCATGCTGGCGCCGGCCTGCAGCAGGCCCACGTCGAGCGTGAGCAGAGACACGTCCTTCAGGCTGGGCGGCACGTCGCCGCGCACGATGCGCTGCGCGAAGCCCTCGACCACGGCCGTCTTGCCGACGCCGGCCTCGCCCACCAGGATGGGGTTGTTCTGGCGCCGGCGCATCAGGACGTCGATCACCTGGCGGATCTCGTCGTCGCGCCCGACGATGGGGTCCATCTTGCCGCTGCGCGCCTGCGCCGTGAGGTCGACGGTGAACTTCTTCAGCGCCTCCTGCTTGCCCAGCTGCGCCGGGGCGATCGCGCCGCTGGCCTCGCCGGGCGCCGCGCCGCCGCCGACGTTGGAGCCGTCGCGCGCGGCGAGCGTGTCTTCCGGCGACCCGGAGACGATCTTGGCGAAGTCGTCGAACAGGTCGTCGGGCTTGATCTTGCGGAACTGTTCAGAGATGGCGTACAGCGCGTTGCGCAGCGTCGGGGTCTTGACGGCGCCGACGATGAGCAGGCCGGTGCGCACCGCGCTCTCGCCGTACTGCAGCGTGCCGTACAGCCAGCCTTCCTGCACCGCCTTCTCGATGGTGGGCGAGAAGTCGGAGATGGACGTGGCCCCACGCGGCAGCGCGTCGAGCGCGCTGGTGATGTCGGTGGCCAGGCGCGACGCGTCGAGCCCGAAGTGCTTGAAGATGCGATGCAGGTCCGAGTCGCTCGCCTGGATCAGCTGGTGCAGCCAGTGCACCAGCTCGACGTACGGATTGCCGCGCAGCTTGCAGAAGACGGTGGCGCCCTCGATGCCCTTGTAGGCGACGGGATTGAGCTTGCCGAACAGCGCGACACGACTGATTTCACTCACGGTGGCTCCTCATGTGGGCCTCGTCGTGCCCGTTGGATGGTTGCTCCGATTGGAGCGTTGTTCGACGGGCATTTCAATCCCCGCTAGCGAGGGGTTGCCTCGCGAATACCCTCTCAGGTGATGCCCAGGCGCATGTCGGCCGCCGGCTCCGGGGACGGGCGCCTCCCGAGCCAGGAGGTCCACCCCAGAGCGCCCGCGGCGCCGAGCTGCACCTCGGGCACCTCGTCCTTTTTCAGCACGAGGTGCATCTCGCACGACAGCTCGTAGCCGACGTAGTTGAGCACCCAGTCCTTGAGTCGCGTCAGGCTCTCGCCGCCCGGCAGGAAGCGCTTGTATTGCGCGAGCGTGAGCGGGCCGATCTCGACGCGAAAGCGGTTCTGGCAGTCCCACACCTGGGCGCCGACCACCGCGCTCTGCCCGAGGGCCACCGGCGCGTTGCGCAGGCCGATGCGCGTGTGGGCGTCGTCGGGCAGGCGCATCCAGTACGGCTGCCATTGATGCACCCGCACCGGCACGCGGAAGAAGTCGTTGAGGATGCGCTCGAGGCCTTCGGCGCCGTGCACCGATCGACCCAGGATGCCCGCCACCGCCAGGCGCGCGCCGTCGGGCACCGCGTCGCGGCCGCCCAGCGACGTCTGGCCGTAGCCCGCGAGCGAGCCCACCCAGCGGCTGAACGGGTCGTCGTCGGGCCGGTCGAGGCTCACCGCCGGCGAGGCCTCGGCCCACGCGCGATACAGCAGCGAGAGCAGCCGGTGGTGGAACATGTCCAGGAAGCGCACCAGCGCGCGATCGGACGGCATGCGGCGCGAGCGTTCGCGCGCGTACTCGGTCAGATGCAGCGGCAGCGGACCGTTGGGCCCGAACAGGCCGAAGAAGCGCTGGTCCAGCGTGGGCGGCTTGTCGCCTTCGGCGGGAATGAAGCGGGCCAGTGCGGACGGCGCGAACGCCAGCGACGGCGATTGCGCGAAGCGGATCGGGTCGTCGCGCAGCCGCAGCGAGGTGCCGATGCGCGGCAAGCCCGGATGGGCGTTCTCGAGCAGGCGCACGGCCTGGAAGAAGCCGAACTTGTGCGGCTCCTCCTCGAGCTGGCGCAGCAACTCCTTGCGCGCCTCGAGCCGCGCGGCCGTGGCGGCCTCCTTTTGCGCCAGCAGCTCGGCCACTGCCACGGCGTGGCCCCCCACCTCGCCCTTGAGCGAGCCGAGCGCGCCCAGCACGTCGCCGACGGTGAGGATGCGCGTGCCTTCCGCATCCTCCTCGTCGTCGGCCGGCGGCGCGGATGTGAACTCGGTCATGGGACGGCTCTCAAAGAACGGAGCGCGAGCCGATGCGCGGCGGCCAGGTCTTGATCATGCCCCGCGTCTGCGACGCGATCACCAGCTGGGTGAAGCTGTTCATGCTGGCGTAGCGCGCGAGGAAGCGATCGAGCACCGCGCCGAGCACGAGGATGCCGGTGCCCTCGAACGCACGTTCGTCCAGCGTCAGCCACACCTTGGTGCCGCGTCCGAACACGATGGGGCCCTTCACCGGCACGCGGCTGATCGCTGCCTCGCTGCGCACCGAGACCAGCCCCTCGAGCTGCTTGTGCAGCGGCGAGAGCTCGTCCAGGCCGTACAGCGACAGCAGCTCGCGCAGCGACGCGGCGCCGCCCTTGCCTTCGCTGTCGATCAGCGACAGGTAGTTCAGCGACAGGTGGCTCAGCGCGCGCCACGGTCCCTTGCCTTCGCCCACCGGCGTGACGGGACGCGTGGGGCCGCGGATGCAGCGCACGCCCTTGACCGGCGTGTTCTCTTCCAGGTAGAAATCGTTGGCGCTGCCCACCGACAGCGTCAGCGGCAGGTCGCGGTTGGTGCTGAGGGTGTCGATGGCCAGTTGCACCACCGAGGCCGGCCACGGTGCCGTCTGCGGGTCGGCCAGCGTGATGTAGACCTCGGT
>Ga0302146_10000444_pt1 | contig 25485 bp, 22 predicted proteins | sample I_Bog_E3_1_FD_193578 | JGI IMG/M metagenome (GOLD analysis project Ga0302146, IMG submission 193578) | Peat permafrost microbial communities from Stordalen Mire near Abisko, Sweden - I_Bog_E3_3 | ecosystem: Environmental > Terrestrial > Soil > Wetlands > Peat | place: Sweden: Abisko, Stordalen...
AGGTAACGCAACCACGGCTGAACGACCTGCTGCGCGGGCGCATCAACAACTTCAGTCTCGATGCTCTGATCATGCTGGCCGCGCGGGCCGGCCTCGACATACGGGTGCAGATCGAGCGTTCCGCCGCGTAGTCGGTCCAACGTGCGGCCGTCGGGGCGGCCTCCTGACGCTGCCCGGGCAGAGCGTCTGCTACCCTCGCCCCAACCCGCCCCGATCCGCAACAACAGCCGCCAGCACCGCCTCCAGCCCCAGCCGCGCCACCCCATCATCGGGACCATCCGACACGATCGGCACGATCTGCGAGCTGTGCCCGAACGGCGGCGCAGTGCCGAACAACCCGTAGCTGCGCACCCCGACCGCCGCCGCCATGTTCATCGTCGCGGTGTTGTTGCCGATCAGGAAAGCCGCGTCCGCCAACAGCGCCACGGTTTCGGTCAGGTGCCAGCCCAGTGCGGGCACCGCCATCCGCCCGCGCTCCGCTAGCCCCGCCACTATCGCCTCGGCGAGCGGCGCTTCCCCGGCGCCGCCCACCAAGACCAACCGCCCCCAACCCGCGTCCAGCAGAAGCCGCGCCAAAGCGGTGAACCGGGCCGCACCCCACTGCTTCCAAACCTCCGACCCGCCGATGCCAAGCGCGACGAACGGGCACGCCACCCCCAGCCTCGCCCGGACGGCGGACCGCGCGGCCTCGGACACCGCAAGGCGCGGCTCAGCGTCAGCAATAGGAATCCCCGCCGCCACCAGCCAGGCCGAGGCGCGCTGGAACTGGTGCAGCCGGATCGTGCTGCCGGGCAAGAAAGGCCCTCGGTTGAGCCAAATCCGCTGCGTCCCATAGCCGTAGCCTTGCCGCTCCGGGATGCCAGCCGCCATCGCCGCGAACGAAAGCATGCGGCTATGGTGCAGGATCACCGCGGCATCGAACCTGCGCCGTCGCAACTCCCCAATCAGACGCGCCAGTCCCACCGGCCCATCATGCCGGCCACGCCGCCCCGCCGGATTGCGGTCCAGCCACAGCACGTCCCGCACCGTCGCCTCGCCAGCAAACACCTGGTCCGCGGCGGAGCGCGGCTTCGCCACCAGCGTCACCGGACCGCCGACATGCGCCGCCACGGCCCGGATATGCGGCAGGTGCCAGACCATGTCGCCGATGCCGGGCAGCGGCTGGAACACCGCGACGTTGCGCGCCGTCACCGCTGGCCCGCCGGACGCTGCCACCGTGCCTCCGCCAGGCCCCAGCCGAGCAGCACGAAGAACCAGCCCCCCATCGGCATCGACGTGAACGCGCTGGTCGAGGCGATCGGCCAGAGCTGGATCAGCACCGAGGCGAACAGAGCCACCCGCAGCGGCTCGGGCGCGCGCCACAGCCCGCGCGCCAGCGGCGCCAGCCAGGCGAGCGCCAGCGCCGCGAACAGTGCCAGCCCGACAAACCCGCCATCGGCCAGCGCCTGGGCGTAGAAATTGTGCGGATGTCCGGCGCAGATCGCCGCCCCGCCGCCATCCTGCACCTTGCCGTCGAAGCTGGGGGCAAAATAGCGCGGCTCCGGGCAGCCGGTGCGGAACCCGTCATAGCCTCGGCCGGTGAGCGGATGCTGCTCGCCGATCGCCAGTGCTCGTGCGTACAGCTCGCCGTATTGGCTGGTCGCGAACCCGTCCATCTGCGCCGAGAACTTCACCACCAGCCGGTGATAGGTTGGCGGCGAGACCACGACGGTCGCCGCCAGCAGGGCAACCGCCGCCGCCCCGGCCACCAGCACCACCGGCCGCATGCGGCGCAGGAGCACTGCCGCAACCAGCAACCCGAGGCCGGTCAGCAACAGCGGCATGCGCTGCCCGATCAGCACCATCACGCAGAGGCCGGCCAGCAGCAGCGCATACGCGCCGAGTTTCGCCGCCACACCCGGCCGGTCGAGCAGCCAGGCCACGGGCGGGATCAGCCCGGGAAACAGGATACGCGACAGCGGCGGCCCGGCGCGCGGCTTGCCGAACGGCCCGGTCAGCTCGCCGTCACGGCCGATCGGCTGGCCGAAGACATTCACCCCAACGGCGAACTGGAACAACGCCTGCACGCCGATATAGGCGGCGCACGCTGCGATGATGCCGAACATCCAGCGCCGGGCGGCTGGCGCGCGCAGCACCGCATGCTCGATCGCGGCGACGAGCAGCAGGAACCGCAGCGTTGCCACCGCCTGCACCAGCGACGGCAGGCTCCCCTCCACCATGCCGAGCGCCGGGATCGGCAGCGAACACAGCACCACCCAGCCCCACCACACCAGTCCGATCCGGAGCCACGGCGAGCGCAGCCACGCCCAATCGCGGGCGATCGCCGAGCGCGCAAGAAAGCAGAGATCGACCACGCCGATGCTGGCCTCCGCGAAGCCGTGCGCATGCAGAAGCAGCAGCGGTGTCGCCAGCAGAGCAAGCAGCGCGGCGCGGTCCAGACGGGCCAGCAGCCGTCCGGCCCGCTGCGATATGTCGATGGCAGTGGCTGTCACGCGGCGGTTGGTGCCAGCCGCGGCCGGCATCGGCAAGAGCGGGTCAGAGCCGCGCCCGGATCATGGCGACCGCGGGTCACGGTGGCAGCGCCCGCCGGATCAAACGCGCGTCCGGATCATGGCAAGTGCGTGGGCCACGGTAGCGGCGCGGATCGCGGTCCGGTCGCCCGGGAACACCCGGCGCTCGCTCGCCACTGCCGCCCCGCGTGCCGCGAGACCGAACCAGACCAGGCCGACCGGCTTCTCGACGCTCCCGCCCGTCGGGCCGGCGATCCCGGTCACCGCCACCGCGATCGTCGCGCGCGACCGCGCCAGCGCGCCGGCGGCCATCGCCTCGGCAACCTCGTGGCTAACCGCGCCGACCTGCTCGATCAGCTCGGCGGACACCCCAAGCATCTCGACCTTCGCGGCAACGGAGTAGGTCACGAACCCCCGGTCAACCACATCGGACGACCCGGCAATGGCGGTCAGGGCGCCGGCGATCAGCCCGCCGGTGCAGCTCTCGGCGGTCGCGAGCGTCACCCCCTTGTCCCGGCAGGCATCCAGCAGCGCGGCTGCCTCGGCCAGCGTGGCGTCCGCGATCACGGCGAATGTGCCTCGATCCGTCCCGCCTGGATCGCCGCCAGGAACAGCCGCCAGTCGCGCTCGGTCTGCTCGGCGTAGGCGACCGCGAAGTCGGCAACCGCGGCGTCGAATACGCCGCCGGACCCCATGTAGCCGGCGATTCGCGCCGCGTCGCCGGACCGCGCATGCGCACGTGCCAGGGCGGAGCCGCACAGCACCGCGTCGTGCGGCAGTGCAAGCGGAGCCAGCGCCGCGCCAGGCGCCACCACCCCCTGGTCCTTGAGCTGGCGCACGTAACAGTGCAAATCCTCGCCCTGGTCCTCGGTCCAGCCGAGGAACATGTCGGGTTCCGCCTGCATCAGAAGCTGGCCGCTGACCACCCGGTGGCCCTGGTTGCGGAACACGCTGGGACCGGCATAGGGGGCCAGCACCGAGGCCTGCGCCTCCTTGATCTGCAGCAGCAGGGTCCCGCCATCCGCGGTGACCAGCAGGGCGATGACGCAGAATGACCCGACGCTGCCAACGCCCACCACCTTGAAGGCCAGGTCCGCCAGCCGATAGCGCTCGACCAGCAGGCGCCGTTCCTCGGGCAGGGTCAGTCTATAGGAGTTGAACGCGGTGCGGGCGGCGACCTCGTGCGCGTCATCCGGGTCGGTTCCAAGCGGCACGACAAACGGCGGACGCGCCCGGATGCGCAACGCACCGCCGCGCCGCTCGATCAGCTTCGGGTAGCCGCGGCGCTGCGCCTCGGTGAGCACGGCAAGCCGCTTCAGTTCGCGCGCACGCAGTTTCTCCTCATCGATGGCGCCGAAGACCCGGGCAATGTCGATGCGCGAGCGCCAGCCTTCCAGCGGATCGAGCCGCATCAGGTCGCTCATGTGCGTCCGATAGGCGAGGACCACGGTGCGGGCGAGCTGACGGCCCATCTTGTCCGCCTGCCCGTGGGACTTCGCCGCCACGGCGAAGCTGGCCGCCAGCCGCTTGAGGTCCCATTCGAACGGCGCCGGCAACGTCTCGTCGAAATCGCTCAGGTCGAAGACCGGCGTTCCGTCGGTGGAGGCGAAGCTGCCGAAATTCCCCAGGTGGCTGTCGCCGCAGGACTGCACCCACAGGCCGCTGGCCGGGGTGGCGGCAAGATCGGCGGCCATGACGGCGGCGCTGCCACGCAGGAAGGCGAGCGGCGACGCCCGCATGCGGTTGTAGCGGATCGGCAGAAGATGGGCGATCCGGTGCCGGTCGGTCTCGATCAGCGTCTGCACCGGGTCGCGCCGGCCGGCCGGCGGCGTCCAGTCCGCGTGCAGGCTGCGCGGCACCAGTTTTCGCAACGATTGTCCGGCCTGGCGCCGATCCGCGACAGGCAGCAGCACGTCGGGGATATGCTCGAGCGGCATCGACAGGACCTGTGGCCGTTCGGCGGAATGAGAACGCCAAGCCGGGCCGCGGAGCAAGGAGGAAAGCGCCCGGGCCGGCGGTTTTGGCTGGGATCGCGCGGCTGGGGCATGCGTATCGAAGCCGGTTGGATCGCCGGCCGTACTATCCTTCGCGCGGGCTGGTTGTCGGCGGAACCAGCCTCGACACCGCGCGCGCCACATCTAACATACCGAGAGCGGCAATCGGTTATGGGAGGAACGAGAAATGGTCGTCGTCAGCGTGCTTTACCCGGCACAACCGGGCGAATCATTCGACCACGCCTACTACGCCAACACGCATATTCCGGCGGTGAAGCGTCTCTGGAGCGGGGCCGGCCTGCGGGACGTCCAGGTGCTGCGGGGTATCGACGGGCCGGACGGCGGGAAGCCGACCTGGCTTACCATCGCCTTGCTGACGTTCGGCTCGCTGCAGGAGTTCGCAACGGCGGCGGACCAGCACGGCAAAGAAATCTTTGCCGACATCCCGAATTTCACCCGCATCGCGCCCGTCATACAGTTCAACGACCCCTCTGGCTGAGCTCGTCCCAGTGACCCGCCGGCGCCGAGCGCCATAAAGGGTCGCCGGCGGCTCAGCGATGATTTGGTCCGAATGCCGCCGCGGCGCCGCTGCCTGCGCCGCGGCAGTTTGCGTTCGCGACCACGGCGTCGAAGGCTTCTGGATGGAAATGCGAACGGGCTGACGGCACAGCCCGCAGCCCATCAAGCGGGGGGCCAGGGCCAAACGATGGCCAGCGCCCCGAACCGACGCCCCCGACATCAACCCGAGCCACGCCGCCCCGGCGCCATGATCCGCTATGCCTGCGTCGAGCCGTTCCCGGGATGCTTGCGCGAATCATGAAAACCGGATCAAAAAAACTTGACTGGGGATTATTTAGGCGTTGATTGGCGCAATGATGCCCGGTCATCGAACCCCTTCGGGAGCTTTTCGGGATTCCACTACCGATTTCAGTCATTGCTGCAACGTGACACACAAATCGGTTGAGCCAGCCGGCGAGCAGCTTCCCCCGGCGAATGGCAGCGCGCTGGGCGACAGCGAAGCGCGGCTTCGGGCGATGTGCGACAACGCCTATGCCGGCTTGGCGCTGTTCGACCTGGGGCTGCGCTGCGTGCAGTTGAACGGGCGGCTGGCCGAGATCGACGGGCTGCCGCCGGAGGCTCATCTCGGCCATACGCCGCAGGCATTCATCCCGAACATCTCGGACACGGTCGAGCGCAGTTTGCGCCGGGTGCTGGAGACTGGCGAGCCGGTCCTGGACGAAGAGGTAAGCGGCGAGACACACGCGGCGCCCGGCGTCCGGCGTCACTGGCTGGCCAGCTATCAGCCGGTGCGCAACGCTGCGGGCAAGGTCGTCGGCGTCAGCGCCGCGGTGCTGGAAATCACGCTGCGCAAGCATGCCGAGGCCGCGCTTGAGGAACGAAAAGAACGCCTGCGCGGGTTCATCGACCGCGCGCCCGCCGCCATCGCCATGCTCGACACGGACATGCGCTACGTGGCGGTCAGCCGCCGCTTCCTGGCCGACTTCCGGCTGCCGGCGCCCGTCCCGGACGACCTGATCGGGCATCGCCACGACGAGGTCTTCCCCGATGCTCCGGCGCAGTGGCGCGACGTCAGCCGGGTCCTCGCCGGCGAGATGCTGACCGCCGCCGAAGACCCGTTTCCGCGCACCGACGGGCGAATCGACTGGGTGCGGTGGGAAGCGACACCATGGCGCCGGGATGACGGCAAGGTCGGCGGCATTCTCCTGTTCTGCGAGCTGATCACCGAACGCCGCGCGGCCGAGGAGGCACTGCGCAAGGCCGAAGCGCGGGCTCGGCTCGCCCTGGAAGCCGCGAACATCGGCAACTACGACTGGGACCTGCGCACCAACGAGCTTCGTTGGGAGCCACGGGTGCGCAGCATGTGGGCGCTGGCGCCGGGCACCGAGGCCAGCATCGAGACGTTCTTCGCATCCATCCATCCTGACGACCTTCCCGGGTTGCAGGCGGCGATCGCGCGCGCGCGCGATCCCGCCGGGGACGGGGTGTTCGAGGCCGAGTATCGGGTGGTCAGCAAGGCCGACCAGTCGGAGCGCTGGGTCGCCGCCCAGGGCAAGGTAACCTTCGAGCATGGGCAAGCGGTGCGGCTCATCGGCACCGCAATCAACATCACCGAGCGGAAGCGCACCGAGGCCGAGCTGCGCGGCATGGCCGCCGACCTGGAGCGCCGGGTGCGCGAGGCGGTGACGGCCTGCGAGGCGGCGCTGGCGCGGGCAGCGCACGCCGAGCGTATTCAGGCATTGGGAACACTGGCGGGCGGCATTGCGCACGATTTCAACAACGCCCTGCAGGCAATCCTGGGCGGGGTCTCGCTGATCGAGGGCCGGGCCGATGATCCCGCTTCCGTGCGCAGCCTCGCCCGGGTGGTGGTGGACGCCGCGGAGCGCGGCCGCGCGGTCACGCGCCGGCTGCTGGCCTTCGGCCGCCGCGGCGCCCTGACCACGGCGGCGGTGGATCCTGTTGCCCTGTTGCGCGGGCTGCCGGGCATCCTGCGGCACGCCCTGCGGCCCGACATCACGATCGAAATCGACGTTGCAGCGGACCTGCCGCCGCTGCGCGCTGACCCCGCGCAATTGGAAACGGTGCTGGTCAACCTGGCGGTGAACGCCCGCGACGCCATGCCGGCTGGCGGCTTGCTGAAGCTTGGCGCCGTTGCGGAGGCGGTGGCAGAGGACACGTTGCCGCCCCCGGCACTGCCTTTCCAGGCGCGCCTGGACCCGCGGCTGACCCCGGGGCGCTACGTGCGCCTGTCCGTCGCCGACACCGGCAGCGGAATGAATGCGGCGACCCTGGCACGTGCCACCGAGCCGTTCTTCACCACCAAGTCGGCGGAGCAAGGGACGGGTCTCGGCCTCTCCCTGGCGCACGGATTTGCCGAGCAGTCGGGCGGCGGACTGGCAATCGAGAGCGCGCCCGGCCGGGGCACAATCGTCTCGCTCTGGCTGCCCCAGGCCGACAGCCCGCCATCCACGCCGGCTTCTCCGGCCGGCACCCTTTCGGGCGACGCGACCTCGCGCGGCGCCGCCCGCGTCCTGGTGGTGGACGACGAGGCGGCAGTGCGGATGACACTGGCCGCGCAATTGGAGGCAAGCGGCTTCGCGGCCCTGACCGCGGCCGACGGCGCCGATGCTTTGGCGCTGCTGGACAAGGGCGAGGCGGTAGACGCTCTGATTGCCGATCTGTCGATGCCCGGCATGAACGGCCTTGCCGTGATGCGAGCGGCGCGGCAGCGCCGGCCGGGTCTTGCCATGCTCCTGCTGACCGGTGGGTTTGGCGCTGATGGCACCGCGGTCGCGCTGGATGAGGCGGCCGGCGGACCGGTCGTCCTGCTGCGCAAGCCGGTCCTCGGCACGGAACTGGCGGAGCGTCTCGCCGCTCTGCTGACGCGGGGCCACAGCGGCGCGTAGGCCACCGCTGCCGCGGTGGTGGCTGCGGCAGTGGTGGATGGCGCCGCGCTTGAAACCGGCCACCCGGAGCCGGCGAATGACGCCCCGTTTGTAGCCGCCGGTGGCCTCGACGCCGACGCGGCCGACGCCGATCCTGGCGCGGTCGGTCGCGAGGCGTTTGCAGCCGGCGACCGGTCTGCTCCTACCCCAAGCGGTCTCCAGAAAGGCGGCCGGATCAGTCGCGCGACGGCCTGGGATCGGCCGCGCGCAGTGCGGCGATAGCGTTCGCATAGGGCGGGTGGCCGAACACCGCGGAGCCCGCCACCAACACCGAGGCCCCGGCCTCGATCACCGCGGGTGCGGTCTCCGGCGTGATCCCGCCATCGACCTGGATGCGGATGTCCCGCCCGCCGATCATCTGCTTGATGCGGCGGATCTTCTCCACCACCGCCGGGATGAACGCCTGGCCGCCGAAGCCCGGGTTGACCGACATCACCAGCACCAGGTCCACGCGGTCGAGCACGTATTCGAGCGCCTGCTCCGGCGTCCCGGGATTTATCGTCACGCCGGCGCGGCAACCCAGCCCGTGGATCGCCTGCAGCGTGCGGTCGATATGCGGTGTGGCCTCGGTGTGGACGGTGATGCGATCGCAGCCCGCCTTGACGAAGTCCTCCAGGAACAGATCGACCGGCGAGATCATCAGGTGCGCGTCGAAGAACTTCTTGCTGTGCTTGCGGATCGCCCGCACCACCTGCGGGCCGAAGGTGATGTTCGGCACGAAATGCCCATCCATCACGTCCAGATGGATCCAGTCCGCACCGGCCTCGTCCACCGCGCGAACCTCCTCCCCCAGCCGGGAAAAGTCGGCCGAAAGAATCGATGGCGCGATCAGCAGGCTGTGCTTCGACATAGTGGCTCCTTAAGTGTCTCGACGGCCGTGAACGTCCCAATTCGGCCGCTATCGTGGGACGGATAAACCATTGCGCCATCCGCCATCGGCGCAAGCCGCACCGATTCGGCCGCCATCGTAGGCGGATAAGCCCTGCATCATCGCCCCTTACCCAGGGAACGACTCCCCGCCGGCTGCGGTATCCCCCGGCGCGAGCACACGGCTGACCAGGATCTCGTTCGCCTCGATGGTCATCAGGTCATCGACCGTCAGCTTGCGGTCGCGGTCATCGAACAGCCGCACCGCCTGTCGCAGCCGCGCGCGGTCCAGCGCGTTGCGGATCGAGCGCGCGTTCGCGAAATGCGGCTGCTGCATCCGCGCCTCGACGTAGCGCGAGAACGCCTCGACCGCGTCGGGATGGAACTTGTAGCCCTGTGACGTCAGCATCTGCTCGCCGATCTGCTGCAGCTCGGCCGCCGAGTAGTCGGGGAAGTCGATATGGTGCGCGACGCGCGACCGGAACCCGGGGTTGGAGCCGAAAAACTTGTCCATCCGGTCGGCATAGCCTGCCAGGATCACCACCAGGTCGTCTCGGCGGTTTTCCATCACCTGCAGCAGGATCTCGATCGCTTCTTGCCCGTAATCACGCTCGTTCTCGGGCCGGTACAGGTAATATGCCTCGTCGATGAACAGCACGCCGCCCATCGCCTTCTTGATGACCTCTTTGGTCTTGGGCGCGGTGTGGCCGATATACTGCCCCACCAGATCATCCCGGGTCACCGCCACCAGATGCCCGGAGCGCACGTAACCCAGCCGGTGCAGGATGTCGGCCATCCGCATCGCGACCGTGGTCTTGCCGGTCCCCGGATTCCCGGTGAACGACATATGCAGCGTCGGCGGCTGCGCCGTGAGCCCCAGCTCACGACGCAGCTTATCGACCAGCAGCAAAGCCGCGATTTCGCGGATTCGCCGTTTGACCGGACGCAGCCCGACCAGCTCCCGGTCGAGCTGATCCAGCACCTCGCCCACGCCGGAATCGGCGTAGACGCGGGCGAGATCGACGGAGCTGGCGGGCGCGTCCATTGTTAGTACCGCTCGCCGGCTGGCTTGGCGGAAGCGGCGTAGGAACGGACCGTGTAGTTGATCGAACGGCCGTTGACCTCGTTACGTTCCAGGAAGAAGCCAGGCTCGTCCGCCGGCCGGTTGACGATGAACGACAGCCGCAGCGACTCCCAGGTGGCCGTCGAGTCGAAGGCGGAGACGCGGATGTAGCTGCTTCCGAACACCTTCCGGCATTCCGCGATCTCGTGCAGCACGCCGGCCGGATCCTTCAGATCGAACATCGGCAGGCCCCACAGCTCCCAGTAGGTGTTCCGGGGATGCGGGTCGTCGGTGTATTCGATGTTCACCGCCCAGCCGTTCTTCATGGCATAGGCGATCTGGGCGCGGATCTGCTCTTCGGTCAGGTCGGGCAGGAAGCTGAACGTCCCTTGTGTCAGGCGCATGTGTGTCGGGCTCCGGGATCAGGCGGGGGTGACGGACGGGACGAAGTCGGGCGTGTCGGTAGATGCGTAGTTGAAGGTCACGTCCTTCCACACCTCCAGCGCCTGCGCGAGCGGCGAGCAATGCCGCGCGGCGTCCTGCAGGATTTGCGGCCCCTGCTCCATGATGTCCTTGCCCTCGTTGCGGGCCAGAACCATGGCTTCCAGCGCCACGCGGTTGGCGATCGCGCCGGCCTGGATGCCGGTCGGATGGCCGATGGTGCCGCCGCCAAACTGCATGACGCAATCCTCGCCCAGCAGGGTCAGCAACTGGTGCATCTGGCCGGCATGGATGCCGCCCGAAGCCACCGGCATCAGCTTGCGCGTGCCGACCCAGGGCTGGTCGAAGAACAGCCCGTTCTCCAGCGCCTGCGGGTTATAATCTTCGCGGCAGATGTCGTAGTAGCCCTTGGTCGATGCGGGATCGCCCTCCAGCTTGCCGACCACGGTGCCGGCATGGATGTGGTCCACGCCCGCCAGCCGCATCCACTTCGCGATCACCCGGAATGACACGCCGTGGGTCTTCTGCCGCGTGTAGGTCGAGTGACCGGCGCGGTGAAGATGCAGGATCATGTCGTTCGCGCGGCACCACTTGGAGATCGACTGGATCGCCGAGTAGCCGATCACCAGGTCGATCATGACCACGACGGAGCCGAGCTGCTTGGCGAGTTCGGCGCGCTCGTAGATCTCTTCCATCGAGCCGGCGCTGATGTTGAGGTAGGTGCCCTTCACTTCGCCCGAGGACGCCTCGGCGCGCTTCACGGCTTCCATGCAGTACAGGAACCGCTCACGCCAGTGCATGAACGACTGGCTGTTGATGTTCTCGTCGTCCTTGGTGAAGTCCAGGCCGCCCTTCAGCGCCTCATACACGACGCGGCCGTAGTTGCGGCCGGACAGGCCGAGCTTCGGCTTCACCGTGGCGCCCAGCAGCGGACGGCCGAACTTGTCGAGCCGCTCACGCTCCACCACGATGCCGGTCGGCGGGCCATTGAACGTCTTCACGTAGGCGATCGGCAGCCGCATGTCCTCAAGGCGGAGCGCCTTCAGCGGCTTGAAGCCGAACACGTTGCCGATGATCGAGGCCGACAGGTTGACGATCGAGTTGTTCTCGAACAGCGCCAGGTCGTAGGCGATGTAGGCGAACCACTGGCCGGGCGCGCCCGGCACCGGGTCCACGCGGTAGCACTTGGCGCGGTAGTTGTCGCAGGCGGTCAGGCGGTCGGTCCAGACCACCGTCCAGGTGGCGGTGGAGCTTTCGCCGGCGACGGCCGCACCGGCCTCTTCCGGGTCAACGCCATCCTGCGGGGTGATGCGGAAGACGGCCAGGATGTCGGTGTCCTTCGGCTCGTAGTCGAGGTCGAAGTAGCCCATCTCCTTGTATTGCATCACGCCGGCGCTGTAGCGGTCGGCGGCTTTACGGGACGCTGGTAGTGCCATGGATTAGTTCCCTCGTTGAAGTTTGTTTCAGGCGGCGCGGGCTTTGGTGGCGGCGGCGGGCGCAAGCTCGCCGGAACGGTAGCGCTTGGCCATGTCGGCGAGCGACAGCGCCTTGATCTTCGAGGCCTGCCCGGCGGTGCCGAACTCCTCGAAGCGCTGGGCGCAAAGCTTCTCCAGTTCCGCCATCGCCGGCTTGAGGAAGGCGCGCGGATCGAACTCGGCGCGCTTCTCGGTGGCGATGCGGCGGAATTCCGCGGTCATGGCGATGCGGCAATCGGTGTCGATATTGATCTTGCGCACGCCGATCTTGATGCCGCGCTGGATCTCCTCGACCGGCACGCCCCAGGTCTGCGGCATCTGGCCGCCGGCGCGGTTGAACGCCTCCTGCAGGTTCTCCGGCACCGAGGACGACCCGTGCATGACGAGATGCGTGTTCGGCAGGCGCTCGTGGATCGCGCGCACAACCTCCATCGCCAGCACGTCGCCGGTCGGCTTGCGGGTGAACTTGTAGGCGCCGTGCGAGGTGCCGATCGCCACCGCCAGCGCATCGACCCCGGTCTTGGCGACGAAATCCGCTGCCTGATCGGGATCGGTCAGCAACTGGTCGCGGCTGAGCTGGCCGGTCGCGCCGTGGCCGTCTTCCTGCTCGCCGTGGCCGCTTTCCAGCGAGCCGAGGCAGCCCAGCTCGCCTTCCACCGACACGCCGACCCAGTGCGACGCTTCGGCGACCTTGGCGGTGATTGCGACGTTGTACTCGTAGCTGGCCGGCGTCTTGCCGTCGGCTTCCAGCGAGCCGTCCATCATCACGCTGGTGAACCCGTTCTGCACCGCGGAGAAACAGGTCGCGGCGGTGTCGCCGTGGTCCTGGTGCAGGACGATCGGAATGCCCGGATTCATCTCGACCGCGGCCTCCACCATGCGCCGCAGCATCAGGTCGTTGGCGTAGGCGCGGGCGCCGCGGCTCGCCTGGATGATCACCGGCGCGTCGGTGCGCCGCGCCGCGGCCACGATGCCGAGCAACTGCTCCATGTTGTTGATGTTGAAGGCCGGCACGCCGTAGCCATGCTCAGCCGCATGGTCCAGCAATTGCCGCATGCTGATAAACGCCATCTACGCTCCCTCCGTTCTTAAACTCGTCTCGACCCGCCCGCGTTCCCGTGCCTACGCGGTCTGCGCCAGCTTGGTACGCGCCAGGCGCACCAGGGAATCGGGGGTGAAACCGAACAGCTCGTTCAAATCCTTCGCCGGGGCCGAGGCGCCAAAGCCGCGCATCGCCAGCACGTCGTCCTCGCTATCGACGTAGCGCGTCCAGCCGAGCGGCGAGGCCGCCTCCACCGCAATCCGCGGCGCCGTGCCCAGAACCGAGGCGCGGTACGACTTGTCCTGCTTTTCGAACAGCTCCCAGCTCGGCAGCGACACGACGGCCGTGGGCACGCCCTCGGCCTCCAGCTTTTCGCGCGCCGCCACGGCAAGCTGCACCTCGGACCCGGTGGCCAGGATCGTCAGCGCCCGCTTGCCGGACGCCTCGGCGATCACGTAGCCGCCGAGCGCGGTGATGTTCTCCGTCGTGTGCGTGGTTCGCATCGTCGGCAGGTTCTGCCGCGACAGCACCAGCAGCGAGGGACCATCGGCGGTCAGCGCGACCTCCCACGATTCGGCGGTCTCCACCGCGTCGGCGGGACGCAACACCAGCAGGCCGGGGATGGCGCGCAGGCTGATCAGGTGCTCGATCGGCTGGTGCGTCGGACCGTCCTCGCCGAGGCCGATCGAGTCGTGTGTCATCACATAGACCACGCGTGCGCCCATTAGCGCCGACAGGCGGATGGCACCGCGGGCGTAGTCGGAGAACACCAGGAAGGTGCCGCCGTACGGGACCAGCCCGCCATGCACCGCGATGCCGTTCATCGCCGCACCCATGGCGTGTTCGCGCACACCGTAGTGGATGTAGCGGCCGCCGAATTCGCCGGGGCGCACCGGCTGCATCCCGTGCACGATGGTGAAGTTGGAGTGCGTCAGGTCCGCCGAACCGCCGACCAATTCCGGGAAGGTCTCGACCAGAACTCTCAGCGTGTCCTCGCTGGACTTGCGGGAGGCAAGCGACGGACGTGTCTCGGACAATTTCTGCTTGAAGGCGGCGATCGCCGCCTTCGCGTCGGCCGGCAGCACGCCGGCCTGTCCGCGCAGGAACGAGATGCGCTTGACGTCGGGCGCCGCTTCCAGCCGCTGCTGCCAGGCGAGTCGTGCCGGCCGGCCGCGTGCGCCGGCAGCGCGCCATGCGTTGAGGATCGGTTCCGGAACCTCGAACGGGGGGTACGGCCAGCCGAGCTTTTCCCGCGCGCCCGCAACCTCGGCCGCGCCGAGCGCCGCCCCGTGCGTGCTCTCCTTGCCCTGCTTGGTGGGGGCGCCGTAGCCGATGATGGTGCGACAGGCGATCAGCGACGGGCGCGGGTCGGCGCGCGCCGCCTCGATCGCCGCGGCAACCGCCTCCGGATCGTGGCCGTCCACAGAGAGTGTGTGCCAGCCATAGGCGGCGAACCGCGCCGGCTGGTCGTCCGACACCGCCAGGCTGGTCGGCCCGTCGATCGAAATATGATTGTCATCGAACAACACGATCAGCCGGCCAAGGCCGAGATGCCCGGCGAGCGATGCCGCCTCGTGCGAGATGCCCTCCATCAGGCAGCCGTCGCCGGCGATGACGTAGGTCCAATGATCGACGAGGCTGTCGCCGAACCGCGCCTGCAGCATGCGCTCGGCGAGCGCCATGCCGACCGCGGTGGCAATGCCCTGGCCGAGCGGGCCGGTGGTGGTCTCGATGCCCGGCGCGTGGCCGTACTCGGGATGCCCCGCGGTCTTCGCGCCGATCTGGCGGAACCGCTTCAGCTCCTCGATGGTGATGCCGGGGTAGCCGGTGAGGTACAGCAGCGAATAGAGCAGCATGGAGCCATGGCCGGCCGACAGCACGAAGCGGTCGCGGTCCGCCCATTGGGGCTGCTCCGGATCGTAGCGGAGGAAGCGGGTCCACAGCACGGTTGCCACGTCGGCCATGCCCATCGGCATGCCGGGGTGGCCGGAGTTCGCCTTCTCCACCGCGTCCATCGACAGCGCGCGGATCGCGTTCGCCATCTCCCGGGTCGTCACTTCGGCCATCGTTTTCGTTTCCCCCTGGCGTCAGGCCGAGCGCCGCTTGCGCTCGACCAGTTTCATGATCATCGGCGTGAGTATGAGCTGCATCGCGAGGTCGAGCTTGTTGCCCGGCACCACGATCGAATTGGCCCGCGACATGAAGCTGTCGTGGATCATCGACACCAGGTAGGAGAAGTCGATCCCATGCGGGTCGCGGAAGCGGATTACCACCATCGACTCGTCGGCGGTCGGAATCCAGCGGGCGACGAACGGATTGGAGGTGTCCACCATCGGCACGCGCTGGAAGTTCACGTCGGTCTCGGTGAACTGCGGACAGATGTATTTGATGTAGTCCGGCATGCGCCGCAGGATGGTGTCGGTCACCGCCTCCACCGTGTAGCCCCGGGCCGAGCGGTCGCGATGGATCTTCTGGATCCATTCCAGGTTGATCACCGGCACCACACCGATCTTGAGGTCGGCGTGCTGGGCGATGTTGACCGTCTCGGTCACCACGGCGCCGTGCAGTCCTTCGTAGAACAGCAGGTCGGTGTCCGACGGCAGCGGCTTCCAGTCGGTGAAGGTGCCGGGCGGCGCGCCGAACTGCTCGGCTTCCTTCGCGTCATGGATGTAGTGGCGGGTGCGGCCGCCACCGGTCCGGCCGTAGGTCTCGAACACAAGCTGCAATTCTTCCAGCAGGTTCGCCTGCGGGCCAAAATGGCTGAAGTGGTTGTTGCCCGCGTTGGTGGCCTCGGCCATCACCCGGCGCATGTCTTCCCGGTTGTAGGCATGGAATGCGTCGCCCTCGATATACGACGCGGTGACGCCCTCGCGGCGAAAGATCTGCTCGAAGGTGTGCTTGACCGTCGATGTGCCAGCGCCAGAGGAGCCGGTGACGGAGACGATAGGATACAGAACCGACATGATATGCGTCCCTCAGACCCGGAACAGGCCACGCTTGCCGAACAGCGGCGAGCGCTCGCCGGGCGGCAGCCGCCCGGAGTGATAGCCGGCGACACGATCCACCTTGTCGCGTGAGCCGAACACCAGCGGCACGCGCTGGTGCAGCGTCTGCGGCACGATGTTCAGGATCGGGTCGGCGCCACTGGTGGCGGCGCCGCCGGCCTGAGCTATGACCAGCGCCAGCGGATTGGCCGCGAACACCAGCCGCAGCCGTCCCTGGCGGTAACCGGCCCGCGAGTCGCCCGGATAGAGATAGATGCCGCCGCGTACCAGGATGCGCATCAGCTCGGCGGTGGCGCAGCCCATCCAGCGCATGTTGAAATCCGCGCCGCGCGGCCCGGCCTCGCCGGCGATGCAGTCGTCCACATAGCTGCGGATCGACGGGTCCCAGTAGCGGTAATTGGCGGCGTTGATGGCGTAAAGCCGGCGCCCTTCCGGCACCTGCAGATCACGCCGGGCCAGCCGGAATTCCCCGGATTCACAGTCCAGGATGAACAGATGCGTGCCCTGGCGCAGCGTCAGCACCAGCGCGGTGTGCTGGCTGTGCAGGACGAAGCCGGCGGCGATTTGGCGCTCGCCTGGCTGCAGGAAAATAGCAACCGGCTCGGCTTCCTCCGCTGGCATCGTCAGCACCGAGAAGATCGTGCCGCTGGGTCCGTCGATGGCGACATTGCCCGAACCGTCCAGCGGGTCGATCGCGACCGCAAGCGGCGCGCCGTCCCGTAGAGCGACCGGCGCCGAGCCGCGCTCGGAGGCAACCCAGGCCACCGGGGCGTCGTGCAGCGCGGCGATCAGGGCGACCTCGGCCAGATGCTCCGCCTCGGCCGCCTGCTCCTCGGTGCCGTCCGCCTGCGCAAGCTGGCGGGAGACCTGGATGGCGCCATCCGCCAGCGCGATCACCGTGGCGGCGACAGGCGCGCGTTCGGGGCTGCCCTGTGCCCAATTGTTCAGGTACTCGCTCAGAGTCGTCATCAGCGTCCGCTCCCCCCGTCGCGGGCTCAGCCAGGGCGTTCGCCCCCGGCTCGTGCGCCCGTCCGCGCGGCACAGCGGACTGGTAGTTGCGTATTTGGCGATCTTTATCGCCAAAGGAAAGTCGTTTATTCTTCGGCGCGATGAAAGAAAAACTTAATCCGATCCTCCGCGGCCTGACCCTCAAGCAGCTCCGCGCGCTGGCCGCCGTGGTCCGCACCGGCACGGTGGCGGGCGCGGCAGAGGCGCTATCGGTCACCCCGCCAGCGATCAGCCAGCAGCTCCGGCTGCTGCAGGATCTGCTGCGGGTGCCGCTCGCCGACCGCACCCAGGGCGGCATGCGGCCGACCGAGGCCGGGCGCGAGGTGTTGGCTGCCCTGGCCCGGATCGAGGCGGCGCTGGCGGACTGCGCGGCGGCGATCGAGGCGCTGCGCGGCATGCGGGCCGGCCATGTCGCCGTCGGCGTGATCAGCACGGCGAAATACTTCGCGCCCCGTGCGCTGGCCGCGTTCATGCGCGCCCATCCGCATGTCGAGCTGAAACTGCTGGTCGGCAACCGGGCCGAGACGGTCGGGGCGCTGCGCAATTTCGAGCTGGATGTCGCCGTCATGGGCCGCCCGCCCGAGGACGACCTGCCGGTGGAGTGCGCGGTGATCGGCACGCATCCGCACGTAATGATCGCGCCACCCGACCACCCGCTCGCCAATGCGCGCGGGGTTACGCTGCGGGCGCTGGCCGGTAACACCTTCCTGCTGCGGGAGGCCGGCTCGGGCACGCGCGATCTGATGCGCGGCCTGCTGACGACGGCGCGGCTCGATCCCGACATGGGGATGGAGATGGGCAGCAACGAGACGATTAAGCAGGCGGTGATGGCCGGCATCGGCGTTGCGCTGCTGTCGGCCCATACAGTGGCGGCGGAACTGCACGACCGGCGCCTGGTGGCGCTGGATGTCGAGGGCACGCCGGTGCTGCGCCAGTGGTTCGTCGTGCGCTGCCGGGAGAAGCGCCTGCTGCCGGCGGGCCAGGCGCTGTGGGACCATCTGGTGGCGCATGGCGCCGACTATCTGCCGGAGGTGCGCTTTCCCGGGTCCGCTGGAGAGCCCATGGCGGGGGCGGGTTCGGCAGCCTGACCGAATTGCGCCGGGGGGTGGCGGGTCTCAACGCCGTCGCGGACTGCAAACGAGCGCCGCTGGGAAAAAAATCTCCTGCATGCCGAAATCCGGCATGCAGGAGAACAGTTTGAACCAAAGGCACGTTCCCTGGAAGGAATACGGCGACTCATACGGAATTTTCATGGATGATTGCAAGGAAAATGTTGCCTGTTGGCCACTCCGAGCCCGGAGCCGCCTGCGGTTGAGCCAAGCCGCGGCAAGCGGTTCCGACGTCCGTCGATGCGGGGTTTATATTGAAAATCATTATGTTATGACGCGTGGCCGATAACTGACGATGGCTGTTAGTGATAGTCGCTAGAAAAACGCATTTTACGCGTTAATTACCGTTGTCATCCGCCTGTTTCGGTGCCAAACTGCCGTTCACTGACAGGTAAACGGTAACGGTAGCAACGAACGGTGTGCTTCACAGCGCCTCGGCCATGGGCCGGTTCCGAAGCCAATCGGCAAGTGCGAGCATCCGCCGCTGGTGGCGCTTGTCCGGGCGCCCAGGCGATGGCCGCTGGAAGCGGCGGGGAATGCGCGCGAGACCGGCGAAGACTGGGTGATGATGTCACGCGCAACCGCCTCACTGGAGACGCCGGTTCGCGGGGGCCTGGGTGCGCTCCCTGCCCGTCCAAACAACGAAATTCTGTGGCACGCTTCCTGGCGCGTGGCGTGCCAACAGTCCGAGTTTCCGTTCCGGCAAGGTCGGGCGGAGAGCCAGCCGTGGCAGGCATCGCCATGGCGCCCCAGCCGCGGGGACACACGCGGCACATGTCGAATGGTTGTTATCCGGAGGTATGAATGGCTGACACAAAAGCAGGCGTCTCCACGTCTGGGCTGACCGAAGCTGAGGCGAAGGAGTTCCACGCCGTCTTCGTGACGAGCCTCATCACGTTCTTCATCGTTGTGATCATCGCGCACGTTCTGGCGTACAACTGGCGTCCGTTCTGGCCGGGCCCGAACGGCTGGGTCGCGGCGATGGGCGACCACCTGACCACCGTCACCTCGCTCCTGACGTAAGCATCCGCCCGGCGAGCCCGGGCGGAGAGAATTGCCGCGGCGCCCCGACCCCGGGGGACACATGCCGCTGCGCCGAATGGCCCCTTATACTTGGAGGTATGCATGGCTGATTCAAAAGCAGGACTCTGGTCGATCTGGCTGATCTTCGATCCGCGGAGAGCTCTCGTTGGCCTGTTCGTCTTCCTGACGGTTCTGGCACTGCTGATACACTTCATCCTGCTCAGCACGTACCGGTTCAACTGGCTGGAGGGCAATCCTGCCCTGAGATCGCATGCGGCGGTGGTTGCTCCGCTCCCGGCGCCCGTGAAGTAGGTCGAATCAAGACGGCGGACGAGGCCCAGTCCAGGCTGGGCCTCGTCCGCCGCGATTGCTCGGCGCAGTCATACCAGGGCACCCACGAAAGCTGGTCCGCAGCCGGGCTCGGGCATTTTCGCGCACGGCAGCAGACCTGATCCGGTGGCTAACCCGACTTTCGCAGCTCACCCCCGTTTCCGGGCTAACCTTTGTGCGCGATACCGGCGACCGCGCCCCGGCGTCCGGGGAGCGCATCGGCGCCGGCCGGCGGTCGTATTACTGAATAACGATCTCGACCCGGCGGTTCTGCGGCTCGCGGACGCCCGGCCCGGTCGGGACCAGCAGGCGGGTGTCACCGAAGCCCTGGATCGAAATGATGGTCTTCGGCACCCCGTCCTTGACCAGTTCGGCAGCGACCGCGTTGGCACGGCGCACCGACAGGCCCTGGTTGTATTTCGGGGTACCCGACGTGTCGGTGTAGCCGTTCACCTCGATGCGCGTGTACTGCACGTGGGTCGAGCTCTCGGCCGCCGCCCTGACGATCTGTCGCGCCCGCTCGGTCAGCGTCGCCTTGTCCCAATCGAAGAACACCAGGTAGGAGCGCGCGGGCGCCGGTGTCGGCGCAGCTTCGGGCGCCGCCGCGGGAGAAGGCGGCGGCGGAACGTTGAAGGCGTAGCGAACGCCGACCAGGAACTGGTTGTGGAACTGGTTGTGCAGCTTGAGCGTGGCCGGCGCCGTTCCCTCCGGCGATGACACCACGCTGCTGAACTTCTCGCCGCCGAGGATGTCCATGAACCGATATTCGGTGGTGACCGACAGGCCGGGGACATTCGGGACCGGGAACGACAAGCCGGCGATCACCTGTGCGGCGAACGACCCCGTGGTGTCGTTGCTGGCGACGGCAAAGCCGCCGCCCGGCTCGGCTGCGGAGAACTTGTTGAGGTGAGTGAACTGGTAGCCGGCACCCAGCCCAAGATACGGATACAGGAACGGCATGCCGATATCGAGGTCGAAAACTGCGTTCCCCATGACGCCATAGGTCTGCAGGTTGTTCGTGGCAGCGGTCGGGAACGGCGTGCCATTGAAGTGCCGAATGTTGTTCTGGATGTAATCGCCCTGCAACTCCAACCGCAGGCCGTTGCCGAACGCCCAGCCGACCGCGCCGATCCCGGTGAAACCTGCGCCTGGCTGGATTCGCTTGTATCCCGGGCCGAAGCCGGGACCGATCGGCGTGACTTCGACGTTCTGCAGCAGGTCGAACCCGGCATTGCCGTTCACATACAAGCCGGAGATCGGCTGCGCGGACGCGGCGAACGGTGCCGCAAGGATGGCTGTTGCGAGCAAGGCGCCACGATATCGCATGACTAACTCCAGTCGGAACGGCTGGACATCAGGACCGGCTTGCAGCGGCTTGGCAAGTCATTACGGCTTGCGCGGCACCGGTTTGCCGGCAGAACTCCAGCCACGGACGGTTGTGTGCGCCTCGCGGCGCCGGCGGGACGCCAGGAACAGAAAGGGGCGCCTCGCGGCGCCCCAGTCTGCAACGTGTTCCGACGTGTCGATCAGCGGATGATGATCTCGACGCGGCGGTTCTGCGGCTCGCGGACGCCGTCTCCGGTCGGGACCAGAAGATGGGTCTGGCCGAAGCCCTGGATCGAGATCGCGCTCTTCGGCACGCCGTTCTTCACCAGTTCGGCGGCGACCGTGTTGGCACGACGGACCGACAGGCCCATGTTGTACTTCGCTGATCCCGAGGTATCGGTGTAGCCGTTGACCTCGATGCGGGTGTACTGCACCTTGGTCGAGTTGTCGGCAGCTTCCTTGATGATCTGGCGAGCGCGATCGGTCAGGTTGTACTTGTCCCAATCGAAGAACACCAGGTAGGAGCGCGCCGCCGCCGGAGCAGGCGCGGCGATCGGGGCCGGCGGCGGAGCCGGCGGCGCGGCGCCGAAGTTGTAGCGCAGGCCGACCAGGATGGACTGGTTGAAGTTGGGACCAACCTCGATCTTGCCGGGTCCCACCTTGCCAGGAGTTGCGCCCGTGGCTGCGACCACGCCGGTCGCACCCCATGTGGCGTTGTAGCTGTTGTTGCCCGTGGTGCCGAGGAACCGATACTCGGCCGTCAGCGCCAGACCCGGGGTAACCTGGTCAAGCGGCAGGGCCGCACCCAGGATCGCCTGGTAGGCGAACGAGGTCTTCGTGCTGTTGGTTGCCACGCCCAATTGGGTCAAGCTGTTCCCGCTGGGGAACGTGATGGGGCGGACAATGCTGCCGTGCAGGGTATCGAAGTCGACCCACTGGGCACCGACGCCGACACCGATATACGGCTGAACGTACGGCACCAGGTCAACGAAGTCGTACAGCACATTCGCCATGCCGCCGTACTGCTTCTTGGTGGCGCCACCCTGCAGGTTGCCGCCAGCCACGCCGAAATTGGTGAAGCCGCCAATGCTCGCCTGGCGGAAGTCGCCTTCGACTTCAGCCCGCAGGCCGTTGCCGAAGCCCCAGCCGATCGAGGCCAGGCCGACGAAGCCCCAGGCGCCTTTCAGATCGCCCGAGAGCGATACGCCGTCGTTCAGGCCGTCCACATTCGAACCCTGAACGTTCTTGAGCTGCTGCTGCTGCGTGTAGTTGGCGCCAACGCCGGCCCCAACATAGAGACCGGTGACCGGCTGCGCGCTCGCCGCGAAGGGCAATGCCAGCACGGTGGCCGACAGTAGTGCACCGCGAAGCTTCATTTATCTCTCTCCTCGTTTGCGTTTTAGCCGGCGGCGCAACCGAACCGCGCCTGGTCCGCCTTTTCGCTCAAACAACCATAGCGGCGCTCAGCGAGTATGGCGAGGGGGAAGCAACGGTTTTTGGGCACACTGTTGCGACGAAGCCACAGCCACCAAGCGCCGACAACACCAAGGTGCAAACCTGATGCACAATCGACCCAACCGGGCCGGAAAGTCCAGGCTTGACGTGCCCACATCGCTTTAACTGTATCGCCGGTTTGAACCGGCCGCAACGACTCTCGGTCGCCGGCCCGTCACAGTACTCCAAACCGCTTCAGTCGAATCCGCAAGCAGGCGGAGAACCACAGATCTCAACTTAATACATTGAATTCAAATGGATTTCTGCCGGCGCAAGGTGATGGGTGCCGGCGCGACCCAGCCGATCTCGCCCTCCGCTACCGGCTCGGCGACGGTCGCGGCGGACGGTGCGAAAGTGGTTCGTCGCGCGCTTATGCGACGCGGGCAAGCCGGCTGGCGCCGCAGCCGCCGGGGTCGCGCTCCCGATCGGATATCGCGCGGCGCATCGGATAACGGGCGCGGCTATCGCTGCCGGCTAGACAAGCCGCCGCGTTCGCCGTTAGGCCGTCGTATCAACTCTTTGTTATTGGCAGATCGTCTTGCGGCCTCCCGGCCTTCGTCTTGGCGAAAGAGCGACCGGACGACGCCGGCGGCGCCGCGCACCAACGCGGCGCTTGATCGAAGGCCTGTACGCAACTTACCGTGCGCTCCCGTCGGGGCAATGCATTAAGGGCAACCCATAAGGGCAAGCCATTCGCCAACCGATCGGACGGGAGGAAGAACCATGACGCGTGGGGCTTTCACGACCACCGAAACGGAAGCGGACGAACCGCTCGACGCCGTGCTGCAGCCCATCCTGCAACGATTCGGCCTTCCCGCGGTTGCGGCGGCCGTGGTCAAGGAGGGGCGAATCATCGCCTCGGGCGCGGTGGGAACGCGGCGCCATGGCGCCGACCATCCGGTGACGATCGACGATCCGTTCCATATCGGCTCGAACACCGCCACGCTGACGGCGCTGCTGGCCGCGACCTACGTCGAAGCCGAGCAGCTTGCGTGGGACAGCACGCCGGCCGAGCTGTTTCCCGAGCTGGCAGCGACCATGGATGCGCAACTCAAGGATGTAACGCTAGAGCAGTTGCTGTCACATGGCAGCGGTATCCCGGGCGGCGATTCGTACTGGAACCTCGTTGACCAGTCGTTCCACGCCGATACTGGCGATAACCTCGAAGAGTTGCGCTACGGCATCGTCAGGCAGCTCGTCACGATGAAACCGGCATCCAAACCCGGCACGCGGTTCGAGCCTGCCACCATGGGCTATGTCCTGGTCGGCGCCATGCTGGAGCGGCTTGGCGGGCACACCTGGGAGGAGCTGCTGGCCGAGCGCGTGCTCGATCGCCTGGGGCTGCGGACCGCCGGCTTCGGCCCGCCGGCGAGCCTCGGCCGGGTCGATGCGCCGCTCGGCCACCTGGCGTTCGACGACCGGCCCCCGAAGCCGGTGCTGGCAGGGCCGCACGGCGACAGCCCGCTGGTCATCGGGCCAGCGGCCACGGTGCACATGTCGGTGCTCGACTTCGCCGCCTGGGCAGGCTGGTCAGCCGGCCAGGGCTGGCGCGATCCGGCGCTGGTCAGTCCAAATACGATGCGCCGGATGCAGACGCCGGTGATCGAGACGCAGCAACGCGCCTATACGCCCCATGATAATGGAGGCGCCGGCGGCTACGGGCTGGGCTGGGGCATGACCACCCTGCCCTTCGCGCCCGGCCAGCGCTTCGTGGCCCATTTCGGATCGAACACGAAGAACCTTGCGGATATCATGCTGCTGCCGGAGCGCGATTTCGCCATGGTGGCGATGACGAACATCGGTGGCCGGAAGGCGGTGGCCGGGATGGGGGAACTTGCTCGCGCGCTATACGAGCGGTTTGGCCCGCGGTGAGCCAGACCCGGACGGACGTACGGGCGCGCCTGCCTCCGGGCGGCCGTTTCATTCGCCGCGCCGCCGATGCGCCCGCCCGGCCTGGCGTCTATGTGCTGCTGATCGCACTGGCCGTGCCGGTCGGCGTGGCGTTGCCGCGGCGGGAGCCGGTCATCTTGCCGAGCGGCCGCTATCTCTATTGCGGCTCCGCGCACGGACCGGGCGGACTGCGGGCGCGGCTGGCGCGGCACATGCGGCCCGGCAAGACCCTGCGATGGCACGTGGACCGCCTGACGGAAGGCGGGGAGGTTCTCGGCGCCTGGTTTTTCCTGCGGGGCACCGAATGCGGACTGGTTGCAGCCCTGGCATGTCTGCCGGCGCCCGTGCCGGGGTTCGGCAGCTCGGATTGCAGGTCGTGCCAAAGCCACCTGCTGCGCTGGACGGATGGCGTGAGCCTCCCGCTTGCCGGGCGTTCCTGACGCGACGCGTGTTGAGATCGCCAAACCGGCGATCGGACACCGCCGCCCCGCCGGCCGCCGGCGCCGCTTGCCCAGCATTGTCGGATTCGCGTCGGAAGACCGTGTCTGTGGGGACAGGCGAGACTCCTGCGGCCTCTCCGCGTACACTGCCTTTCTGCGACGACACGCCACCGAGGACCGGTGAAGGAGGGAATTTGACCACCCGAATCGAGATCCCGACACTGCACACGGCAAGGCTGGAGCTGCGGGCGTTCCGCGCCGACGACCTCGAGGACTGGGCGGCGATCATGGCCGACCCCGAGGTGCGGCGGTTCGGCGCCAGCAAGGACCATTCGCGCGAAGCGAGCTGGGCGATGATGGAGCGCTCGCTCGGCCAGTGGGCGCTGCGCGGCTACGGGATGTTCGCGTTCACGACCGAAGGGCGGCTCGCCGGCTGGGCGGGCATCCTGCACCCGCTCGATTGGCCGGAACTGGAACTGGCCTATGCGCTGGCGCCTGCGTTCTGGGGCAAGGGCCTGGCGTCCGAGGCGGTGGAGGCGGCGCGGGACTGGGCGTTCGCCACCATCCGGCCGCGCCGGCTGGCGAGCTTCATCGCGCCGGCCAACCAGCACTCGATCCGCGTGGCGGAGCGGGTGGGCGCGGTGAAGGAGGGGCTGATCGAGCTGCGCGGCAGCAAGTCGGAGCATTGGGTCCACTACCCGCAAGGGCGCGGGCCGGTCGTCTAGCGACCGCTCCGCTCGGCTGGTTGCGTGCCTCGCGTTTCGCTCACCGGCCAGGCCCGCGCGAACCTGCCGGCTTTGATGCGCACAAGACCGTAGGGCCGGCGTAGGGCCGGTGACCAACGATCGCCGGGGCGGCATCGTCCTGTCGCTGAACCATTTCACACCCAGTCCGGCCAGTGTGGCGGGTGGGCGCCGAGCGGGACGGGCGGCAGAGTCCAGCGCGAAGCGGTTTCGGAATAGCGGAGCACCGGCCCCAGATAGTGAAGGCGGCCAATCGGGCCG
>Ga0302146_10000482_pt1 | contig 24227 bp, 17 predicted proteins | sample I_Bog_E3_1_FD_193578 | JGI IMG/M metagenome (GOLD analysis project Ga0302146, IMG submission 193578) | Peat permafrost microbial communities from Stordalen Mire near Abisko, Sweden - I_Bog_E3_3 | ecosystem: Environmental > Terrestrial > Soil > Wetlands > Peat | place: Sweden: Abisko, Stordalen...
TGGCCCGGTTGCGAGAAACAACGTATGCATTCGAGCAACGCCATTCTTCCGTTGTCATTTGATCTGTGTTGAAGTGAAGGCATGAATGCAATCGGGGTGAGTGCGGGGCTTCGTAGGCGGAGCCGGGCAGAGGCAGATCGGCTGGTATCTGAGTTCGAGCAGAGTGGTCTGAGGCGCAAGGAGTTTTGCGCGGCACATGGTTTAAGCGCGCATACGCTGGATGCATGGCGCAAGCGCATTGCGCAGTCTGGATCGGGTGAGAAGATTGTCCCCGTCGAGATCGTTGAGGATCGTCGAGCGAGTATGGACTCGATGCGGACGGGAAGTCCGGTGCGGAACAGCCAGTTTCGAATCGTGCTCGCTGATGGTCTTCGCATCGAGATCGAACCTGGCTTCGATGCGGCCGAACTGCAGCGTTTGATTGCAGCGCTCGAAGGCGGGAATTTGCGCGGCCGCTTGTCACGGCCGGTGTAGCGGGATGCTCGGGCTGGGCGCGGCGACGCGCATTTTCGTAGCTACCGGCGCAACAGACATGAGGTTGGGCTTCAACGGCCTCTATGCTCTGGTTGTTGGCCAACTCAAACAAGATCCTCAGAGTGGGCATCTGTTTTTATTCGCCAACAAGCGAAGAGACAGGATGAAGATTCTTTTCTTCGATAACTTCAGTCTATGGGTTTGCGCGCGGCGCATGGAGAAGGGACAGTTGCACTGGCCGAGTTCCGAGCAAGGCCGTGTGCAGTTGACACGGGAAGAGTTTGCGCTGCTGATCGGCGGCATCGATCTCGACGCGACGACCAAGCGGAAGTGGTACCGCAGGACTGTTGCCAAAAAAGATAACTCATCGCAGAAAGTGGCATGAATACAGGCGATTCGATGACTTATCCACATGATTATTTGCGATGATAACCACAGATGAATCTCACCTCTAAATTCACTTTGCCCGCAGTGCTCGATCCGGTCGTTGCGGCCGTAATGGAGCAGTTAGCAGAGCAGGTGGAGGTGAAGGATCGGGCCATCTCGGCGAAGGATCGAGTTATCGCGCAGAAGACTCAGGCGCTTTCCGCGGCCGAAGCGATCATCCAGCAGTTGAAGGAAGCGCTTCGCATGGAGCGCATCCATAAGTACGGCAAGCAGAGCGAGAAGCTCAGCGATCTGCAGTTGGAGCTTCTCGATCGCGAACCCGCTGTGTCGAGCGACGAGATCGAGAGCGAGGCTGCCAGCGGTCCGCTCAGCGAAGAACAGCAAGAAGAACAGAACGCGTCATCGGCTGCCGAACAGCAGCAGAAGAAGCGCAAGCCGCACCAAGGGCGCAACGAGTTACCCGCGCATCTTGAGCGGATCGAAGAGATCGTCGCTTGCGCGGCCGAGCAGTGCACCTGCGGCAAGTGCGGCGCCGAGACACGCGTGATTGGCTACGAAGAGACCGAGGTGCTTGGCATGAAGCCTGCGGTGCACTTCGTGCGCGTGATCAAGCGCGAGAAGCGGGCCTGTGCGCGCTGCGCCACAGAGGGTGTGACGACAGCGGCAGCGCCGGCCCGCATCGCGCCTAAATCGATCTTCGCCGACGAAACCATCGTTGAATTCATCGTCCGCAAATATTGCGATGCGCTCCCGCTTTTTCGCCAGCGCGCGATTCTGATGCGCGATCTCGGCATCGATGTGGCGCTAACAACGATTGACGATGCTGTGCTGCGCGTGGGCCAGTTGCTGATTCCCATCGTCGCCACAATGAAGCGCGATCTCCTCACCGGCGGCTACATCCAGGCCGACGAAACGCATGTAGGCGTACAGACGCCGGAGAAAATCGGCAAGAACCACAAAGCTTATTTCTGGCAGTACAGCGCGCCGGGCAAGGGCGTGGTCTTCGACTTCGAGATGACCCGCAGCAAGCAGGTCGCCAAAGAGTTCTTCAAAGACTATGGCGGCATACTCCACACCGATGGATATGTTGCCTACGAAAAAGACATCGGCACGAAAGATCTGATCCACGCCTGCTGCCTCGCGCATGCAAGGCGCGGATTCATCGATGCCATCAAGGTGCAGAGCAAAGCCCAGGCGCCCGATGCGCGGCTGGAGCGCACAGTCGCGCTCATGGACGGCCTGTTCGCCATCGACCGCGAGGCGCGCGAACAAAACCTGTCGCTCGCCGATCGCCACGCGCTGCGCCGGGAGCGTGCGCCCGCGTTGCTCGACGAGTTACAAACGCTGCTCACTGCGATGCAAGCATCGGGCACAATCCTGCCGAAGTCGGTAGCCGGCAAGGCCATCAACTACACGCTGAAGCGCTGGGTGGAGCTAACGCGCTTCCTCGACCATCCCATCATCGAGTTAAGTACGAACTGGGCGGAAAATTCAATGCGTCCCATTGCGATTGGAAGGCGTAACTGGTTGCACCTGGGCAGCAAAGAAGCGGGGCCGAAAATAGCGGCCATTTTCAGTATCATCGAAAGCTGCCGCAAACTGGGTGTCCCCATTCGCCAATACCTGGCCAACGTGCTGCCCGGCCTCGCCGATCGTTCCATCCAAGAGCTGGCGGCCCTCACCCCCACGGCCTACGCCGCCAAAATCGCAAAGTAGCCTACCCACAGCCCGCTCCGCCCGTCACCATCGGCCAACTGATCCTGTTCTCCACTGAGACAGGAGACGCCTGGTTACTCGACGTCACCGATAAACTTGCGGCCCGGCTGGCCAGGGATGGGGACCCTGAACCAATTCACCTGGAGGAGACCGATACAAGCTTCGCCATCGGATGGAAGGGCAAGTATCGTATTGAAAACCACGCCTTTGTCTACTCTGATCGCGAGACTGGCCGCGTCACAACCATCCTCGGCTATCCCACAAAAAAGATCTCTCAAACGGGCTGATCTGAAAATTTCAAATATGTTTGCCTAGGTTTTCCTGAGCAGCTTCTTATAGAGGACACCTTTGATGCGTCCGATCAAGGTGGCGCCGGGTTGCAAGTTGCCTTCCACTCCCAATTGATGACCCAGCGACTCGAGGGCATTCAAGATGTGCAGCGGAATGCCGGAGAAGGTCTGTTCGCTGCGGATGTCGCCGTGATGAAGGCAAAGAAATCTCATTTGTTTCCTTAGCCTCCGCAAGGACAGCGACTGAAGATGCTTCAAGCGTCCCAGTCTTCATGATAGCGGAATTTATGTTGAGGAGTTTTTCGGTTGGCATTCCTATTGCGAACCTCTGCATCACCACGAGAGGGCACCGTTAGTGCCGGGCGAGGTGCATGGGCGGAGGGACGAGTTTTCCGCGCCAGGAGGCGGGGCCAGCCAAAGAGGCCAGTGGGCTGCTTGACCGTCACAACGGGCATCGAGCCCTTCCCTTCCCATGCCCTGACGAGCTTGCCCGCCGCCTCCAAGTTCCGCAGGTCGGGGGACTTTCTGAATCTTCGCCGCGGAGAGTTCACCCGACAGAGGTAGGGCAAGCTCAGGAATGCAACTTGCGTTCAGTCCCCAGGCCAGGGATGCTGTCTGACTCGTGGATTGTGATCCGATCCTTTAGACTGATGACCATGAACAATGCACAGCCGGAACTTGACCTCATCGACTGCAAGCTCCTTAGAGAGTTGCAGGCGAATGCGCGTGTCAGCTTTGCCGATTTGAGCAGAAAGGTTTCGCTATCGACACCTGCGGTGATTGAACGGGTGAAGCGGCTTGAGGAGAGCGGCGTCATCGCGGGCTATCACGCACACGTGAACCCCACGGCAGTCGGCCGATCGGTGGAAGCGTTTGTCAAAGTGAGCGTGGCCGGGGACAAGCTTTTGAGATTTGCGAAGACCGTGCAGGAGATCGAGGAGGTCCTGGAGTGCTACCGGATCACGGGCGTCGAGTCGTTCCTGGTGCTGGTTGCCGTCCGGGACACAGCGCACCTGCAAGCAGTGATCGATCAGATGATGCCCTACGTCTCGACCAACACGTCCATCGTCCTGGACGTGCCGGTACGGTGGAACGCCATCACTCCGGAGTTGCGCAAGACAAAGCGGCCGCGGTAAGGCGATGCTGTTCGGCGAACGCCTCGAAGTGCGTTAGAATCCAGGTATAGGCATTACGTTAGCGGTTACGCTTTTGCCGGCGGCCGCGATCGTATCGATATGCCCTACGGTGGATGAATACGGAATTTGCGCATTAATTCCTTAAAATCTTCGGAGGAATCTGCATTTTTCCGTTCGTTCCTAATTTTCCTTTTCACCACGTGCCTATATATTTAGAACTCAACCGTTCCTAATACGACCTTTGTCAGGAAGCCCAATGAGCTTGTTTTTCAGTGTGCCGGTCAAGAAACTCCGCATGATTTCGTCGTTGTTCGTCTGCCTGATCAGCCTCGCTCTGCTTGGGGCGCAGGAGCCGAATCTGAAGTACGAGCGATTCGTTTTGCCCAACGGACTGACAGTGCTGGTCCACGAGGATCACAAGGCTCCGGTGGTCGCGGTCGACATCTGGTATCACGTCGGATCGGCGAACGAGGTTCCGGGGAAGACGGGTTTTGCTCATCTGTTCGAGCACCTCATGTTCGGCGGCAGCGAGCATGTGAAGGGGCCGTACATTCCGGCCATGCAGATTGCAGGCGCGACGAGCCTGAATGGTTCGACGACGCAGGACAGGACGAACTTCTTTGAGACTGTGCCGGTTTCGTCGCTGGAATACGCGCTGTTTCTCGAGTCGGACCGGATGGGTCACTTTGTGCTGAACAAGGAAGTGTTGGATCTGCAGCGCGGGGTGGTTCAGAACGAGAAGCGCCAGGGCGAAAACCAGCCCTATGCCGTGGCCGAGGATCTTTCCGTCAAGAACACCTATCCGGCTTCGCATCCCTATTCGCATACGGTGATTGGATCGATGGACGATCTGAACGCCGCTTCGATTGACGATGTGAAGACGTGGTTCGCAACCTATTACGGGCCTTCCAATGCGACCCTGACGCTGGCTGGCGACATTACGCCCGAAGTGGCGCACAAACTGGTGGAGAAGTACTTTGGTGACATACCGCCGGGGCCGCCGGTGGCGCACCAGGACGCATGGGTGGCGAAGATGACCGGGGTGCATTTGCAGCAGGTTCAGGACAGAGTCGCGGCGCCGATGATCGTGATGACCTGGAATGTTCCTCAGTACGGAGCGCCGGACGCGGACTATCTCGACCTGCTGGGCGATGTGCTTGCTTCAGGGAAGAGTTCGCGGCTTTACAAGCGGCTGGTGTACGACCTGCAGGTGGCCACCTCAGTGGAGGCCGGCATTGACGAGAGCGAGGTTGCGGGCCAGTTCAACATTGAGATTATTACGAAGCCGGACGCGGATTTGAAGGCGGTTGAAGCCACGGTCCAGTCGGAGATAGGGAAGATACTTCGCGAAGGCCCCACGGCGGACGAACTGGAGCGGGCCAAGGCGAAAGATGAGACCAGCCAGGTGCTGGCGCTGGACGCGGTGATTTCGCAGGCCGAAACCCTGGCGCGCGGCCAGGTCTTTACCGGCAATCCGGATGAGTTCAACGTCTCGCTCTCGCGAATCCGCCATGCCACTGCAGAGGACTTGAAGAGCGTGGCCAATCGCTGGCTCAGCGATGGCGAATATCAACTGGAGATCATTCCGTTTCCACAGTTGAGGGCGGATGAGAAGGGTGTTGACCGGTCGAAGCTGCCGGAGATCGGAAAGGCTCTGCCGCTTCGCCTTCCGGAGTTCCAGCGGATGACGCTTTCGAATGGATTACAGGTGGTTCTGGCGGAACGGCACGAACTGCCCTCGGTGCGGATGTCGATGATTGTCAATGCGGGTTACGCGGCGGACTCGCTGGCGCAAGCGGGAACGGCGAGCATGACCTCGTCGCTGCTGCTGGACGGGACGGACAAGTACAGCGCGTTGCAATTGAGCGAGGAACTGGACCGGCTTGGGCTGGAGGCGAGCGCACGCGCTTCAGTGGACACCTCGACGGTCTCAGTGGTTGGGCTGACGAGCAAGTTGAAACCGGCGCTGGACCTGCTGGCGGATATCGTGGAACACCCTGGCTTCGCCGCCGATGAAGTGGGACGGCAGAAAAAGATTCAGCTCTCGAATATCGCGCAGGAAAAGACCCAAGGGTTCGGAATCGCAGTGCGGATCCTGCCTCCGCTGCTGTTCGGAGACAAGCACCCTTACGGCATGCCGCTTTCCGGCGATGGAACAACAGCATCCGTGGAGTCGCTTGACCGGAACAACCTGGTGAAGTTCCATGAGCAGTGGTACAGGCCCAACAATGCGACGCTGGTGATTGTGGGCGACACGACGCTGGCCCAGGTGAAGCCGCTGCTTGAGGCTGCGTTTGCGGAGTGGAAGAAGGCGCCAGTGCCGGAGCATGCCACTCCCACGCTCACCGCCCCCGTCAACAGCGGTCTCTACCTGATCGATAAACCGGGCGCGCTGCAGTCGGTATTGATCGCGGGGACGATTGCCCCGCCGCAAAACACCCCGGACGAAGTAGCGCTGGATATGTGGAACAACATCTTGAGCGGCACATTTACCGGCCGGCTGAACATGAACCTGCGGGAGAACAAGCACTGGTCTTATGGGACGCAGTCTCTGTTCCTGTCCACGGCAGGGCAGCGTCCATACCTGGTGCTCGCGCAGGTGCAGACGGACAAAACAAAGGATTCGCTGGTTGAGATGGTGAAGGAGATCGACGGGATGGCCGGGGCACGGCCAGCCACAGCCGCCGAATTGCAAGCCGCAGTGGATCAGGCGACCAAGAGCCTTCCCGGCTCGCGTGAGACTTCCGGCGCCGTCAGCGCCACCATTTCGAATATCGTGTCGTTTCACCTGCCGGAGGACTTCTACACCACTTACGCGGCCAAGGCAGATGCACTTACGCCGGCGGACCTGAACGCAGGAGCACAGAGGTTCTTCCATCCCAAGCAGCTTGTCTGGATCGTGGTGGGCGATCGCGCCAAGATCGAAGGCGGATTGAAGGATCTCGGCCTGGGGCCGGTGCATCTGCTGGATGCCGATGGCCAGGTCGTCCGATAGGCCGGCTGCGCGCCGGATTCGGAAGCCATGCTATTCAAGAAAATCTACATGAGGAGGAAACCTATGCATAAGACTATTCAAGTGTCCTTTGAGAGAACCGTCTCGGTCTCCCGGTCTCCGCGGAGATCGCGGTTAGTCACGCTTCTGCAAGCAGGACTGCTGCGCGCCCAGCTGCGCCATGCGGCGGTCCTCCTCATGATGGTCTCGATTGCGACGGCCGGACTCGCGCAATCGACGACGGCGAACCTGAGCGGAACGATCACCGATCCGACAGGCGCCTTGCTGCCCGGGTCGATAGTGACGATTGTCAGCGCCAGCCAGAATGTGCGTTCGACGCAGAAAGCGGATGGCAAAGGGTATTTCAGCATCGGCAACCTGCAGCCCGGCAATTATGTCGTGACCGTTTCTCATGCCGGCTTCAAGACGCAGGTCATCAATGGTCTTTCGCTCAATGCCAACGATACGCAGTCCATCACCATCAGGCTGAAGCTTGGAGAGAGCGCGGAAACGGTCACCGTCGAAGGCGAGTCCACGATGGTCAACACTTCGGGCGCAGTTTCGAACGTCATCGACCGCCAGCTCATCGACGATCTGCCGCTGGATGGGCGGAGCATTCAATCCCTGATCACGCTCAGTCCAGGCGTGCAAACCGTGGCCGTCGACCCGACAGGCGGAGAGCCGGGTCAATTCAGCGTGAACGGCATGCGCTCGAGCATGAACTACTTCACCGTAGACGGAGTGAGCGCGAACTTTGCGGCGGCGCCCTACGGTGGATTTGGCGGTCTCAATGGGTCTACGTCCGGAGCCGTTGCATCGACCGACCAACAGGGATCGTTTGCGGCCATTGCGCCACTGGACGACCTGGAAGAGTTTCAGATTCAGACGTCGACATTTGCCCCGGAGTTCGGGAGATACCCCGGCGCACAGATTTCCCTGGTCACGCGATCCGGGCAGAACAAGTTCCACGGGTCGCTCTTCGAGTACTTCCGCAACGACGTCATCGATGCCAACGACTGGTTTTCCGATTACTTCAGCGGCCCGAAGCAGGCGCTGCGCTACAACGACTTCGGCGGCAGCTTTGGCGGCCCCGTGCTGCTTCCGCTGTTTGATGGACGCAAGAAGAGCACTTACTTCTTCTTCAACTACGAGGGGACGCGTTTTGTTCTGCCCCAGCCTTCCACCCAGGCCATCGTTCCTTCGAGCGACAGCCGTGCGGCTGCTCCCAATTCCATTGCCACTTCGATCCTGAACGCGTTCCCGGTAGCCAACGGCGCCATTGTCAACGTGGACGAGAACGGAAACTTCTGCACGCCGGGATCGGACCCACTCTGCCTTCCCACGGGCGGCCAATACACGACCAGCGGCTGGTCGAACCCCTCTAGCGGGAACGTATGGAATGCGCGACTGGACCATAACATCCACGATCGAATGACGCTATTCGCCCGCTACAATCGGAGCCGCAGTTCGAGCCAGGCCAGAGCGAGTTCCAATTTTGCGGATCCCACGCAGAATGCGACCAACACAGACACCCTCACGGCCGGTTCGACGCAGACGTTTTCATCGCGGCTGGTCAACCAGTTCACGATCAATGGCAGTTCGCAAACTGTCTTCAGTTCCGGCACCCAAGACACTTTCGGCGGATCGAAGCCCTTTGACGAGTCCCTGATGCTTCCCTCCAGCTGCACCACCTGCACCGGAATCATCGCTATCGAAGGCCTGGCCTCCGCGACCAGCAGCCTGTTCTCCGAGATATCGTTCAACCGGCCAACCTACTCCAAGAACCGGCAGATTGCCGGCGCCGACAACGTGAGCTGGGAGATTCGCGGCCACCAGCTGAAGTTCGGAGCGGATTACCGTTACCTCTCACCGATCAGCAACGATGGCGCATTCACGGCGGGAATATACTTCCCGGGTGTGGGCGGGGTTGACGCGAACTCGCCGGAATTCGGCCTCACGGCATACAACCAGGCGTTTGCCATCGCCATCAAGACGTTCTCCGTTTACGCCCAGGATTCATGGAAGGTGTCACCGCGGCTGGTGCTCACCTATGGAACGCGCTGGGAGCTGGATCCTCCGCCGAACGGCAAGGATGGCAAGCAGCCGTATACCGCGACCGGCTTCGATCTCGCAACCGAGGATTTTTCAAACCTCGCGCTTGCCCCGGCAGGAACACCGCTGTACAAGACAATCTATACCAACTTTGCTCCACGCCTGGGCTTCTCCTATGTGGCACGCCAGAACCCGAATTTCGATACGGTGATTCGCGGCGGCGGCGGCATTTTTTATGACACGGGCCAGGACGGCTTCGGCCAGATCTCTTTCCCCTACAGCCAAAGCTACTTCCTGTTTCCCGGCGGTTCCATCCCCGGCTACCCGGTTTATGCCCTGCCGGTCCCGGTGCAATATGCGACCGCGCCACCGCCCAATTTCACGCCCAGCCCGAGCAATCCAGCTTCACTCACTGTCGCGGTACCAAACTACAAGCTGCCGCGCGTTTACGAATACAATCTGACGTTGCAGCAAACCATCGGCGCAGGCAGCGTGTTCAGCGTGGCGTATGTCGGCTCCAGCGCACATGCGTTTCAGCGCACGTCGGAGTTCTTTTTCAACCAGGGTCCTGGATTGCCATCGAGCCCGAACTTCCAATCGCTCAATGTAATTGGCAACGGGTCGGCATCCAACTACAACAGCCTCCAGGTCCAGGTGCAGTCGCGCATTCGCAAGGTGCTGGAGATGCAGGCGGCGTACACCTGGTCGCATTCCATCGATAATGGTTCCTCGAATAGCGAGCCGAACAGCTCCGATCCGCGAGCGGATCGCGGCCCCTCGGATTTCGATGTTGCCGACAGCGTCTCCGGCGCCCTGACGTATAATCTGCCATCGTTCATGGGCCCCGGCGGAGCGATTCCCAAAGCCGTGCTCAGCCACTGGTCCATCAACAGCATCGTGGGCGCGCACACCTCGCCGCCGTTCAATATCTACTCTGAGAACTACACGGTGGGATCGCTGGGTACCAACTTCACCGAGCGTGCGGATCAGGTTCCTGGCCAACCCGTTTGGGAATACTCAAAATATGCGCCGGGCACGACCTACCTGATTCCGGGCGGGAAATATGTGAACCCCGCGGCATTCACCGATCCTTCCCCGACAGCACTGCAGGGGAACTCCGCGAGAAACAGCCTGCGTGGCTTCGGCTACGCGCAGGTTGACTTTGGCGTGCACCGGCAGTTTCCCATCACGGACAAGGCGGGCCTTCAATTCCGTGCGGAGCTTTTCAATATTCTCAATCACCCAAACTTCTCGAATCCGACACCGATTAGTACGGGGGATTATGTTGGAGCGCCGGCTCCGGGATCGCTTGGCAACACGCTGGGATTCGGCGAGTCTCCCAGCAGCCTTGCCAGCGGATTGGGCGGCGGCGGCAACACCGGCGGATTCAATCCACTGTTTCAGGTTGGCGGTCCTCGCGCGGTTCAACTCGCGTTGCGCCTTGAGTTCTAAAGCACTTCGGCATGAGGTTGCCCTTTCCCGGCATGTGGAATTGTGGTTTCCGCCGAGAAACAATCCAGCGCAATGGATGCAGGCGGTCTGCATCCATTGCGCAGATGCTGTAGCCGATTCACACCGCTAGGGAGAGCAGCACCTGCGCGCTGCCTATGGCGCAGAGACGCTGTTCACGGAAGGTCATTGGTGCTATGAGAAGGAAATTGTCGTCCCCAGGCTTCTGGCTGCTTGTGCTTCCTCTGGCGAGTCTGCCCGGTCTTGCCCAGGCCACTTTGCAACTCCCGCTCGATCCGTCCGGCATCACCGCGATCGAAGAAAAAACCAAGGGCGGATATGCCGCACTTGGAAAGGTTGGGGCTCTCAAGGATTTCGACAAGGAGATGGCGCAGATCCCCACACTGATTGCGGAGAACAAGGATTTCGTGATCACCAACAACGGGAACGCAAACATTGCGTTTCTCATTGAATCCATGCTGAAAAAGAACCACCCGGAAAAGAAGATACTGGCTGACGATCTGATGCTGATCGACAAGAGCTACCAGGCAAATCTGCCGCCCTATGCCCTCGGGTACTTTGCAACCAGGATGGCGTCACTGCTGCTGAAGCAGGATTATCCGGAGGAAGCCAAACGCTATGCCTCCATGAGCGTGGCGCTGTTCAATGAGGACGATTGCAGACTGGTGGAGAGGTTTGACGACGCCGAGCGCGCACTCTATGACCAGAAGAAGTCCAAGACTCAGCTGAAGCATGTCTATTTCGAAGAGGATGGCGCCGAGCACTGCGCCGACGACCGGGCCGGGCGGCTGGGCAAACTGGGGAAGATCCAGGCTAAACTCGCCGAAACGCAGGATGCGGCCGCCAGTTTCAATGCGGCGTTGAAGGTTCACTCCAATATGGATGCCTACGTCGGTCTTGCAGCACTCGACGAAGCGGCGGGAGACAAGGCGGGCGAGTTGCGCATGTTGACCGATGCGTATCTTACAGGCAGACTCGAGCCGGAAAACATCGCCAAAGCCAAGGCGCTGTATCTTGAATTGAATCCAGGGAGCAATGAAGACGCCTATGCGGCCCTGATGGATCAGGAGTATGCCAAGACGTTTTCCAATCCCGTGAAAGAAGCAGCGCTGCAACTGCGCACCGGGGCCTCGCACCCTGTGGTTCTGGACGAGTTCTTTACCGGCGCCGATTGCGAGCCTTGCACTGCTCCCGATCTGGCCACCGAGGCCATGTTGAACAGCAGTACGCGCGATGAGTTTGTTCTTGTTGTTTATCACAACAATGCGCCGTCATCCGATCCGCTGACCAACGATGTGGGAGAGGACCGGGCCAAATACTACGGAACAAAGGGCAGCACACCTCACACTTTTCTCAATGGCAAAGAGGTCGATCTTGAGGAAGGGCTCGGCACGCACGCGCAGATCGCCGCCGATCAATTGGTTTCCGCCACGAACAAGTTGCTTGCTGCTCGGGCTGGCCCTTCTCTTTCGGTTGCGGCAAGCGCTGCGAATGGCGTGATTGAAGTCAGCGTGAACGGCAAGCCCCCCAACGCTCTCTCCAAGTCTCATCTCCAGGTGCTCCTGGTTGAGGATCCCGTGAGCTACAGCGGCCACAATACTCTTCGGTTTCACCCCATGGTGGTTCGCGCAAGCGCGGAAAGAACAGCTGGAGCGACCGGGTTTCCGATTGCCGCCGGCGCGCCCGTTTCGCGCAAGACGAGCTTTCATTTGGACAAGATCGAACAGGACAACCTCGCGTACTACGACGAATCGGTGCAGGACCTTTTGAAACGCCTTTCAGCTGCCATCGCCAGCGGCGCATTCGATAAAAAGGAAGTTGAAAAAATGGGTGAGTTTCCCGAGCACAAGAATCGGATTGATCCCAATCACCTCGCAGTGGTGGCGTTTCTTCAGGACGATGCGACAAAGAAGGTGCTCACTGCTACCTATGCTGTTGTTGCAACGAAATCTGCTGCGGGTGGCCAATGATGCTTCGAACATCTGGGACGATTAATGTGAAGCGATTTTCCATCGCGATCGCGTGCATTGTTTTGCTTGCTGGCGCGGTCAAGTCCTTGGCGCAAGTACCCCTGCAACTCCCAACGGATCACGAGGGGATTGTTGCAATGAATGCACTCCAGCTAAAGCAGGAGATGGAGTTTCGCAAATCGATTCGTACCGACGACACCGGGCAAATTCTTGGCGCGCTCCCCGATGTCATTCGCAAAGATTATGCCGCGATGGAGACCAAGGGCGGAGTTTCCAACATCGCGCACGCCTTTGGAGATTACCTGAAGAAGAACCCTTCCGAGATAAAGATGGTGGAGGCACGGCTTGAGGAAGTCCAGGTGGCGTTGAAGGCTGCAGTACCATCGTTTTATCGCGGCATTTTCGATGAAGAGATGGCGCGGATCCTACTCCAGCAAGATGTCGATCTGCCCGCGGCTGAAGGCCTCGCCCAGTCCGGTGTTGCCCTTTTTGACCGCGGCGATTGCCTTCAAGACGATCGGTTTGGAGCGGAGTCACACCACGTTTACGACGAGGCCAAGGCAAAGCATCCCGTGCCCTTCACCTATCATGCGGAAGAGGGGGATGAGCACTGCGCGCAATCGCTCGCGGCGCGCTATGCGACCCTGGGCAAGATCCAGGCGAAGCGCGGGAACGTGGATGAAGCCGCGAAGAGCTTTGACAAAGCGCTGAAGGCGCATGCAAATGCGGATGCGGCGCTGGGCGTCGCGCCGATCGATGGGGCAAAGGGAGACGAAGCGGGGGAACTCGAAATGTACGAGGTTGCATCCCTGACCGGGGCACTTTCGCCGGAGGACGTGAAGTCCGCGCGCGCCCTCTATGCAAAGTTGAATCCAGGCAGCGAGGCTTCGGACTACGATGCCCTCCTGGATGCCCGCTACGCCAGGACTTTCGCAAACCCTGTGGTCGATCGCGATGCAAAGGTTCCGCCGCAATCACCCCAAAAAGTGGTGCTCGAAGAACTCTTCACCGGAGCCGACTGCGAACCGTGTGTGTCGCCCGACCTGGCTACGGAAGCGGTGTTGAAGCACTATGGCCGCGAACAGGTTGTGGTGGCTGTCTACCACGACAATGCGCCGGGCCCCGATCCCCTGACCACCGCTACATCGGAAGCCAGAGCAAAGTATTACGGCACCGGCGACAGCACGCCGCATGTGATGGTGGACGGAAAAGAGATCGAGATCGAAGAAGGCCCGCCGAGTCATGCGCAGAGTTCCTTCGAGATCATGACGAAGGCGATCGACCCTCTGCTCGCCACCAGCGGCAAAGCTTCGTTGCGCGTTGTGCCGCAGATGGATGGTGACCTTGTGCATGTAACCGTCAGCGGCGACGCGAACTCGCTCCCTGCCAAGACTCGTCTGGAGATCCTCCTTGTGGAGACGGAAGTGAGCGATACGGGCAAGAACACGCTTCGTTTTCAGCAGATGGTGGTGCGCGCGGCCGCGGCTGCAAAGGCTGGAGAACTCGGGCTGCCGGTGAATTCGCAAACTTCGATCTCGGCCAACTATACGTTCAATCTGAAGCAGGTGGAGGCGGATCATCTGAAATACTACGATGATTATCGTGAAGGGTTTGAAAAGCGAATGAGTGCCTTCATCGACAAGGGATATTTCACGCGGGCCGAAATCGACAAGATGGCGCAATTCCGCGAGCCAAGAAACCTGGTACATTCCGATCGCCTTGCGGTCATCGCGTTTTTGCAATCGGAAGAGACGAAGGAAGTAACCCAGTCGAGCTACGCCGCCGTAGCCGCGTTGCAAGATGGAGGGAGAAAATGAAGGATTCGAAGATCACCGCGGGGCTGTTGGTCGGCGCAGGCTTGCTTTTGGCAACAAGCGGGGCGCGCGCCGCGGACCCAGTGCCGATTCATTGGAGTGCAACCGCATCCACTGCAACACTGCCACTTGCGAAGGGGGCGAGGGTTGTGGCAAAGGTGACGGCAACGATTGCACCTGGATGGCACTTGTATGCCTTCGATCAGCAACCGGGTGGCCCATTGCCAACGGTCATAAGCCTTGTTGCCGGGCAACCGTTTACGGCGGATGGGAAGGTTACCGAGTCCGATCCAAAAATGGAGTTCGATTCAAACTTCAATCTGCCCACCAGCCTGTTTGAAGGCAAAGCACAGTTCACCGTGCCGGCAAAAGCCATGGCCGTCGCTGCTGGCACCGTGCCGAAGCTGAAGATCGATGTCGCCTTCCAGACGTGCAACGACCGCATGTGCCTGCCGCTCACGGTTGTTCACCTCGCAGCGCCGATTACGGAGCGGGAGAAACACTGATGAAGGCTCTTGCCCGCCAAAGCAAATGGATGATTCTGCCAGCGCTGCTGTTCGGCAGCGCGCGAGCCTCGGCCATGAGCGTCGATGTCCCGCGGGGTGGTTCATCGCTGGTCCACTTTGCGTGGCTGGCGTTCGGAATGGGGCTGCTCTCCTTGTTGACGCCGTGCGTCTTCCCCATGATCCCGATTACGGTCTCCTATTTCAGCAAGCATCTTGCCAGGAGCCGCGCTGAAGCCGCGAGAAACGCAGGCATCTATGCTCTGGGCATCGTCTCTACCTTTACCGGCCTGGGACTGATGCTGGCGATCGCATTTGGAGCGGCCGGCGTCAACAAGCTTTCGGCCAATCCCTGGGTCAACCTGGTGATCGCGGCCATCTTCATCGCGTTTGCCCTCAGCCTGTTTGGCGTGTATTTCATTCAACTTCCGTCCACGTGGATCGCGCGTCTCGATCGCCGCGCGTCCTCCTCGGGGCGAGTCATCGGCATTCTTGGCATGGGGCTGGTGTTTTCTCTGACATCCTTTACCTGCACGGCGCCTTTCATCGGCACCATGCTGGTGCTGGCATCGCAGGGCAACTGGCATTGGCCGCTGGCGGGGATGCTGGCCTTCTCCGTCGCATTCTCCATCCCATTTTTCTTGCTTGCACTGATGCCACAGGCGATCTCTCGCCTGCCCCGTGCAGGTTCCTGGCTGAACATTGTGAAAGTCCTTATGGGCTTCCTTGAAATCGCAGCTTCCATGAAGTTTCTATCCAACGCAGACCTCATCTGGCGCTTGAACATCTTCACGCACCAGGTCGTGCTCTCCATCTGGGTCGCCATTGGACTGTTGATGGTCATGTACATGATCGGTGGATTGCGGCTGGAGAATGAACAGGCCGCGCCCGGGCTTTCCATCGGGAGGCTGCTTGTTGCGCTTGTCCTGCTCTCTACGACGGTTTGGCTGAGCAGCGGCCTCGGTGGCCATTCGCTGGGTGAGATCGAATCGTTTCTTCCTCCGGCGAACAACTCCGACACTGGCTCTTCGACTCCTTCCGCGCCCGCGGAACTCTCATGGATTTTGAACGACTACCCGGCAGGATTGAAGCAGGCAGAACTCGAAGGCAAACCCATTTTCATCGACTTCACCGGCTACACCTGCACCAATTGCCGGTGGATGGAGGCGAATATGTTTCCGCGTCCCGAGATCCGCGCCGAGTTGAACAAATTCGTGCGGGTTCGCCTTTTCACGGATCGCGAAGGGCAACCGTACCAGGGGCAGCAACAGATGGAAAAGGATCGCTTCGATACTGTTGCGCTGCCGCTTTATGCCATCCTGACCCAGAGCGGCCAGATCAAAGCCAGCTTTCCGGGCCTCACGCGCGACCCCAAGGAATTTCTGCATTTTCTGTCAACGAATGAGTGACAAACACGATGACACTCCGCACTTCAGGTTCTGTTTGAAAGGCACCCCTTGTCTTCCATCACCGCTGCAATCTCGTCGCCGCATCAATCCTCCGCCACGATAGCCCGCCTGGAGGGCCTGGCTCATTTGGTCGGGAACACCCCGCTGCTGGAAATTCATCTGCTCTACGGGGGCGAACCCCGGACTGTGTACGCCAAGTACGAGCCGATGAATCTGACCGGCAGCATCAAGGACCGGATGGTGCTGAACATCTTCCGGCAAGCGTATGCAACCGGTGCGCTTCACCCTGAAGACACGATCGTCGAGGCGACGAGCGGGAACACGGGAATCGCTCTTGCTGCGCTTGGCCGGGCTCTCGGCCATTCGGTCAAGATTTTCATGCCCGATTGGATGAGCAGGGAACGTGTCGACCTCATTCGCGCGCTGGGCGGCGAGGTTGTCCCCATCACCCGTGAGCAGGGCGGCTTTCTGGGGAGTATTCGATATTGCGAGGAGTTTGCCAAGGCGAACGAAGCCGTGTTTCTTCCGCGTCAGTTCTCGAACCCAGCCAATTTGGACGCACACTTCCACGGCACTGGTCAGGAGATACTCATGCAACTCAGTGCCATCGGCCTGCGCCCCGATGCCTTTGTGGCCGGGGTTGGAACGGGAGGCACGGTCATGGGCGTCGGCAAAGCCCTGCGGCAGGCGGATGCAAAGGTGCGGATTCATCCCGTGGAACCGATGGAATCACCGACATTGTCCACGGGACACAAAGTGGGAAGCCATCGCATTCAGGGAATTTCCGACGACTTTATCCCGGAGCTGATGGATTTTGGACAGCTCAACGAAATCCTGTCGGTTTCCGATGGAGACTCAATTCTGGCCGCACAAAAGATCGCGTCGGAGCTTGGCATTGGCGTGGGGATCTCGTCAGGCTGCAACCTGCTCGCGGCGCTGAAAGCTCAGGACCTGTTGACGCCCTCGGCGACGGTGGTGACGGTTTTTTGCGACGACAACAAGAAATACCTGTCAACCGATCTCCTGCATGAGATTCCTGAACAGCCGGAGTATCTCTCTCCAAAGATTCAGCTCCTGGGGCTCAAGGGGCTTCCACGTTGCCTTTAGAGCGGAATCAGAATTGGTGTGCCCTTGGGATTGCAGTCCGGGGTCGCCGCTCCTTGGGGTCGCGTCGACTTGAATGCTGCGGTTTCGGGGTATAGCTATTCTGATTCCGCTATAGGTTGCAGGGCCGGGACCTCTACAAGCGATGGAATCAAGAACAATACCGCAGAACAAAATCCCCTGCCTCAGTCACGCCAGCCGTGCAAACAAGCTCGTCGTACTTGGAGGAAGGAATCGGCTGTGTCTTTACGGTGATGAGAACCTTCAGGTGCTCCAGCATCTCACAGGTGTACAACATCGAGCTTGTTAAGGGCCGCGATGCGGTTGGCAAGACGACCACGGTGACAGTTCACTGCCTCTCTCTCCATGCAGAGGAGCACAGAAGGCATCGCATTCATTAACTCCGCCACCTTCATGGAATGGACTTCCTGCTCTGGCAGCATTTTGCTCTCGTAATAATTGAATAGCTTCAGGAAATCTGTGTCGGACTGGACTTCCTTGCGGCGACTCGAAGGGATGCCCAATTCTGGACAGTGGACATATCCAATACGGAGTTTGGCGGCGAGGCCAGAGAGAGCTCTTAGCAAATTCAAACTTCATCGAAACTGGGTTTGCTCGAACGTCTACGATCGAGCACCGTCTGCACTTGACCACTAAGACCGTCGAAGCCCTTCCGCATGTCGGTCACGCCGGCAGCGATCCAGATCCGCGTTCCTGCAGGGAGTGCGATCACTTGCGAAGGCTCTCAAGGATCGAACGCAGCAACGCCGGATCAGCGCCACTCTCAACTGTGAGCATCGCTCTGCCTGGAAACTCAATGTGGATAGAACCGGACGGCGCGGGCTGTTGCTGTGCGGCCGGTTCCCGAATCTCCGCTTCAGTTGGAGCAGGCACTGTAACCGGAAGCAATCCTGTGCACGCGGCTGTGGAATCCACCAACTCACCGCGCTCGAAAGCACGCCGCCACTTGAACACCTGGTTCGCGTTCAGCCCATGAGCACGTGCCACCAACGCTACACTTGCGCCTGGCTCCAGCGTCAGATTTACAATCTGCTGCTTCTCTGCGACCGACCGAAATCTACGAACGCGACGCCCCGTAAACGCTGCCTGCTCCATGACCACATCGTCATGCTCAAGCCTCTCGGGATGCCAGAGGGGAAGACCACACGCTTACCTCCTTCCTGCCAGTCAGTGATGTGAAATAACTGAATCCCCCCGAGTTCGGATCGTGAGCGGCGAAAAGCTGGTTGTACACTGTTCGTTCGATCTCATGTCCATAGCGGGCGTCTCCGGTTAATCGCAGCAGCCGCCAGTTCAATTCCAGCCACGTGACGGTCGCGCAATTCTCACCAACCCCTGAAGAAAACAGCGAAAGCAGCTGACCTGGAACCTGAAAGTCTTCATTCGATGACACTGTGCCTGTTGGATAGAGTTGATGATTGTATATATCCTCCCAATCTCGGATGACGGCATTCAGAAGTCTCTCATCGCCCGTGAGGCGGTAAAGATCAACCAATCCTAAGAGGTTCGTTAAGAATTCATATGCCTTATCCCTGGCGATGCCATTAGTGTCAATCGGCATGCGGACCACGTCCGGTGCATTGGCATGCTCATAGGCGCGAATGATATACCTCGCGAATTCAAAAAAACGCGGGTCGCCCGTCAGCCTGTATAGTCGACAGATTTGCTCCAGAATGCTCGTTGATTCGATCCCGCCTGAAGTGCCACTCTTCAGGTCAGGCATGTGCTGTGCATTCAGAGTTATGTCCAGCTGCCCGGGGCCATCACCAAACGTTTCCACCAGGAGAACCCCAATGTTTTTACATGCATCCAGCACTCGAGGGTCACCCGTGAGCTCGTAGTAGCTCATCAGGCCCAGAAGATTATATTTATGAGTCCATACATCCCACCCGGTCCAGTGCTGGTTCGGCGCGTAGGTCCCCAGATAACCGTCCGGTAGCTGAGTCGCAATCAACGCGCTCACCATTCTGTTTGCGCGTGCGCGAAGTTCAACATTGGGCGAATACTGCAAAGAGTGCGAAGCTCCGTCCAGCCACTTTCCGATATGTTCCCCCGCCCATCCGACACCCGGTGGCTGGTCAGTTGCCACTGGATGAACCGGACGATTCACAAAACCAGAAAGATACGCGGTCTCATCGATATGTACTAGCGCGAACTCCACATTGACTTTCATGCGTTCGGCAAAGAGGCCGCCGATTTGCTGCGACTCATAGGGCAATGGTTTGAATCGCTCGACAATCTTTTCCGGGACGACTTCTCGCGACGCCAGAGGAGAAGAACGTTGTAGCACCTTGTCCGCTCTGAGGTATTTGCCGGATACAACCGCAGCAGACAATAGAATCATTTCTCGACGCGATATTCCGGTTGTCATAATGAGTGCCCTTCAAACTTGTCCATTTTGTGAAAATTTTGAACTTTGCGATTGATCTCAAATAAGCCTGAAAAGTTTTCGTGATGCGGCCAGTAACTGCATTCAATTCGGACATTTCGCGGAGATCAGTACTCGATGGGGAAAACCTCTTCCACCTCTCCGTTGCGAACTCCGTACATGACTCGATGCAAGTGAATGGTTGCATCGGAATATTGCACCCATAGTTCCAGCAGATCGTTGTTTCTTACGCGCAGGCTGGTGTTCTCAATGGCGACAATGGCATGCTCGGCATGCAACGCAGCCACGCGCAGGCCTGAAACACCTTTGACTTCCGGCAGGCCTCGCTCGCCGCTGATCGCCTTCAATCCCGCATCGAGTACGATGTGGTCCTCCGTGCTACAGCTGACTACCCTTGTCAACACTGTGAGCGCCAGGCGGAAATCAGGCGCAAACGGTTTGTAGAGGGTGTCCATCACCAAGTAGCTGCCCACTTGGACTTCAGTAATGCCCGGACACGAAGCGTATGTCTTGTAAGTGCCAGTCCCGCCGAGTGTGACGATGTCAACCCGGAAGCCGTCTTCCTCAAGCAGCAGCCGGGCATGAGAGAGGATCTCGGCAACTTCGTTTCGCAGGCTCTGTGTCTGCTCAGTGGGCGCGAGCTTCTGCAGATGTCCTTCATAACCCATCAGCCCACGCACTCTCAGCCCCGCATCGCGAGCCATTCTTGCCAGCCTAAGCGCCTCCTTGGGCGGTGCGCCGCATCGCCCCAATCCCACTTCGAGATCGATTACCAGATTGATATTCGGTTTGGCGTCGCCCGCGAGACGCGCAATCCGCGCTATATTCTCCTCGTTATCGACGCATAAAATAACCTCCGCGCGGCGACTGATCTCGATCAAGCGCTGAAGGCTGTCGTCATCCACAATTTCGCTGGCAACCAGAATGTTCCCTACGCCGCTCGCAACCAATGCTTCCGCATGACGGACACGCGCAACCGTGATGCCCATGGCGCCGGCAGATATCTGATGTTGCGCAAGTGCTACCACGGCATGATTTTTGAAGTGCGGCCGTGCCTTGACTGCGCTCTGCCGGAAAAAATCGGACACCGTGGCGAGATTGCTCTCCATCGCGTCGAGATCAAGCAAGAGTGCTGGCGTCTCGAGTTCGTCTATTCTCATGGCAGTTTCAGATCCTTGATTAAACGTTAATCCAAACCCGGGAACGCTTCTATTGAGAATCAAAGTAAAAGTATTGAAATTCTTGTCTCTTCGTCTCTGGCGTCTCTTTCCAAATCCAAGATTTTGCCGTGTCTTTCCTTATATACAGGAGACTCTTGACTATAGGAGTCTGGACCCAGGTATCGAAATCGGCCAGGCAATGGTGCTCCCGAAATCAGCCTCGATCTTTCTTCCCCTGACCTTCACATGCCGAAAAACATCATTGAAATCCATACCGGCGGCAGTGTCCCTCACTTGAGAAGAGTCCTCGGGGTGTGGGATCTCGTTTTCTACGGATTGGTTGCGGTTACACCGAGTGCGCCCGCAACGATATTTGGCTTGGCACAGGTCAATTCGCGGGGTCACGCCGTCGATACCATCCTCATAGCGATGGTGGCGATGGTCCTCACTGCTATCAGTTATGGAAGAATGGCCGCTGTCTATCCTTCCGCCGGCTCCGCTTACACTTATGTCGGCCGCGGGCTTCACCCCTACCTCGGCTTCGTCGCAGGCTGGGCCATCCTACTCGATTACATCGTTACACCGGTGTTCTGTACCATCTTCGGCACGCTTGCTCTGACTCGCGCCTTGCCGTCGCTTCCCTTCGTCATGGGAGCGGCTATCTTCGCCGGCGCCATCACATGGCTCAATCTGCGCGGCATCCGCTCAACCGCGCGCACCAACCAGGTGATGCTCGTCTTCATGTTTCTAGTACTCTGCACCTTTGTCGTTCTTGCGGTTCGCTGGATTATTGGAACACGCGGAATGGGCGCGCTGTTCTCGCTCACTCCGTTTTACAATCCCGCCACTTTTCAATTGAAGAAAGTCGCCGCGACCACATCCTTCGCGGCGCTTACCTACCTCGGCTTCGACGCCGCAACTACACTCGCTGAGGATGTAAGGAACCCGCGGCGCAACGTGATGATCGCGGCGGTGGGCGTATGCGTATTTACCGGCCTCTTCGGCGGCCTGCTGGTTTATCTCGGCCAGCTGATCTGGCCGGAGTTTAATACCTATACCAATGTCGATACTGCCTTCATTGAAGTTACCGGAAGGGTTGGCGGCGCATTTCTCTTCCGAACTGTCTCCATTCTCCTGTTGGTAGCGATGTTCGGTGCCGCTCTCACAACCCAGGTTGGCGCTGCCAGACTCTTATTCGGAATGGGTAGAGACAACCTTGTGCCGCGCAGATTGTTTACACACTTGCACCCGGTGCGAAACACACCCAACCTTAACATTTGGCTCATCGGCGTTCTTGCATTCCTCGGGTCACTCTTCATGAGTTATGAAGTCACGGCAGAAATTCTGAACTTCGGCGCATTTCTCGGATTCATGGGTGTGAATCTAGCCGTAATCTGGCAATTCTGGTTCGGCAAATCCCCCGGTTATTCGCGCAGATTCCTTGCCGACGCACTTTTGCCGTTCGGTGGGTTCCTGTTTTGCGGCGCAATCTGGTTGGGTCTTGGATCTCCTGCCAAGATTGCGGGCGGCATCTGGTTCGTAATCGGCGTTGTTATTCTCGCGGTCCACACCGCGGGATTCAGAAAGCCACTGGAGCTACCGGATCCCGTTCTGGAAGAGTAGCAGTCCAGTAGCAGCCATTCCAGTGAACACAATCCATGCAAGCCATACCATGTGCTTCTTAGTTCAGTCCCAGAGTGGCAGGCCGTCGGCAGGCACATCGACCATCTCCAACTGACCCCGTTCGTATTCTGTGATGGCGAGTCGCTTGTTGCCGGGAAGTGCAAACGCTACATTGGTGGGCAGGTTGCCGAGCGTTTCGATTCGGTCGACGACGACACCGTCCGGGCCCAGCACCATCACATCGTGTTGGCCAAACACAGCAACGTAAAGCCGCCCATCCGCGGAAAAGGCCATTCCGTCCGGTCCCTTGAATCCCGGAGGCGCATCTGCACGTATCACATTTCCGAAGCAAGCACGTGACTGAATGCCTCCATTGACTGCGAGCGTGTATCGATAGATGTTCCCCGTGATTGTTTCGTTGACATAGAGTGAACGGTCAGGACCGAATGCGATGCCGTTGGTGAACTTGATGCCACGGTCGAGCAACGTGACGCGCCCGGAACCAACGTCGACCCGGTAGACACGCCCGTCATAATTCAGCGACATATAGTCGGGCCTTATCACGTTGCCAGGGCAGAAATTTGGAACTGTGATGCCGGAATCCGTCATATAAAGCGCGCCGTCGGGGCCGAAGCAGAGGTCGTTGGGAAAGAGAAAAGGCTCACCGTCGCATTCAGTGGCGACCACTTCGGCTTTTCCGCCAATGGTGAGCCGCACCAGCGAGGGCACATCGGACTCGGCGACCCAAATGGCACCGTGCCGGTCGACCGCTAGTCCATTCGGCAGACCCGTCTTTTGGACGACTCGCTTTGACTTTCCGTCTGGACTGATCTGGCTAACGCAGCCGCGGCTCGCTTTGCTCTCGACGACAAGCCAACTCCCATCCGGCAAGGCGACTGGACCCTCTGGATCTCCGAGGTCTGTGGCAAAGATCATGAGGCACTCCTATCTGAAAGTGAAATTGAAGTGAAGTATCACAGGTGCTGCTTCGTTTATCTAGAAAGAAACTGGAGCGGATTTGTTGGAAACCCCTCTCAATGGGCCGTGTTATCGCCACTGTCCCGGGTGTGAGAAGTTCAACAAAACTCCGGCCGATACTTTATAGATTGCTTCATAAAATATCGATACTCTTCCAGAAAGGATAGGTCCAGCCCATGAGCGATCCGAAATCGCACTATTGCGAGCGTTTCAAAGATCAGGTGGCGGTCGTCGTCGGTGCAGCCCATGGGATCGGGAAGGCGATTGCACAACGTCTTGGTAATGAGGGTGCAACCGTAGTGCTGATCGATGTCGACTTGGAAGGCATGAAAGCAGTCGGCTGCGAAATGCAGTCCAATGGCTCCAATTTCCAGCTTCTATACTGCGATGTGTGCGATTCAGCCAACGTCTCTTCAGCCATCCAGCAAGTCATCGAGGCGCATGGCCGGATCGACATCCTGATGCAGATTGCAGGCATAGCTTTGGCGGTGCCATTCCTCCAACTGGACGAAGCGATGTGGGACCGGACAATCAACATAAATCTGCGCGGGGCCTTCTTAGTATCAAAATCGGTGTTGACCCATATGGTGGCGCAACGAAAAGGAAAACTTGTGTTCATGGCGTCGACCAATAGTTGGGATGCAGAGGCGCGGCTTGCTCACTACAACGCGTCGAAGGCAGGCGTTTTTTTGCTCGCGAAAACCATCGCGCGGGAATTCGGGCGGTATGGGATTAATTC
>Ga0302146_10000484_pt1 | contig 24202 bp, 13 predicted proteins | sample I_Bog_E3_1_FD_193578 | JGI IMG/M metagenome (GOLD analysis project Ga0302146, IMG submission 193578) | Peat permafrost microbial communities from Stordalen Mire near Abisko, Sweden - I_Bog_E3_3 | ecosystem: Environmental > Terrestrial > Soil > Wetlands > Peat | place: Sweden: Abisko, Stordalen...
CATGCGCGGATGACCCTATTGCAAGGGGGATCCAGATCAGCGAGACGGCCGCGGCAAGGCGCAGCGGTCTGCAAAGGGGCAAGATCTTGTGTTTCAGTGTCTGCATAGAGTGCTCTTTCTTCACCAGGCGATTCGAACAAGTCAAATCGACGGGGTGGGGGATGAGATTTGTGGAGATTCATGCAACCGGAAACAGTAGTGAAAATGAAGGCAAAAAATGTGCATCATGGGATCAGGCTTCGTTGAGCCTCGGCCATCCTGAACGGTCTGGAACAGCCTTAGGCGCCTCTTTTCGAGAGGTGTCGCGTTGATCGAGCGCCTCAGTGTACGAGCGTTCAATCTGAATGTGGGTTCGCGCCGGGTTTTGTGACCCGGAAGCCGAAGAATTATGGTTTGAACTTAATCTGCATCTCTGAAAATCAGGGAATCAATTCTTATCAAAAATGGTCAACGGAGTCGTTCCTAATTAACACGGACAGGTGAATGGGTTGTCAACAGAATTTCAATGCTTCGGAGCGTGTATGTGTTGACTTTGGTGGATAGACTGCACTTCGTGTCCCTGGCCGCGATCGGGGATATGAATCCCATGCAGCTATCGGGTTGAAGAGCAGGCAGCGGAAGCCGGGCAAACTCAAACCAAACCGGCATTCTGCTGACAGAAAACCGGCTCTCCGCTTGAGCGGGGAACCGGTTCAATCAGGTTTGACCTGTTCTTCTATCGAGCCGAATCCAGCGTTTGCGCGGCGCGGTCGAGGGCCTGGGTCAGGACGGACAACTGCCGCGCGGCGCGTGGTGCGTCTTTGGCGTCGATGGCTTCATTGACGCCGGGGATCACCACGGCCGCGTAGCCTGTGTACTCGCCGGGCGCGTAGATGGTGTGGCGGAACCAGGGGCGATTGGGCAGGCCGGCCTGGGTAATCAGCGCGGTTTCTGTATCGCGCAGGGTCTGGTTCAGCCTGGTCAAATCCCCTGATGGAGCGGACTCGAGAACATGCGCCTTCTGCGCGGCTGCGGCCAGGCGTTCTGCCGCGGCCTCGGCGGGCCCGAAGTCGAGGCCGGCGACGTGCGATTCGCCGGCTTTGTGTTTGGCGGACTCGATATAGGACGAGATCTCGCGGGCGTAGGTGACGTAGTCGTAGGGCAGCGCGTCGGTGTCGGCCATGCGAATGGCTTCAAGGCCGAGCACGCGGGCCATTTCCTGAAGGTAGAGGAAGTGCGGATCGGCGTTCTGGACATACCAAGCGTAGTTGTCGAAGACCGAGTGATAGACGCCGTAGGAGCCGTTGGAGCCGATGTCAGACGAGGGCACGCCAACGTGTTGCAGGAAGGGCGTGAAGTCGGAGCCGGAGCCCAGGTCGCCCACGCGCACTTCTTCGTTGGGATCGAGCGGGGCGTTGGAGGCGCGATGCTCGTTCTGGCCGCCGCGCTCATTCTTCCACTGCTGATAGACCGTGGAGCCGAGCGGGCTGGGGACGGAGCGGGTGAGCTCGCGAACGAACTGCTTGAGAGAGGGCACCGCGGCGGCGGAGAAATCCGGGCCCGAGACGGCCACGTCCACGTTGAAGTAGGCGACGGCGTGTTCGAGGGTCTTGGCGTGCTGCTCCACCCACTCGGTTGAGCCGATCAGGCCTTCTTCCTCGGCATCCCAACTGCAGAAGACGATGGTACGCCTGGGCCGCCACCCTTGCTTGAGCAGCGCGCCGACTCCGTGCACGGATTCCAGCATGGACGCGGTACCGCTGTTGGGATCGACTGCGCCGTAAACCCAGGCGTCGCGATGATTGCCGACCACCACCCAGTTGTCCGGCTCCTGCGAGCCTTTGATGGTGCCGATCACGTCCCAGATGGTACGGCGCTGGTAGTCCTGCTGAGAGACCAGGTGAACTGTAACGCCGCCGGGCCCCTCGTGATAGCGGTAGCCGAGCGCGCCCTGCCAGCCCTGCGGCACGCCTGCGCCTTTGAGAGCCTGGAGGATGGGCGAGGCGTCGCGATAGCCGATGGGGATGGAGATGATGTGCGGCTGATTTCCTTCCGGCGAGACCCGCGCCGAGTCGGGTAGATCGGGCGTGGAGGCGACGCCGGGGGTCTCGGGATCGCCGGGGTATTTGAAGAGATATTGCACTGAGCCGCGCTGGACGCCGGTTTCAGGCCGCCACGGGCCGTTCGGGTACATGTCGCCCTTGGCGAAGCCATCGTCCTGGGGATCGGAGTAGATAAGCACGCCGACTGCGCCGCGCTGCTCTGCGATGTAGACCTTGACACCGCGGAAGTTTCCGCCGTAGCGAACCAGCACGATTTTTCCGTGGAGGTCGATGTGCTGCTCGGCGAGTTTGTCAAAGTCCTCGAGCCGGCCGTAGTTGGCGTAAACCACCTCGCCAGTGACGTCCCCCGAGCCTGAGGACCCGTTGAAGGGCATCACGACGCGCGGGTCGTCCTGGTAGGGGTCGTTGTCCACGTGTTCGCGTGTCGGGCCGCTCATCAGCAGCTTCCCGGCGGGGTCAAAGGCCTCTACCCGGACCACTTTGGGCTGGTTCATCAATACGCGATAGGGAACGATCTCGGTCTCAAGGCCGGCCGCGCGGAATTTGGCAGCGACATATTCGGCGGTTTTGTGGTCCTCGGGGGTCGAGGCCAGGTGGGGCTCGGCGGTGAGCGTCTTCAGGTGCTCGCCGGCCAGTTTGGCATCGGGCACGGCGAGAAATGTCTCTTCGATTTTGGATTGTGCGGTGAAATCCGAGTAGCCGAAGACGGTGGGCGGGGACTGGGCTGAGGCTAAGACGGAAGTGAGGACGGGAACGGCCAGTAAGGCAAGCGGGAGACGAAATTTCATGATGGGAATCCTGAGTGGAGGATGGGGTTGAGGTTGTTCGCAGGGGCCACGCAGATCGCGTCCATCGAGCTTTGCGATTAAGAAAAAGCTTACACCAAGGCCTTAGACTGAGAGGTGTGGGGTGTAACTTCTGAGCGCCGGCCAACCATTGCAGGAAGAACCACGCGGCGCTTCCCCTGAAGAGACCGCGGCGGTGGGTGAGGCAATCGCCGAAGTGGAGGCCGACCGGTTTCCGCAGGTGATTCGCGCCCTGCGCAACCCCAATTTCCGGCTCTTCTGGGGCGGCAACTTTCTCTCCAACATCGGCACCTGGATGCAGAATGTAGCCCAGGGCTGGCTGGTGCTGCTGCTTACCGGCAACTCGGCCTTCTGGCTGGGCGTGGTGGGGTTTGCCGGGTCCATCCCGTTCCTCTTTTTCACGCTCTTCGGCGGGGTAATTGCCGACCGCGTGAACAAACGCCGTCTGCTGCTGTGCACGCAGACGGCGATGATGCTGCTCGCCTTTCTGCTGGCGGCTCTGGCGTATCTGCACAGGATCAGCGTGTGGGGTGTGGCCGTGATCGCCTTCCTCAACGGGATGGCGATGTCCATGAATCAGCCCAGCTACCAGGCGCTGGTGCCGCAACTGGTGAAGCGCGAAGATCTGACCAACGCCATTGCGCTCAACTCGGCGCAGTTCAACCTTTCCAGGATTGTGGGGCCCACGCTGGGCGGCTATGCCATGGCCCTGATCGGCGTGGCGGGCAACTTCTTCCTCAACGGGGTAAGTTTTCTGGCGGTGATCTGGGCGATTGCGCGCATCAAGTATCCAGCCGAGACGCCGCCGCGGCGCGAGAGCATGTTGACCAGTCTGGGTGCGGGGCTGCGCTATGTGCGCCACCATCCGCAGATGTATGTGCTGGTAGTGATGATGGCCGTGTCGAGCCTGCTCTCGATTCCTTTCCTCACCTTCATCCCCTACTTTGCGCGCGTCCAACTCCATACCGGCGCGGCTGGGCTGGGCTGGCTGCTGGCAGCGCTTGGTTTGGGCGCATTGCTGGGCGCGTTGCATGTGGCCTGGCGCGGAATCATCCGAAATCGCGGGAAGTTGATTGCGTTCGGAGGCGCGGGCGGCATGGCGATCCTGGTGATCTTCTGCTACACGCACATTTTCATGCTGAGCGAAGTGCTCATGATCCTGGAAGGCTATTGGATGATCCTGACCATCTCGGCTGTGACCGTGGCCATGCAGCATCTTTCTTCCGACGAGATGCGGGGGCGCGTGATGAGCATCTACGGGACCTGCTTCCTGGGGCTGCCGCCGCTGGGCGCGCTGCTGGCGGGCGAACTGTCGCGGCACATTCCCACGGCGCATGCGCTGGCGCTGATGTCGGGCGTGTCTGGCCTCGCGTTTCTCGGGTTCTTCGCGTTCTCGCCGGCGCTGCGGGAACTGGACTGAGCAAGCGGAGCTGGCGTGGTTAGCGGAGTTAGCCCAGGCGGTGCGTTGAGAGAGCGATTATAGGAACCGCTCCAGTTCCCTTAAGAACCTCAATGCTCACGTAGATGTGTGAAAGGGCACGAGTTTACTCGTGCCGCAAATCACATTAAATGAGAGAATTGGGGCTTCACAGGCTGCGGAAAAAGGCTTGTCTCGGGTTGAATTCAGGGGAAATAGCGCAAGGGCTGAAGCCCCTTCTCTGAATCTAAACAGCTTATGGCACGACTGAAGTCGTGCCGCTTCGCACATCCACGTGAAATCGGAGTTTTTCCGCAAGCTGATCAGCCCCATGGCTTCTCGTCGAATCCAAGTCTTCATTGGCAGCCAAAAAGATCAAAAATAACGCTTGAGTCTGAGGATGCGGGACTCGAAGCCGTACCAGAGCACGGTCGCAAAGGCCGTGCATTCCGCGAGGCGCAGGCCCACGAGGGCCACGCTGCCGGCGATTCCGTAGCGGTTCATTTCCAGATCGACCCAGCCGAAGAAGATGAAGACCATGATGTGGGTCATGTAGAGGCCGTAGCTGATGCGGCCATAGAAGGCCAGCGGTCCGCGGCTCAACACGATGTTGAGCGGATTACGGGCCCCCGTTGACGCAATGGCGCTCAACACCACGCCGGCAAAGGCGATGGCCAGCGCGGAATCGAGAAACGGCGTTCCCGCTGCGATGGTGGCCGCGGCCCCGATGCCCAGCGGCATCGCGGCCAGCCCCATCCGGAGCCAGGCGCGGCGGCTGAGCGGGAGTGTGTGCAGGCCTATCGCGAGCAGGCTGCCCCAGGCGATCCCGTCCAGGTGAATGAGCGTGTGCGTGGGCGTGAACCAGGACCAGTGGTGCATGCGCAGCAGCGGCGAGGCAATGAGCGCGGCAAGCAGAATCAAGCTCAGCATCCACGGCCGGCGCAGGAAGCGCACCAGCGGCGCCCAGAGGAAGTAGTACTGCTCTTCGATGGCCAGAGACCACGTGGGACCGATGGCCGGGGGCAGCGCGATGTGAAAAAGATTCTGCACGAAAAAGATGTAAGCCAACCACGGTGCGGTCCTGATCGCATCCAGCACGCTCGGGCCGATGAACCATGGCGCGTTGAGATACACCACCACCAGCACGAAGACATAGACCGGCCAGATGCGCAGCGCGCGCCGGCCATAGAAGTTGCGGAAGTATTTTTCCTTATTCCGCGCTTCGAGAAGGATGGACGTGATGAGGAAGCCGGAGAGAACGAAGAAGAGATTGACGCCCGCCCATCCCCACAGCGAGGGGTAGTAGAGCCAGGTGCCTTCAAGGCGCGGGTGGCAGTGGTAGATGACCACGGCCAGAACGGCGATGCCGCGCAGCCCCTGCAGTTCGGGAATGTAGGCGGGCAGCCAGGATGGGCGTTGGATGGGCAAGAGACTACGTTAGCAGGTCTCGGAACAGCATTGTAAGCGGAGTTAGCGAAGAGGCCTGTGAGGCCTCTTCTGTTAGCGAGTTAGCCCGCCGCTAATTGCTTGGCACGCTCGGTTGCGCGCATCACGGCCTTGATCAGCGTGACACGCAGGCCGCCTTCTTCCAGTTCCAGAATGCCGTCGATGGTGCAGCCGGCGGGGGTGGTGACTTGATCCTTCAGGAGCGCAGGATGGTAGCCGGTTTCGAGCACCATCTTGGCTGCGCCGAAGGTGGTCTGGGCGGCCAGTTGCGTGGCCGTCTCGCGCGGCAGGCCCACTTTTACGCCCGCTTCAGCCAGCGCCTCAATGATGATGTAAATGTACGCTGGTCCCGAGGCCGAGAGGCCGGTGACGGCGTCCATGTGCTTCTCGTCCACGATGACGGTGCGGCCTACGGTATCAAAGACGCGCTTGGCCAGCTCCATCTGCTCGGCGGAGACGAAGCGCCCGCGGCAGAGGCCGGCCGCGCCTGCTCCCAGCGCCGAGGGGGTGTTGGGCATGGCGCGAATCACTGCGATGTCCAGCCCTGCCGCTTCTTCGATCGATCGGGTCTTTACCGAGGCGGCGAATGAGACGATGGTCTTGGATGCGGTGAGCGCGGGACGAATCTCCGCGACCAGGTCAGGCACCTGGAAGGGCTTGACGCCGAGCAGAATCAAATCGGCCTGGCGCGCCGCTTCAAGGTTGTCGGTGCCGACGTCCACGCCCCACTGGGCGCTGAGCGCGAGCGCCCGCTCGGCATGGGCAACGGTGGCGTGAATCTGGTCCGCGGCAAACAGGTTTTGCTTCAGAAAGGCCTGCAGCAGGATGCCGCCCATCTTGCCTGCGCCCAGAACGGCCACGCGGACGTGGGGCAGTTGCGCAGGGACTTCTGTGGCTTCAACGGCGATCTCGGACATGGTTTTCCTTGCCTTCAACGGGAATAATCAGGTGACTCCTCAGGATACCCCAGTGAGAGCAAGCGCTGATTTCCGGGCAAAAAACGAGGGCGTGGAAACTTCCACGCCCTCAGGCAGATCGATCACTATGCGGTTTTAGAAACTCACTGAGAGCGTGCCGCCGATGGTGCGCGGAGCGCCCACCTGGAGCGTGTTGTTGTTTACCGAGAGCGGATCGCTGTAAATGAATCCATTGGTGCCGATGGAGGCGTAATACGGCGAGTTGGTGAGGTTCGAGATATTGAACTGCGCTTTCAGGTTCTTGAATGCGCCCAGGTCTTCGCGGGTGTAGCCGGCGCCGAACTCGGTCAGGAATCGTCCGCCGACGCTGCCGTCGTTGGAGTAGGTGAAGTAGCGTGTGGACATGTAGTCGGCGGCGATGTTGGCAAAGAAGCCGGATTGATGATAGTCCAGCGAAGTCTTGTAAAGACCTTTGGGCGTATCGACGACGATGTTGCCCTTCAGCGGCTCGCAAGCTTTGGTGGTGGAATTGGTGTAGATGCACGCGCCATTTGCGCCGGTGTCCTGGTCATACGTGGACTTGTTCCAGGTGGCGGCGTTGTAGAGCGTGAACTGGGGAGTGATGCGGATGCTGGCCGATCCGTCCACGCCATTGGTCGTCACGTCGCCCGCGTTGGAGAGAATCGAAGCATTTCCGGCGATCCCGGCGCCTTGAGCGAAGGCCAGCAGACGGTTGCTGAAGTTGACGTGAAAGTAGCTGGCCTGGACCGCGGCGTGCTGCGTGGTGGAACGGTAGCCGCCTTCTTCGGTCCAGGAAGTTTCGGGATGGGTCGAGGTTCTCAATGCATCGAATCCGGCCTGCGTGGTGCCCCAGGGCGAGGTGCCGTAGCCATAGCCGCCAGGGACATACGAGCGCACGTTGTAGGAGACGTCGCCAAAGAGTTCATTGTGGGTGTCGAACTTGAAGTTCACGCCGAACTGCGGCAGGATGGGCTTGCCAGAGGTCAATGAGCCTTGGGCGTAGGTTCCAGGAGTCAGAGTCGAGTAGGTATAGCTCGACTTGAAAGCGGCGGAGAGCTCGCCGTCGGTAATAGTTTCCTCGGTCTTGAAACCGGCCGAGAACGCCAGCTTCTCATTGACCTTGAATACGTCCTGGATGTGAGCGTCATAGACGGTTGAGTTGAAGACATACTCCCACTGCGTGTAGAAGGGGTTGGTGGGGAAGGCGTAAAGCGAGTGGAGCGGACTGGTCAGGCTGGTTGCATAGAAGCGCCGCGCCAGGTTCCACCGCTCGCCTTCAAACCAGAATCCGCCTTCGAGCTTGTTCCTGCCGGTCTCATAGGTCAGCGACGTTAACATGCCGCCTCGGGCGATGGCGTATTCCGATGTGCGCAGCGAGACGGGCGAGAGAACGGTGGTGGGTGCATAAATGTTGTCGTAGGTGGCCAGGTAAGGCGTGAACCAGAGGCCGCGGCCATTGTTGCTGTGCCCGTAGCCGGTGGTCTTCCAGGTCAGGTGGCTGGTGAGCGCCTGCTTGTAGGTGATGCCGCCGAGCACATCTTTGCGCAGGCCCGAACCGCCATAATAACCGGCATCGCAGGGGTCTTCATTGGAGGCGAGAGTGTTTACCGGCGAGGGATAATTGACAGCAACGCCATACTGAGGGTTGCAGGCAAAGCCGGCCTGGACCGAATTCGCCCAGTTGCCGTAGTTATCCCAGTTGTAGCCCAACTTCTGGACCCATATCTTGTTGTCATCCTGGTAATCCACTTCGCGCCGGTCGGACAAATCGGCGAAGATGGAAAGCACTCCATTGTTGCCGACATAGTGAACAAGCTTGCCATTCAACTGCCAGTAGTTTTGACCGACCTGGCCGTGACCTCTCCACTTGTCGGTCAGGTTGTATGCGCCGGTCAAGTAGAACTTGGTCTTGGCGCCGAGCAGGCCGCTCTCATAGCGGGCAAAGGTGCGATAGGCGTTCCAACTGCCGAAGGTCTGATTCACGGTCACGCTGCGCTTGTCAGACGGGTCGGCGGAGTAGAACTGGATGGTGCCGCCGAGGTTGCTGGTGGATGCTGTCTCAAGCGCGCCTGTTCCCTGCGAGAGAACGATGCGGCCGATGTTCTCATCGGTGATGGCGCGGCTGATGTGGAGGCCGTTCCAGTTGCCGTAGGACATGTCTCCCAGCGGAATGTCGTCGAGTGTGAAGCCAAGCTGATTCTGGTTGAAGCCGCGCACGGAGATTCGCACCGCCCACTCATAGGATCCGTATGGATCGGCGGCCTGAACGTTGACGCTGGGAAGTTGCGCAAGGCTCTTGATGGGGCTGGTTCCCGGGGCTTGTTCGAGAAGCGCGGGAGATTGCAGCTCCTGCTCGTCGCGGAACTCGCCGGGAGCGGTCACCAGGACTGTCTCTGTATTCGTGATTTTGGTTTGCTGGATGGGTGGGTTTGCGGTTGCAGGTTGCGCGTCAGGTGGCTGTGCCGCCGGCTGCTGTGCTGCTCCAGCCATTGCGCCGATGAGTGAGATCAGAAACAATGCGGAAGAAATACGGCCTCGAAACATGAACTCTCCTTTCATTGAAAACGCATCCGTGGAGTTCAAACGGTATGCGCGCAGAGGGACGCGCAGGGCCTGAGGTGGCCGCCGCTTCCGGTTCCCACTCGACGAAAATTCTTCGAGTGCGCACGAAACCCGCCAATGCACTCATGGCGTGCATCGCTGTTTGGTTGTGACTTAGGTTGGATTTTGCGGGAACTTCAAGACGGTGCTGTTAGATAGCGGTGAATAGCGGGTGAATATAACGATACAAGACGACAAAAAGGCGGAACTCCACAATCAAAAGCGTCCAGTTTCATGCCAAAAATGCACGAAAATGCACCTGCAATGGCCTTGTTTTGAATGTTTTTGTCCGCCTATAGCGGTACGTTTTGGCCTCAGAGATACGCTTGTACGGTTACGTTTCGGGCTAACGATGCCGCCTGCTTTAAAACGTACCCCTACACCACTACGAAATCGCCTCTTTCATAGCCTTAAATGGCTAGTCGAAATTACGATTGCGCAGTTTTTTCATTCACAGGCGCTACTTGGCGGGGGCGGATTTTTGCGCGGCGATCCATGCGTCGATGCGATCGCTCAGCACGTCCAGCGGCAGGGCGCCTGCGTCCAGCACCTGGTCGTGGAAGGCGCGCAGGTCAAACTTGTCGCCGAATGCGGCCTTGGCGCGGGCGCGCAGCTCCAGAATTTTCAACTGGCCGATCTTGTAGGCGGTTGCCTGGCTGGGCCACGCAATGTAGCGATCGACCTCGGCATTAATGCTGGTGTCGTCGATGTTGGAGTGGTCATGGAAGAAGTCAACCATCTGTTGGCGGGTCCAGTGCTCGTTGTGGACGCCGGTGTCGACTACCAGCCGGATGGCGCGCCAGATGTCGCCTTCCAGGCGGCCGTAATCGGAGTAGGGGTCCTTGTAGAGGCCTACGTCCTTGCCCAGGCGCTCGGAGTAGAGTCCCCAGCCCTCAGCGTAGGCCGTGTAGTTCTGGTATTTGCGGAAGGTGGGAATGCCCTGCAACTCCTGGGCAATGGAGATCTGCAGGTGATGGCCGGGAAGGCCTTCGTGGTAGGCGACGTCCTCCACCTGGTAGAGGTTGCGGGTGGTGGCGTTGTAGGTATCCACGAAGAGGCGTCCGGGACGGCTGCCATCGGGCGCGCCCGACTCGTAGTAGGCGGGCGCCGATGTCTTCTCAAGGTATTCAGGCACGGGGACCACTTCAAACCTGGCCTTGGGCAGGGTGCCGAAGAGCTCCGGCAGCCGGGCCTGCATGGGGACCAGGTAGCCGCGGAAGGTGTCGAGCAGGTCCTGGGCCGAGGCGGGATGGAGTTTGGGGTTGGTCTTCAGGCTGGCGCGGAAGGTCTTCAGGTCCTGAAAGCCGAGTTTCTGCGCGATGGCCAGCATGTCGGCTTCATCCTTCTTCACTTCATCCAGGCCGATCTGGTGAATCTGCTCGGCGGTGAGATCGGTAGTGGTGGATTCGCGCAGCAGGAACTGGTAGTACTTTGCGCCGTCGGGCAGCGCGGAGATGCCAGGCTGTTCGCGCCCGGCGGGGATGTAGCTGACCTCAAGGAAGCGCGCAAAACGCGTGTAGGCGGGCAACACCTCTTTGGCGATCACGTCCAGCATCTCGGTGCGGATGCGGGTCTGCTCGGCGGCGGGAAGGTCAGCGGGGAACTTCTTGAGGGGTAGGGCGAGGGGCGAATCCTCAGGCTTCTGGCCGGCCAACTGCTTCACGGTGACGAGCGCTTTTTCCAGCAGAAATCTGGGCGGCACGCGCTTGTCTTCCAAGCCGATGGACATGTTGGTGGCGACCTGGTCAAGGGCGGTGGGGATCTGGTGAAGGCGGGCGATCCAGTCGTCGTAGTCCTTGACGGTGGTGAAGCTGAGCTGGGCCACCAGTTGCGGGTACGTGGTGTGGATGCCGCCCATCTGGTTGACGGGCATCTCCCAGTCCTTGAATCCGGCGCCCTCTTCGTCCTGCTCAAACTGGCGGAGGAGCAGCTCGCGGCCGATTTTTTCCTGTTCGGTGAAGCCGGCGGGGTCAATGGCGGCGAGGCGGAGCAGGAAGGCGCGCTCGCGGGCCAGGCCCTCGTTGACGGCCTTGACGGAGTAGTCGGTGATCTGGTCGTTGTAGCGCTTGTCGCCGAGCGAGGAGGCAAACTCCGGGTTGTGGCGGAGGTTGTCCTGCCAGTAGTCCTCAAAGAGGGCGTTGAGGTCCTTGCGGCGGTCTTCGAGCGAGGGGATGGGCGCGGCCTGCGCGCGAAGGGCGGGCGATGGGGCGAGCAGCAGGAGCGCGGAAAGGGCGAGGAGGAAGCGTTTCAACGGATGGACCTCGGGGCGAAATGGTGCCTTGGGACGAGTTTAGAACATAGGGGCAGAGGCGAGGGAACAGGGAATAGGGAACAGGGAACAGGGATTAGCCACCCCAGCGACTAGGACCTGTCGCTGGGGACCCCGGCAGGCATTAGCCACCCCAGCGACTAGGACCTGTCGCTGGGGACCCCGGCAGGCATTAGGGATTAGAGAATTGCGGGTCGGCGGGGTTCTGGCGGAGCCATTGGAGCATGTGGGGGTAGGGTGGGAGGGATTGGGCGGCGGCGTGGGCGGTGTCGAGGGTAAGGCCCATCCACTGGAGGAGGGGGACGCCGGCTTTGCCGTCGCGATAGACCTCAATGAGGCGGGTGGCGGAGCTATGGTAGCCGGCGGGGTGGAAGACGGTTTCAGGGGCGAGGCCGAGATGGATGCAGGCGGCATAAGACCAGGTTTGGGCGGCGATTTCGTCGCCCATGTCGGAGCCGGCGTTGGAGCCGGTGGAGGCGCGCTGGGCGGGGAGCATGGTGGCAAGATGGCCGGCTTCATGGAGCAGGTCGCCGGGATGGAGGAGACGTTCGGGGTCGACGATGAGGCCGCCGGGCTCGAGCGTGACGCCGGGCAGGAAGGTGTCAGGGCCGAGTGGCGCGAGACGGACGGTGAGGCCGAGGTGGCGGAGCCATTCGATGATTTGGTGGGCGATGGAGTGGAGCATGGGGAGAGTTTAGAACAGGGGTCAGGGAACAGGGAACAGGGACTGAGGGACTCGAAGACAGGCATTAGGGATTAGGCATTAGGGAACAGGGAACAGGGACTAGGGACTAGGGACTGAGGGACTGAGGGACTAGGGACTCGAAGACCTGGATTAGGGGGCGAGGATTTCTTCGTTTCCTAGGATGCGGTAGAGGGTGGAGCGGCTGATGCCGAGCTGGCGGGCGGAGCGGAGCTTGTTGCCGTGGTTGATGTCGAGGACGCACTGGACGTGGTGGCGGATGACGGCGTCGAGGGAGAGGTTTTCGGCTTGGGGATTGGAGTGCTCCCAGGTCCCAGAATCGGGAACTGGGGCGCCGGGTGCGAAGTCGGATGGGGTGGGGAGGGCGAGGTCGGCGGCGCGGATGACGCCGTTGGCGGCCTCGAGGAGGGCGGTTTCGAGGACGGAGGCGAGCTCGCGGACGTTTCCGGTCCAGGAGTGCTGGATGAGGCGGGCGAGTGCGCCGGCTCCGAGGACGACGGGTCGCTGCTGGTAGCGGGCGCAGAAGCGGTCAAGGAGGCACTGGGCGAGGGGGGCGACGTCTTCGCGGCGCTGGCGCAGGGGGGGCACGGCGAAGCGGACGGCGGAGAGGCGGAAGGCGAGATCGGGCATGAGGAGGCCCTGGCCGGCCATCTGGCGCAGGGAGGCATGGGAAGAGGCGAGCAAGACGGCGCGGCCCGCGGGGCGGTCTTGAAGGGATTTCAGAATGCTGAGCAGGAGGCCCTGGCCTGGAGGCGCGAGCAGGTCGACGCGGTCGAGATAGGTGAATCCGGCGAGGGTGGCGGGATCGGCGTCGGTGACCAGCCATTCGCGGGCGTCGCGGCGCTGGAAGGTGGTGTTGGCGAGGGGCGAGCGGCTGAACATATAGCGGGCCAGGGTCTGTTTGCCGGAGCCGGATTCGCCCTCGAAAGCGGCGATCTGCAGGTGGGGCGCGGCCATTTCAGCCTGCATGATGAGTTTGCGCCAGGCAGTGCTCACGCCGACGACCTGCGTGCCGGAGGGCGAATCCACCTCGACAAGGGTGAGGCCGGAGATCGAGGGATAGGGCTGGTGTTGAGTAGTGCTCCGCAAAGGTGTCAAGGCGCCTCGCCTCCCTGGCCCATCGGTGCAGTACCAGGCCAACAAAGGATGTATCGGCGGGGCGCGGAAAAACATGAACCGGAGAGATGTTGGAATCTCTCCGGCTGGGGATGGGGAATCTTAGGGATTTGTGGGAGTTTTACCGGTGTTTGGGGTGGGTGCTCCGAAAAGCAAAAGCAGATCCTTCGACTCACCACCCCCAGGCTGAAAGACGCCTGGGGCCCCTTTCGCTCAGGAAGACAAGCGTTTCCCTTTTTGGCGCTCCGGATGAGAAATCGAGCTACCGGAAGCGCTTGGAGGGCTCGTCAGAGAAGATCTGGCCGTCGCGGATGTGGATGACGCGATGGGCGTATTCGGCGATGTCCGGCTCGTGGGTGACGAGGACGATGGTGTTGCCGTTGGCGTGGAGGGTGTCAAAGAGGGCCATGATCTCGACGCCGGTTTTGGAGTCGAGGTTGCCGGTGGGCTCGTCGGCGAGGATGATGGAGGGTTTGTTGACGAGGGCACGGGCGATGGCGACGCGCTGGCGCTGGCCGCCGGAGAGCTCATTGGGCTTGTGGTTCATGCGGTCGCCGAGGCCGACGTTGGTGAGCGACTCCTTGGCGCGGGCGATGCGGGCCGCGGCGGGAGTTCCGTTATAGATGAGGGGCAGCTCGACGTTGTGCAGGGAGCTGGCGCGGGCCAGCAGGTTGAAGGTCTGGAAGACGAAACCGATTTCCTTGTTGCGGATGCGGGCGAGCTGATCGTCGTCCAGTTCGCTGACTAGCTGGCCGTTGAGCCAGTAGTTGCCTTTGGAGGGCGTGTCGAGGCATCCGATGAGGTTCATCAGGGTCGACTTGCCGGAGCCGGAGGGGCCCATGATGGCCACGTACTCGTTGTGCTTGATCTTGAGGGAGACGCCGCGCAGGGCCTGCACCTGCTGCTCGGAGCCCATGTCATAGGTGCGCCACAGATCTTCAACGACGATGACGTCGCCTTGCGGTATGACCGCGGTTTGCGCAGCTACTTCGGTTGTCATATCCAGAGCCATCCGAATTTCCCCTTGCGTTCTCACGGCGGCTGAAGCCGCGGTTAGTTTGTTGCGCGTGCGGTGCGACTAAACACCTTGCTGAAAAAGGCCCAGGTCTCGGCGAGGCTCCAGGAGAGCGGAGCGGGGGCTGAAGCCCCGTTCTCTCAGGTGAGGGAACCTACGGCACGACTGAAGTCGTGCCTCTTCGCACATTGAGGACGGATTGGAGTTTTTCAGCAAGCTGTGAAGACGAGTCCTTTCAAAGCCCATGCGCCAATTGATTTTGTGCCGTTTTGACGGCGAGGTTCGTTTTGAGCGAATCGACGCCCTATTCGACGCCCTACGACGAGGTGCTGGTGGAGAGGGTGGTTTGAACCGCGGTATCCCGCTTGACCAGCGCATTGTTCTTGAGGACGCGCAGTGTTTTGAACGGGCCGGTGACGATTTCCTGGCCTTCAGTGAGACCGGAGAGCACCTCAATATCGGTGGCGCCGGTGATGCCGGTGGTGACGGGGACGAACTTGACGCGCAGCTTGCCGGCCTTGTCCTTATCCATGACGAAGACGCCCTGTATGTCGGGGGTCTTGGTGGCCGGAGAGGAGGAAGCAGCCTGGACGCCGCCGGCGCCCTTAGGCTTGTCATCGTCGGGGTTGTGCATGGTCAGCGCCTGAATGGGCAGCGAGAGCACGCTGGACTTGTGGGCGGTGGTGATCTTGGCGGTGGTGGAGAGGCCGGGGCGAAGCTCGTCGGAGGGGTTGTCGAGGGTGACGACGACCTTGAAGTCCTTGGCTTCTTCGGTACCGGTGGTGGACTGCGAGGTGGCCATGCCGGTGGAGCGCAGCAGCGCCTGATCGCCCACGAGGGTGACGTGGCCTTTGAAAACCTTGTTGGGGATGGCGTCGACGGTGACGTCGGCAGGCTGGCCCATCTTGATGTTGACGATGTCGGTCTCGTCGACTTTGACTTCGGCGGTGACCACGCTCATGTCGGCGATGGTCATGATGGTTGAGCCTTCGGCGTTCTGAATGCCTTCAACCACGGTTTCGCCCTCGCGCATGGGCTCGTTGGTCACCACGCCGTCGAACGGCGCGATGGCCTTGGTGAGGTCGAGCGCGTTCTGGTCGCCGCGCAGCATGGCTTCCTGGGTGTGCATGTGGCCGCGGGCGGAGTCGGTTTGTGCCTTGGCCTGGTTGACGCCGGCTACGGCTTGGGACACGGAGGCGACATCGAGGTCATAGGCTGCTTTTTTTGCGTCGAAGTCCTGCTTGGCCAGAATGCCTGCCTGGAAGAGAGCCTGGGCGCGGTCCCAGTCCAGTTTTTTCTGTTCGAGGTCGGCCTTGGCGTGCTCGAGGTTGGCCTCGGCGGTCTTTTCCGCGGCAATGTAGGAGGAGATGTCGGTTTTGGCGGCAGAAATGGCCGCTGCCTGGCCTTCGACGCTGGCTTCCTGCTGGACGTGCTCAATGGTGGCGACGGTCTCACCCCTGGTGACCTTCTCGCCTTCCTTGACGTAGAGGTGGGTGATGCGGCCCATGGCGGTGGCGCCAAGGTTGACGGTGTACTTGGCCTTGATCTGACCGGTTCCGCTGACGACTGTCGACAGATCCTGCTTGGCGATCTTGGCGGTCAGTACCTTGGTGTAGCCCGACTGCTGCTTATAGATGAAGCCAGCTACAAGCCCGCTAACGACGAGAACGATGAGGACAATCAACAGTATTTTTTTCATGTGCAGTTCGTGCTCCAGGACTCCCCAGAATCAGTGTACGCAATTTTGTTCTGCCCGGTTCCCGTCGGCGTCTCAAAACTCCCCTTGCGCCCCCGGGGAAGACCGCCGTCTGCCGGTGAGCGGGTTTCCGTGCGGGTAAATGCTGCCCGCGGCGGTTCAAGAAGGCACTTGGGGCCGTGGGAGCATGATGAAAAAAGACGGTGACAACGAGGATTACGCTTCTGCTTTGACGTTTGAGCAGGGCGAAGGGTCTCAAAAAGTGCTGTTTGGGGTAGCGATTTGGCAGGATAGAGCGGTTCCAGGATAGGTGTGCCCTTTCTGGCCTTTTTGCGGGGTTGCCGCTGCCTGGTGGTCGCGTCAACGCGGATTTTGGGTTTCGGGGTACGGCGATCCTGGAACCGCTCTACGGGCTGCGGAAACAGGCCCGAATTCGGGGGGATGGCGTGGGGGCTGAAGCCCCTTCTCTCATTTTAAGAGCTTATGGCACGACTGAAGTCGTGCCCCTTCGCACATCTACGCCAAGGCGGAGTTTTTCCGCAAGCTGTGAAGTCGTGCCCCTTCGCACATCTACGTGAAATCGGGATTTTTCCGCAGCCTGTATCGCCCCCGCTTTACGGGATGGCGAGTTAGCAGGTTGGCGGGGCGCCGGCCGACATCCCGATCGCCGCGTTACGCGAGCGCATCCCGGCGGCTACTCCCATGCTCCCGCGCCGACAAAGCCGGCCCAGTACCAGGGATGGGTGCTCTTGCCAGCGGCTCGTCGCGCGAGCATCAGCTTCCGCGACGCATTCCACACGGCATCGGCAGTGGTTGCGTGGGCGCCGAGCCGTTCGGCGTACAACTGGTGCATGAACTGGCGGGTCACATCGTCGTCCACCGGCCACAGCGCCATGATGACGCTGCGCGCTCCCGCCACGCGAAAGGCCCTCTGCAAGCCGAGCACGCCTTCGCCGTCGCGCAGCTCGCCGTTGCCGGTGTTGCATGCGGAGAGCACGGCCCAGTCCACGCCGCCCAGATCCAGGGACGCAATCTGCTGCGCGGTGAGAATGGACTGCTCACTGCCGTGGCTTCCCCCGGCGAACACCAGGCCCGAGTGCAGAAGGGGATTGCCGCCTCCGCAGCTCTTGTCCAGCAGGAACGCGTGCGTGGCTATATGGAGAACGCGGCTGTGCGGAGCATCCTGGATGAATCGGGAACGCGTGGCGTCATCGCCGGTCACCAGTTGCGAGCGCTCCGCTGGATTCCAGCGCCGCCACGCGGAGCCAATGTCCGATACTTCTCGAGCGGTGCCCGGCAGGGGGGCGAACTCCACGTTCTTAAACTCGTCGCAGGTGGGAGTGGCGCCGCGCATGGTCGCCGGAGGAAGCTTGTTTTCGGCCAGTTGAAAGGAGGGGCTGCCAATGGCCAGCAGGCCCTTTTTCCATTCGTCTCGAACGGCCGGCAGCAGATCGCGCTCGCTGGAGAGAGTGTGAATGACCGGTCCATGCTCCACCAGGTAGCCCTTGCCGTCGGGCAGGCCGGCAAAGGGGATGAGGTTCAGATTTCCATCCGCCACCACCAGCGCCAGCCTGGAGTCGCCAATCTCTTTGGTGAGCGGGTCCCAGATGCGCCGGCGAATTGCCAGGGCGGCCTCGCGGTAAGCGCGCTCGTTGCGCGCGGAACCCAGGCCGCCGCTGTGCGCTTCGGCGTCGGCGGCAGCGCGGACCTTCAGAATCAGTGCGTCCAGCGATGTGGAATCACCCAGGTCGAAGAGGGCGATGCGATCAGAACCGGGGTGCAGCACAAACGCCATATACGAAGGGGTTGTGGTGTGTGAGGGGTCCACCTTCCCCACGGCTACGCGCTGGTAGCCCACATACGATACGAGCACCGAGCGGGCGGGCAGGTTCTCGCGCAGGTCTTTGAGATCCACCGTCAACGCGCGCTCGTCGTTGCGGATCTCCGCGCTGCGCCCGGCCAGTTCGGTCTCAATCTTCTCCATGTGGCTGGTCGCATCGGCAATCGCGTCGCCTTGATGCGGTTGACTGGGTGTCGCCTTTTCCTGAGCCAGTAGATCGGCCCGCGCCTTGTCCATCTCGGCCAGCAGGCGTGCTATCTCCGGATCGTTGTTTGTGTTGAGATTCTTCTGCCGGCGCGCCATCTCGTCGGCCACCATGGAGCGCGAACGAACCATTTCCTGGTAGATGGCGGCCGAGGGCATATCGGGATGAAGTTCCAGGATCGAGAGTGCAACATCCAGACCCTTGGCACGCTGAGTGTTGTAGGCCAGCGCCTGGCGCTCCGGCAGGCTGCGGGCTTGTAATCGAAAGCGCTCGCGGCCCATTGCAGCAGAGTTGAGGCTCTCTTCAGTCGCCCGCTGCAACTCTCCGCCCGCGGCCAGCGAACGCGCGAAGTTCACATGGCTGCCGATTCTTTCATCGACGGAGAAGTGCTGGTTGTCATCCAGGTCCTCAAATATCTTCCAGGCCGACGAGAAATCTCCCGTACGGTTGTAGATGTCAGCCAGGTGACCGCGGATCGCCAGGAAGAGCGGGCTGTCGGGTCCGTAACTCTTGCTCACTAGTTGCGAAGCGCGGTTGAAATGGGCGAGGGCCTTGGAGAAGTCCTGCGTGTGAATGGAGTGCTCGCCTGCATTGATTTCAAGTATGGGCACCCGTCCGTCTTCAGGGTAAGTACGCTCGGCAATGGCAAGCGCCTCTTCGATGGCGGAACCTGCGCCGGCCAGATCGCCTTGTTCCTCCTTCACGTGATAGATGCTCGACAGAGCCGCGATCAGCGGCCATTGATCGCTGGCCCCAGACTTACGCGCTACTGCAAGCGCCGCTTCATTGGCGTGGACGGCACATGCCAGATCGCCCATGGTGTCACAGGCATACGCCAGGGTGTGGGCCGCGGAAATAAACTCTTCGCTCTCCGGAAACTCTTTCTCGGCAATCTCAAAGGCACTTTTTGAAAGGTTGAGGGCGTCAATTGGCTTGCTGAGCACAATGTCGACGGATGCGATATCGTCCAAGGCGTTGACGTAGAGTTTGCTGCGTGGACCGGCTGCAGCTTCGGCCACCGCCATCTCACGCTTCGCCAGTTCCAACGACTCCTGGGGATCTCTCCGCTCTCCGATCTCGATGCCCACCAGGTTGGTCAGCGCATTGGCCACTTCCTCGGTGTTTCCCGGATGCGCAGCTTGGGCCGCGCGCAAAGCCTCGCGCGCCTCGGCAATGGGGTCGATCGGGGGCTTTGCCGGCTCCTGGGGCGTCGTATCCGGCACCGGCTTGGCAGGGACCGGAGACTGCTGGGCCAAACCATGCGCACAGAGGATGCCCAGCACGCAAAGTGTGAGACAACACACCGTTCTTCGATGCACAGAAGCCTCCTCTTATGATTGGCATCGCAAGCTTAACACCAGGTCCGGGGGATTTGCCGCATAGTACAGGGAAGTTCATTTCAAACCCTGAAATCCGACAGGGATGGTTCCATTCAAGTCATTTATAGCCAGCCGAGGCCCCTCCATCTGCCAGGCAAAGGGCCGCCAGGGATTGGCGAGCGCGATTGGCGATTGATGGGCGTTGCGGGGGGTTCAAGAAGGGCCTGGAGCTAACCTTGGGGGGCAATTTGCGTCCAAATGGCAGACAACTCCCTAAGAACCTTGCCCAGGTGTTCCGGGAAACGTAGAATAAGGGATCGCAGGAGTTTTGAAGGCAATGACGCTGAATAGCCGAGTGTTTCTCTATGCCGCATTGGGTTGCGGCCTGGTATTGACCCACGCAGCCGGGATACGGGCGCAACAGACCAGTGCGCCCGCAAGCGGCGCCCAGGCCCAGCCGGCCGCCGGAGGGCAGGAAGTCGACCCCCTCAAACGGGAACGCTCCGACAAGGAAAAAATCCAGGCGCAAAGTGCGTTGAGGACGGAGTTGAAGGGCGCGTACAAGACCTGGCTGACCCAGGATGTGTCCTACATCATTACGGACGAAGAGATGAAGGCGTTCAAGAACCTGTCGAACGACGAAGAGCGCGACGCGTTCATTGAGCAGTTCTGGCTGCGCCGTAATCCGAATCCGGATTCGCCGGACAACGAGTTCCGCGAAGAGCATTATCGCCGCATCGCCTACGCGAATGAGCACTTTGCGGCCGGCAAGCCGGGTTGGAAGACCGACCGAGGCCACATCTATATATCGTTCGGCAAGCCGGATTCGATCGATTCGCACCCCTCGGGCGGCAGCTACCAGCGGCCCATGGAAGAAGGCGGCGGCGAGACTTCGACTTTCCCGTTCGAGGTGTGGCACTACCGCTATCTTGAGGGCATTGGCGAAAACATCGACCTGGAGTTTGTGGATACCTGCCAGTGCGGCGACTTCCACTTCACCATCGATCGCAGCGAGAAGGACGCGCTGCTGCACGTTCCCGGCGCCGGCCAGACGCAGTATGAAGAGATGGGCCAGGCCAAGAAGGCCGACCGCTTCAAGGGCGGGATGGAAAGCCTGGGCACCGGCCCGATGTCTTCGCAGAACCAGTCCAAGCAGTTTGACCGGATCGAGCTGGCCGCGAAGATATTTGCGCCGCCGCCGATCAAGTTCAGCGATCTGGACAACTTTATTTCAGAGCACAAGCTGATCAACGGGCCGATCTTCCCGTTCGATGTGCGCACCGACTTTGTGAAGGTGACCGACAGCACGGTGATGGTTCCGGTGACGGTGCAGATCAAGAACCGCGACATCACGTTCGTGACCAAGGATGGGGTGTCAAAGGGATTTGTGAATATCCTGATCAAGGTGACCACGCTGACCCACAGGACCGTGCAGAGCGATGAGACCACGGTGGAAGTGGAGCAGCCGGCCGAATTGCTGGAAAAGGCGCTCGATCGGAAGTCGGTGTACTGGAAGGCGCTGCCGCTGCCTCCGGGGCTTTACCGGCTGGACATTGCGATCAAGGATGTGAACAACGCGGATCACATCGGCGTGTACGGCAAGGGATTTGAGGTTCCGACGTTCCACGAAGAGAAGCTGGCAACTTCAACGCTGATCCTGGCCGACGAGATGAACTCGGTTTCGTCGCACGACATCGGTTCAGGCAGCTGCGTGATCGGCAATACGCATATCTGCCCGCGCGTGAGCTCGAATCCTGCCACGCCTGTAAGCTTCAAGCGCAACCAGCAGTTGAACTTCTGGATGCAGGTGTACAACCTGGGCATTGACGACGCCACCAAGAGCAACCAGGCGACGGTGACCTACCAGATCATCGACACCGCGACAAATACCGTGGTGTTTGAGAAGGAAGTGGCGTCAAAGGACCTGGGAGCGCACAGCGACCAGTTGACGGTGGAGAAAACTCTGCCGATGGCCGGGCTGCAACCGGGAAAATACAAGGTCAATATCAAGGTAAACGACACAATCTCAAAACAAGAGATTGCAAAATCGGCCCCTTTTGTCGTGGAATAGGGAGTATCCCGCACAGCAGGTTGACCGGACTCAAGATTCGGAAGCCGTTGCGGGGCCATTTCGGAAGAGTCTTGCCAGAGACGCCGCCAGGTTACCGATGGTGCATATGCGCAGGGTGAATCTCGTCGTTTTTGCAGCGCTCGTTGCCATGGGGAGCGCTTCGGCTTTCTGCGCCCCGGCGCATGAAAGCGCTGGACCGTCTGTTACCGGGGTGGTGTACGACTCGGGCGGCGTTCCGCAGATCGGCGCGGCGGTTCAACTGCTGCGGCCGGACCTGAGCGTGCTGGCGGTTGTCTACACGGACAGCAAGGGGCGGTTCACAATTCCCACGGTTCTTCCCGGAAAATATGCGCTCAAGGCGATGGGGGCTTCGTTTCTGCCATCGCTGCGGGAGAACATCCGGGTTCGCTCGGCCACTGTTGTCAACCTGACCCTGAACACCTTATATGAGGCGATGCAGTGGCTGCCCTCGCAGCCGCGCGGCGCCGATGCCCAGCCGGACGACTGGAAGTGGACGCTGCGCTCGGCGGCCAACCGTCCGTTGCTGCGCTGGCTGGAGGATGGACCGCTGGTGGTGGTCTCCGACGGCTCCGGGAAGTCGCCGAAGCTGAAGGCGCGGCTGATGGCTACCGGGCAGGAAGGCACGTTTGGCGAGAGCGGCGAGCGGATTTCCGCTGCATTGGAAGAGACGCCGTCCAACAGCCGGGAACTGCTGGCGCGGGTGGATTTTGCGCCGGATTCGGATGCGGGCATGGAATCGATGCTGGGCTTCCGGCAGGATCTGGGATTTGCCGGTTCGGTCCAGTCGGTAGCGGCCGTGGCGATTCATCCGGTAGTGGATGCAGGTGGCTCCGAGGGTGTGGACGAGGCGGCCATGCGCACCTGGGAGACGCTCAACCTGGGAGATGAGTTGGAGGCCGAAGCCGGGTCGACGCAGGTGGTGGCGCGGTCAGCGGGCAATACAGTGTTGAGGGCGCTTCCGACGGTTTCAGTGGGCTATCGCGAGGGCAACTCGACGGTGCGCTACCGGCTGGCGACGGCTTTACCTGCCACGCAGGATGCGGACGAGACTGAGGCCAGGGCCTGGCTGCCGGAGCTTTCAGTGCGGAATGGACAACTGACCATCGAGCGCGGGCTGCATCAGGAGATTGGCTGGGAGCGGCGCACGGATACGTCGGGGATGTCGGTGGTGGTGTTTGCCGATCATCTGACAGACCCTGTGATTGAAGCGATGGGCCGGTTTGCGCATGGCGGTCCGAACGCGGCGATTGCGCCGGCGGTTCTGTTTGATCCTGCCAGCGGTTTGATGCGCGCGGCGGGGCCGGATTTTTCAACGGCGGGCGTGATGGCCACGGTGGAGAAGCGGCTTCCCGGCGGCAACGTGATCCGCATGAGCTACGCCAACGGCGATGCGCTGGTGATGCAGGCGAGCGGGACCAACGCGGGGCTGCCGCAGGTGGTGGCAGCGGCGCATCCAAAACGCGCGCAGATGTATGCGCTCTCAGTTTCAGGCACGCTGGATGGAACGGGAACGCGCTGGCGGGCCAGCTATCGCTGGCAGCCGGAAGACACGGTGACCCGCGTGGCTCCCTATGCGGCGAACGCCGTGGACCCTTACCTGAACCTGCACCTGCGCCAGCCGATTCACAGGCGCGGCGACGGTGCGGGCGGCTTTGAGGCGCTGCTGGACATGCGCAATCTGCTGGCACAGGGCTACCGGCCGTACATGATGAGCGATGGTTCGCTGCTGGTGTTCGCGCAGGAACAGCGCGGCTTCCAGGGCGGCGTGGCGTTTACGTTCTAGGCGGTCCGGCGGAGGCTTTGGAATCCATTGCGGTTTGTGCTATATTTTTCAAGGGTCAGCATGGAATTTCCGGCTGAACGAAGCGTGTGCATAATCCCCGCCGCACGGCTTTTTCCCAATCTGGACGCGTAGCTCAACTGGCAGAGCATTCGGCTCTTAACCGACAGGTTGTAGGTTCGATTCCTACCGCGTCCACCATTTAGATTCAATGATTTACACCGCTTCTCAGCTCCAAGTTGACCCCCAAAATTACAAGACTGTAGGGACTTTTGTAGGGACTTCCCTTCAGAATGCTGCGTAATCATTGGTAATTCTGAGTAATGCTGTTCCGTTTTTTTTGCACCGGAGGGTTTCGCGGATGGTGCGATGCTGTTGCTACTCGTTGGTTGAGCTGCTCCGTTTTCCAACCCATCTAGCACCTCTTGCTGGGCATCTGCTGCCTGCCCGTTTTGATGAACGGACGCATCCTTACCCGCTGACTTCTTGACGATGGATTCGAGGGCCGTCCGCTTGGCCTCCATGCGAATGTGGCTGTAGTGCTTCAGCATTTGCTTGGAGACGTGACCAGCAATATCCATGATGGTCTGATCGCCGGCACCGCTCTCGGCAAGATCAGTAATCAGCGTGTGCCGGTTGTCGTGCCAGCGGCCCTTCACCTTCGCATTCTTGCGCACGTTGTTCCATGCCGTCTTAAGCGTGGTGACCGGGCGCGTTGGGTCGCTCGGACTCGGTTTCCCGAAGGGGAAGACATACCACTCGGGGTGAGGCATTCCGAACTTCTCGCGATACCACTCACCATACTCGGAGAAGACCTCCAGGAGCGTTGAATTCAGAGGGATCGTCCGCCCTTCGCCGGCTTCGGTCTTGCTCCGGCCCACGGCCAGGTAGTTCTTTGTGAAATCGATCTGTCCCCA
>Ga0302146_10000510_pt1 | contig 23784 bp, 19 predicted proteins | sample I_Bog_E3_1_FD_193578 | JGI IMG/M metagenome (GOLD analysis project Ga0302146, IMG submission 193578) | Peat permafrost microbial communities from Stordalen Mire near Abisko, Sweden - I_Bog_E3_3 | ecosystem: Environmental > Terrestrial > Soil > Wetlands > Peat | place: Sweden: Abisko, Stordalen...
AACATTGGGTTGGTTGAACTGTGAACAGGCAATCCGTCAAAACGGATAGCGGTTGTCGGCAGACTCCAAAAGCTCGATGGCTGGGCGGCTAAAGTGAGAGCCGCTCCGGCCGCAACCAGAACAATTGCTGTCCAACGAAGCCGTTTGACCATCTGGAATTCGTCGATTTGAATCAAGTGCACCTCCGGAGAAAGACGGTCGACAGGGTCAATTCATCCTAGGGCCTGTTAACACTACTGGGGCGGGCGGCGCCGGGAGCCGATTTTTTCGAGTTCAAGGAGCGACGAGCGACGGATACCGGGTGTCTCCTAGCGAGGCGCAACGCGGAAATCGGGAAAATCGGCCCCGGCCCGAAGGGTTGCGGTGAAAATCGGGCCATACTTCGTTGTCGTCCTCGCCTAGGAATAGCCTAAGCCTTCGTCCTCCGCCTCGTCTGGCCCGATTTTCATCCGCAACGCCGTCCACCCCAGTAGTGTTAACAGGCCCTAAATCGCCATACTGCCGGTCGACGGCAGATCGGTCCTGAAAAGTTGGCTAGTGAGCGGAAATACCCGACACCCAGTTTACGAGCGTGGCTTTACCAGTTCATCTGGCGCATGCGCTCCAGGATGATGGCGGTGTAGCGGCTCATGCGCTCGGGCTTTCGCTTGAGGGGAGCGGGTAGCACGGCGGCGAGCTGCGCGGACTCTTCGCGGGTGACACTGCGGGCCGCGGTTTTGTCCCAGGCGCGGCAGGCCGACTCGGCGCCATAGATGCCGGGGCCCCACTCCACTACGTTGAGGTAAAGCTCCAGAATGCGCTGTTTGCCCAGGACCAGTTCGGCGACCGGCACCAGCGTGAACTCCGCGCCCTTGCGCAGGCCCTTGAGCAGAATGGACTGGCTGGTTCCGAAGAACAGGTTCTTGACCAGTTGCTGGGTGAGCGTGGAACCGCCTCGGATGCGGCGGCCGCCTTCCAGATCGTCTTCCGCGGCGATCTCCATCGCCTGCCAGTCGAAACCATGGTGCTGGTAGAAGCGCGCGTCCTCCGCGGCGATGACGGCGTGTTGCAGATTGGGCGAAATCTGGCTTAACGGAACGAATTTGTAGTGGTCCTGATAGGGCTTGCCGTGAATGAAGGCTTGCAGGCGGCGCTCGATGTGCAGGGCGCTGGTGGGCGGGTCGATCCAGCGGGCGGCCACGAGGGTTAGCGCGGCTAGCGACCACATCGCCAGGATGCAGATGCAGGCCCACTTGATCAATGAGCGGAGAAGATGCTTCCGAGGCGGAGCAACGGGCTGGATGTTCGGCGATTCGATCACACTACAGGATAACCACTCGGCGGTGCGGCAGACGCTCGCGGGAGGCTCGCACGGGCGTACTGCTTCCCACCCATTCCGCCTAACCACCCCTCGGACCAGGACCTGTCCGTGGGGACCCGGTGAAGCGGAATGGATGGGGCACCCGGCAAGGTCCGAGCGCGGCTACGCCGCGCACACAATTTCAAAATCCGCGGGGCAGCATTTTTCGGCACGACTGAAGTCATGCCCTGTTACAAGGCGCATCCAAGGCGTTTGTTCTTGAGCAAGCCCGTCCTCTTAGGTGGGGCAGACCACCTGCGGTGGGGCAGACGCTCGCGGGAGGCTCGCACTGGCTTTTCTACTTTCCACACTTGCGCTGGAAAAAGCACAAGTGTGGGAATCGTCGGGGTCAGAAATCCAGGGTGAAGCCTCCGCCGATTTATTTGAGTTTTGGGAGGAACGATTTGGGGAGGGCCGGAGGCGGGCAAACCTGCGATGGAGTGAGATTGACCAGATACCCTGTGATGACGACATTGAAAGACATGAAAGTTGGAGTAAAACCGGCAAAGGCCGGCGACACGGACAATGTATCGGCATAGAGGGTGGTGGTGTAGTCGGCGTAGTACTGACCGGGAACCGTGGCGGAGGGGCTGGGAGCGAAGTAACGCAGATTGGACGCATCGCTGCCAAGGGTGTAACCGAAGATGATGATTGGCTGTACATCGGTACCGTTGGTTTGCGCGGCGCCGGAGAGACTAATATTCTGGATCACCAGCCGCTGCCCGGCGGGAATGGTGACCGCTGTGAAATTGAAATTGTCGATGTTGATGGGCACGGTGACTTGAAAAGCATTCAGAGCTGGGTCGGTGGTCTGAGCAAGCAGATTCGCGGGCGTAAGAACGGCGATAGTGCTGAGCAGCGCAAAGATCAAAGCACGCACGATGCGATCGGTTTTCATACAATCCTCCTGAATTTGATTCCTCGGAATTCAGCCATGGGTAGGCAACTCGGGGACACAGTCCACTCTATAGTGTGGTACCCATTCGGTCTTTGTGACAGAAAGGCCGAAGATTTTCGATTTTTTTGGGTTGAACCATTGCATGGAGCAGACCATTGCATGGAGCAGACCATTGCATGGAGCAGACCATTGCATGGAGCAGACCATTGCATGGAGCAGACCATTGCATGGAGCAGACGCTCGCGGGGGGCTCGCACGAGATTCATGCTTTCCCATGTCCCAGGTGCGGGGCATCCGCCCCGCACACAATTTCAGAATCCGCGGGGCGGCGTCTTTCGGCACGACTGAAGTCATGCCCTGTTACAAGGCGCATCCAAGGCGTTGGTTCTTGAGCAAGCCCGTCCTCTTAGGTGGAGCAGACCACTGCGCGGAGCAGACGCTCGCGGGGGGCTCGCACCACTTGCAGTGGGGCAGACCACCTGCGGTGGGGCGGCCGGCCACCAGCCACGCTACTGCTTCACAAGTTCCACTCGCCGGTTCATGGAGCGGCCATCTTCGGAATCATTCGACGCCACGGGCGCGTACGGCCCATCCCCATACGGCGACAGGCGATCTGGCGCCACGCCATATTGGCTGGTCAACGCCTGCACCACCGCCGCCGACCGCCGTTTTGACAGATCCATGTTTGACGCCAGGCCGCCCACGTTGTCGGTGTGTCCCACCACGTACACCTTCATCCTGGGGTCCTGCTTGAGCATCTTTGAAATCTGTTCCAGCGCCGTCTTCGACTCCGGTTTCAGATCCGCCTTTGCCGTGTCGAACAAAATTCCGTTCACCACCATGTGTCCGTTCTTTGCCAGCCCTGAATCCAGTGCCGCAGCATCCGCAACCACCTCCTGCTTCAGTTGCGTCAGCGTCAAAATTGTCTCTGAATAGTTAAGGCCCCAGTCGACCTGGATCAGCACATAGGTCTTTCCCATGTGCACCGTGAAAACTCCGCCCTCCCCCGTGTCGTAGTCGAAGGTGTATCCCGCGTTCCGCAACGCCGTGCCGAGGTTCCGAGACACCTGGGGTTTGGTTGCCGATCTCGGAAACTGGTAGATGATTGTTTCGAGCGCGCCTTCCAAGTGCAGCTTGGGCTTGCCCTGGATGGGAAAGTCGGCTGCGTCGTCGGCTTTCTTCGAGCACGAAGCAATGTAGCTTCCCGGGAATCGCGTCAGGATCGGTGAATCCTTGCAGCCAGCCGCGTCGTTTTGCGCCCAACCGCCAACCGTGCATACCATTTCGACTGCCAGTGCCAACACCAAAAAAGCTCTCTTCATGACTTCCTCCGATGATTTGAATTCGCGCCAGTTCAAGAAACGGAACAAACTGCATGGTGCTGCCCCTGGTGTCCGTGTCCCATCCATGTACGTAGTCGCTGCTGCTGAATGGGCGTCATGGCGCCTGTGACGATGACGGGAAACTGCCAATGCTTACCGCGCACCATCTTGCCAACCCCGCCGGCTCCATAATTCCCCACCGGCATCTGCATTTCGGTCCAAGGCTCATAGGCGATGCGGCAGGGCTTGCCCACCTTGTTCAGGAAGGCGAGTCCGGGCGGGATCGGCCACTCCTGCGCGAGGAACGGAAGGACTGTGAAAACAAGCAACGCGGTGACGATCGCGAAGCGCCGACGCAGCGGCCGCGGCGAGCGAGAGACGAGGTTCGTGCATGTACACCTCGGAATCTCAGAAGGGTATCATGCGGAGCGTGGTGATCGATTTTTCAGTTTCGCCGAATTCGAACGGAGACGCCGTCTGATTGCCGAAGGTCGCGGAGAATTTCTACCAGGTCAGGCTGCGCGCTCGACGCCGATCCACGTTGTGGCGTCGCCGGGTTTGAGGCGCTTCCAGGGGACGGCGCCGGCGACGGCGAGGACTACGATGGCGGGCTCGATGGGCTGGCGGTAGTCCATCCACGCGTGGGTGATGTAGTAGGTGATGGGGAAGAGGCAAACCAGCACCAGGTAGGGCAACAGGGCGGTGCGGTTGAATCGCCATAGACGGCGAATGCCGCGCAGCATGAAGAAGGTCATGGCAGAGACGTAGAAGATATTCCCGGGCTCGTAGGGCTGCTCGTGCAGTTCCTGCATGGAGATGCTCCAGAATCCGGTCCAGTAGTAAAAGATGCGGCGCAGCGTCTTGTGGATGAGGAATTCAGGGTGCTGATGGATGTAGGCGGAGGCGAGCGCATGCTTCTCGTCCAGATATACCTTTTCGCCGATGGTCAGGAATTCATGCATTGCGACAGGGTTACTGGCGGGATGGGCGTTGGTTTCGGGGTGGGTGAGGCTGGGGTCGAGTGAGTCGTCGCCGGTATTCTCGTCGTAGATTTCAAGCCAGAAGTTGTCGCGAACGGGGCAGAGAATGCCGACGGCGCGGTAGTTGCGGATGGTCCAGGGAGTGAGGACGGCGGCGGCGGCGAGGCCGGTGAGGACGAAGTTGACCAACCAGCGATGGCCGGCTTTGCCTTGTTCCGCTTTGCCCAATTCTGCCTTGCGTAGCTGCCAGGCGGCGATGAAGGCGAGGAAGGGCAGTGTGGACAGCGTGGCGGGGTTGGAGAGCGCGGTGAGGCCGGCAAACGCGCCCCAGCCTATCCACGCGAGCGGGTTGGCGGTGCGATGGATGCGCTGGGCGATGCAGAAGCTGGTGGTGAAGAGCAGGCTGGTGAGTGAGAACTCCCAGACGCGGCAGGCGGAAAAATAGATGGCGAAGGGATAAAGGGCCCAAACCCAGGCGGCGATGCGGGCGCCGCGGGTTCCCAGCGAGTATTGGGCGCTGAAGTAGACCGGGATGCAGGTGAGGGTGCTGAAGAGGCTGTTGATGGAGAGCGTCACGAACGCGGCGGTAAGCGAGTAAACGCCGAAGAGGCGGAAGACCACGGAGAGCAGCGCGGGATAGAGCGGAGGCTGCATGGCGGTGGGGCCGGACCAGGGCCAGTAGGGCGAGCTGAATCCGTGACCGGCGGCGAGGGCGCGCGCGATCCAGCCCATCTCCCAGCCGAAGGCCTCGTAGAACTTGTCGGCGTCAGGCAGGTCGCGATAGGTGAAGTAGACGACGATGAGGCGGATGCCGAAGGCCGCGAGGAGGATGGGCAGCAGGCGGCGGAAAGCGCTGGTTTGCGCATGCGCGGCAATGGGCGGAGTCTGAATCGACATAGTGCCTTTTCTTGCGATGGATTGGTCTGCTTCTATTGGAACACATGGGTGGGAGTGAAGAGGAAGGGCGGATGGTATGATGAGCGGTTTGCAAAAGGTTCAAGGAGATTGCCTGTGTTGAAGAGAGTTGCGGTGGTTCTGATTCTGCTGGTTGGTTCCTGTTTTGCATCCGCACAGACTGCGAGCTTCGATGCTGCGGGGAAGGTTTTCAGGCTGGATGGGGGCGGGGTCTCGTACGTGTTTGGAGTGAACGCGCGCGGGGAATTGCAACAGATGTACTGGGGCGGAAGACTGGGGGCGAAGGACAGCTTTGCGCAGGCCAGGCCGATGCGCGAGTGGGCCTCGTTTGACTCGTCGTATACGAACACGCCGCAGGAGTATGCGGGGTGGGGCGCAGGGCTGTTCAATGAGCCGGCGCTGAAGGTGAGCTTTGCCGATGGGAATCGCGACCTGGTGTTGCACTACGAGAGCTACCGGGAGGTTGCGAACGGCTTTGACGTGGTTCTGAAGGATATTGCGCGGCCGGTTTACGTAACTCTGCATTACGCGATCGATGCGGAGAGTGGGGTGCTGGCGCGGAGCGCGACGATCGAGAACCGCGGGACGGAAGCGATCACGGTGGAGCAGGCGGCGGCCGCGGCGTGGGCGCTGCCGGCCGGGCGCTATACGCTGAACTATTTGACCGGACGCTGGGCCGGGGAGTGGACGCTGAACCAGGAGCCGGTGGTGCATGGGGCGCGGGTGATCGAGAGCCGGAGAGGTTCGACGGGGCACCAGGCCAACCCGTGGTTCGCGCTGCAGGCCGGGGACGCGAACGAGGAACACGGTGAAGTGTGGTTTGGAGCGCTGGGGTGGAGCGGGTCGTGGCGGATCACGGTGGAAGAGGACCAACTGGATGCGGTGCGGGTAACGGGCGGGTTCAATCCCTTTGATTTTGGTTACGTGCTGAAGGCCGGGGAGAAGCTGGAGACACCGGTGTTTTACGGAGGGTATTCGGCGAAGGGGCTGGGCGGGGCTTCGCGGCTGCTGCACCAGTATGAGCTGAGGCATATTCTGCCACGGACAGAGCGGACGGCAGGGCAGGCGGTGCCGAAGGTTCGGCCGGTGATCTACAACTCGTGGGAGGCGACGGGGTTCAACGTGACCGAGGCCGGGCAAGTGGCTCTGGCGGAGAAGGCCGCGGCTCTGGGCGTGGACCGGTTTGTGATGGATGACGGATGGTTCGGGCAGCGCAAGGACGATCACGCCGGGCTGGGCGACTGGTACGTGAACAAGGAGAAATTTCCCAATGGATTGAAGCCGCTGATCGACAAAGTTCATGCGCTGGGGATGGATTTTGGACTGTGGGTGGAACCGGAGATGGTGAATCCGGATTCGGATTTGTATCGCGCGCATCCGGACTGGGTGCTGCATTTTCCGGGAAGGCCGGAGAGCGAACAGCGGAATCAGCTGGTGCTGAATTTGGCGCGGCCGGATGTGAAGGCGTATGTGCTGGGTTTTCTGGACAAGCTGCTCAGCGAGAACGATATTGCATTTCTGAAGTGGGATTCCAACCGCAACTGGAGTGAGCCGGGGTGGGAGCAGTTGCCGGCTGCGGAGCAGAAGCGGGTGTACGTTGAGTTTACGCGGAACCTGTACGGGATTCTGGACGAGCTGCGGCGCAAGCATCCCAATGTGGAGATTGAAAGCTGCTCGGGCGGCGGCGGCCGCGTGGACCTGGGGATTCTGCGATCCACCGACGAGGTGTGGACTTCGGATAACACCGATCCGTTTGACCGGCTCACGATACAGGATGGGTTTACGTACGCGTACACGCCGCAGATCATGATGGCCTGGGTGACGGACTCGCCGCATTGGCTCAACCAGCGGAGCACGTCGCTGAGTTACCGGATGCTGAGCTCGATGCAGGGCTCGCTGGGGATTGGGGCCAACATTGCGAAGTGGAGCGAGGAGGAATCGGCGACGGCGAAGAGGCTGATTGCGGCGTATCACCAGGTGCAGCCGACGATTGTGCAGGGCGATCTTTACCGGCTCATCTCGCCGCGCAATGGGAGCGAGTTTTCAGCGACGGAAACGGTGCGCGCCGACAAGGGACAGGCCGTGGTGTTTGCGTTCATTCATTCGACAGAGGAGGGGCGCGGGTTTCCGATCTTGAAACTGGAAGGGCTTGATCCGACAGCGGAGTATGCGCTGACGCCGATTGAAGGCAAGGCGTACGCGGGTTCACCGGCTGTGGCCAGCGGGGCGTGGTGGATGCATCATGGGCTGGAGATGGACGAGGGTTTCAAGGGAGATTTTCAGGCAGCGGCGTTTCGGCTGGAGCGGAAGTAGCGATGGGTTCGCGTGCGGCGAAGGAAAACATGAAACTTGCGCGTGGGCGCATGCGTAGCGTTTGATGGAACTCACTTCATCGATTGGGCCCGCAAGGGCTGGAGGATTGGTTATGCGGCATTGGACGGTGAGCGCGGGGTGCGCGTGTGTGTTGGCTTGTGCGATGGGCGTGGTGCAGGGCCCGGCTCAGGCGACAGATGAGGCAGCGGTGAAGGCGCGGCTGGAGCAGGTGGCGCAGTCTTACACGCCCGGCAATGCGTTTATGGGCACGGCGCTGGTGGTGGACGGCGACAAGGTGCTGCTGGACAAGGGATACGGCATGGCGGATCTGGAATGGGGCAACGCCAATGCGCCGGATGTGAAGTTCCATCTCGGATCGGTGACCAAGCAGTTTACTGCGACGCTGGTGTTGCTGTTGCAGCAAGACGGCAAGCTGAACATCGACGACCCGGTGAGCAAGTATTTGCCGGACACGCCGAAGACGTGGGAGAAGATTACGCTGGCCGAGTTGCTGGGGCACACTTCGGGGATTCCGAACTTCACCGATGTGAAGGAGTTTGGCGAGTGGAGGATGAATCCGCACACGGTTGCGGAGGAGCTGGCTTTCTTCAAGGACAAGCCGCTGGATTTTGAGCCGGGCACGAAGTTCGCCTATAGCAATTCGAACTTTGAGGTGCTGGGCGCGGTGATTGAAAAAGTCAGCGGGAAGAAATATGTGGACATGTTGCAGGAGCGGATACTGACGCCGCTGGGGATGAAGGATTCGGGGCTGGATACGGATGAGCTGATTCTGGCCCGGCGCGCACAGGGCTACATGCCGGGCAAGGATGGGCTGGTGCTGGCGCGGTCTGAATCGATGACGGTGCCGTGGGCTGCGGGGTCAATGTATTCGACCACAGGCGACTTGCTGAAGTGGGAGCATGGGCTGTTTGACGGCAAGGTGCTGAATGCCGATTCACTGAAGCGGATGACGACGCCGGGCAAAGGAAATTATGGGCTGGGGGTTTTCATTTCAGAAAAGGACGGCGTGAAGGTGGTGGATCACGGCGGCGGCATTGAGGGGTTTAACACGCACCTTGCGTACGCGCCGGAGAAGCACATTGCCGTAGTGGTGCTGGCCAACGTGAACGGCGGCGCGCCGGGGCAGATGGGCGGCCAGTTGATGGACGTGGCGCTGGGCAAGCCGGTGACGCTGGCGAGTGAGCTGAAGGCGGCGCCGATTACGAAAGATGAGCTGGCAAAGTTTGTGGGCGTCTACGATCTGGAGGTCGGGGTTTCAATTACGTTCGCAGTGGATGGCGATGGGCTGACCGGGCAGGTGGGCGGGCAGTCGGCATTCCCGCTGATGTATCTGGGCTTGAAGGATGGGCATCCGCGGTTTACGGCGGCCAAGGTGGGAGCGGAGATTGAGTTTGTTCCGGATGCGAGTGGGGTGTTTGCGTCGATCGTGCTGCACCAGGGCGGGCAGGATGTGCCGGGGAAAAAGCACTGAGGACGAGAAGCGCGCTATCATGCGTCAGGCAGCGGAATGCTCCAAGCCGGATAGGGGTCGAGCCTTCGGGCACGGCCCGGTCCTCTCTGGGGATACCCCAGGGCAACGTGAATAACTCGGCATTCGTCGCGTGACCGGCACTGCGCGCTGCGCAGATATGGTCTCGCAGGGTCAGACTCGTTGGAGCATTCCGCTGTTCTTATTGCGATGCTGAGTCCCTCTTTTTATTCTGCGCTGGCGCGGTCGATTCTGTCGGGAGAGCCGGCGGCGGATGCTGTTGCCGCGCGCATGCGGCGGACGCTTGGCGAGAACTGGCGCTGGATACGGACGCTTGCTGAGCGGTATGTGCGTGCGTTTGGCGCGCAGGCATTCGGCGCTCAGACAAGGCCGAAGCGCAGAGATGTGATTGAGTTTCTGCGGGCCGATGACGGGCTCAACTACGCGGAACACAAATACAAAAACAAACTGCGCATTGCGGAATGGGTGACTGAGCTTGCGCGGATGCAGCCGGTGGATGCGGCGCGTGCGTGGCAGGTGCCGCGGATTGAGTCGGCGGGGGAGCTGGCTGCGTGGCTCAATGTGAGCGCCAGTGAGCTTGAGTGGTTCGCGGATCTGAAGCGGATGAATGCGCGGACGAAGGGTGGATCGCTCCACCATTATCACTATCGCGTGCTGGCAAAGAAGAGCGGTAACATTCGGCTGATTGAGGCGCCCAAGGAAAAACTCAAGGAGTTACAGGGAGTTATCCTGCGGGAGGTGCTGGAGAAGATTCCATCTCACCCGGCGGCGCATGGATTCGTGAAGGGCCGGTCTATCAAAACATTCGCCGCGCCGCATGTGGGACGGCGGGTTGTGCTGCGCATGGATTTGCGAGACTTCTTTCCGTCGATCTCGGGGCCGCGGGTGCAGGCGCTGTTTCGCACGGCGGGTTATCCAGATGCGGTCGCCGACAGGCTGGGCGGGATCTGCACCAATGCGGCGCCGCGCGGAATGTGGGCTTCGCTGGGCAAGGGATTGGATCCGCTGGCGATGACTGATGCGCGAGCACTCTATGCATGGCCGCATCTGCCGCAGGGCGCGCCGACTTCTCCGGCGCTGGCGAATCTGTGCGCGTATCGAGTGGATTGCAGGTTGAGTAGTCTGGCGAAAGCAGCGGGCGCGATATATACGCGCTATGCGGATGACCTGGCTTTTTCAGGCGATGAGAAATTTGAGCGATGTGTGGAGCGATTCGCGTTGCGGGCAGCGGCGATTCTGATGGAAGAGGGATTTCAGGTTCATCACAGAAAGACGCGGGTGATGCGGCGCGGGGTTAGGCAGTATCTTGCGGGAATCGTGACCAATGAGCGGCTGAATGTTGTGCGCGCGGATTTCGACAAGCTGAAGGCGATTTTGACTAACTGCGTGCGGCATGGCGCGGAGAGCCAGAATCGCGAGGGGCATCCGGCGTTTCAGCAGCATTTGGATGGACGTGTGGGATTTGTGGAGATGGTGAATCCGGCGAAGGGGGCAAGGCTGCGGAGGATTTTTGAGCAGATCCGGTGGTGAGGTCCGTCAGGACAAAAACAACCGCAGATCCTTCGACTCACCACCCCCAGGCTGAAAGACGCCTGGGGCCCCTTTCGCTCAGGATGACAGCCTTGTTCTGTTATGAGCTTTTGGGAATTGGCCAATTCGGCCGTAACTCGCCGACGCGAGTCAAGATGCTCAGGATGACAGCCTTTGTTGGATGGTCAGGTGAGAGCGCCTCCAGCTAGAAGCTAAGAGCTAGTAGCTGGAGGCTGGTTTGCTTAGCGCGTCTTGCGGACTTGTTCGACGGTGATGGGGTCGAGGAAGGGCATGGAGGCGCGGAGGGTTTTGCCGATCACTTCGATGGGATGCGTGGCTTCCTTCTTGCGGAAGGCTTCGAACTTCTTGCGGCCGGTGCTCTGGTCTTTCAAGAATGTTTTTGCAAATTTACCGTTCTGGATTTCGGTGAGGATCTGCTTCATGGCCTTGCGGCTCTCGTCGTTGATGACGCGCGGGCCGCTGACGTAGTCGCCCCACTCCGCCGTGTCGGAGATGGAGTAGCGCATGTAGGCGAGGCCGCCGCGATAGATGAGGTCGACGATCAGCTTGAGCTCGTGAAGGCATTCGAAGTAGGCGCTTTCAGGCTGATACCCGGCTTCAACCAGCGTTTCAAAGCCAGCCTTGACGAGGGCGCTGACGCCGCCGCAGAGCACGGCCTGTTCGCCGAAGAGATCGGTCTCGGTCTCTTCCTTGAACGTGGTTTCGAGCACTCCGGCGCGTGTGCCTCCGATGCCCTTGAGATAGCTGAGGACGAGCGGGTGGGCGTTGCCGGTCGCGTCCTGGTGGACGGCGATGAGGCAGGGGACGCCGCCGCCTTCAGTGAATACCTCGCGCACGCGATGGCCGGGGGCCTTGGGCGCAGCGAGACCTACGTCAATGTTTTTTGCGGGGAGGATGGTCTTGAAGTGGATGTTGAATCCGTGCGCGAAGAGCAGGAGCGCGCCGGGCTTGAGGTTGGGCGCGATCTCTTCGGCATATAACCTGGCCTGGGTCTGATCGGGGGTGAGGATCATGACCACGTCAGCCCACTTGGCGGCCTTGGCGGGCGTGGTGACTTCGAGGCCGGCCTTCTTGGCCTTGGCGCGGGATTTGGACGTGGGCGGGAGGCCGACCTTTACATGAACGCCGGAGTCCTTGAGGCTGAGGGCGTGTGCGTGTCCCTGCGAGCCGTAGCCGATGATGGCTACCTTCTTGGCCTGGATGAGGGATAAGTCGGCATCGTGATCGTAGTAAGTCTTAGCCATGATGTTCTCTTGTTTTCCTTTGCTTGGTTGAGTTCTTGTTAGGGCTGGATGCTCCGAAAAGCAACCGCTGGTTCTTCGACTCCCCGTTCGCATCGCTCAGGGTCGCTCAGAATGACAGTTGTTCTTGTTAGTCGGGCTCGACGGCTGCGTGGTCGTCGAGCGTTTCGACGTGCACGGCATCGGGCGCGTTGCCGGCGTCCATGGCTTTGAGCACGCTGCTGGTGTGATGGCCGCGGCGCATGGTCATTTTGCCGCTGCGGCAGATTTCTAGAATGCGGCCGTCGTCTTCGCGAAGGACTTCAATGAGGCCTTCGATCTTGCTTTCGACGCCGGTCATCTCGATCATGAGCGACTCGGATGTGAGATCGACAATGCGGGCGCGGAAGACTTCGACGAGATCGAAAATCTGCGAGCGGTTCGCCGGCGTGGCGGCCACTTTGATGAGCGCCAGCTCGCGGGTGACGGCAGGGATCTTGGCGATGTCGTCCACATCGACTACATCTTCAAGCTTGAAGAGGCTGGCGCGAATGCGGTGGCCGGCCTCGGCAGAAGCCTCGCAAACCAGCGTGAGGCGCGACAGGCCGGGGCGTTCGCTGCGGCCGACGGTGAGCGAGATGATGTTGATATTCAGGCGGCGAAAGAGCGATGCGACGCGGGTGAGCACGCCGGGCTTGTCTTCAACGTAGCTTACGAAAGTATGAAGCATAAACGCCTTTCCAGAGATCAGGGGTCAGAGATCAGAGATCAGTGCCGGCGGCACCGGCTTCTTGGTGGAATCAAGGATTGCGTAAAGCATTTTTCCAACTTCGTGTGATAGGCTTTCAGCTTCGTCGAGCATTTTGGGGTTTCCGATCTCGAGTGCGCGGGCAATCTCAACCTGTGTTTGCAACTCAAAGTTTGAACCGCGCGCAATGCCGAGAAACTGCCTGAATTCGCCTGTATTCAGTCTCCCATGGCCCTCGGCAATATTACTCGGCACTGAGACTGCCGAACGCCTGATCTGGCTGGTGAGACGGTACATCTCTTCGCGCGGAAACTCCTTCGTCATTTTGTAAATCGCAATTGTCAATTGCATCGATCTTTGCCAAACTGTCAAATCCCGAAACGAATGCGACATGAAGGACACTCTTTCTCGTTCGCAGGGCGGATTCCGATCTCTGACCCTTGATCCCTGTCCTACTTGTCGTCCGGGCCTTCGAGGAGCGGGTTCTTGCCGGGACGGCGGATCATTTCGTGGAGTGCGTTGCCGGCAGGAATCATCGGATAGACCGAGTCTTCCTGTTCGACCAGGAAATTCAGGAGGAAGGTGCCGGGCGCGGTGCGCGCCGTCTGGACGGCCGCGTCAAGTTCGGCGCGGGTGCGAACGGCGAGACCGGGCAGGCCGTGCGCGTCGGCGAGTTTGACGAAGTCAGGGCTGATGAGCGGCGTGGCTTCGTAGTTGCTGTCGTAGAAGAACTCCTGCCACTGGCGCACCATGCCGAGAAAGCCATTGTTGATGATGGCGATATTGATTTTGATTTTTTCCTGGACGATGGTGGAAAGTTCCGCCGCGGTCATTTGGAAACCGCCGTCGCCGGCTATGACCCAGACTTCCTTGTCGGGGCAGGCGAATTTTGCGCCGATGGCCGCGGGCAGAGCGAAACCCATGGTCCCGAGGCCGCCGGAGGTGATGAGTGAGCGCGGATGCTCGTGATGGTAGTACTGCGCCTCCCACATCTGGTGCTGGCCCACGTCAGTGACGACGATGGCGTTGCCGGCGGTGATGCGCCAGATGTCGTGAATGACGTGCGCGGCGTAGAGGTGTCCGGAGTCAGGCAGGTTCTTGATGTCGCGCACGGCGGATGCGCCCTTGCTGGATTCGATGGTCTTGAGCCAGGATTTGCCGTCCTTGCCTGCAACGCGCGGGAGCAGTTTTTCGAGGACTTCGCCGAGATCGCCGACCAGCGCTACATCGACCTTGATGTTCTTGTTGATTTCGGCGGGATCAACTTCGATGTGAATCTTCTTGGCCTTGAGCGCGTACGTGTGCGTCGAACCGGTGACGCGATCGTCGAAGCGCATGCCGCAGGCGATGAGCAGGTCGGCTTCCTGGATGGCGTGGTTGACCCAGGACTCGCCATGCATGCCCATCATGCCGAGGTTGAGCGGATGCGACGCGGGAAATGCACCGAGGCCGAGCAGCGTGAGCGCGACGGGAATCTGCGCGCGCTCAGCGAGTGTGCGCACCTGCTCCATTGCGCCGGATTCAGAGACGCCGTGGCCGGCGAGGATGACGGGGCGCTTGGCTTTGCGGATGAGTTCGGCGGCCTGGTCGAGGCCCGCGTCTTCCACATGCAGCATGGGGTGCGGGCGATAGGGGCGCGGCTTGGCGGCCTCGAAGTCGAAGATGGCCGTGCCCTGCTGCGCGTCTTTGGTGATGTCGACGAGCACCGGGCCGGGGCGGCCGGAGACGGCGATCTGGAAGGCGTAGCGAATGGCCGCGGCGATGTCTTCAGTGCGGCTGATGAGGAAGTTGTGCTTGGTCACGGGCAGCGTGATGCCGGTGATGTCGACTTCCTGGAACGCGTCGGTGCCGAGGACTTTGGATGAGACGTTGCCGGTGATGCAGACCAGCGGAATGGAATCGAGCAGCGCGGTGGCGATGCCGGTGACGAGATTGGTGGCGCCGGGGCCGCTGGTGGCAATGGCCACGCCGACCTTGCCCGATGCGCGCGCGTAGCCGTCGGCCATGTGCGATGCGCCCTGCTCGTGGCGGACGAGTACGTGGTGAATGGGGAACTTGCGCAGCGCATCGTAGACCGGCAGGATGGCTCCGCCGGGATAGCCGAAGACGGTTTCAACGCCCTCGCCCACCAGTGTGGCCCACACGATTTCAGCGCCGGTGAGGCGGGTGGGGGTGGTGAGGTGGGCGTTTGCGGCTTGCGTGGTTTCGATGGTTCCCATGGATAACTCCTTTACAGAGATCAGTGGTCAGAGATCGGAGATCAGAAAAAGACGTTAGGTCGTGGCGCCTTCTGAGGCGCTGGTGACGCGGTCAACATATTTGCGGAAGACGCCCCTTGGCCAACGGAGAGCGGGCGGCTTGAAGCCTTTGAGGCGCGAGGCCATTTCTTCGGCGCTGACTTCGAGGGTCAGCTTGCGATTGGGAATGTCGAAGTGGATGATGTCGCCTTCGCGTACGGCGGCGATGGGTCCGCCGACGAAGGCCTCGGGCGCGACGTGTCCTGCGGTGAAGCCGCGGGTTGCGCCGGAGAAGCGGCCGTCGGTGAGCAACGCGACGTGCGCGCTGAGTTCGGCGTTGGAAGAGACGGCGGCGGTGACTTGCAGCATCTCACGCATGCCGGGACCGCCCTTGGGGCCCTCATAACGAATGACGAGTACGTCGCCGGGTTTGATTTGTCCGGTCTGCACGGCGGCGAAACAATCTTCCTCGCACTCGAAGACGCGGGCGGGGCCGCGATGTTCGACGCGGTTGGCGGCGGCGATCTTCATCACCGAGCCTTCGGGGGCGAGATTGCCTTTGAGAATGACGAGGCCGCCGGTAGGTTTGATGGGATCTTCAAAGGTGTGAATGACGGGCTGGCCGGGAGTTTCCTGGGCGAGGGCGGCTTCCTCGGCGAGCGTCTTGCCGCTGATGGTGAGGGTGGTTCCGTCGGCGTGGCCTGCGGCGATGAGACGCTGCGCGAGAAGGCGCGAGCCGCCGGCGGCCTGGTAGTCAGAGGCGACATATTTGCCGGCGGGCGTGAGGTCGCAGATGAAAGGCGTGCGCTTGCTGATCTCGTCGAAATCGTCGACGGTGAGGGGAATGTTGAGTTCGCGGGCGATTGCGATGAGATGAAGCACAGCGTTTGTTGAACCGCCGCTGGCGGCGACGCTGGCGATGGTGTTCTCAAGCGACTTGCGGGTGATGATTTCGGAAGGCCGGCGATTGGCGCGGACCGCATCCATCAGAATATGGCCTGCTTCGCGCGTAGCCGCGAACTTGTCTTTCGATGTGGCGGGAACGCCCGAAAGATAAATGGGCGAGATGCCGAGGATTTCACCGGACATGGCCATGGTGTTGGCGGTGAACTGGCCGCCGCATGCGCCGGCGCCGGGACAGGCATTGGCTTCAAGAGCCTCAAGGCCTGCCTCGTCAATGCGGCCCGCGGCGTACGAGCCGATGCCTTCAAAAACATTCTGGATGGTAATGTCGACGCCGTTGAGTTTGCCGGGCGCGATGGATCCGCCGTAGAGCATCATGCCGGGAATGTCGAGGCGGCAAAGAGCCATGATGATGCCGGGCATGTTCTTGTCGCAGCCTCCAATGCCGACCAGGCCGTCAAAGAGATTGCCGCGGGCGACTAACTCGATGCTATCGGCGATCACTTCGCGGGAGACCAGCGAGGCCTTCATGCCCTGCGTGCCCATGGTGATGCCGTCGGAGATGGTGATGGTGTTGAACTCCATCGGTGTGCCGCCGGCTTCGCGAATGCCTTGCTTCAAGGCTTCCGCGATTTCGCGTAGATGGACGTTGCAGGTGCCGATTTCTGTCCAGGTATTGGCGATGCCGATGATGGGCTTGTGGAGGTCTTCTTTCGCGAATCCGCTGCCACGCAGGTAGGAGCGCGCGGCTGCGCGGCTGGGTCCTTCAGTCAATGGCACTGAGATACGCTTCCCTGTGGTTTCGTTGCTCACTTCTTCTCCGTCTGTCCTTGGCTATTGCTTCTTTTCGTCGAGTGGATGTTCGGTATGGAGCTGGGCCAGCCATTTTCCCTTTTGTCGAACCCAGACGGTGGTGGCGATGTATGTTCCGCTGTAATGCTTGTCACCGCATGTGGCCTCTTCGTGGATGTGGTAAACGGTGGCCATCGCACTGACAGAAATGGTTTGGTCGCGCTGGTCGCTGAGTGTGAATCCATTGAGCTTGCAGTGCGAGAGATTTGCGACCACCTGCTCCCGCGTACTGACGCCGTCTTCCACGCTCAGATAGTCCGGCGTCATCATTGCTTTCAAAGCAGGGAGATCATTGCGCTCAAAGGTATTCCAAAACTGATTCTCCAGCGCCGAGGCGGACACCGATGGCTGCGCACTGGCAAGAGCAGGGACAAGCAGAGCGCATATCTCAAGCAGCAGGCTAAGTCGCAACGGTTATCCTCCTCTCTTCGCCCTTCGCATTTTTCAGGCCTTGGGCATCAGCCAGTTCTGGTTATTGTGCGTAGCTTCAAATGCATCGAGCGCCGACTCATGGCGCAGAGTAAGGCCGATGTCGTCGAGACCTTCAATCAAACAGAACTTGCGGAAAGGATCGACTTCAAAAGTTGCATGAAAACCTTGCGCGTCGGTAACGGTTTGATCTTCGAGCGAGACCGTCAGTTGATAGTTCAGAATGGTTTTTGCATTGGAGAGCAGTTGCGCGACTTGCTCTTCGCTGAGGCGGACGAGGACGATGCCGTTCTTGCCTGCGTTGGAGAAAAAGATGTCGGCGAAGGTGGGCGCGATGACGGCGCGGAATCCGTAATCGCTCAATGCCCAGGCGGCGTGCTCGCGGCTGGAGCCGCAGGCGAAGTTTTTGCCGGCGATGAGTATTTGAGCACCATGGTAGCGCGGGTTATTCAATTCGAAATCAGGATTTGGATCGCCGGACGCAGTGCGACGCCAGTCGAAGAAAAGAAATTCGCCGTAGCCAGTGCGCTCAATGCGCTTGAGGAACTGCTTGGGGATGATCTGGTCCGTATCGACATTGGTGCGGTCGAGCGGCGCGGCGATGGATGTGAGTGTCTTGAAGGGCTGCATCAGGCGGTCACCTCGGCATTGACTTTCCATGTGCGTATGTCGACGAAGTGGCCGGCGATGGCGGCTGCGGCGGCCATCTCGGGGCTGACCAGGTGCGTTCGTCCACCGCGGCCCTGGCGGCCCTCGAAGTTGCGGTTCGATGTTGAGGCGCAGCGTTCGCCGGGCGAGAGAATGTCGGGGTTCATGCCGAGGCACATGGAGCAGCCGGGTTCGCGCCAATCGAAGCCGGCTTCAATGAAGACCTTGTCGAGTCCTTCAGCTTCAGCCTGCGTTTTGACGGCCTGCGAGCCGGGGACGACCATGGCGCTGACGTGCGCGGATACCTTGTAGCCAGCGGCGATGCGCGCGGCGGCACGCAGATCTTCAATGCGCGAGTTGGTGCAGGAGCCAATGAAGACGCGGTCGATTTCGACTTCTTCAAGAGGCGTGCCGGCTGTTAGATTCATGTATTCGAGGGCGCGCTCCAAGCCTTTGCGTTCCTGTTCATTGGTTACCGCAGCGGGATCGGGAACGGTAGAGGTGATGGGTGCGACCATGCCGGGACTGGTGCCCCAGCTTACGTAGGGAACCAGCGCGGCAGCATCGATGACGAGTTCGCGATCGAAGGTTGCGCCGGGATCGGTGGGGAGCTTGCGCCACTCGGTAACGGCTTGATCCCAGGCTTCGCCCTGCGGCGAGAAGCGGCGGCCCTTGAGATATTCGTAGGTGGTTTCGTCGGGAGCGATCATGCCGGCGCGCGCGCCTGCTTCAATGCTCATGTTGCAGACGGTCATGCGGCCTTCCATGGAGAGAGCGCGAATGGCGGAGCCGGCGTACTCGACGACACAGCCGGTTGCGCCGTCGGTTCCGATCTTGCCGATGATGGCGAGGATGATGTCTTTCGCTGTGACACCGGTGGGCAGCGCGCCTTCAACGGAGATGCGGAAGGTTTTGGGCTTGGATTGCGGCAAGGTCTGCGTGGCGAGAACGTGCTCGACTTCGCTGGTGCCTATGCCGAACGCCAACGCCCCGAAAGCGCCGTGGGTGCTGGTGTGCGAGTCACCGCAGACGATGGTCATGCCGGGCTTGGTGATGCCGAGCTCGGGTCCGATGACGTGCACGATGCCTTGTTCGCGCGAGTCGACATCGTAGAGTTCGACGCCGAAGTCGGCACAGTTTTTGCGCAGCGCATCGATTTGTGTGGCGGCGATCTGGTCAAGGATGTGGAGGCGGCCTTCGAGGGTGGTGGGGACGTTGTGATCGACGGTGGCGATGCAGCGGTCAGGGCGGCGGACCTTGCGGCCGGCGAGGCGCAGACCTTCAAAGGCTTGCGGGGAGGTGACCTCGTGGAGCAATTGCAGGTCGATGTAGAGGACGGTGGGTTCGCCCGCGGGCTCGACGACCACGTGCTGTTGCCAGACTTTCTCGAATAATGTTTTTGGTGTGCTCATTGAACTCCCAGTTGCGGATTTCTGTTCTATGAATGCTTCGATGGCTTCTCTGACCAATTCGCTCCGAGACTTACCTTGTTGTTCGGCCAGCTTCTGAGCTGCGTCGCGAAGGTTCGTCATGTACGCTCCATTTGATTTGTGCCTCGCCAGTTACTGTTTTTACCTCACGGGCTAAAGCCCAGCTCCTATCAGGTTGCACTTGCGGCACGGCTGAAGCCGTGCCCTTTCAAAGCTGACCACTATGCGTTCACCAGCATCGTCTTCAATACGTCGCGGACTTTTGCGCCGACTTCTTTGGTTGAGAGCACCGGGAAGCCTTGCGGGTTCGAGCGCGCGAGGTCGGGCGTGCGGAAGCCTTGTTCCAGGACCTTGCGCACGCTGGATTCAATGGCTGCGGCTTCTGCTTCAAGGCCGCCGGAGTGGCGCAGGATCAATGCGCCGGTTAGGATTGCGCCCAGCGGATTGGCCAGGTCTTTGCCGGCGATATCGGGCGCGGAGCCGTGGACCGGTTCATAGAGGTTGACTTTGCCGCCGATGGTGGCCGAGGGCAACATGCCGAGCGAGCCGGTGATGACCGCCGACTCGTCGGAGAGAATGTCGCCAAAGAGGTTTTCAGTGAGCACCACGTCGTAGTTCTTCGGCTGGTTCATCAGGTGCATGGACATGGCGTCAACATACTGATGCTCGAGGGTGACGCCGGGGAACTCCGCGGCAACTTCAGTGACCGTGGCGCGCCAGAGTTGCGAGACTTCAAGCACGTTGGCCTTGTCGACGCTGGTGACCTTGTTGCGGCGCTTGGTGGCGAGTTGAAAGGCGATGCGGGCGACGCGGACGACCTCGTCCTTTGTGTAACGCATGGTGTTCCAGGCTTCGCCCGTGGTCTTGTTCCACTCGCGTGGCTTGCCGAAGTAGAGGCCGCCGAGGAGTTCGCGAACGAAGAGAATGTCAGCGCCATCGACGATCTCAGGGCGCAGGGGGGAATTGACGGCGAGCTCTTTGAAGGCGAAGGCTGGGCGCAGATTGGCGAAGCCGCCGAGCGCGGCGCGCAGTTGCAGGAGGCCGGCCTCAGGGCGTTTGTCGGGCGGGAGCGAATTGAACTCGTTGCCGCCGACGGCGCCGAGGAGAACGGCGTCTGAAGCGAGCGCGGCATCGATCGTGTCGGCGGGCAGCGGTGTGCCGTCCTGCACGATGGCGACGCCGCCGATGCGTTTTGCTTCGAATTCAAAGTTGTGGCCGCCGAGGGTTGCGACCTCACGCAGCACGGCGACGGCTTCATTGGTGACTTCGGGGCCGATGCCGTCGCCGGCGGTGACCAGGATTTTCAGCTTCATACGTGCTCTCTTCCGGTTCAGGTCAGTACTTTTTCAGTTCATATAAGGTGACAGCCACCTTGTCGAGAAAATAGGCCGTGAACACGATTGCGATCCAGACGACGAGGAAGTTCAAGACAAATTCGACGAAAAAATGGAGAGGAGATACGGGTGCTTGAGCGCTTTGGGGAAAGAGAGCTCTGGCAAGCAAGCGGCCGGGCAGAAAAAGATTGGCCTGAAGCCAATCGGCGCTGGTTCCAGACGCTTGAATTGCAATCAGCATGAATACGGCAGCCGCCAAGCCGGCCAGCACTGGGTAAAGCAAGTAGCGAGTTTTCATTCCTGTCATCCATGGCATCGCTTGCGCGTATGCAGTTGAGGTGAGCTGCCGGAGATCATTTGAGTTGAATGCTGTCAGTCCAGTTCGGCGACCGGCTCGTGACGCCTCTCGCGAATCTGGTCAGGCAGAATGCCGATCAGATCCTGGTCGTAAATGTTCTTCTTGCGGTCGGCGAGGGCGACGAAGCGGTAGTAGGTGTGTTGGAGCTCGTCGCGGGTGAGCGCGAAGCCGAGCTGCTCAAGCCGGTGGCGAAGGGCGGCGCGGCCGGAGTGTTTGCCGAGGACGAGGTGAGTTTTGGCGACGCCGACCAGGGAGGGCGTCATGATTTCGTAGCAGAGCGGGTTGGCCAGCATGCCGTGCTGGTGAATGCCGGACTCGTGGGCGAATGCGTTTTCACCGACGATGGCCTTGTTGGGGGAGGGCCGGAAGGTGATGATCTGGCCGAGCACCTGGCTGGTGGAGTAGAGGTTTTCAAGCGAGATGCCGGTGGAGACGCCGTACACGTCGCCGCGGACGTAGAGTGCTGCCGCGATCTCTTCAAGGGCGGCGTTGCCGGCGCGTTCGCCGATGCCGTTGATGGTGCACTCCACCTGGCGGGCGCCCGACTGAATGGCCGCGAGGGAGTTGGCGACGGCCAGGCCGAGGTCGTCATGGCAGTGCGAGGAGAGGATGACGCCCTGCTGGTCGATGGCCGGGATGCGCTCGCGGACCTCGGCAAACATGCGGCCGTAATCCTGGGGCGTGGAGTAGCCGACGGTGTCGGGCATGTTGATGGTGGTGGCGCCGGCCTGGACGGCCACTTGAACCATTTCAACCAGGAAATCGCGATCGGAGCGGGTGGCGTCTTCGGGGGAGAATTCGACATCGTCGACCAGGGAACGGGCCAGTTGCACCGATTCCGCGGCCAGGTCGAGCGCCTGCTGGCGGCTGATCTTCAGCTTGTATTCGAGGTGCAGGTCGCTGGAGGCGAGAAAGACATGGATGCGTGCGCGGTCAGCAAACTGAATGGCGCGGGCGGCCATTTCAATGTCTTCCCGCTTGGCGCGGGCCAGGGAACAGATGCGCGGAGTGCGGATGGCCTGGGTGATGGTGGCGATGGCCGCGAAGTCGCCCTCGGACGCCATGGCGAAGCCGGCCTCGATGATGTCCACGCCGAGGTCTTCAAGGGCATGGGCCATGGTGAGCTTTTCCTGGGTGGTCATGCTGCAGCCGGGCGACTGCTCGCCGTCGCGCAGGGTGGTGTCAAAGAAGACAACGTGATTTGGAGCCTGAGTCATGGATGCGCCCGCCAAAGGATAGCTTCTATGCAACCTTAGAAGTGTCTCGCAAAAGGGGCATATAAGGCAAAGTTATTCTTTTTGGGGAAGCGATTAGAATTGCTTATAATGCAGTTGTCAGTGGTCAGTTTTCAGTTGTCAGCCATTTCATGCCGCCATGGAGTCGCCTTTCCGATTCCAGATTCACGGATTTGCGGGATTGCGCTGCGCGCATGAGAACAACCGATCATCCGCAACTGAGAACTGACAACTGAGAACTCTATGGAACTGAATCAACTGGAGACGTTTTTGGCGGTGGCGGAGGAGCGAAGCTTCTCGCGGGCGGCGGTGCGGCTGCATAGGACGCAACCGGCGGTGAGCCAGGTGATCCGCAAACTCGAAGCGTCAGTGGGCGAGACGCTGTTTGACCGGGCGGCGCGGGATGGCTCGCTGACGGCGGCCGGGGTGCTGCTACGGGATTATGCACTGCGATTGATGGCGCTGCGGCGCGAGGCGGCAAGTGCATTAGACGAGCTGAAGAGTCTGGAGCGCGGGCGGCTGCAACTGGCGGCGAACGAGTACACGTGCCTTTATCTGCTGCCGGCGATCGACCAGTTCCGGCGGGAGTTTCCGCATATCAGCGTGACGGTGCACCGGATGCTGGCTTCGCGGATTCCCGAGGAGTTGACGCTGCGCACGTTTGAGCTGGGGGTGATTTCATTCCGTCCCGACCCGGCGCAGTTCCGCACCATTGCGGTGTATGAGGATGGGCTGGCGTTCATTGTGAGCCCCCACCATCCTCTGGCCGCGGCGGGGCGGGTTTCAATCAACGACCTGGGCGGGGAGAATTTTATTGCGCACAACGTGACGTCGCCGCTGCGGCGGAAGGTGATTGAGGCGTTTCAGCGCTACCGGACGCCGTTGAACATGGGGATCGAGCTGCCGACGATCGAGGCGATCAAGCGGTTTGTGGCCATGGGCAACGGGGTGGCCCTGGTGCCGCACCTGACAGTGGTGCGGGAACTGGAGACGGGGGAGCTGGTGCGGGTGACGGTGGAGGAGTTGGAGATGCGGCGGGTGCTGCGGCTGGTGCACCGGCGTCAGGCGACGCTCTCGTACGCAGCAATGGCGTTTCTGCGTACGGTGCGGGCTATGGCCAGGGAGCGGGGACAACCGTTTCACTACCAGGTGGAGCGGATGGGGTGATGCGGCGGGGCAATCGCATTTGAGAAAGCCCTGATTGGGATCTCAAAGGAAATCTGCCTGCAGGCACCGAAAAGGTGGAAAGAGGAACTATTGGCGGATCAAAGTGCAGCAGGGCTAAAGCCCTTTCTCTCAACCTAAACGGCTTGCGGCGCGAGTAAACTCGTACCCTAAAGGTCGAGATTTTGATTGGGTTGCGGGATGATCCTCCACAGGATGGGGGCGGCTATCGCGATGGGGAAATCCTCTTTCATCGGGCTCTGTTTTGCACGGCTGATATCCCAGGATCTATTAGAAGTCTTCCATACCCAGGGAGCATTTGGTTCGTGTTCGGCCGCATGCAGCCAGGCCCCTCACTGGAAAAGCTCGCACCGGCTCTCACCCCGGAGAGCCTTTGT
>Ga0302146_10000519_pt1 | contig 23622 bp, 18 predicted proteins | sample I_Bog_E3_1_FD_193578 | JGI IMG/M metagenome (GOLD analysis project Ga0302146, IMG submission 193578) | Peat permafrost microbial communities from Stordalen Mire near Abisko, Sweden - I_Bog_E3_3 | ecosystem: Environmental > Terrestrial > Soil > Wetlands > Peat | place: Sweden: Abisko, Stordalen...
CGCGATGACCTCGAGGACGATGCGTGCCTCGAAGACCTCGGTCAGTCGGGTGTTGGCCCGGTGCAGGTACAGCACCGCGGCGTCGATGATGGCGTCCACCGTCGGCTCGGTCACGACCAGCCCGCCGCCCGGCCCGCGCCGCATGGTGGCCACCTGCTGGTTCTCGACGAGGCGCACGGCCTCGCGGAAGACAGCCCGGCTCACCCCGTACCGTTCGATCAGCTCGGCCTGCGAGCCCAGCACCTCGCCCACCGGCCAGCCCCGGTCGACGACATCGGTGAGGATGCGCCGGGCCACCCCCGCCGCCAGCTTGGCGTCGGGGCCTGTCGGCGGCGACATGGTGCGGGCCGCCGGAACGACGAGGGCGGGTGAGGGGGCGGCGGCCATCAAAAATAGGTTATACTCAATAGGTGTCAGGAGCCTTGCGCCCCAGGTGGAGCGGCCAATGAGCGACACCGTGACGGATCTGGCCGACCCGGTGATGTTCGCCGACCCGTTCCCACGCTACGCCGAGTTACGGCGGCGTGGCGCCGTTTCGCCGGCCTTCTCGAAGCAGCTGATGGGTGGCGCGGGGTACATGCTCACCCGGCACGAGCACGTGCTGCTGCTGCACAACGACGTGCGGTTCTCGAGCGACCCGACGAGTGGCGGGTCCAGCTTCCTGCTGCGGCACCTGCCCAAGATGTTCCGCCTGCTGACCAGCTCCATGGTCTACAAGGACGACCCCGACCACGCCCGGCTGCGTCGGCTCGTCAACAAGGCCTTCACGCCTCGCATGGTGCAGCAGATGACGGGGGAGATCGAGCGCATCGTCGACGGGCTCTTGGACGACCTCGAGCGACGGGGCGGTTCGACGGTCGACCTGGTGGCCGACTTCGCCACGCCGCTGCCCCTGTCGGTCATCTCGACCATGCTCGGTGTGGGCGACGAGGACCGCGATGAGTTCCATGTCCTGATGGAACGCTTCGTCGTCCGGTTGGGGAGTGGCTCGGGGGCCGACGCCGTGCGGGCCATCCCGACGGCCCGTCGTCTGTACAGCGTGCTGGAGCGGCTGGCGGCGCAACGCCGTGCTGCACCCGATGACGGGTTGATCTCGGGGCTGCTGGCGGCCAACGAGGACGGCGACTCGCTGAACGACGACGAGGTCATCGCCATGATCTTCCTGTTGATGCTGGCCGGCCACGATACGACGGCCAACCTCATCGGCAGCTCGGCGGTGGCGCTGATCGCACACCCCGACCAGGCCGAGCGGTGGCGTGCCGATCCTTCGTTGACGACGTCGGCGGTCGAGGAGCTGTTGCGCTTCACGACGCCCGTGCCCTGCGGCACGGCCCGGACCTTGTTGGACGAGGTTTCCATCGAGGGCACGACGATGCCCAAGGGCTCCAAGGTGATGGGGATGATCATCTCGGCCAATCGGGACGAGGCGGTGTTCGAACGCCCCGATGATCTCGACCTGGGACGGGATCCCAATCGGCACCTGACCTTCGCCTTCGGGAAGCACTTCTGCCTGGGCAACCAGCTGGCCCGGTTGGAGGGGCAGATCGCCATCGGCGGACTGGTGCGACGGTTCCCTTCGATGCGCTTGGCCGTGCCCCCGGATCAGTTGCAGTACAAGCCCGTGCAGGCGTTGCGGGGCTTCCGGGCTTTGCCTGTGACATTGTGCTGACATTGCGCTGATCCGGGGACCGTTCCCCCGGCGATGGACACGATCACTTCCACCGCCACCGATGAGTTCGAGCTCACTCCGGACGTGGATCTCGGGACGCTGCCCACGGAAACGATCTTGGGGCTCGCTGCCGCTTCGTCCGGCCGGATCACGCGTGAGGTGGGGCGCTTTGTCCGGTTCACCGGAGAGTTGGCCAAGCGGGAGGGCTGGCGGGCCGAGGGCGCGACGTCCATGGAGGCCTGGATCGTGGAGCGCTGCGGCGTCTCTCTTGCTTCCGCCCGGTCTTTCGCCCACGTGGCCGAGCGGCTCAACGAACTTCCGCACCTGGCCGCTGGCCTGTCGTCGGGAGAGCTGACCTTCGACAAGGTGCGAGCGGTGGCCGACGTGGCCTCCCCGAGGAACGACCAGGAACTGGCGGAGCAGGCGAAGGACTGCACGGTCCGGCAGCTGCATGAGGTGGCCCGTACGGAGCGTGGCGTGCCGCGCTCCCGGGCGGAGACCGACTACGAGGCGCGGTCGGTCCGCTTCAACGACACGTTCCGCACCGTCACGGCCCAGCTGCCGCCCGAGTCTTACGCCGAGGTGAAGTCCTGCCTCGAGACCCGGGCCCGGGCGCTGCCCTCTGACGGCGAGACCCGATGGGACCAACGGGTATGCGACAGCTACCTGGAGGTCTTTCGAGCTGATCTCGAGGCGCGGGGCGGGGCAAGCCCGCACGTCGTCGTCGTGCACGCTGCGCTCGAGACGGTGACGGACGAGTCGTCGGAGTTGGCAGGCGAGTTGGAGCATGAGGGGCTGATCAGCGCCGGGACGGTTCGCCGACTGGCCTGCGACGCCACGCTGATCGTGGCGATCGACGACGACGTGGGCCACACCATGTACGAGGGCCGGGCCCGACGTTTCCCGACCGATTCCCAACGGCGGGAGATCATGCGACGAGATCGACATTGCCGCTTCCCGGGTTGTACGAACGTGACGTTCACCAACGTGCATCACATCACTCTCTGGAAGTCGGGCGGCCCCACGGACTTGGACAATTTGGCGTTGCTCTGCCAGTACCACCATCACCGGGTGCACAGCTCGGGATGGTCCCTGACGGGGAACGCCAACGAGGAGCTGCTCTTCGTCGCGCCGACCGGACGCGTCATGACGTCGCGCCCTTCGCCGCTCTGGACGACGGTCTCGGTCTCGGTCTCGGCCTCGGCCGGGACCAGTGCCGGGGCCGGGGCCGGGGCCGGGCTGCCTTCTGCCCCGGAGCGTTAGTCCGGCAGCGAGCTACCTGGCTCGCCGGCGGTTGCGCTCCCACTGGTCACGGCTGAAGTAGCTCTGGTCCTCGCCCCAGCCCTCGGTCGCCTCATCCCAACGCCAGTGGACGAGGGAGTCACCACCGTGACCGCGCCAGTGCCGGCTGACGGTGTCGCCTCGGGCCGATATGGAGCGGTCGAACTCGTCGATCGCCTCCAACTCGATCGACAGCGGCCAACCTGTGTGTGGGTCGAAAGTGACCCGGCGCTCGCCAGCCAGAATGTGCCCGTAGACGCCGCCCCGGAGCAGGAACCCGCAGACGACCGGTTCCACCTCGGGACCCGGAATGGCGTACGTGAGCCAGGCCTCACCCGGCCCGGCGGCGCAGAACGAATATCCGACGCCGCCGAAGCCACCCGTCCCAGGCTGTTTGTCCGCCGCCGCCGAGCTCGCCGCCGAGTTCATCGCCGAGCTCGGCGCCGTCGACACGGTCGCCTCGGTCCGTGGCCTCCTCCGTCCGAGCGGACGTGGACCCCATGACCGATCGCGCACCGAGTAGCAGTCGATCGGGATCTCCTCGCCGTGGAGCACCATCGTCCCTGTCACATGGCCGGCCTGGTCGAAGTGCGCCCCCTTCAGAAAGGGGACCACGCCGTCAGGGTGCGGGTTGGGCACCATGATGGCGTCGAAGACGAGGTTCACCTCGAGCGCGCCGGGGTCGCTGTAGCTCACGGCATAGGTGGTCAGCGGTTCGACGACCCTGACCTGCACGCCGTTGGGCCATTCGAAGTCCCGCATGTCCCGTTGGGCGCGCGGCGGGAGCTGCAGTCCCGAGTACTCGGCCCGGTAGGCCAGCTCCCAGGGGTAGGCGGCCCTGTCGTCCCAGACCCAGACCCCGCCGTTGCAAATGCTGGCGTTGGGTCGGGCTTGGCAATAGGCCCATCCCCCGAGGTTGCGCTCGGGCACGTTCCAGGAGAACCAGCACGTCTCGGTCTCCCACCAGCGGTCGGTCATCTCCTCGTCGTGGAAGTCGTCGTCCGCCGGCACGAGCTCGCGGTACGTGCGCTCGGCGCGCCGCTGGTCCAGGTCGACTCCGAAGTCGATGCTCATCGACCCACCTCCGTGGCGGCCAGTGGCGGCCAGTGCCGGTCGGCCAGCACCCCCATGGAAGGACGGGCCAGCTCCGTCTCGCGGGCGACCCGGCGCCAGAGGGTGCGCACGTAGTCCTCCTCTGATGCATCGCCCGCCGCGACCGCCTCTGCCGCCTCGGCACGTCCGCCAGCGACCGAGTCGGGCCGCCGACCCAGCAAGGTCTCGAGATCCCCCAGCTCACACTCTTCGTAGTAGGCGCCATAGTTGTCGACCCGCGCCAGGTATTTGATGATGCGGGCGATGCCCTTGCTGCGCGCCTGGGCCAGCGGGTCCGACGTACGGGGAACGATGACGTCGCGCAACTGGGTGAGGACGGCGTCGTACATCCAGTCGCCGTCGCGTCCGTGTCGAGCCCGGGGAGACTCGGCGGGCGTCAGCTCCAGGCCGTTGGCGCCGGCCAGTGCCTCCAGCCACAGCCGTCGGTGCAGCACCTGGTAGATGAAGCCGTTGCCGACGTCGCTCCCGCCACCCCCTTCGTCACCACGTCTGTCGCCGTCGCCGTCGGCCGGTCCCCGATGACCCATGACCTGCAGCTTGGTCTCGGCCATCACCTGGTAGTAGCGCACGCGGGCCTCGTCGACGACGTTGCCCGAGAGCACCTCGTACTCACGCAGGCGGGTCGGGAAGTCGGTGAACGGTTCCTGTGTCGCCCGCAGCGACAGCCACGCGATGTCGTCCATGGGGTCACCCAGGTGCGCCAGTTCCCAGTCGACGACTGCGGTCACCCTTCCGCCGTCGTACATGAAGTTCCCCGGCCCGGTGTCGCCCTGCACCAACACGAGGGGACCGTCGTAGGGGGGGATGTGGTTCCGGAGCCAGCGCAGCGAGAAGGCCAGGGCGGGGTCGGGCGTTCCACCCCGCGCCACCAGCACCCGCTCCCACTCGTCGAGCTCGGCCAGGACGGCCTCGGCGACCGTGCCCACCGTAGGGAACAGCGGGAGATCGAGGGCTGCCGCGTCCAGTGAGTGCAACGCCGCCAGCTTCGTCATGAAGTCGCGGGCCGTCGCCTCCTGCTCGACCGGGTCGACAATGCGGGAGAACCAGTTCCCGCCCTGCACCCGTTCCGACACCATGGCCTGGTGGACAGGATGCACCCCGAGCACTCGCGGCACCGGCACGGCGCTGTCCTGCAGTGCCAGATACACCGTCGCCTCGCGGTGCAGGGTCCACGGGTCCTTCGTCCGCGCCGGGTCCGAGCGGTCGTAGCGCAGGAACAGGGACATCGATGCACCGCCGGCACCTTCGAGGTCGATGAACCAGGCCTCCTTGCGTGCGCCACCCGGCATGCGGTCGGCCGAGAGCAGCCGACCACCGCCGACCTCTTCGATCCACGACACCAGTTCGTCGGGGAGCCCGACGACGTTCCCGCTCACACCATCACACGATCACACGATCAGACGATCAGACGATGCGGGTGTCGTGCGAGGCCCAGTACTGCTCGCGCAACACACCCTTGTACAACTTCCCGGTGGGAAGTCGGGGCAGCTCGTCCACGAAGTCCACGCTGCGTGGGCACTTGAAGTGGGCCAGGTGCTCGCGGCAGAAGGCGATGAGCGAACGCTCCAACGCTTCGTCGCCCGTCACCCCGTCGACGAGCTGGACAACCGCCTTGACCTCTTCCCCGAGGTCCTCGTTGGGCACGCCGATCACGGCGGCGTCCAACACCGCAGGATGTGTCACGAGGAGGTTCTCGGTCTCCTGGGGGTAGATGTTCACCCCGCCGCAAATGATCATGTGTGCCTTGCGGTCGGTCAGGAACAAGTACCCGTCGGCATCGAGGTAGCCCACGTCGCCGACCGTCGACGTCTTCCCGTCGTCCCGGCGAGTGCTCGCCGTCTTCTCGGGGTCGTTGAAGTACTCGAAGTCGGTGGCGCCGGCGAACCACACGGTGCCCGACGTGCCGACCGGACACAGCTCCCCGTCATCGTCGAGGATCTGGATGTCGCTCAGGACCGAACGCCCGACGCTGCCCTTGTGCGCCAGCCAGTCCGGTGACGTGATGAACGTGCATCCGTTCCCCTCGGTCGCCGCGTAGTACTCGAGCAGGATCGGCCCGAACCAGGCAATCATCTGCTCCTTCACCGGCACCGGACAGGGTGCGGCGGCGTGGATGACGACCTCCAGCGACGACACGTCCGCGGCGGCCCGCACGTCGTCGGGCAGCTTGAGCATCCGGGTGAACATGGTGGGGACCACCTGCGAGTGCGTCACCCCGTACCGGCCCACGAGCTCGAGATACAGCGCCGGGTCGAAGTGCTCCATCACGACCACCGTCGACCGCATGCGCAGGGCGATGGCCACGCTCACCTGCGGGGCGGTGTGGTACAGCGGCGCCGGCGACAGGTACACCATGCCCTCACGAAGACGCCACAGCCCGGCGATCCCGAGCACGCCGATGCTGGTCTCGGACGGATGGATGTCGTACATGGGGCGGAGGATGCCTTTGGGTCGCCCCGTCGTTCCTGACGAATACATCATGGGGGCGCCCATCTGTTCGTCCGCCACATGATCCGTGGGTTGCGCCCCCACGGTGTCGTCCCACGACTCGAACGGTGCGCCGACGCTGCCGGTCCCGGACCCGGTGGTGTCGACCATGATCCAGCGCTCGACGTCGGGGCACAGCGCCGGCAGTTGCGCCGCGACGTCCGCCCTGGCCGTCGACGTCACCACGACCCGCGACCCGGAGTCATTGATGACGTAGGCGACCTCTTCGGCCGAGAGATAGAAGTTGACCGGCGTGAAGTAGAGCCCCGTGCGCTCGGCGCCCGCCTCGGCCAACAACACGGCCGGGTGGTTCTCCATGAAGATCGCCATGTGATCGCCCTTGCGCAGACCGGTGTCGCGCAAGACGTGGGCCACCTGGTTGGCTGCCGCCTCGTACTCGGCGAACGTCAGCGTGCGCCCCGAGGGCGCCATGATGATGGCCGGGTGATCCGGATGCTCTGCTGCGTGCTCAGCTGCGTACATCGTCCCCCGTCCCCTTCCCCGTGCACGAGTACAGCACGTCCACCAGACACGCGCCCATGAGCGGGAGCGCCTGGTTCTCCAGGTGGTTGCGGACGAAGCCCACCGAAATGTGTGCCGAAGGATCGGCGAAACCGATCTGGCCGCCGGCACCCATGTGACCGAACGCGCCCTCGTCGGGGCCGTGCATCGGCGGGGCCCCGGGGATGAGCGCCGGGGGCTCCAGCGAGTAGCCCACGGCCCACCGGGTGGGGACGCCCATGACGGCGTCGCGTCCGCAGACCTGCTCGGCGCGGAAACGCTCGACCGAGTCCCGGGAGACGAGCTCTTCACCGTCGGCCAGCGCCATGTACGTGCGGGCGAGCGCCCGGGCCGTCGCCGTGGCGCCCAGGGCACCGATTTCGGCGCCCAGGACGGCGGGCGTGTTCATGAATTCGGCGAACCGTGGCTCCCCCCGCTCGTCGGCGAACATGGTGCCGTGGGCGCCGGCCAGGACGGAACGCCCGGACTTCGACTCGGGATCGATGGCCCGCAACGCGCTCTGCGCACCCGGCCTCACGGGGAACTCCATGACGGTGGCCACCGATGGGAGCTCTGAGGCCGGGGTGCCGATGGAGCAGGCCACCCCGAGTGGTCCGGCCACCTCCGACTCGAAGAAGGTGCCGAGGCTCCGGCCGCTGATGCGCCGGACCAGCTCGCCGACGAGCCACCCGAACGTGACGCCGTGGTAGCCGTGCCGTGTCCCGGGCTCCCACGCGGGCTCTCCATTTGCAATGGCGGCGGCGATGGCCTCGGAGTCGCTCCAGCCCCGCCCGTCCCACGACAGCAGCCGGTCGGCGCCCGGAACCCCGATGGCTCCGGACTGGTGGCTGAGGAGCTGGCGCACCGTGGTGGCCGACTTCCCGGCCTGGCCGAACTCGGGCCAGTAGCGGACCACGGGCGCATCGAGGTCGAGCTCGCCCCGATCCTCCAGCATGTGGGCGCACAGCGTCGTCATGCCCTTGGTCGACGACATGATGACGGCCCGGGTGTCCTCTTCCCAGGCTCGCCCGGGGCCGGCCACGCCGGTCCAGATGTCCACGACGCACTCGCCGTCGACATAGGCACAGAACGCCCCGCCGCCCTCGCCGAGGTCGGCCCGCCGCTCCCGGTCGCCCAACGTCAGGCCGGCGCCCGTTCCGAGCGTCTCGGCCACGCGCTCGAAGCCGGGTGCCGTGAACCCCTTGACGTCGTGGGCGGGGCTCATAGTGCCCGCAGCTCCCGCTCGACGTCGGGCCACCAGCCCTTGCGCCACCACGAGACATTGATGCGGTCGACCAGCCCGCCGTAGCGGGCGGCCACCTCGCCGGCCAGTGCGTCCGGCGCGCAGACGATGGTCAGCGTGTCGAGCACCTCGTCGTCGATGAGGCGCGCCATGTCGTCCCAGCGACCGTTCTTCGAACAGGAATACAGTTCGGCCTGCAGGTCGCCCCAGCCGTGCAGCTCCAGCACCGGCCGGTAGGCGGGAGTCGAGGCGTAGTAGCCGACGTGATTCCGCATGGCGTTGCGGGCCTTCTCCATTTTGGACGGGTCCTCGACCACCGAGATGAACCCCGGGCACGTCACCTCGAACGCGTCCCGGTCCCGACCCGACCGGGCCAGCCCCCGGTCCACCGCCGGCAGTATCACCTCCCGCAGGTAGCGGGCCGAGCAGATCCCGTGCGTGATCACCCCGTCGGCCACCTCGCCGGCGACCTCGTTCATGAGGGGCCCCACTGCGGCCAGGAAGACACGGGGCGGTCCGTACTCGTGGGGAGGCGGGGCGAACACGGGCGTCATCAGGGTGTGCGTGTAGAACTCGCCCTCGAACCGGAGCGTCGCCCCCTCGTTCCACGACGCCCAGATCGCCCGCAGGGCGAGCACGTACTCCCGCATGCGTGCGGCCGGGTGCGACCACGGGGAGCTGAACCGCTTCTCAATGTGCCGGCGCACCTGCGACCCCATCCCCAACACGACGCGCCCGCCCGAATAGCCCTGCAGCTGGTTGGTCGTGTACGCCATGCTCATCGGGTTGCGGGCGAAGGCCACGGCGATCCCCGTTCCGAGCGACACCGACGTCGAGTGCTCGGCAGCCAGTGTCAGCGAGAGGAACGGGTCGTTCGTCGTCTCGGCGGCCCAGACGCAGTCCAGCCCGGCGGCCTCGGCCGCGCCGACCCGATCGGCCACCCGCGGCAGTTCCATCCCCAGACCACTGTCGATCTTCAACGAGGTCGCCTCCTCATCCCGCCGCCCCTGTTGCCGACGCCGCCGCCGTCGACGCGGCCTTCTTGATCCGTCGTCGCACGGGTGCCGGCGTCGGTGCCGGCCCCTTGACCGCAGGCGCGTCGACCGACAGCGACAGCGGCAGGCCGACCTGGACGAAACGTCCCGCCGCCGGGTGCCGGTAGCGGCGCAGCAGCTCACGGGCCACGACCTGGGGGTCGTCCGGCACGGCGGACGGGTGCACGCTCACGGCAGCCGGCACGTTCTCGGAGCGCAGCGCCGCCAGCGCCGCCGACACCGTCAGCAGGCCGATGGCGTCGGCGACCTCTTCGACGAGCGGCGCCGTGGCACCGTCGCCGTCGACGCCCCCGCCACCCGTCAGTCCCAACGCCCGCAGCAGCCCCGTCCGGTGGGCGTCGGTCACGCAGCAGACCGTCACCCACCCGTCCTCCGCTCGATACAAGTGGAACCACATCGACGGGCCCCACAGGTCGGCTCCCACCCGATCCGGCACGGCACCGGCCACGGCCAGCGCCGCCACGTCCTCGGACTGGAACACGGTCGACGTCAACGCCAACGACGCCTCGACGCCCGTCACGGCCACGCCCCGGGCCCGTCCCAGCAGCGCCAGCACCACACCCGCCCCCAGCAACAGCCCGGTCCCGTAGTCGTTCGCCGTGAAGTTGACCGGCACGGGCCGGGCGCCACCGCCCTGCGTCATCTCCATGCCGGTCGCCGCCTGCACGACGTAGTCGAACGAAGGGCGGCGAGCCAACGGCCCCGTCACCCCGAAGCCCTTCGCCCTCGCGTAAATGAGGTCGGGATTGACGGCCCGCAGCTCTTCCTCGGAAAGCCCGAGCCGCTCCCAGGCGCCCGCCATGGCGTTCTCGACCACGACGTCGGACGCTGCCACGAGGTCGAGCAGGCGCACCCGGTCCTCGGGGGTCTTGAGGTCGAGCACGATCCCCCGCTTCGAACGATTGGCGTCGACGTAAATGTTGGGCAGCACCGGCATCATCTGGAACCCGCCCTCGCCACCGGGCGGCTCCACCTTCACGACGTCGGCGCCCAGCTCGGCCAGCAGCCGTGAGGCGAGAGGACCGGCCCAGAAGGAGGAGAGGTCGATGATGCGGTGGCCGCCGAGGGCGCCCTGTTCTCCTCCGTGCCGGCGGCCGGGCCGCCGTTCGCCCGGCCCGAAGGCGATCCGCACGGGAGGACCCACCAGCGGCACACGCCCCAACACGGGGTCGTCGACTTCCCGCACGAGCTCGTCGACGCGGGCCTGCTCGCTGGCCAGCCATTCGGCCAGGGAGTTGCACTTGGCCACGGCGGCGGGTTGGGCCAGGAGCGCCGTCTCCCACTCATCGGCCGTGCGGCGGCCGAAGGCCTCCATCACCTGCTGCAGCCTTGTGCGGTTCCATTCGCGGTCGGACAGCTTGGCGAGTCCTTCGGGTGTCGAGTAGTCGAGGCCGCCGTCGTCCAGGCCCAACAGGCGGCACAGCTCGCGCCAGCGTTCCGTGCCGCTGAGGTTGACCATGACGGCGCCGCCGCCCGCCGTGTCGAAGACCCGCAGGATCGGCGACTTGGTCTGGCGCACAATCCGGGGCCGGCGCCCTTCGCGATGGAAGATGGCGGCGGCGTTGAGGAAGAGCAGTGCATCGAGGAGCGAGGTCTCGACGTGCTGGCCGTAGCCGGTCGAGGCGCGCTTGATCAACGCGGCCCCGGCACCCAGGACGGCCACGAGCGCCGCCGACACGCTGGCCACGGGGAACGGCAGCCATATCGGATCGTCCCCGGTGAAGAGGCCCTGCTGCGCACCGGCCCGGGCGTGCACCAGTGGTTCCCATCCCGGCTCGTCGCGGGACGGTCCATCGGAGCCCCAGGCGCTGATGGAGCAGGTGACCAGGCGCGGCCGGTCGGCCCGCAGGGCGGCGGGGGCGAGCCCGAGACGCGCCAGCGCGCCCGGCCGCAGGTTCTCGACGACGAGGTCGGCCTCATTGACGAGGTCGAGCAACGAGTCGGCGCCGGCCCGGGAGCGCAGGTCGAGCTCGACGGTCTCCTTGCCCCGGTTCCAGGCGGCGAAGCGGGCGGCATCGGCCCGTAGCGGGTCGCCACCGGGCCGCTCCACTTTGATCACCGAGGCGCCGAGGTCGGCCAACATCGTGGCGGCGAGCGGAGCAGCCACGTACTGGCCGATCTCGACGACCCGCAGGCCGCTGAGCACGTTGCCGACGGAGGGACGATCCTCAGAGGCCACGCGTCGCTCCTCCCGCCGACGTGGTCGCGGTCCTGTCTCGGCGGCCGTCGTCGAGGTCGCCCGGCATGAGGTCGCCTTCTTCGTCCCGCGGCAGGCCGAGCACCCGCTCGGCAATGACGTTGCGCACGATCTCGTTCGTCCCGCCCCCGATGGAGGCCGACAGCGAGCTGAGCAGCTGGTCCGACCAGCGGCCGCGGTCGGGATCGTCGGGTAACCAGGCGGTGGCATGCATACCGGCCGTCTCCACCGCCACCAACGCGGATTCCTGCACCAGTTGGGCCATGGCGAGCTTCAGGACCGATGCCGCCGCCCCGTCGCCCCCCTTGGCCTTCACCAACAGGTAGGCGCTGAGGTGCCGCAGGACCATTTGGCGGATGCGCAGCTGCACCAGGCGGTCACGCAGGACGGGGCGATGCGCCAGGTCGCGCCGCTTGGCCTCTTCGGCCAAGGCGGCGAAGCCCCCCTTGCCCCCGCCCCCGCCGCCCATGTTGCCCAGGGCCTGTCGCTCGAAGGCGAGCATGGAGCGGGCCACCCGCCAGCCGTCGTCGATCGCACCGACCACGTTGGCCACGGGAACCCGGACCTCGTCCAGGAACACCTCGTTGAAGTGGGAGTCGCCGGTGATCTGGCGCAGCGGTCGCACCGTGATGCCCGGCACGTGCATATCGACGATCAGCATGGTGATGCCCTCGCGCTTGGACCGGCTCGGGTCGGTGCGCACGAGGCAGGCCGCGTAGTCGCTGTGCTGGGCGCCCGACGTCCAGACCTTCTGGCCGTCCAGGACGAACTCGTCGCCGTCCCGCCGGGCGCGCGTCTGCACGCTCGAGAGGTCCGACCCGGCGCCGGGCTCGCTGAACAGTTCGCACCAGACGTGCTCGCCCCGCAGCAAGGGTGGAATGAAGGCCAACTTCTGCTCCTCGCTGGCGTGCGCCAGCAGCGTCGGCCCGCACATGCCGAGACCGATCTCGAGCGAGCGGGGCGGCAGCTGGAAGGCCTTGGCCTCCCGGTCGTACAGGCGTTGGTAGCGCCCCGGCAGCCCGCGCCCCCCGTACGCGGCCGGCCACGTGATGCCGGCCAGGCCGGCCTCGGCCAGCTGACGTTGGAAGGCGACCGACCGCGACAACCCCGAACCGCCGAACGAGACGGCGCCGCTCGACTCGTCGCCCTTGGCCGGCAGCGTGGCCCGCAGGAAGGTCAGGACCTCCTGTCGGAACGCCTCCTCGGACGGGAGGTCGTCGGCGTCCGTCACTGCGCCGCAGACCTGGTCGCCGGGACGATGGCGTCCGGCCGGGGGATGCCGACGGCCAGCAGCCCCCCGAAGACCATGTCCTTCATGACGCGGGCCAGCAGCTCGGGGTCGGAGCGGTCGAGGGTGGTGATGGAGCGCAACATGCCATCGAGCATGGTCACGGCGGCCCGGGCCTCGTCCTCGCCCAATCCGGGGCTGACCTCACAGAGCAGGTGCACCCACTCGGCCATGCGCACCCGCTCGATCCGGGCCACCCGCCGCCGGGCGTCGTCGTCGAGAGAGCGGTACTCCTTGACGAAGACGTCGCGCAGGTTGCCGTTGCGCAGCTGCAGCACGATGGCGGCGTCGATGAGCAATTCGAGGGTCACCATGGGCGGCATGTCCTCGTTGAGCACTTCGTCGACCGTTCCCCTCCAGATGACCGCCGCCTCCTCGATCAGGACCGAAAGGAGCTCGCCCTTGCTTGCGAAGTAGCGATAGATGGCCGGCCCGCTCACGCCGGCCGCCGCCCCGATGTCGCCCAGGCTCGTCTCCCGGAAGCCACGCTCGCGGAAGAGCTCGATGGCGGCCCCCATGATCGCCTCGCGGGTCCGCTCGCCCTTGGTCTTGCCGCGCCCCGACGCCGGAGCCGCTGCGGCGGGGTCCGGCGGTACCGCCGCGGCGGCCTCCCCATGCGGGCTCATATGGGCACGGATGTTAGTCATCCGTCACAAAAACGGCTGATGTACGTTGACTCCGCCCCCGAGGCATGCTTAAAGTTTAATCACCGTTAACAAAAGTGCAAGGGGGCGGTATGGAGTTCGGCTTGTTCATGGAGCTGTCGGTGCCTCGTCCGTGGACGGCGGACTCGGAGCGCCAGGTCTACGAGAACGCGCTGGAGCAGGTGCGCCTGGCCGACGAGCTCGGCTTCGACTACATCTGGGCCGTCGAGCACCACTTCCTCGAGGAGTACTCGCACTGCTCGGGCCCCGACATCTTCTTGTCGGCGGCGGCGACCATGACCAAGCGCATCAGGGTCGGGCACGGCGTGGTCGCGTGTGTGCCGCAGTACCAGAGCCCCATCCGGGTGGCGGAACGGGCGGCGGTCCTCGACATCATCTCGGGCGGACGCTTGGAGTTGGGGACCGGCCGCTCCGCCACGTGGCCCGAGTTGAGCGGCTTCGGGGCCAACCCCGACGACACCAAGAAGACCTGGGACGAGTTCGTGCGGGTCATCCCCAAAATGTGGATGCAGGAGCGCTTCTCCTGGGACGGCCGCATGTTCTCCATGCCCGAGCGGGCCATCCTGCCCAAGCCGCTGCAGAAGCCGCACCCGCCGATGTGGGTGGCGGTGACGTCGCCGGGAACGGAGATCGACGCCGCCGACCGTGGCCTCGGGTGCCTGGGCTTGTCGCCGGGGGGTTTCGCCGACTCGGAGAAGAAGGTGTTGAACTACCGCAAGCACATTGAGACGTGTGATCCGGTCGGCGCCTTCGTCAACGACAAGGTCCTGACGGTCAACTTCTTGTCGTGTTGCGAGGACGGCGATCTGGGCCGGCGCAACGGGCTGAAGGTGGCCTCCATGTTCTCCTACATGGCGGCGCAGCTGCTGTCGGCCAAAGAGGTGCTGCCGACGCACTCGTACCCGTCCGAGGGCCTGCTGCCGGCGCTGCGACGTGAGTCGGGCTCCCCCGGCGATGCGGCGAAGGCCTTCAAGGGCGTGACCATGGGGACGCCCGACGACGTGGCCGACGCCATCACGGCCTGGGAGAACGTCGGGTTCGACGGCATCAACTTCATCCACCAGTTCATGGAGGTGGTGCCGCAGCAGTACGTGCTCGACTCCATGCGGCTGTTCGCCGAGGAGGTCATGCCGCGCTTCAAGACCAGGGACGGGACGTCCCGGCGGCCGGTTGCGGTTCCGGTCGGCGCTGGGGCCGGTGTGTCGGCCGGTGCTGGCGTGTCGGCCGGGGCGACCGCTGGGGCGGGGGTGGCCTGATGCCGCTCGCCGGATCGCTGGACATACGGCCCCTGGTCGACGGCTCGCCCGAAGTCGTTCTCGATGAAGACGCCGAGTTGCGGGTCGACGACGTCGACATCCTGCAGGTGCTCTACGAGGTCCGGGTGGCCGACCGGGAGTCGTTGGTGCCTCCGGCCTTGAACCCGACCATCCCGCCGGTCATCTCCTTCCTGATCTACCGGGCCAAGGAGAGTGCGTTCGGGCCCTTTGCGCTGGCCCAGGTGCGGTTGACGGCCCGGTCGGGCGTCCGACCCCGGGCGTACCTGATCTCCGCTCGTTGCGACAACCCGGCGCTGTCTGCGGTGCTGGCCCGTTCGTGGGGCTTCCGGGTGACGCCCGGCGACATCACCCTGCGGCGCTTCCACGACCGGGTCGACTGCACCGTGTCGGACAGCCCGCCGGGGGTGACGGGCCTGGTCCGCACGATCCTCGACGTCTCGTTGGTGGACCCGGTGCCGGTGACGGGGCACGACGTGCAGTACCCGCCCGGGATGCATCTTGCCCGCGTTGTCCGGGACGGCGTCCTCGTCCCCCGCATCGTCCAGGTGGACTCCGAATACGAGTTCCGCCGGGCCGACCGGGGCCGGCCGTCGTTGCACTCCTTCGACGCCGCGGCCTGGGGCGACGACCGTCTGGTGCCCGATATCGCCGTCTCGGCCAGCTTCGCCGCCTGCGACCTGACGATCGCCAACGTGCGCTACATCTGCAATCCCGACATCCCGGCGTCCGAGGGGACGGAGAAGGTCTCGGACAAGTGACCGACGGCGTTGCGGGCGGCGGGCCGGATGCGCTCTCCGTATTCTGAGTACCCGTGCCCACCGACGACACCACCTCGTCCTCGTCCGATGAGGGGCTCCACCCCGCGGGCGACGACCCCGACTGGCAGGAGAGCGCCTACCTGGCCTGGCGTGACCCGCTGAGCGGTCTGGGCGGCAACCATCGCATCGGCAACGAACCCAACCGGCGGACCGCGAACCTGTGGTGCGGCGTCTACCACCAGGACGGGACCCGCTTCCGCTGCAACGGCGAGGGGCTCGACCAGCCCGTGCTCGACGACGTCGTGGCCGGCGTATTCGGTGTGGGCGCGGGGCCTCAGCGGATCTTCCACGACGGTGCCCGACTTCGTTTCGTCCTCGACGGCGACGGCTGTCGGGCCGATCTCGTCATCACTGACGAGGGGGAGCGGTCGTTCGCCGACGCCAAGACGTTCTCGGGAGCCTCGGGCACGACCGGCACCATCTTCTCCAACAACTTCCACGTGGCCTGCCGCGTCTCGGGCACGGTTGAGCTCGACGGTCGGCGGGCGGAAGTGGTCGATGTCCCGGCCTGGCGGGATCACTCGTGGGGCGTGCGGCGCTGGGACAGCTTCGTCTCCAGCCGCAGCTTCGGAGGCGCCCACGGGGAGGGCGACGATGCGCTGCACTTCCGCTTCGCCTCCATGGTCGGGTCCAACGGGAGCTTCTTCCGCATCGGCGCGCTGACGCGCGGCAGCGAGAAGATCCCCGTGAAGGAGGCGTCCATGCTGGTGCACGTCGACGACGACTCCATCTCCTGCCCCTCGGCGGAGGTCCGCTACGAGCTCGAGGGCGGAGGGACGACCGTCGTCCGCATCGACACCATCGGGGGCATGATCGGTGTGACGGCGCAGCGACACGGCTGGGAGTCGGTCGGCGACGTGACCGTCGACGACGAGCCTGGAGGTTGGGGCTTCCTCGAGACCACCTTGAACCCTCGCAACGGGTCGGCCCCGCCCGGGTTCGTGCTCGGTGACGCCATGACCAACGGCGTCGTCCGGCCGTCGTGAAGCAGCCGGCCGAAGACCGGGCGCTCTACTACCGCCAGCTGCGACGCACGGTCGCCACGGTCTTTGCTCCCGAGCTGACCAGCGCCACGGCAAAGGACGCCGCCGGCCTGGTCGACCGGATCCTGGCCGAGTTCGTCGTCGAAGAGGAATGGGCGCCTGCGCTCAGCCAGGAGTACGGCGCCGATTTCGAGGCGCTGCTCGACGTGTCCGGCGAGTTGGTGACGCCGGAGCGCTTCGTCGAGTTGCGGCGCCTGGCGGCGGCTGTCGTGGCGGACAAGGCGGGCAGTGAAGACCCGGCCGAACGTGCGCAGTGCCGCCGGCTCGTCGACGTCGAACGCCGCTTCCTCGAGCGCGTCGACGAGTTGCGACAGATCGTCCTGAGCGAGGAGCACACGCCCGACGCCTCGGCCTCGCCCACGGAGTGCTCGGTGACCGAGGAGGAGCTCCAGGCTTATTTCCGGCGGCGGTTCCCCGACTCGCCCGACCTCCGCGTCACCCAGCTGGACGTGGTGCCCGGTGGTCGTTCCAAGGAGACCTTGCTGGTCTCGCTCGCCGGCACTTCCGAGCTCCCGACGCAGGTCATCGTGCGCAAGGACCGGCCGATCGGGCTCCTCGCCACCAAGGCATCCGACGAGTACGCCATTCTCCGGGCCGTCCACGACCACGGAGGGGTCCCCGTCGCCCGGCCACTCTTCGCCGACGACGCCGCCAACGTCAGTGCAGACCCCGGGGAAACCGGCACCCTGCTGGTCATGGAGCGGGTACGGGGCGAAAAAGCGGGCGAGTACTTCCCCGACCTCGCCGCGCCGCCCGAGGAGTACCGCCATGCCATCGGGACCCAGCTGGCGACGGCGCTGGCCCACCTGCACGCGGTCCCGCTCGACACGCTGGCCGGGACCGGCCTCGATCTGGAGGCGCAGGTCAACGAAGCGTCCCTCTCGGCCGCGGTCAACGGCATGGCGGCCCGGATCGCCGAGCTCAGCGGCCCACCGATCGCGGCCGTGCCTCTGGCGCGCCAATGGCTGCTCGACCACATTGACGACGTGGTCCCATCCGGTCCGTTGTCCCTCCTGCAAGGTGACTTCGGATTGCACAACACACTCGTCGACGGTGAGCGTGTCACCGCGCTGGTGGATTGGGAGGCCGCCACCATCGGGCCGGCGGCCCGCGAGCTGGCGGCCGCCTGGCCGGCCGCCACGGCGCTCATGGAGTGGCCGGAGTTCATCAGCGTGTACTGCGCCGCCGGCGGGGCGTCGGAGGCGACCGACGAGTGGGCCGTCATGTACTACCGCGTCTTCTTCGGGCTCGGGGCCTGCATGTCGAGCCGGACGGGCGGCCACCTGTTCCGAACCGGCGACAAGCGGGACCTCCTGACCGCGCACTCGGGTCTCGACGCCCACTTCCGGGCCCAGCGCAATCTGGTCCGGGCCCTGGCCGACGCGGACGCCCTGGCCGGCGCAGGCTGACCCACTCAGGCTGGCCCACCGAGGCTGACTGCCGCCGACCGCCGACCGCCGACCGCCGACCGCCGACCGCCGACCGCCGACCGCCGACCGCCGACCGCCGACCGCCGACCGCCGACCGGTCGTCAGAAGCTGCGGACGTGCACCGTGTCGAGCCGCTGCTCCCGTGGTCGGGTGACGATGAAGACGTGCACGTCGCCGATGTCGTCGACGCTCTGTCCGCTGTAGCGACCCAGCACCTCGCCCAGGAGGCCCCGCTCGGTCCACAACGCATGCGCGGCGGCGGCGTGCGTGGGGTCCCAGGCGAAATCCGTGGCGCCGCCGCCGGCACCCGCCGCGGTGCCCTGCACCACCGTGGTCACCCGGATGTCGTCGTCGCGCACTTCTTGCGCCAGCACCTTCCCGAACGCCTCGAGCGCCGCCTTCGAAGCGACGTACATCGACAGCATGGGGAAGGGGTGCAACGTCGACTCGCTCGACGTGTTGACGATGTCGCCACCCCCGGCGGCCCGCAGCAACGGCACCGCGGCCCGTGAGGCGTACACGGGCCCGAAGAAGTTGGTCGCCATCTGCCTGGTGATGTCGTCGTCGTCCAGCAGCTCGACGGCGCAGGGTCGGTAGACGGCGGCGTGGTTCACGAGCACGTGCAGCTGCCCGAAGCGCCGCCCGACCTCTTCGAAGGCGGCCCGCACACTGTCGGGGTCGCCGACGTCGGTGGGGATCGGCACGACCGACGGGCCGAACTCGGCGGCGACCTCTTCGAGACGTTGCCGGGCCCGGGCCAGCATCACCACTGTGGCACCCTCCTGGACGAAGCGCCGGGTGATCCCGACTCCCGATCCGCTCGATGCGCCCGAGACCACCGCCACCTTCCCGTCCATGCTCCCCACGGCTTCAGCCCACCTTCCATCGCGACGTGGACAGAGACGACCTCGACCTCGTCATGCCGTCGATGATCGCAGAAAGAGGAGCGCCGCCCACCCGTGACATCGCCGGACGGTGCGACGACCCCGCCGGCCTTCGCCGCACTACCTTGGCTGACGGAAGAGCCAAAGAGTATCCTTTTCTCATTCAGGGACCTCTTCCGAAGGAACGCCACGGGCGAGGTCACGTACGTCGCCGACGGGGTGGGCCCCGGAGGGGCCCGGCGGCAGAGTCGGACGCCGCCCGGACAACCGGTCCGGCTCGGTTGCAACGCCGAGGGAGGAGGGGCGGCGTTGGCGCGCCCCGGCAAAGAAGAGGCTCATCAATAGGCTGCGACAAGCCTCGACCGGATCCAAAAAGTTAATCAGTCCTGCCAGCTATTTCGGAATATGTTGCAGTATGTTGACGCTAGGAACCGACAAACGGTATCCTCTTTTCACCGCAGCTTCCGGGGGGCTCGTTGCGGCTCGATGAGCACAATTGCCGCCCCCTGATCCCCAAGGAGGAACAGTGCTCACGACAGGTGCGAGCAGGCGGTCAGGCGAACGACGGGGCGGAACGAGGGCCAGAGCGGGAGCCAGGTCCACCGGCCTCAGCATGCTGGGCGTCGCCGCCATCACCATGGCGTCCGTGACGGCGACCCTGGTCGGTGCCGGGACGGCGGGCGCGGCGGCCGCGGGTGAGACGCCCAACCCCGCCACGCAGTCGGCCGTGACCATCGGCCTGATCAGCGACGGCGGAGGCGGCAGCTCCATCGGCACGGCTGCGCTCGTCGAGCAGGGCGCCAAGGCCGCCGTGGCCTACCTCAACAAGTACGGCGACGGCCTGGCCGGCCACAAGGTCACTCTCTACATCTGCGAGAACCAGTCGACGCCGGCGGGCGGCCAGACGTGCGCCAACGACATGGTGCAGCACGGCGTCGTCGCCGTGGTCGAGCCGTTCACCGGTCAGGGCCAGACGGAGGTCCCGACCATCGTGGCGGCGGGCATCCCGTACATCACGGTCAGCGGCGGCTCGACGGCTGAGCTCACGACGCCGGGCGCCTATGCCCTCGAGGGCGGCTTCCCGGCCTACCTGGGCGCCATGGCGCTGAGCGCCAAGCAGCACGGCCTCAAGAAGGTCGACTTCCTGGTCGAGAACGTGCCGGCCGCCATTCAGGGCGCGCAGGTGTTCGGTGACATGGTCTACAAGGCGGCGGGCGTCGGCTTCGACGTGGTCCCGGTCAACGCGGGCACCGCCGACATCAGCCCGCAGATGCAGTCGGCGGTCTCGAGCGGTGCCGACGCAGTGGGCATGGTCGGCGACGTGACGCTCTGCACCTCGTTCCTGCGGGCCTACAGCACGCTCGGCCTCAAGATCCCCAAGTACGTCCTCTCCACCTGCCAGGACCCGAGCATCCTCAACTCGCCGACCCTGGACAAGGTGCTCGCCGGCTCCTACATCACGACGTCGTCGGCGTCGTCGAAGGCAGACCTGGCGCAGTACGCCTTCTTGATGAAGAAGTTCGCGCCGAAGGTGAGCCCGAACCCGAGCGTCAGCAGCAACCAGGCCGACGGTGTGACGCCGGTGCTCGCCCTGGGCGCCATCATGAAGGGCTCGACGCAGCCGGTGACCGCCGCCGGCATCAAGGCGCAGACGGCTTCGGCGACGAACGTCACCATCCCGCTCTCGGGTGGCCTGACCTTCACCTGCAACGGCATGGCCATCCCGTTGCTCAAGTCGGTGTGCTCGTCGACGGCCGCCATCGGTGTCATTCAGGCAGGCAAGTCCGGCAAGGTGACAAACATCAAGGTGTACAACCCGACGCCACTGTTCTAGAGGGAACATCCGGCAGCCCGCCCCGCTGGCTCTTCCGGACCACGTTGCGGGGGCGGTACCTCTCTCCGGGAGGACCGCGTCCTGGGAGACTGACGTCGTGCGACTGACGACCGACGAATGTTGGGCCCGCGTGGGTGCAGCCGAGCACGGGATCCTCTGTACGACGAATGCCGCCGGCGGCATCGACGCCGTCCCGACCTGTCTGGCCGTCGTGGGGGGGCGCATCGCCACGCCCATCGACACGGTGAAGCCCAAGACGACCACCGAGCTCGGCCGCCGCGCCAACCTCGAGCGTGACCCGGGTGGCACCCTGCTCTGCGAGCACTGGGACGCCCGGGACTGGTCCCGCCTGTGGTGGGTCACGGCGCGCCTGGTCCTCCTGTCCGTGCCCGACGTCGACGAGTACGAGGCGGCGTTGCGGGCCAAATACATGCAGTACAGAACGGTCGCCTTCGCCGCCGTGTTGGTCTTCGATGTGCTGGACGTCGTCGGCTGGTCCGCCGCCGACTAGCTAGGTCGTGGAGACCGAGCCGCTCATGTAGGCGGACTGCACGGCGCCGATGTCGTTGCGGTACTGCTCGGCCGGGCCCGAGAGCACAATGCTGCCGTGCACCAGCACCATGGCCTCGTCCGCCACCTCGAGCGCCAGCTGGACATGCTGCTCGACCATGATCACCGAGGCGCCGTGCTCGTCCGCCACCTGCCGGATGACCGGCATGAGCGACTCCACCGCCACCGGGGCCAGCCCCATCGACATCTCGTCGATCAGCAGCAGCTTGGGCGACTGCACCAGGGCGCGTGCGATGGCCAGCATCTGCTGCTCGCCGCCGGAGAGGTCGCCCACCCGCAGTCTCTCGCGACGCTGCAGGGCGGGGAAGAGCTGCAGGACCGGATCGAGGTCGGCACCCTTGGCGGCCAGCTTCAGATTCTGAATCGGGGTGAGCTCGGTGAAGAGCGCCCGGAAGTCCGGGACGAGCACCAGGCCGGACCGGTTCATGCGCCGGGGTGACGACCCGCGCACGGGCTGTCCGTTGAAGGTGATGGTGCCCGCACGGGGCGGCAGGAAGCCGGCCAGTGTCATGAGCAGTGTGGTCTTGCCGGCGCCGTTGGGGCCGAGGATCGTGAGCACGGTGCGGGGCGGCAGGCTGAACGTGATGTCGCGGGCCACGGTCAGCTTGCCGTAGCCGACGTCGAGGCCCTTGACCTCGAGCACCGGAACGCCGGCGTCCGCGTCCTGTCCGTCAGTGCCGCCGCCCGGGCCGTCGAGCACCGTGGTCTCGCTCACGACACCGCCAGTCGCTGATGCGTGGCGCCGAGATACGCCGTGGAGACCACGTCGTTGTGCCGGATCTCCTCGGGGGTGCCATGGGCGATCAGCGCGCCGAAGTCGAGCACGTCGATGGTGTCGCAGAGGTTCAGCACCAGGCTCATGTCGTGATCGACGAGCAGGATCGTGACCCCGGTATCGCGCACCGCCCGCAGGCGTTCGGCCAACCACAGGCTCTCAGTGCTGTCGAGACCGGCCGCCGGTTCGTCGAGCAACAACAGCTTCGGTTCACCCGCCAGCGCACGGGCCACCGACACCAGTTGGCGTTGGCCCTGGGAGAGGACGGAGACCAAGAGCTCGCGCATGTCGGCGAGCCCGAGGTCACCGAGTATGCGGTCGAGCACCTCGGCGTCGTTGCCGGTGGAGTGGTGCTGGCCGACCTGCACGTTCTCGGCCACGGTGAGGTCGTCGGACACGCCCGCCAGCTGGAAGGTGCGGGCCAGCCCGAGGGACGCCCTGGTGTGCGGTGCGCACCCGCCGATGTCGCGGCCCTGCAGCAGCACGGTGCCTTCGCAGCCGTGAAACCCGCACAGGGCGTCAATGGTGGTGGTCTTGCCGGCACCGTTCGGCCCGATCAAGCCGACGATCTGTCCCTCGGGGACCGAGAAGCTCACGTCGTCGACCGCCACCACGCCGCCGTAGCGGACGGTGAGGTTCCGCACCTGGAGCATCGGGCCGGCGGACGCGGTGGCGGGGAGGGCACCGTTGGTCCCGAAGTCCGGAGCGATGTGCGGGACGGCCGCGGGTCTCGGCGGTGACGCGGCGGCTGTCGACGCGGCGGCGACGGTCGGCACCAGCGCCCCCTGGGGCCGGGCCAGCGTGCCCTTCGTCCGCTGCTGCTCCAAGAACAGGTGCGTCGGTCCGACGACGCCGTCCGGGTTGAAGATCACGGTCAGGATCACGCCGATACCGGCCACGACGCCGTACCAGTTGTCGACGCCGCCACTCCCGACGCCCGACGAAATGAGGGCGACCAGCAAGCCACCGGACGTGAGCATGCCGGCCAGGATGCCGCCGCTGACCGACGTGATCCCTGCCACCACGACGATGGAGAAGCCGACCAGACCGAGGTAGGCGTCGAAGTCCTGGAACGTCACGTTGCCCAGTTGGTAGGCCAGCAGCGACCCGCCCAAGCCGGCGATGAAGGCGGCGATGGCGAACCCGATGAGCTTGACCCGCACCACGTTGATGCCGGCCGCCGCGGCCGAGCGCTCGTCGGAGCGCACCGCCAGCATGGCGGTGCCCAAGCGACTGGTGCGCAGCCAGCTCACGCCCAGCGCCACCAACACCAACACGACCAAGCACAGAATGCCGAAGGCAGGCCGGGGGAAGTCCTTGCCCGACCCGATACTCAGGTCCATGCCGAACAACCGCGGGGTAGGAATGTTCAGTCCGGACGCGCCCCCGTCAATGGAGTTGTTGTTGAACCAGATCGCCTCCACCCCCGCAGCGAAGGTCAAGGTGACCACCCCGAGCATGAGCCCGCGCACGCGGAGGGCGGGTATGCCGA
>Ga0302146_10000521_pt1 | contig 23562 bp, 22 predicted proteins | sample I_Bog_E3_1_FD_193578 | JGI IMG/M metagenome (GOLD analysis project Ga0302146, IMG submission 193578) | Peat permafrost microbial communities from Stordalen Mire near Abisko, Sweden - I_Bog_E3_3 | ecosystem: Environmental > Terrestrial > Soil > Wetlands > Peat | place: Sweden: Abisko, Stordalen...
TCGACGATCGCGGGGTAGTGGGGACTGGCGCTGGGCTTATCCGAGCTGGCGCTTGGTTCACCCGCGAGTTGGCGGCTGTGTCGGTCGTGGGTTGGCGCGTCTTTCGGTAGTGAGTTGACGCGTCTGTCGGTCGTGGGTTGGCGCGTGTGTCGGTCGTGGGTTGGCGCGTCGTTCGGTAGTGAGTTGGCGCGTCTGTCGGTAGTGAGTTGACGCGTGTGTCGGTCGTGAGTTGGCGGTTGTTGTCGCTTGGCCCTCAGCCAAGCGACAACAGGTGCCAAGTCGCGCGACGCATTCTGAGCCGCCGGACTTGGCTGGACATTGCGGGCGGAGAAAGTGCGTCGCGGCGGGAGTAACAACCCCATCCGGAAGGCACTTTCTCCCGCCGAGGTAGGAGACGGGGCGAGGTTTCTCCCGCCGCGTCAGGGAAGGGGGGAGGTTTCTCCCGCCGCGTCAGGCTACGGGGAGCCGGATCGCGGACTCGGGCTCGGCGGTGTTCCCGGTGTCGGCGGTGTGCCCGCGGTCACGAGCGTGCCCGGTGTCGGCGGTGTGCCCGGTGTCATGGGTGTGCCCGGTGTCATGGGTGTGCCCGGTGTCATGACTGTGCCCGGTGTCATGGGTGTGCCCGGTGTCCGCGGTGTGCCCGGTGTCACGAGCGTGCCCGGTGTCAGCCTCGGTCCCCGCGCGCACGGTATGGTCCCGGCGGCTGGGGGAGTTCGTTGCGGCGCCACGTGGCATGCTCCGGGCCGCCTGCGAGACGAAACGGATGCCTTGCCGCAGCGACAGCATGGGCAGGTACGCCTTTACGAGCGCGAGCGCGATGGCGGGCAGCCCGAGCGCGTCCGGGTAGGCAAGGTAGATGGGGTGAAGCTCGGGGTCGAACTTTCGCTTGAAATCGAACAGCGACCGGAAACCGTAGACCGGCTCGATTGTTCGTCCGACCCTGGCCAGGATCCGGCCGGTGAGGTCGGTGGGCGCGCCGGAGCTTGCGAGAGTGGTAGCCAGAGGAGCGGTCGACAGGCTCATGAACTCGGCGCCCTCCTCGCGGAAACGTTCGGCCGCCTTGGCGATCAGGAATTCCATGACCCCGTTCATGCCCTCCGGCGCCCGGCGCATGAAGTCGAGCGTCCAGCCGACGATGGCCCCGTCACGATAGGACGGCATCCAGCTGGTGACGCCGAGCACGCGTCCCTCAGCGTCCGTCGCCAGCATCACGCCGACCTCCGGGGAGCGCAGCTCCTCGATGCTGCCGAGCGTGAATCCCATCTCGGGGAGCGCTTTCGCCGCCACCCACTGCGTGGAGATCGCATCGAGTTCGGCGCGCCATTCGTCCGACATCTGTGAGTAGGTTGTCCACGTCGCGGTTACACCGAGGCGGTCCGCCCTGTTGATCGACGAGCGGATGTCCTGCCTGCGTTTGCCGGACAGCGTCCAGTCGGCGGGCCGAAGCACCGTTTCTTCCCCCACCACCATTGTGCGCCAGCCCATGGCCTTGACGGTGGGGACGAATTCGCGGTGGATCGCGTAGAACACGGGCGTCCAGCCACGGTCGTCGCAGTAGCGAGCGAACCCGCCGATCGCCTCCTGTGCAGCCCGGGGATCGCCGATCGGTTCCGTGGTGGTGATCGCGACACCGGCCAGTACCCGGTAGGCGACGCTTGCGCGGCCATCATCGCTGAACCAGTACGAGTTGCCTTTCCAGGTTGCCCACTGGCCGAGGTATCCGCCGCCGCCGCGCCGCAGCAGGTCGCGCACGAGCGGAACGCCCTGGGTGTAGTTGAGCGCCCCGCGGTCGAAGTAGGTGGAGAGTGCGCCACCCAGGAGGACCACCCAGAACACCGGGCCGATCCAGTTGTAGAGCATCCCGGTCACCGGGCTGGCCGGCGCGAACTCGAGCACCTCGTGGCTCAGGAAGTTGACGGGAATGAATCGCTCCGGCAGGTCGGCCAGCAGGGAGCCGAAGGTGACCGGCGCGGTGAACTGGTCGCGGAGCAGCCAGCCTCCCAGCAGGTAGGTGCCGGAGAGAGCCGCAGTGGTCACGAAGACGAGCCGCAGGTAGGCGGCGACCTTGCCGGGTCGTGCCTGCACGGTGAAGTGGCGCAGGTTCCTGACGACCAGGATGCAGATCACGACGGGTACGAGCACGCTGGCCGACAGTGACAGCGTGATCTCCCAGTAGTGGATGTTCGCCGGCGCGAGCACACGGTGGGTCCCCGACAGCGGCAGGAAGCCGAAGTAGTAGACGCCGAGCACAGCGAATGCTGCGTTGGCGATGACGGTCAGCCAGGCGGCGAGGCGTCGGCCGCGCACCAGCCCGAGGGCGGCAACCAGCAGGGTGACCAGGGGAAGAATCGCGAGAAGCACCGGTCCCGCTGAGTCGAGACGCTGCAGCGTGAGCTGGCGCAGGCACTCGTGGGTGACCGCGAGCGGATTGCAGAGAGTCGACAGCGGGTTGCCCGAGGGGCTCGCGCCCGACATCAGTAATCCCAGAGGCGCGAGCAGCCCATAGCGGCGGCCGCTGAACAGCGTGATCACGGGCCCGATGGCCGTGATGGCAACGATCGTGGCTGCGAGCACCCGATATTCGTGGTGTTCGCTGCGATTCCATTCCCCTGGGGCGGGTCCACGCCGCAGCGCGATGCCGAGGAGCAGCCCCGCGACGGCGGCGAGCAGCCGATACAGGTCGGAGGGCTGGCCCGAGTAGAGAAGGAAGATGGCGCAGGTCGTGAGCGTCACGACCCGGATGCGGTTGCGCCAGATGCTGCCGAACCCGGCCGTCGCCGCGAGCAGGACCGCGACTACGACTGCGAACGGGTCGGCGACCTCGAATTCCCGCACGTTTCGCGACCACATTTCGCCGCCGAGCACTCCCAGCGCCTGCACGCCGATACCGACCATGATTCCCATGGCGGCCGCGGCAAAGCCCACCCAGAGCGTGCGGACGGAGCCGAGTCGGGTCTCCGCGATGCCGAGGGCGATCGCGACGACCGGCAGCAGGATGAACAGTTCGAGGGGATCCGGGGTGAAGAGGATGCTGGTCAGCGGGGTCCACCACCGACCATCCAGCACCACCTCTTCGTACCCGGTGCTGGCGAGGGACTTGAGGGCCAGCACGGGAGCCAGTCCTGCTGCTGTGCCGAGGCCGAGCAGAAGCAGCACCAGGAGATAGCCGGCGGTCACGGGAACCCGCCGCAGCAGCCTGATCATGGCGTCAGCCCCCACAGCGAAGCCAGGTACGGCAGGGATTGGGTCACCCCGTATTGCTCGGTGTACCAGTCATGCCCGGTTCCGGGCGAGACAAGGGTGTGCACGTTCATACCGGCGGCCTTGGCGGCGTTCTCGACGGTCGCGACCTCGGGACCGTACCTCGCATCCAGCTGGCCGACCGCAAAAAGGCCGAGTGTGGTCGAGAAGGGCGCACCGGCAGCGAGGAGTGCTGGTGCCGTGTCTGCGCGGTAGGCCGCGACGGAACCGTCGAACCCTACCCGGATGGTGTGCGCAACAGTGCCGTTCAGGGGTGCAACCTGACCTGAGATGTCAACGATGCTGCCGAACATGCCGCGGAACCGGGTGCCGAGCTGGATCGAGCAGGTGCCGCCTTCGGAGAATCCGCCGATCGTCCAGGCATCCCGCCCGGGGAGTACGTTCAGATGCGATTTGATCCAGTTCGGAACATCCACGGTCAGGTACGTCTGCACCTGCCCGAGCGATGAGTTGAGGCACATCGGATTATTCGCGGAAGCACCGAGCTGGTCAGGAATGACGACGATGGGCGCAAGGCCGTGGTGCGCCGCCGCGAAGGCGTTGAGGATTTCGGGCATCTGCCCGGCTTCGACCACGCTCTGCGGTGATCCGGGCTGGCCACCCAGGAAGATCATCACGGGCAGGGCCGGCGCGTTTTTCACCAGCGCGGCGGGTGGAAGGTAGACCACGGCGTCGCGGGCGACGAAGTGGGAAACCGTTGCAGGGATCACGGCGGTGCCGATGGTGCCGGACTTCGGCATGTCAGCCGGCGGCTGCCAGCGCTGCCACAGCGGGAGCACCGTGCGCGACTCGATGGCGACGTGCGCGCGTTTGGTCAGGTGCAGGGTGTGGACTTTGGAGATTCCGAGCGCATCCGCCAGCGTCGGATAGTAGCCGACTGTCGAGTTGATGCCGATGCCCGCGAGCAGGGCGAAGAGCGCGATGGATGCGACGCCGGCGACGATCCGCCACGGCCGTGCGCGCCACAGACTGACGAGGGCAACAGCGGTACCGGCGCAGCCGAGCGCGAACCAGGCTCGGGTCGAGAATGCGAGTGTGATGCCGAAAGCGTTCTGGACATCGCCCAGGTACCAGGCGATGGCGAATCCGAGTCCCGCGCCGGCGGCGGCGGCGGCGACGTAGATGGCGATCCACCAGGGCTTGCGGCGACGCAGCAGCACGATCACGAGTGCCGCTGCACACAGAACGCCCACGGCGATCGGTATGCCTCCGCTCGTCAGGGACGAGTTCAGAAAAGCGGTGAACACTTTCGTTCGCTCCTTTGGCCGGCCTCGCCTGCTGGTAGCGAGGTCCGAAGTAATTATGGGAACACCGAGAGGTCCGCGCGCCCCGATCGGCCAAATGCAGGGCGTACCCACGGCTGGGCGCTGCCAAATCTTCGGAATTTCGCAGGATTTTCTCTCAGATACCCCCCGTTGCGGTGTGGTCGTCCCCCGTCTGCGGGCCGGGCTTCGGACCCGCCATTTTCGGCGCGGATTCGGGTTCGCCGAGTGCCCGCTGGAGCATTCCCACGGCGCCCCGCGAGTTAGGGTGAACCATGCCGCCAGAACCAGGGGAACGGCGACGTCGTGGCAACGTCGCGGCCCAGTACGACATCCGTCGTGCCGAGGCGAGGCGGCTGCTGGGGATGCTCGACGCTGGGGAATTGCCGGAGCGCGCTCGCGGCTGGCTCGCGGACGGTGCCGATTCGTCGAACGTGCGAGCGCTCGCCGGCATCGAGTCTGCGGCGGACGGGGTTCCGATCGCCCTGGTGGGCGAGATCGCCGCCGAGTTCGGACTGGGGTTTGCTTCGCTGCAGGATGCCCGGCGCTTCCAGTCCGAGGAGGTCATTCGCGCCAGGGGGTTCGGAGCCGATGTGAGCGCACAGATCTACACGCTCTCCAACGGCCTGACCGATGAGTTGGTGGCCCGCTTCCGACGGTTTTTCGCTCGGCTGGCCCGTCGCTGACGACTGCTGACCCGCACTCAATGCGGGGAAGGGCCAGCGCGGCCAAGTACCCTGTCAGGATGACCCAATCGCGAGCCGAAGCCAGGGCCGAAGCATCTCGAACCTCACGCAATCGTTTCGTGCTCGTCATCGTGCTCGTGGTCGTCGTGGTCCTGCTGGTCCTGGGCGGTGGAATCGCGCTGGCTCACAGTTCGAGCGACACCGCGGCCGAGACCAGGCTTCTGGCGTCCATCGCGGCCGGACGCACCGCCGCCCTGGTGAACGTGTCACTCGCGTTCAACTGGGTATTCAGCCCTCCCATCGCCGTCATCGTCGGACTGGTCGCGGCCGCCGGAGTGTTCATCCGTACCCGGAGCTGGATCACCGTGCTGCACCTCGCCCTGCTGGTGCTTGGCACCTGGCTGAGCAGCGAAGTCATCAAGGTCATCGTGCATCGCCCGCGGCCCACCGCGGCACTCGCCGACACCCTCGTTCCTAACCCCGACCCCGACAGCTACCCGAGTGGGCACGTCTGCTTCGCGGTCGGGCTGGGCCTCGCCTTTTTCGTGCTCGCGATCCGGTCTCGTGCTCGAGTTCTGGTGGCCGTGCTCGCGATCCTCCTTGCTCTCGTGACATCCGGAACACGCCTCTACCTGGGCATCCACTACCCCACAGACGTGCTCGCCTCGCTGGTGTTCAGCACGGCCGCGTTCATCGGGATCGAGACCATCTGGCGACGATACTCGGGCGGAATCTTCCGATCACAGCCTCCCCAGCAGGCCGTTCCCGGCACTAATTGAAGCTTTTCTTCAGTCCACACTGCTGATCCACCGGGCTGGCGTGCACTGTTGCTACAACACCTGGTGCGCGCGTCGAGCAGCGAACTACGCTGGCGATCGTGAGCAACTATCGACCACCAGTGAATGACCTTGCCTTTGTCCTCGAACACGTCGTCGGATATCCGGAGGTCGCGGCCTTCCCCGGCTACGAGCACGCGGACATCGAAACGGTGGTCGGCCTGCTTCAGGAGGCCGGCGAGTTCATGGTGAGCGCTGTGGCACCGACGAACCGCATCGGCGATGTCGAGGGCGCCGAGCACCACCCTGATGGGTCGGTGACGACGCCCGCTCCGTTCAAGCAGGCCTACAACGACTACGTGGCCGCCGGATGGGGTTCAGTGCCGTTCCCCGAGGAGTTCGGTGGTGGCGGGTTCCCCTGGACGGTGGGTCTCGCCATCCAGGAGATGCTCGGATCCTCCAACATGGCATTCGCGCTCTGTCCGCTGCTCACCCAGGGCGCCATCGACGCGCTCCTGCACTACGGCAGTGACGAGCAGAAGGCCACCTACCTGCCCAAGATGATCAGCGGCGAGTGGACGGGAACCATGAACCTCACCGAGCCCCAGGCGGGTTCGGATGTCGGCGCTCTGACAACCCGCGCCGTGCCGAACGGCGACGGAACCTTCGCGATTAGCGGGCAGAAGATCTACATCACGTTCGGTGAGCACGACCTGGCCGACCAGATCGTGCACCTCGTGCTCGCACGCACCCCCGGGGCTCCCGAGGGGACCAGGGGCATCTCGTGCTTCATCGTTCCGAAGTTCCTGGTCAACGAGGACGGCTCACTGGGCGATCGCAACGCCGTCACCTGCCTGTCGATCGAGCACAAGCTGGGTATCCACGGCTCTCCGACCTGCGTCATGGAGTATGACGGCGCTACCGGCTACCTGATCGGCGAAGAGAACCTCGGTATGCGCATCATGTTCGTGATGATGAACAGTGCCCGGCTCTCGGTGGGAACCCAGGGCCTGGCCCTCAGCGAACGTGCCTACCAGGATTCCCGCGATTACGCGCTCGTGCGCCGCCAGGGTCTCGCGATCGGCGCAACCGGCAAGGACTCCGCGATCGTCGAGTTCCCGGATGTTCGCCGGATGCTGCTCACGCAGAAGGCCTACATTGCGGCCCTGCGCCGCATGATGCTGCTCAATGCGGTGCACATCGACATCAGCACCCACGCCCCCGACGCGCAGGTTAGGGCGCGCGCAGGTGAGATCGTCGGGCTGCTGACCCCGATCTGTAAGTCGTTCGGAACCGACCTCGGCAACGAGCTCACCTCGCTGGGCCTCCAGGTTCACGGCGGCATGGGCTTCATCGAGGAGACCGGCGTCGCGCAGTACTACCGCGACGTGCGGATCACGGCGATCTACGAGGGCACGAACGGCATCCAGGCGGCGGACCTTGTCGGGCGGAAGCTTGGTGTGCGCGACGGTGCATCCTTCCTGGAGTTCCTCGCCCAGATTCGCGAGATCGACGGCGAACTCGCCCAGGCCGGCGATGACTTCGAGTCCATCCGCAGCGAGCTTGCGGCGCAGCTTGACTCACTCGAGTCGGCGACCCAGTGGATGCTTCGCACCGCACGGCAGGACCCGAACGCCATCCTCTCCGGCTCATCCCCGTACCTGCGAATGTGGGGGCTGGTGGTCGGGGGCTGGCTGATGGCTCGCTCGGCGCTCGCTGCAGCCGGGACAGGCGACGGCGAGCTGGCTCAGACCCAGCTCGTGCTGGCGCGGTTCTACGCGGAGCAGTTGCTGCCCCAGGTCTCCGGACTCTCGGGTGCGGCGACGGCCGGCGCCGAGGACCTGTTCGCGCTGGATCCCGCGCAACTCTAGCGGCGATCCCGGAAATCCTAACGGGATCCTAACGGGAAAGCGTCTCGGGGCGGTCGTCGGGTGGCCTACCCTTTGTGAGTGCTAGACAAGAACGACCCTCCGAGATCGCTGCGGGATTGGCTACTGGGAGACCTGGCCACTCCGCACAGCCCGTCCCAGGGGCCGCACGCGAAGGTGAGCGAGCGCACCGATCCCTGGTGGAAGGTTATGTGCCTCACGGGCGTCGACTACTTCTCGTCCCTCGGCTATGCCCCGGCGATCGCCTTTCTCGCGGCCCAGTTCCTGTCCCCCCTCGCAACTATCGTGCTGGTCGGCCTGACGCTGCTCGGAGCCCTGCCGGTTTACCGTCGGGTCGCCCAGGAGAGCTTTCGCGGCTCCGGGTCGATCGCGATGCTCGAGCGGCTTCTGCCCTGGTGGGCGGGCAAGCTGTTCGTGCTCGTGCTGCTGGGTTTCGCGGTCACCGACTTCATGATCACGATCACGCTGTCTGCGGCGGATGCGGCGCAGCATTTCACGGAGAACCCCCTGATGCCGGCCTGGCTGCACGGGGAGAACCCGCTGCTGACCTACCTCCTGATCGCCGCACTGGGCGTCGTCTTCCTCAAGGGTTTCCGCGAGGCGATCGGCATCGCCGTCGGGCTCGTCGGGGTCTACCTGACGCTGAACCTCATCGTTGTCCTCGTATCCGGGGTTCACATCGTGCAGAACTGGTCCCTTGTCACCGGTCAGCACGGCCTGCTCGCCAACATCTCGCACCAGCAGGTCTTCGGCCAGCACGGGGACATCTTCCTGGCCGTGGGGTTCGCACTCATCGCCTTCCCCAAACTCGCCCTCGGCATGTCAGGTTTTGAGACCGGGGTTGCCGTGATGCCGCACATTCGCGGCGACGCGACCGACACGGATGACCGCCCGGTGGGCCGGATCCGTGGGGCGCGGCGACTGCTGACTGCTGCCGCGACCATCATGAGTTTCTTCCTGATCGCGACGAGTTTCATCACGAGCATCCTGATCACTCCCGCAGAGTTCAACGGTGTCGCCAATGGTCGTGCACTGGCGTTCCTGGCGCACGGCCTGCTCGGCCCCTGGTTCGGGTCGCTCTACGACTTCTCGACTATCGCCATCCTGTGGTTCGCCGGCGCGAGCGCCCTCGCGGGCCTGCTCAACCTGGTACCCCGGTACCTGCCCCGCTACGGGATGGCGCCGCTGTGGGCGGGGGCGGTACGCCCGCTGGTGCTCGTGTTCACCTTCATCGCGTTCCTCATCACCTGGGTCTTCGACGCGAATGTCGACAAGCAGGCCGGCGCCTACGCAACCGGCGTGCTCGTGCTGATGACGTCGGCGGCGGTTGCGGTGACGCTCTCTGCCCGGCGCAAACGGCAGTACAAACGAATGATCGCGTTCGCGGTGATCGCGGTCATCTTCATCTACACGACCATTGTGAACATGATCGAGCGACCCGACGGCCTCAAGATCGCGACGCTGTTCATCGTTGCGATCATCCTGGTGTCGATCCTGTCGAGGGTACGCAGATCGTTCCAGCTGAGGGCCACCTCCATCGTGTTCGACGAGGCCGCCAGGGGCTTCATCACGCAGGACGCCGAACAGCAGGGTGCCATCCGAATCGTGTCGCACGAGCCCGACGAGGAGACCGCCGCGGAATACCGCAACAAGTCGCGGGATGAGCGCCATTTCAGCCACATCCCCAGCCGGGCACCGATCATCTTTCTCGAGGTGCACAAGAGCGACTCCTCCGACTTTGAGGAGGAGCTCGAGGTGCGGGGGGTCATGCTGTTCGGCTACCGGGTGCTGCAGGTGCGCAGCGGCAACGTTCCCGGCACCGCCGCGGCCGTGCTGCTGGCGATCCGCGACGCGACCGGTGTCGTGCCCGACATCTATTTCGAGTGGACCGAGGGCAATCCGTTGCAGAACATGCTGCGGTTTCTCGTGACGGGCAAGGGTGAAATCGCTCCGGTGACCCGGGAGGTGCTGCGCGAATCGGAGCCGAACGCCAAGCAGCGGCCGGCGGTGCACGTCAGCTGACCGGGAAACGCGACAGGCTCACCCCCGGAAGGGATGAGCCTGCTCGCATGAGTTCGGGTCAAGCGTTTAGACGCGCGAGCGTCCGGTCGGTTAGACGCGCGAGCGTCCGGTGAGCGAGCGAATCAGCCAGGCGATCACAGCCAGGATCAGCAGGACGATGCCCACCCAGAGCAGGAAGTTGACCGACTGCACGAGGCCACCGGTGAGCGCCAGCACTATGGCGACGACGATGATGATGATGAATAGAAGGTTCATTTGAAACAAGCTCCCAGTTGTTGTCTTTCGGTCTTTCTTTCACGGTAACGGCGCACGGCGCCCGTGTAAGGGCCTTCCATTCGGCTCCCGGGAGGGCTAGGGTCCGCACCCGCTGCGAGTTCACGGCTGCTCTTTCATGAGGTGGATCAGCCAGTTCTGGTCAGCCTTGCCTTCGCCGCCGGTGTGGATCAGCGCGTAGGTGTGGGTGCCCCGTTTATCGCCGTGCAGGGTCGCGATGACCTCTTCCCCGTCACGCCATTTCGACAGCTCGTAGGTCCCCGAGTCCCAGATTTCGACGTGGCCGCCCCCGTATTCGCCGTGGGGGATATCGCCCTCGAAGCTGCCGTACTCGAGCGGGTGGTCCTCGGTCTGCACCGCAAGATGGTTGCGCCGGTAGTCGGTGGGGACGCCTTTCGGCAGCGCCCAACTCACCAGTACCCCGTCGTGTTCGAGCCGGAAGTCCCAGTGCAGCCTCGATGCGTGGTGCTCCTGGATGACGAAGCTCTTGCCGCCGCCGCGCTTCGACCGTGCAGCCCGGGTATGGGCGGCCGGGATGTGGCCGTCAGGGATGGGTTCGGGAGTTCTTGTGGCATCCCGTCTGCTCCGATAGGTTGCGAGGCGGTCGATATCCCCGAGGAGGTCGCCGCGCTTCGCGACTCGACGCACGACCTCATCGAGTTCGAGCTGGCGCAGGCTCGCGGACTGGAGCTCACGCCAGGTGCGGGGCGCCGCCACGGTCGGCCGGAGGCGTCCCCTCAGCGAGTAGGGGGCGACGGTGGTCTTGCTGCCATTGTTCTGGCTCCAGTCGACCAGGACTTTGCCGTCGCGCAGGGTCTTCTTCATGTCGCTCACAATGAGGTCGGGATGGTCGGCAGCAAGCGACCGTGCCAGTTCGTGCGCGACGGTGCTGACCTCCTCGCTGGTCTGGTTGCCGTCGAGCGCCGAATACAGATGGATGCCCTTCGACCCGCTGGTAACCGGGAACGGGTCGAGTCCCATACCTTTCAGGATGATGCGTGCCAACCGCGCGACCTCCGCACACTCCGGGAGGCCGGCGCCCGGGCCCGGATCGAGGTCGAGCACCAGCCGGTCCGGATTGCGCCGGGCGCCGTTCCGGCCGAATCGCCACTGCGGCACATGAATTTCCAGTGCGGCGACCTGTGCCAGCCAGGTCAGCGTCGCGAGGTCATTCACGAGCGGGTATTCGTTGCTGTGCTCCTTGTGTTCGATGGTTCGCCGCGTGACCCACGAGGGTGCCCCGTCGCCGAGATCTTTTTGGAAGAACACTGCGCCGGGCTCCCGTGCCGTCCCGACCCCGTCGACCCATCGTTTTCGCGTGGCCGGCCGTCCCGCCACGTGGGGCAGCATCACCGGGGCCACCGCGGAGTAGTAGGCGATAACGTCGGCCTTGGTGGTTCCCGCTTCCGGGTAGAGCACCTTGCCCAGGTGGGTGAGTTTCAGACGGTGCCCGCCAACCGAAACAACCTGCTCGTCGCTCGTGCTGCTCGTCGCCATAGTCCATGGTTGGCATGCCGGTCGGGAAATATCCACCCCCTTGACGGAGGCTGCTTACGGTGAGTCGATTGAGTTATGCAATCGATCTGGAAGGGTGCCATCACCTTCGGACTGGTCAACGTGCCCGTCAGGGTCTACAGCGCCACCGACGATCACGACGTCCCGCTGCACCAGGTGCACGACGAGGATGGCGGGCGCATCCGGTACCAGCGTCGCTGTGACGTCTGCGGAAAGATCGTCGACTATGAACACATCGACCGGGCGTTCGAGGACGGCGATCGAACGGTCATCCTGACAGACAAAGACCTCTCGACGCTGCCGGAGGAGCGCAGCCGCGAGATCGAGGTGGTCGAGTTCGTACCCGCAGACCAACTGGACCCGATCATGTTCGATCGCAGCTACTTTCTCGAACCGGATTCGAAGTCGCCGAAGGCGTATGCCCTGCTTCGCCGAACCCTTCAGGAGACCGACCGGATCGCGATCGTGCACTTCGCACTTCGACAGAAGACGAGGCTCGGTGCCCTCCGGGTGCGCGGCGAGGTTCTGGTGCTGCAGTCGCTGTTGTGGGACGACGAGGTGCGGGAGGCGAAATTCCCGAGCCTGGATGAACATCCGCGAGTCACCGCCGCAGAGCTGACGATGAGCAAGCAGCTGGTGGATTCGTATTCGACCGACTTCGCGCCCGAAAAGTTCAGCGACGACTACCAGCGCGAATTGCGCGAGCTGATTGCCGCGAAGCTCAAGAAGGGCGACGACGTCTCGACCGGGGAGACCTTCGGCACCGAGGCGTCCGGCGAGAGCGACGGTGAGGTTCTCGATCTCATGCAGGCGCTCAAGCGCAGCGTCGAGGCCAGCCGCACGAAAGCCAGGTCGCGCTGACCACCCCACGACAATCGCACCACATCACCCCACCACAAAGGAGAATCGCACCATGTCCACCAGTACCACCGAGACCGGCCCCCGGGTCACCAAGCGGGAGAATTCCGAGCACGGATTCCGGGCGTCCCGGTCGTTGACGACCGACCTTCAGAGCGTGCTCGTTGATCTCATCGAACTGCACATCCAGGCAAAGCAGGCCCACTGGAATGTTGTCGGTAAGAATTTTCGCGACCTGCACCTGCAGCTCGATGAGATCGTCGATGCCGCTCGGGCATTCAGCGATGAGGTCGCGGAACGACTGCGCGCACTGCACGCGAGTGTGGATGGCCGCAGCTCCACCGTCGCCTCCGCGACGACCCTGGAGCAGTTTCCGGACGGGGAGATCGACACCACGACGGTGATCGACCTGGTCACTGAACGCCTTGACGCGACGGTCGCCACGGCGCGACGAGTGCATGACAATGTGGACGAACAGGATCCCACGAGCGCCGACCTCTTGCACGCCATCATCGCTCGCCTCGAACAGTTGTCGTGGATGGTCTCTGCCGAGAACCGCGTGCCCTGACCCGCTGTCCCTGGCGGTGAAGTCACTGAACGACTTCACCATGGGCGAGTTGGCGTGCCGCCGCTACCATGGGGGTGTGGACACCCTGGTTCTGGAGTGCTGACGGCCAGTGGCCGACAAATTCTCCGACGCTGTCGATTCCCTTGCCGCGTTGGGTGGCCGGGAGTCCGAACTGTGGCGACCCGTTCTCGACGTCATCCCGGTCGAAGGGGCGGCGATCTCGACGATCGCGGAATTCCTGGGGGCCGAAACGGTGGCGGCGAGCGGACCGCTGGCTGCGAGGCTCGACGAACTCCAGTTCGACCTTGGTGAAGGCCCGTGCTGGGACGCGATGCGCGAGGAGCGACCCGTTCTCGAACCGGACATCAGGTCGCGCCCCAATCGGGACTGGCCCGCGTTTTCCCGGGCGATCTCGGAGCACGACGTGGGTGCCATCTTCGCTTTCCCGCTGGTGTTCGGGCCGCTCAAACTCGGTGCCATGGACCTCTACTCCGAGTCGCCGCGCTAGCTGAGCTCAACGGAAGAGCGCCAGAGCGGCGCACTCGCCGCGGTCATCAGCCGCATGGTGCTCGATCGTGCAATCCGTCGGGCTGAGGATCCGGAGATCCGGGGCGGAGAGGACCAATTCTCGCGTCGACTCATCCACCAGGCGACCGGAATGGTGCTCGCCCAGCTCGACATCTCCGCGGGCGATGCCCGGCTGTTGATCGAGGGACATGCGTTCTCGCAGAACCAGCCGATGCGCGAAGTCGCGGAGGCTATCCTCGAACGCCGGCTGGACTTCAGTAACCAGAGCGATGGATTCGCGAGTTCCGATGACTGACGCGCCCCGGGACGACGAGCTTTTCGACACCTTTGCGACTCTCGCAGACACGCTCGTCGACGACTTCGACGTCGTCGACCTGCTGCAGACGCTCGTCGAGTCGTGCGTCCGCATGCTGGAAATTGCTGCCGCGGGCATCCTGCTCCTCGGCGACGACGGCGAGCTCGAGGTGGTCGCATCGTCGAGTGAGGCCGCCCGCCTCGTCGAACTCATGCAGCTGAGCGCCGAGGCTGGCCCGTGCATCGTGAGTTTCACGTCGGGGGATCTCGTCTCGGTGCCCGATATCTCCAAGGCTCCTGCAGAGTGGAGGCGATATCGCGACAGTGCGATCGAGCAGGGCTTCCAATCCGTGTATGCGATCCCGCTGCGGCTGCGTGAGACAACGATCGGCGCCCTGAACCTTCTCGGCGACGAGGTCGGGACGCTGAATGCTCGCGACGTTCGAATCGCCAAGGCTCTCGCGGATGTTGCAACCATTGGAATCCTGCACGAGCGGGCACTCGAGGAGAGCACGGTGGTGCGCGAGCAACTCTCGCAGGCCCTGCAGTCGCGCGTCGTGATCGAGCAGGCCAAGGGTGTGTTGTCGCACACGCACGACATTTCGACCGATGAGGCGTTCGCTGTGCTGCGGTCCCACGCTCGCGCCAACCGCGAACTCCTGTCGGAGGTCGCCAGGCGCGTCGTCAGCCGCGAACTTCGCATCTAGGTCGCTGGTCTCCCGCAGTCGCAGTCGCAGTCGCCGTCGCCAGCGCGAAAGTCGGCAGACGAGTAAAACTGATGAGGTGACAGACGAATTGATGACACCTGAGAACAACGTCCAGCGCATCATGTGGACGGGAACCGTGTGGTTCGCGGCGGCGGTCGGTTCGGTCGCGGTAGCGCTCGGCCTGCTGCTGGCGTCGGGCTGGCGGCCATCCGTGCTGGTCGGAGGTGAAGCCGTGCTGTGGTGGATCGCGTTTTCGGTCGTTGTACTGAGCCTTGGCCTGATCGGATGGTCGGGGTGCCCGATCCTTGAGGTCAGCGTGCGGATCGCGGACCGCAATAAGACGCGCACGATGCAGCTCGGCACACTGCTCTTCATCGTCGGGTCATCCGCTGCGATGCTTGCGGTGCTGCTGGGCCCGGCGCGGTGACCCGAAATGGACATGAGGCTGGAACTCGTTCCGCTCCCGGTCGCGGATGTCGATCGCAGTAAGGCCTTTTACATCGACGTCATCGGGTTTCACCTGGACCACGACGTGAGCCCCGGCAACGGCCTGCGAGTCGTGCAGCTCACGCCGCCCGGGTCGGCCTGTTCCATCGTCATCGGGACGGGCATGGGGACAGAGCACCCCGAGAACGGGACCGTCAACGGGATTCACCTTGTCGTGGACGACATTGCGGCAACGCGACAGTTGCTCGCCTCCCGTGGTGCCGCGGTGAGCGACATCCAGGACCTGGGAGGCGTGAAGTTCGCCTACTTCAGTGACCCCGACGGAAACTCCTGGGCACTCCAGGAAATCCCCGCAGGCGCCGAACTACCGCAGTAGAGCCCGCCAATCGTATCGTTCCGGTTGCGCCTCGCCCCGGTCACCTCGGGCTTCGGTTACCCAGGCCACCCGTCAGGCCGGTGTCGCGGCAGCGGACGATCCGTGCACCTGTCGTTTCAGTTCGCGGTACTCGCGGAAGACCAGGAAGATGATGACGGCATCGAGCACCGTGAAGATCGCCAGCGTCACACCGGGTTTGACACAGAACAGGTAGACCTCGTAGCCGAGAAACGCGGTGAGCACCACAAGAGCCGCCGGATACACCCTGTGCAGTCGAAGCAGCAGGCAGATCACCAACAGCACCTTGATCGCCCCGTGCGCAATCAGGTACAGGATCACCAGTCCGGTTCCCCACTTCGCGAGCGTCCCGTCCAGGTTTTCGAGGTAGTTGGAGACGAACTGCGCGAACGGTGCCGACGCGGCGCCGGCGCGGTCCGCCGCTGCCTCGAGCACCGTGTGCGGAAGGGACGGCACAACGAGGAGCACGACCCCGAGGATCAGCTCGAGCGTGCCATCCACTCCTTTGACGGAGATGCCGATGAAGTAGAGCCTGTCGGTCAACGTGCGCTTCGGGCGCACAGTCGTTGTGCTGTTCCGCGAGCGGCTAACCGGTGACGCCGGCTCGTTCAATCGGCGTTACTCGGCACCGGGTTCGGCGCGACGGGACTCGGCCGCCGAGACGGCCTCCGTGGTGCCGTCGACGCCGTCGAGGTCGAAGCTGATGCTGGTTGTGCGTTCCATGCGGTAAACGATGCGCGAGTGGAAGATGAAGCGCAGCGTGAAGCCCACTGCGATCAGAACGGCCTGCGCGACAAGGCTCGGGATCACAGTCGTTTCAACGATGATCCACAGCACGGTCGTTCTCACTGCCGTTTCGCTCAGGTTGAACGTCATCGACTGCGCGAAGCGCTTCCAGGGGCTGTGGCCCAGGCCTCGAAGGTCGCCGAACACGAAGCGCTCCTGGAGCAGGAAGTTGCCGATGATGGTCACGACAGCGGCGATGATGGCTGCGGCGAGATACCAGACACCAGCGGCCTGGAGTGCGGCCATGATGGCGATGTTTGCGACAGCGCCGAGAGCGCCGATGACCGCGAACGAGGACAGTCGCCCGAAGCGAAGTGCCGCGAGCTGAAGCAGGAATCGAAGGCCCTCGCGGAAGCTCGCCTTGGACTTCCCGGCGTGACGCTCCGCGAACACGAAGGGCTCCTCGGTGACACGAAGAGGATTTCTCGCCAGGATCTCAAGCAGGATCTTGAAACCGCGGGGATGAAGATCCGCCAGGTCGATCGAAGACGTGTCGATCGCGAAGTACCCGGTCATCGGGTCGGTGCAGTCGCGAAGGCGGCGCGGGAACATGGCTCGAGTGAGGATTGTCGAGGCGCTCGAGACGATGTGGCGGATGCCGCCGTTGAGACCGCTCGACGAGCCGCCCTTGACGTAGCGAGAGGCGACGACGACGTCTGCTCCCTGCGCGCTGGCCGAGGCCAGGAGGGCGGGGATCAACTCCGGTGGATGCTGCAGGTCGCCATCCATCACGACACACCACTCGTAGGTGGCCGCCTTCAAGCCTGCGACCACGGCGCCACCGAGCCCGCCGTCGGGGCTTTCCCGGTGCAGCAGGACGATGGGGAGAGCGGAACCCTGCGCGATCTCGCTGATGACCTGCGGGGTCGAGTCCGTCGAGTCGTCGACGAAGATGACTTCTGCCGTCAGGCCGACCAGCGCGGCATCGAGCCTCTCGAGCAGTGCGCCGATATTGGGAGCCTCATTGAACGTGGGCACGATCACCGTTACGGCGGTTACGGGCTCCTGGGAGGCGGGTCGCGCGGCGCGCTGGGTGCCCGGGCCGTCGGGCATCGAGTTCTTCACGTTCCTACGCTCTCGTCTCGACCTGAACCTTTGCCCGTCGAATCGGCATAATCGGCGGAAATCGCCTGAAGGAGCGTACAGAAACTATGATTTGCACCCCTCCGTGCCCCGCGATGCACGGAGGCACCAGACGGCGCTGTCTAGACTATCGGACGCGTTCCGCGTTGCGCCAGAGACCTCGCGAGCGCGCGGAGAGAAGGTGGGGCACGCGTGTCGGCTGGTGGCCTGACGAGGCGGGGCGCGCTGCGGGTACCCGAGGTGACCGCATACTTCTGGATTATCAAGGCGCTGTCGACGGCGCTGGGCGAATCGACCAGTGATTACCTGGTCAATTCGATTTCCCCGGTGATCGCCGTGCTCATCGGATTCGCGGCCTTTGTTGCCGCGATAATCATCCAGTTCCTCATGCGTCGCTACGTAGCCTGGGCCTATTGGCTGGCGGTCGTGATGGTCGGCGTATTCGGAACCATGGTGGCGGATGTTCTCCACGTCGGGTTCGGCGTGCCGTATGAGTTGTCCGCCAGCCTGTTCGCTGTACTGCTTGCCGCCGTCTTCATCAGCTGGAAGCTCGTGGAGGGCACGCTCTCCATCCATTCGATCGACACTCCTCGCAGGGAGGTCTTCTACTGGCTGGCCGTGATCGCGACCTTCGCCCTGGGTACTGCCCTCGGTGACCTCGCCGCAGTCGACCTGCATCTCGGCTATTTCCTGTCAGCCGTCATTTTCGCCGCCGCGATCCTCGTGCCAGCGCTGGGGTACGTGACGCGTCTTTTCAACCCGGTTTTCGCGTTCTGGTTCGCCTACGTGCTGACCAGGCCCCTTGGGGCGTCCGTTGCTGACTGGCTGGGGAAGCCGACTGGGGTGGGCGGACTCGGTATCGGCAACGGGGTGGTTTCGCTTGCGCTCGCCGTGATCATCGCCGCCTTCGTGGCTTACCTGTCGGTGAGCCGCGCCGACGTTCAGGAATCGGCGAGCGACGACTCCCGGCACGGGCACGGGGCGCGTCACTGAGAGGGCGCTGAGAAGGGGCGCGCCCAGCGGGTTCGAAGCATTCGGGCCTACGTTCTGGGTATGTCAGTGCGAGCGCCGGTGTGGGCGTGGCGAGCCCTCATGGCGTGCGTCAGTCCTGGCGACACCCGGCGCTTCAATCGCAATCCGATCAGTGGTGTCGACTACGTCGTAGACCTCGACTATGTCGGCGACGGAATCCGCGCACACCGCCTGGATGTTATCGCGCCGAGTCGTGATGCTGGCGTCGACGATTCGCAGCTCCCGGTGTATGTCTATTTCCACGGTGGCGGCTGGACCTCGGGCGACAAATCGATGCTCACGAAGTACTGCGCGAGCCAGGCGGCCTCGGGCATGGTGGTGGCGAACGTGAACTACCGCAAGGCCACACACTTCCTGATGCGGGACATCCTGGCCGATGCCGATGCGGCCCTGGCCTGGGTTGTGCGCGAGATCGGGAGCTTCGGCGGCGACCCTCGCCGGATTGTGCTCGGCGGCGACTCGGCGGGCGGCCAGATCGCCGCGCTCCTGGCGGCCGCGACGCGTGACGCGGAACTGGCCGGCCACTATGGGATTTCGCCCACGGCCGACATCCGGGGTGTGGTGCAGCACTGCAGCGTGGTGGATTTTTCGGTCATCCTGGAGCGCGGCTTCGTGATGAGCCTGAATTTCGTGCGCATGCTGCTTCCCGGTCGCGGTCGCGGTCTCGTGCTGTCCGAGGCGATTCGCTTCCTGTCGCCCATCGAGTGGGTGGGCCCAACGTTCCCGCCGGTGTTCGTGTCAACCTCCCAGCAGGACTTCCTGTACCGGGCGAACCTGAATTTCGTCCGGCAGCTTCGCTCCGTGGGTGTTCGCGTCGACTCTCTCATCTACAGTTCGAAGGCCAGGAACACCCGCCACACCTGGCAGCAAGACTCCCACCTGCCCGAGTCGCAGGAGGTTTACCGGCGCCTGCAGGCGTTCGTGCGCCGGGTGGCCGGGGTGGCTACCTGATCCTGCGGCGGTAGATCGCGCTCGCCCCGACGTAGGCAGCCAGCAGGATTCCCAGACACCAGGCCAGGGCGGTCCAGATGTCGGGCCCGACGGGCTGCCGGTCGAACAGGTCGCGAATGGTGTCAACGATCGATGTCACCGGCTGGTACTCCGCGAATGCGCGAATCGGACCAGGCATCGTCGCGGTCGGCACGAAGGCCGAGCTGATGAACGGAAGGAAGATCAGCGGGTACGAGAAACCGCTCGCGCCATCCACGGTCTTTGCAATCAGCCCGGGAATGACGGCGAGCCAGGTCAGCGCGAGTGTGAACACAATGAGGATGCCTGCGACCGCGAGCCACGCCAGTATGTCCGCGCCCGAGCGGAAGCCGATCAGGAGCGCGACGAGCACCACGACCACCACCGAGACCAGGTTGGCGACCATCGAGGTCAGCACGTGGGCCCAGAGAATGGATGACCGTGCAATGGGCATGGACTGGAAACGCTCGAAGATCCCGGACTTCAGGTCGAGGAACAGCCGGTATGCGGTGTACGAGATCCCCGACGCGACCGTGATCAGCAGGATGCCGGGGAGCAGGTAGCTCACATATGATCCAGACCCGTGGTTGATCGCGCCGCCGAACACGAACACGAACAGCAGCATGAACGCGATCGGGATGACCGCTGTCGTGATGATGGTGTCGACGCTTCTGGTGATGTGCTTGAGGGACCGCCCGGTGAGCACGGCGGTGTCGCCGAAGAACTGCGTTGTCATTGTTTCGTCCTTATCGTCTGTGGGCGCCGTCGTCGGATTGCTGCGCGTCACCGGTGCTGCCGCCACGTTCGTCGACGGTGCTGCCGTCGCCGGCGCCGACGATCGCGAAGTAGACGTCCTCAAGAGTGGGCTGTTTCTCGACGTATTCGACCTGCGCGGGCGGCAGAAGCTGTTTGAGTTCGGCGAGCGTGCCCTCCACGATGATGCGGCCCTGGCGCAGGATGGCGATCCGGTCGGCGAGCTGCTCAGCCTCCTCCAGGTACTGGGTGGTGAGGAGCACGGTCGTGCCCCGTGCGGCGAGATCCTTGACGGCCGCCCACACCTCGATCCGGCCCTGCGGGTCGAGGCCCGTCGTGGGCTCATCCAGAAAGATGACCGGGGGGTTTCCGATGAGGCTCATCGCGATGTCGAGGCGTCGGCGCATGCCTCCCGAATAGGTCCCGACGTTTCGTGCGGCCGCGTCGGCCAGCGAGAACCGCTCAAGCAGGCCATCCGCAATCCCGCCCGGATCGGCCAGGTGTCTCAGCCGCGCGACCAGTACAAGGTTTTCCCGGCCGGTGAGCACCTCATCGACGGCGGCAAACTGGCCGGTGAGGCTGACCGACTCCCGCACCCAGGCGGCCTGGGTCGCCACGTCGAAGCCGTTGATGGTGGCCGAACCGCCGCTCGCCCCGAGGAGGGTGGAGAGGATGTTCACGATCGTGGTCTTGCCTGCACCGTTGGACCCGAGCAGGGCGAAGATGGTGCCGGGCCGCACGTCGAAGTCCACCCCTCTCAGCACCGGGACTTTCTTGTACGACTTCGTGAGCCCGCGAACCCGGATCGCCGGTGAGGTGTCCTGAGTGGTGGTCATTGTCCTGTCCCTTCCTTGGCGGCCGTCGGTGTTCGGTGAGGTTCCCCGGCGCGACGGATGGTGATGTCGCCGCTCTGGGTGCGCACGCGGATGGCAAGGGAGTCGTCGTCCGGCCCCGGCGCCGCATCCGCGGACAGGCCGTTGTTCACCCGGCCGTCCTTCGACATCAGGTCAAGCCAGGCTGCGGTGCCGGCGCGTACCCCGACGGTGACCTGCCCGTAGCCGCTTTCGACGTCGACGCTTCCGCTCGAGACCTCGTCCAGGCGGATGGTTCCGTATGCGGTCTTCGCGGTCACAGAGGCTAAGGCCTTGGAGATCTCGAGGTCGCCGTAGGACAGTTTCGCGTCGACGTCCCCGCCAGACCGGGCAATCTGGATGCCACCGTACGACGACCTCAGCACTGCGTCCCCGGTGACTTTCCCGAGGCGGATCTGGCCATGCGACGAGGTGATGTCGACTCCGCCGTCGGCCGAACCCACGGTTGCGCCGCCGTGGGCGGCCCGAAGCCAGAGGTCATCCGCCTGGTCGACCTCTATCGCGCCCGTGGAGCACTTGATGCGTGTGGCGCCGAGTCGTCCCGCGGTGTGCACGTGCCCGACAGAGACCTCCGCGCTGAGTCGTGAGCCCGTCGGCAGTTCGACCTTCACGTCGACCGTGTCGAACGGGCCGGGGCCGATCCAGCTGAGCCGCGGGCGAGGGCCGATCACACTGAGTCGTTTCCCGTCGAAGGAGATGTCGGTGTCGTCGACACCTCGACGGTCTACCGGCCTGCTCTCGCTTCGGGGGCTGACGGTTACAACGGTGTCCAGCCGATCAGTTGCGATTATGTCGACGTGACCGACCTTCAGGTTGATGGCCAGGTCGATCGGCTCAGGGGTGTCGTAGGTAGGCATGAGGGTGCGTCGCTTTCTCTGGGTGCCTGGTTCCTGGTTCGCCGGGATACCTGGGCGTGTTGGTTCGACCACGGTCGCGCGTGGCGGGGAAGAGGTAGGGTGGGGCAGCGGCCGGACTGCCGCCGGACTGCGGCCTATCGAGCCCAGCCAGCAAAGTTGTCGCCGGTGCGCAGCGTGCGCTGGGCGGATCGTCGCTGGCGGGGTTGGAGGGCGGCTGTCACGGCGCGCACCAGCCAGGTGTTGACGGACAGTCCGTCGGCAGCAGCTGCCTCGTCTACCCGTACCTTGAGGGCGTCGGGCAGGCGGAGGGTGGTTCTCGACGTGCTCGCCTCGTCGACATCCACCGGTGCGGTGGGCCTGTCGTCGCCCTCAGGCTCCGCGCTCGGCTGGCTGACGACGAAGTCGACATCTCGTCCGCGAAGCCGCAGGTCGACCGACCCGGGGGCCAGGTCGCGGGTGATTTCGCCGGCTGCCGCTGACAGGGCGTCGAGCAGCACCAGGCGAGTGGCGGCATCCAGCGCGGCGGCCAGCCGCTCGGCGACGGCGCGCGTGTCATCCGATCCGCTGGCTGCGGCGGCGATGAGCTGGCGCTGAAGGTCGCTGACGTACTGTGCGAGTTCCATGCCACCATAGTGACACCACCGTGGTGTCATGTCAAGAAGTTATGGTGTCAGGCTGTACTGGAGCGCCGCGACCGGGCGATTCCGAAAACGACCAGCGCGGCGGCGGCGACGGTCAGGGCCAGGCCGCCGACGAGGACGCCCTCCTGGAACCGGCCAGTCTGCTCGAGTGACCATCCCGGCGTGGTGAGCCTGCCGGGGAACAGGGCGGCAAGCACCGTGCCGGTGACGGCAATGCCGACAGCGGTTGCCACCTCGGACGCCGTATCGACGAGCGCGGCGCCGATGGAGGTGCGATTGGCGGGAAGTCCGCGGAGCACGTTCGTTCCGGCGACGACACCATTGACCCGGATGCCGGCGGCAACGAGCATCAGGGCCACCGCGATCCAGGCGTATCCCGAACTGCCGAGCACGCTGTAGACGGCGAGGCCGGCTACAACGGAGCCCGCGCTCAGCCAGGAAGCCCGGTCGAGCCCGACCTTCTCGATGAAGCGATTCGACAGGGGTCCACCGAAGACCAGCACCACCACCTGCGGCAGCATCCCAAGCGAGGCCAGGTACGGAGGCCATCCCCAGTCGAGTTGAAGCTGCAGGGTGACGAGGTAGCCCATCCCCGCAACCGCAAGGCCTGTGGCGGCCTTGTAGGCAAGGCCGCTGGCTACCAGCGGGCGGGTGATGATGGCGAGGTCGAGCAGCGGGTACCGGGCCGTGCGTTCGCGCAGGATGAAGGCGAGCGCGAGCATCACAGTCACGAGCGTTCCGATCCACGGCAGCCAGGACCCGGCACCGTAGTCGACGAAGAGCGTCGGCGTGACGAGTGCCACGACGATCGTCGCGGTGCCGGCCAGTGCACCGAGAACGTCGATCGGATCGCGATGGAGTTCCTCCGGCTGGTCCGGGGAGATTCCAAGCCGGATGCCGATGAAGGCCAGCACGGCGATGGGAACGTTGACCAGCAGCAGTACTTGCCAGGGTGCAATGGCGAGCACGAATCCGCCAACTGTGGGGCCGACAGCAAGCCCAACCAGGCCAACGGTCGAGATGAGTGTCATCGCGCGAACCCGCAGGGTGTCGCCCGGGAACAGGCGGAAAGCGAGGGCGATCGACCCC
>Ga0302146_10000565_pt1 | contig 22679 bp, 18 predicted proteins | sample I_Bog_E3_1_FD_193578 | JGI IMG/M metagenome (GOLD analysis project Ga0302146, IMG submission 193578) | Peat permafrost microbial communities from Stordalen Mire near Abisko, Sweden - I_Bog_E3_3 | ecosystem: Environmental > Terrestrial > Soil > Wetlands > Peat | place: Sweden: Abisko, Stordalen...
CGGATATCACCGGGTGCAGATACCCTTAAAGCGAGGCGTCATGACGACGGTGGCGGTTGCGCGCGGTCGGCAGGACCAAGAGGTCGGCCATGACCGAAGCCGATGAGCCGCGACTGATCACTCCGATCAGCCAGCGGCAGTTTGAACTCTATGCGCTGTCGCTTGATCACGGTCCCAATTTCGATCCGGCACATATCTTTGGGAGCTATCAGGTCGGACGTGGCGGCGCGAGTGGCTGCATCCTTCTCGATCCGGAGCAATGCGCCTTCACTAGCCTTGCGCTGCGCCGGCGCGTTGATCACTGCTGGGTCAAGGTCGACGAAAGCGGCCCCTGGCCGACTCCGGAGGCTGCACTCGACCGCCTCAGTATCAGCGTGCGCGGCGGCGCGGCGCCTGAACCTTTGCCGCCAGGCGCACGACGGCGCCCGTTGCTGCTGAATGTCGGGCCGCGTGGGATCTGTCCGGAGTTCAAGCTGCTGACGAGCACGATCAGCCATCTGCCTGCGTTGATGGCCCTGGGGGAATGCTACCTTGCCCTCCCTAATCCCGACGCCAATTTCGTCACGGATTTCCAGACCAACAATTTCGCCTCCCGGCTTTTCGAGCTGTACCTTCTCGCCTGTTTTCGCGAGCAGGGCCTTGTCGTCCGACAGGTGCATGTCTCCCCGGACTTCTGGATCGAGAAGGATGGCGACGGCTGCTGGATCGAGGCGGTGACCGCGAACTCCGAGACCCCACGCGCCGGCGGCATCGGGAAATGGGTACATGCCCCGGAGGATCGGATCGAACGATTAACGGGCAGTCCAGCCGAGCGCTTCGCCAAGACGCTGCGGAGCAAGCTCAAGCGCAACTATCATGAGCTGGAGCATGTAAAGGGCCAGCCGTTCGCCCTGGCGATCGCTGACTTCCACGCTTCCGGGTCCATGGTGTGGAGTCGAGAGGCTCTGGTCTCCTATCTTTACGGCCTACGCGCCGATGTCGTGGGCGATGGGGTGGAGCGTCGCGCGATCGCAACGCCAATCGCCAATCTGACAGGCAGGGACAGTATTCCTGCTGGTCTCTTTCGCGATCAGGCTTTTGCCCATCTGTCGGCGGTCGTTTTCAGCAATGCAGCAACACTCGCCAAGTTCAACCGCATGGGTTTCCTTGCCGGGTGGCGGCCGCCCAGCCTAGAAATGACCCGGCACGGCATCCTCGTCAACAGAACACCGGGCGCATTGGAGCCTATCGACTTCGACCTTTACGTCGACAGCGCCGAATATCAGGCGCTTTGGCCGGGGGGCGAAGCTTGGTGTCAGGAGCTGGAGGTGTTCCACAATCCGCTGGCGACCCACCAAATTCCCTTCGCTCTCATCCCTGGCGCCGCCCACTGGTTCGAGCGCGACGGCAACATCGTGTGTAGCACCATCTGGGCGAGTTCGGTGCTCTCATCGGTCACCCATCTGCATATGGTCGGCCAACCCGACACGACGAGCGGGGTGCGGACCCAGAGCGAAGCGTGATGACCTGACCGACGCGTCCTATGCCCGAGACAGCCCGCCGAAGGATCGGTATTGGCCCAATAACGACGTCCCAGTGAACCCGAGGAAGGCCTGCTGTCGAGAACATGCGTCAATCTGACGTTGATGCACAACTCAAGACTTTCGCAAGAAACCTAGGCCGTTGATAGGCAAGGGCTTTCTCTCCTCCTGCCGGGCCGCGATCTCTTCGGCCTCGGCCTCGTGATCGGCGCTCCAGTCTTCGGCGGCGACGTTCGCCAAGTTGTCTTCGCGCTGGGCAAGGTCGTCCAGGACCGCACGGAGGTCGGGCGATGGCTCGGTCGGCGTGGGTTCGACCCGGCCGTAGTCGGCGGTGATGCCAAGGGCGGGGTCGAGTACCGGCCTGGCCCATTTCCAGTCGGGGGCCAGCGCCGGGACGCAGCCGAGGCGTATCATCGTGAAGTCCTGAGAACACAAGCGGAGATGCCGAAGGCGGTCCGGAACCTGCTGCCGAGGCTTCGTGATCCGGCGTTCACCAGGGCGTTGATCGTCACCCTCGCCGAGGCGACCCCGGTCCATGAGGCCGAACGCCTCCAGGAAGACTTGGAGCGCGCGGGCATCATGCCCTTCGCCTGGATCATTAATCAGAGCCTGCTGGCCAGCGGCACCGCCGATCCGCTGCTGTCCCGACGCGGAATGTACGAACGGCCCTTCATCGAACAGGTGACGACCGAACTGGCCGAACGCACATTTCTGATTCCTTGGAGAGCTACACCGCCAAGTTGACTTGGTGGTGGTCAGTTCAATGGCAACAATCCCGATGGCCAGACGCAGACCATGTCTCCGGAACGCTGTATGCTGTGCCTATGATCGATGTAGACGCTATCCATGGTTGGTGGCTGGCGGTATGTGGTCACTTGGGCGAGCGCGGCCGTCGGCTATTTGCCGCGGCAGAGGTTCGTACGGCGGGATACGATGGCTTGGCTACGGTCTCCGCGGTGACTGGGCTTGCTTGAAGTACGATCGAGCGCGGCCTGAAGGACCTGGATGGCGCAACCCAGCCCGCAGGCGCGAAGCGGCGAGCGGGCGTGGCCGGCCATTGACGGCGAAAGACCCGAGCTTGCTGGACGACCTACGGCAACTCATTGAACCGGCAACGATGCGCGATCCGATGCGTCCGCTGCCGATTCAGGTTGCCCTTGACGAGACAGGGACCGTTCAGTTACTATCTTTCATACCGCGACGCGATTTCGCGGGTGTTCCACCCCATCAGCAGGTGCGGGGCGGCTACGCGGGGTACAACACTCCGTACGTCTCGGGATCACCAGATCGAAGTCGATGCCGCCCTCGGTGACGCCGGTTTGTCCGGTAAACGGAGGGAGATGCGCAGGCCTCCATCAGAGCCTTGGCACCTCGGACTTCCCGTCAACCACAGTGTTGCGGTCGAGGTCGTTTGAATAGGTCACGGACCTAGACCGCTCCAGCCAAGGAGCTGACTATGAACAAATTCTACCAAGCTGACGATCACGTCCTTCCGCGTCCAGTCGAAGCCCTTCCGGACTTCGCGAATGCCAAGGCACGCCAAAACCTCGCGGCGAAGCTGATCGAAACATTTCACCTTTCCCAAGCGGCTTCGACGGCGATTGCGAACGCCGTCGTCGATCCGGCCGCCGTCCGCAAGTCCATCGGGGATCCCGCCGATCCAGGCGTCGAAGAGATCGCCGTGCCGGGCGGCACGCTGCTCGGCATCAGGACGACGGTTTGGGCGCGTCGCGTCATGCCCGATCCGCGGAACCCGCGCCTCCTCCCGTCGCGGCGCCACCCGTTCGCCATCGAACCGGGGACTGGCGACGAAAACGCGCGCTTCCGGCCAGTCCCGGAACCCCGTGCGGCGGACGAGGAGAAGCCGGGGTTGGCGGAGCTAGTGGTCGACATCGAGAACCGTGAACATCTGGACTGGGCGAGTCAACAAGCGGCCAGCTTCATCCTGGCCGACAACGACTGGCGCGAGTCTATCGCGTCGCAGGGCGTAATGGAGGCCATCTGGCTCGTTGCCACGACCTACCAACCTGCGGATGAATCGGCATCCGTCACGGCTCTGACGTCGGCTGAAGGATCGTCGCGCACGACGGCAGTTCATGACCTGCTGGGGGTGCGCTCGGCCGACGTGCCGTACGACGACGGCGAAGCCCGCTTTCGTGGCCACATTCGCAAACTGAACGACGCGTATGGTCGTGGAACCGCGGACGGCAAAATGGTGGTGGCTCTCCGTTGCGAGCGGCTGCCATCCCTGATTCTGGTCGGCTTCCGACCGCACGCCAAGGCCGCCACGGGATTTTCGACGGCGATTAAGTCTCTGGTTGCCCTCCGCCACGTTGACCCGCCGAAACCGTGGGGCGAAGGTCCGGAGAACGAATCGCTGGCCGACGAGGTGCTCGACGAGATCTATCGACAGGGACTCATCTCGCCCACCCAGCGGGCCTATTTCGGGGGATCCTGCACCCGTGTCGAGGCGCGGGCCGCGAACCTGTCCGACGATCCGGGTGTGCGCGCGGCGCAAATCGTGCGGCTCCTCACCGACCGTGAACCCCGCATCAGCGAGGCCGTCCGCGTCGCTGTTACCAGCCAATCCACCCGCAAGCGCCTGACGCCTAAACTGTTCAACGCGCTTGCGACGGCCTTGATCATGCGTTCCATGAATAAGGATCCCGATACCATCGACCAGATCCGTCGCTACATGCAACACGCATTTGGCAAGGCTGTTCATCGGTCCGTCTGGGATGCGACCAACCGTGACGCCGCCACGTTGACCAAGGACGCACTCGCGGAAATCCGCCAATGGATCACCGACGGAATGACGGGTGAACCCGGCCCGGCGTCCCTCGAACTGGCAGTGCGCGCGGCCTATCCGTTGGTAGCCTCCGGCCGCCTCAACGCGGATCGCGGGTCGGCCGACAACGAGCAGCCGGATCGCCGTACCCCTGGCGAGGTTCTTGAAGCGATGCGGCGCAACATCCAGGGCATCCATCAGCTCGGGCAAGCGTTGCGGGACTACGCGGAAGATATGCCGATCCGCGCCGTCGACGAGCGGGGTACGGTGCTGCGCGTCGAAAGCTCGACGGAGGAGCGGTCTATCAACGACGTCTATCTCCGGGCGACGTTCCCGCCGCCCGGGAAGGTCCGCAACATGCTATCTGACGACAAGCCGCTCGACCGCTTTAACAATCGGCTCCATGCGCTCGGCGCAGCCGTCGACGGCCTCGCCCAAGCGTTCGACGACCTGGCGAACGTCTTGGGAGAAGACGGACGTCCGCTTGTCGACGGCCGGGGGGTCGATCCCCAGTCCTGCACCGCATGGCGCGACACGCTACGCCGGATCGATGAGGACTTGGTCCTGTGGAGCAGTACCTTCCGCAGGGCCTTCGGCACCGGAGCCAGCCAGCCTACGCGACAGACCATCCGTGGCGTGGATGGCACGGCTGACTCCTCTGCCCGCGCAGGTGACGAATTTGACGCCGACGAGGGTTGGTATCCGGCCGGAGACAACGAGATGGACAAACTGACAGCCTGACGGCGGATAGTGCCCCGACCCCCTTCCCAGGGTCGGGGCGCGCCCGTCCCCACCGCCCTGCTCCACGTTTACGTCTACGGTGCTCTGGCTGGAATGATGTTCATAGAAGCATGGCACGCTTGGAAGGACCGGGAGCTTCCCTATTCCCACAGACTGTATTGGGGAAGTCATAAGCTGAACGTTATGAAAAAGGGGAGTGGGAGCTTGACCCGGAGCGGCCTCGGTATCAAAGTTTGACATTGGCGCGAATGAACTGAGGTCCCGACCATGAGCGGACGCAATTTCAGCCTCACCCCCCATCTCAGCACCTTCGTCGACCGTCAGGTCGACAGCGGACGGCATCAGAACGCCAGCGAAGTCGTGCGCGAGGCGCTGCGCCGCTATGAGGACGATCTGGAAGTCGAACGGGCCGTCGTCGCTGCCATCGGCGCCTTGGCCGACCAAGGCGCCGCCGCCATAGAGCGCGGGGATTACCGACTGATCAGTGGGCCGGAAGATGCCTGCGCCCTGCTGGCCGATCTGGAACGGCGCGCCGACGCCCGGCCCGGATTGCGGGATTGAACCAGTGGCGGCCTTCCGCCTCTCGGCACCGGCAGAGGCTGCGCTCGATGACATCCTGAAATGGAGCGCGGCCCATTTTCACGAAGCCGGACGGCGCCGATACGCCGCTCTGCTGGTGCAGGCGATGCAGGATGTTGCCGACGATCCGGAGCGACCCGGCATTACCTGGGTGCGCATCCGGCAAGCCATGATCGGTCTCTACCATCTGCGTCACAGCCGTGGCGGCTTCGATCCGGTCGCCCGGGTCAATCAGCCCCGTCATCTGGTCGTGTTCCGGATCGGTGCCGAGGGCATCGTCGACGTCCTCGGCTTCATCCACGAGCGGATGTTGCGGGACCGGGCGCTCCGCCGCTTAGCCCGGCAAACCGACTGATCAAAACCAAACTGAGCCCAACTTTGGATCGCCTGTTTCAAAACCCTTCAGTTTTGAGACAGATATAGCTACTTGCAGCCGCAAATACTCGAGTTAGATATGCTGTTGGCTTGATCGCAATTAGCTTCAATGCAAAAAGCTTTATGTCCGTCCGCGCATGTTATGCTGCAACCTTTATCACCATGGACATATGGTGATCGTGTCCCAGGACGTGGTGTAAGAGCGTGCGACCGTCTGTGTCACCGCCGGCACTGGTTGCCGGTTATCACGCTGCGGCGAGTGCCAGCAGGGCGTTTGGATCATCGCTCAACGGGACGAGGGTTTCCAGGGTCATGTAGCGGCGTTGGATGGCCCATTCGTCGGTCTGTTCCATCAGGATGGCGCCGACAAGGCGAAGGATGGCTTCCTCGTTTGGAAAAATACCGACGACATCGGTCCGGCGTTTGACCTCTCCATTGAGACGTTCGATCGGGTTTGTCGAGTACAGTTTTGCCCAATGCGGCTTTGGGAAGGCCATGAAGGCGAGCACATCGGTTTCAGCGCCATCCATGAGTTCTGCCAACTTGCGGAACTTTGGCCGCAAACCGTCTGCGACTTTGCGCCATTGGTCGCTGGCGGCCTTTGCGTTGCCCTGAGCGAAGACCGTGCGGATCATGGCGGCGACCATGGGGCGCTGGTCCTTGTCGGAGACGTGGGACAGCGCATTGCGCATGAAGTGGACGCGGCATCGCTGCCACGATGCTTGCAGGGTCTTGGCCGCAGCGGCCTTGATGCCCTCGTGGCAATCGGAGATAACCAATTTGACGCCGCGCAAGCCACGCCGGGTGAGGCTGCGCAGAAAGTCGGTCCAGAAGACCTCGGCTTCCGAGAGACCGACGGCCGTGCCCAGCACCTCGCGCCGGCCGTCGGTGTTGACCGCCACAGCGATTATTACCGCCACCGAGACGATATGCCCGGCCTCCCGCACCTTGAGGTAGGTGGCATCAAGCCAGAGATACGGCCATTCACCCTCGATCGGCCGATTGAGGAAAGCGGTGACGCGCTGGTCGATCTCCTCGCACAACCGCGATACCGCGCTTTTCGAGATGCCCGTCATGCCCATGGCCTGAACCAGGTTGTCAACAGACCGAGTCGATATGCCTTGAATATAGGCTTCCTGGATAACAGCAGTCAGCGCTTTCTCGACGGTTCGGCGGGGTTCTAGGAAGGATGGAAAATAGCTGCCCTGGCGCAGCTTCGGCACTTGGAGGTCGATCCGGCCGACTCTGGTTTCCAGCGGCCGCTCGCGGTAGCCGTTTCGGCTGTTGACCCGATCGGGCGTGCGCGCGTGAAGCCCGGCGCCGCACGCCGCCTCCGCTTCCAGGTCCATCAGCCGCTGTAACGAAAAGGCCAGAACATCCTTCAGGAAATCGGCGTCTCCGCCCTTTTCGATCAGCTCGGCAAGTGCCATTCTGGGATCGGTCATCGTGGTGTCTCCGTTCGGTTGCTGTCTCGCAACCAGAACCTAGCGAAAACCCATGATGGCCGCCCGACTTTTCAGCCCGCCCGCAACGTCAGGCGAAGTTCGCGCAGCGAACACAGCCTGACGTTGCGGGCGGGCTCTTACACCACTCCGTGGGACGCGGCCGGGTGCAGGGCAGAGCCCTGCAAAATCAAGACAAGTGCGATATCCTGGCGCTTATGGGGCGAAGCCTCTTCAGGCTCGCCGGTATGAACGGGCGGTTACGATGCTGTCGGTGATCGTCTACGGGCGCAACGACGCCCACGGCTATAATCTGCCCAAGCGGGCGGCAATCAGCCTCAATTGCCTGGCCCAGGTCCTGGGCGACGACGACGAGATTCTGTTTGCCGACTACAATACGCCCAACGACCTGCCGACCTTTCCCGAGGCTGTTCGTGACACGCTGACGCCGCGCGCCCGCGGGCTGTTGCGGGTGCTGCGCATCCGCCCGGCCCACCATGCCCCGCAGGCGACCCGGACTCACCTGGCGCTATCCGAGCCGGTGGCGCGCAACGCCGCCATCCGCCGCGCCCGTCCTGGCAACCGCTGGCTGTTGTCGACCAATACCGATGTGGTGCTGGTCCCGCCGCCGGGCACTCCGGGGCTGTCCGCCGTGCTGCCGTCCCTGGCCGAGGGAAGCTGGCATCTGCCGCGCTTCGAGCTGCCCGAAGCGGTATGGGAGGAGTTCGACCGGCTGGACCCGGCCGGCATCCTGTCGGGGCTGGCCGCCCTCGGCGACCGGCTCGGGCTTGATGAGATCGTGTCCGGTTCCGAGGCGGCGGTGTTCGACGGTCACGGCGATTTCCAGTTGATGGCGCGCCATCAGGTCGAAGCGGTCCACGGCTTCGACGAGCGCATGCGCTACGGCTGGGTGCTCGATTCCAATCTGGCCCGACGGCTTGCCTTGCGCTGGAGTCCGGCGCAGGCGTTGCCCGGGGGCTTTCGTCTCTACCATTGCGACCATACCCGGGTGGTGGGCGCCATCCACGGCTGGGACCGGGTCGAGAACGACTATCGCCGGTTCTTCGCCGGGGTGGACCGGCCCGAGCCGCCGGGGCAGGACGAAAACTGGGGGTTGGCCGGGGTCGAGCTTGAGGAGATCCGCCTTGCCACCGGCTCCGGAATCTTCGTGCGGGCGCTCTCACGGGTGCTGCCGGCGCCGGGACCTCCCTTGCCGCCGGTGTCCTACAGCCCCGACCATCCGGCCGGCCCGGCCTATCCGGCCGAACATGTTCTGCCCTATCTGTGCAACCTGATCCTCACCCACCCGCGCACCAGCCGGCTCGCCTGGTTCGGCGGGCGCGCCGTCATGTTAAGGCTTTTTGTCCGGGCCTGGACCGAACTGGGCTTTGTCCGGCCGATCCTGGTGCCCGACAGTTGCCCGCTCGAGACCGGGGATCTGCCCGGTCTCGAGCGGGTTCCCGAGGCCGAGGCGTTGGCCGGGGCCGGACTGTTCGTCTTCGAATTCGGCGCCGCCAGCCAGGACCGGCCCGGTCCCCCCGACCCCGGCACGTCCGGCCGCTGGAGCGATGCCGACCTTGGCCGGCTGGTCCCGGTGCGTCGCGGGCTCGAGCGGCTGGCGGCGGCCGAGCGCGCTCTGGTCGCGGCCGGGGCCGCGTCGCGGCTGGTCATCGCGATCAACGCGGTCAACACCCTGTTCGAGCCGCTGGTGGCCGGGACCGTGGCCTCGGGGCGGATTCCCTACAGCACCCGGCTGCGCCACGGGCCAATCATCGCGGCGCCGCCCCCGGCCGAGGCCCGCTCTTTCCATCCCAAGGCGCTGGCGCCCTGGCTTGGCCGGCGGCTGGGCCGGCGCCAGCCGGTCCCCATCACCGAAGCGGTGCGGCTGGTCAGCGACCTGGAGACGGTGCTGGAAGAACCGGTCGGCCCGGCCCGGCTCGCGGTCATGACCCGCAACGCCACCGCCCTGCTGGCGCTCCTCGAACACCCTTGGCTGACCGGCACCACACCTGCCGGGCGGCTCGAGGCGCTGCGCATCCGCATCACCGCCACCCGGGGCAGCGTCCGGCTGGCCGCCCGCCTTTCGGTGCCGGTGGTGGCGGTGCCGCCGCCGCCCGCACCCTGTCGTCTTGCCACCGTCGAGGACTGGGAGGACGATGACTGGCTCGCCATTGCCCGGCACTTCTGCGGCCCGTTCGCGGCCAACCGCTTCCATCAGTCGGGGGCGCTGTGGGCGCGTGTCCATATCGTGCGCGAACTGGAGCGTGCCGCGATCGATGATCGGAAGGTGCTGGTGGTGGCCGGCGCGTCCGAATCGCCGGTCCCGGAGCCGCTGGCCGAAGTGCTGAGCGAGCGAGGCTGGCAGGTGACGCTGACCGGGACCGCGGGCGCGGCGCCGGCCGGTCTCTTTCGCGATCCCGCTCATTTTACCGTTCGGGCCGAGGCCGAACTGCCGGCGGCGGCGCGCTGGAGCGTCGTGGTGCTGGCACCCGGCCCGACCTGGGACGTTTCCGCCTTGGTCGCGGCCCGGACCCGGCTGGTGCCCGGCGGCATTCTGGCGGTGGCGGTGCCGGTACGCCTTGACGGCGAACCGCACCCGCCGTCGATTCCTGCCGCGGCTCTGGCGGTTACGGTCGCGACCCTCGACCATGCCTGGAGCGAGGACATGCCGCCTTGCCCCCATTACGTCGCCGTCAGCGCCGATGGCGTGACCGTTACCGGGGTGTGGCTGGCCCGCGGGTGATGGCGAAACCCATTCCCCGTTGCCTCATCTGACCTGACGTTGGCCGGTATCATTTTTGTCCCGGGTGAGTATGATCCCGGTCAGTGTCGAAGGGGATTCAAAGGAGGGGGCGACCGCCATGGCCGTTCTGGTGACCGGCGGTGCCGGATATCTCGGCTCGCGTCTGGTCGCGCATCTGATCGGGCGCGGCCATCAGGTCGTGGTCTTCGATCGCCTGTTTTATGGCGGTGAAGGACTGCTGCCGCTGATCGATCATCCGCGCTTTCGCCTGATCCCGGGCGACGTGCGTGACCGGCAGGCGCTGCGGGCGGCGATGAGCGGCTGCCGGGCGGTGGTCCACCTGGCGGCCATTGTCGGCGAGCCGGCCTGTGCCCTCGACGAAGCCCTGACCCGGGCGGTCAACCGGGATGCCGGGATCGCCGCGCTCGAATGTGCCGAGGCCGAAGGCGTCGACCGCTTCATCACCATCAGCACCTGTAGCAATTACGGCGTGGTCTCGGCGGACGAACTGGCGACCGAGGATTCGCCGCTGCATCCGCTGTCGCTCTACGCGCGCACCAAGACCGACCTGGAGCAGGCGACGCTGGCCCGTCGCGGCCCGCTCGCGGCCACGGTGCTGCGTCTGGGCACCATCTGCGGCCTGTCGGTGCGGATGCGCTTCGACCTGCTGATCAGCGAGGTTGCCCGGGCGGCGGTTCTCGGCGAGACCATCGAGATTTTCAAGCCGCAGGCGTGGCGGCCGTTTCTTCATGTGGCCGATGCCGCGGCGGCGGTCGGGTTGTGCCTTGCGGCCGACGCCGGCCGGGTTGCCGGGCAGGTGTTCAATGTGGTTGGCGAGAACTGCCGCAAGCACGATCTGGTCGATCTGGTCCGCCACCATTTCCCCGAGGCCAGGATCGTCATCACCGACAAGGCGCCGGACAACCGTGACTATCGGGTAAGCGGCGAACGCTATCGGGCCGCGCTCGGCTTCGAGCCAGGGCACACCGTCGCCGACGCCTTTCGCGAGGTTGCGCAGGCGGTGGCGCTCGGATTGTTCCGGCAACCGCTGTGGCCCGGCTACAGCGCGATTCCATTGTCCGGCGGCTTTCCGCCGGATGGCCCGAGATCCTGAGAACCATACCCATGGCCCACCCGATCAAGCTCCATCTCGGCTGTGGCAAGCGCCATATCCCGGGCTTCATCCATGTCGACCGGGTGCCGTTCCCCCATGTCGATCATGTCCAGGACATTCGCCGGCTCGACCTTTTCGCCGACGCCTCGGCCGGGCTGGTCTATGCCTGCCAGGTAATCGACTATTTCGACCGGGAGGAAATCCCGGCGGTGCTGACCGAATGGCGCCGGGTGCTGATGCCGGGGGGCATCCTGCGGCTGTCGATCATCGACTTCGAGGTGCTGACCCGGCTCTATCGGGCCGGTCTCGGGCTCGACTGGTTCCTGGGCTCGCTTTACGGCAAGATTCCGGTGGAAGACGGCACCTTCGTCTACAAACGCACGACCTATGACGAGCCGTCCCTGACCAGGCTGCTCACCGATTGCGGCTTCGTCGGAATCGAACGCTGGGATTGGCGCACCACCGAGCATGCCCAGGTCGATGACTTCTCCCAGGCCTATTTTCCCCATATGGAAAAGGAACGGGGCATTCTCTGGAACCTGAACATGCAGGCCAGAAGACCAGAGACGTGACCGGTCGAGCACGGGGTCGCTCACCCCAATCTGCCGGAGCACCACCAGGGTATGCGGACTGTAACCGAACATCAGGCGGGAGATGGCTTCCGGCTCGCCGTCACACGAAATGCCGCAGTGATCTCCGGCGCGAACCAGCTCGGGCTGGGGGCGAGTCGGGCCGCTGAAGTCGATACCCCAGACCTCGGGCTGCAAAGAGTCCGCCGCGTATCCGGCAATCTTGCAACCGAGCGAAAAGGCCGGTTGCCCCTGGCTCAGGATCGGCAGGTAATGCTCGTCATAGATCAGATCGATCACCCGTTCCGCGATCCGGCGGACGGCGTCCTCGTGGCCGTCGACCTGCCAATGCTGATGGTCGCGAGACCGTCCGTCGATCCGCTTGCGGACTTCCTTGAGCAGGGTCCCGATCTAGATCCCGCCGATGTTGCCGAGCCCGTAGGTCACGGCGCCGACCGGCACCGTCGAGGACAGCCGGAAGACTTTTTCGGCGTTGTTGTAGATGTTGACGAATTGCGCGCCACCGGCCGGATCCCAGCGCGACATGGTCGACGCGCTGTCCGATGCCAGGATCACGCCATCATAAATTGTAATCACGACCGCAACAGTCATGGTCCCCTCTCTTCACCCGATCCCGGCGGGCATCCCGGTACAAGTTCAGCCTGGCTCCGAGACCGCGTAGAACGCCTGGGCGAACCGGAGATTCATGGCCCTCAGCGCCTCTTTACCCCGGATCGTCACGTCGGTGATCAACTGGAACTGATCACGGCTTTCCCTAGCATACAGCTTGACGCGATAGAGGGTTCCCCAAGGCTTGTCCTTGACGATCACCACCACCCCTTTGTCGGGCTGGCGATAGGGGCTGCCTTCGGCGATCTCGATCAAGCGGCCACGGGCGGCGGCGGCGTCATGGTCGGGGTGCAGATAAAAATTCACGATGCAGAGAAGGTTGTGATTGCCACTGGTGGCGTTGTGGATGCTGGCACCCCACAGCTTGGTGTGCGGTACCGTGACCTCGGTGTCGTCGGCGGTCACCAGACGAACGGCGCGGGCGCCGATGGCCACCACTTCGCCGTAAACGCCGTCGATCTCGATCCAATCCCCGGGCTGATAGGTGTTTTCCAGGACCGTCACCACGCCGGCGATCAGGCTGCTGCCATAGTCTTTCAGGGCGAAGGCCAGGGCCAGACCGAGACTGGCCACCACCGCGACGATGTTCCGGAAGGTCGGTTCCACCAGGATCGGCACGATGATGGCGATGGCACCGGCCCAGATCACCAGGCGAAGAATCGGGATCACCCGGAAAATCGTCAGACGCCAGCGTGGCGACGCCTGTTCGGCGGCCCGACGGATGGTCCACCGCGTCGCCAGAATCAGGGCATGGGCCGCGAGCAGAATGGTGAGGACCAGCAAGAGATCCCACAACGTCAGGGTAATCAATCCGAGGGTGTCGAGGGTGCCGGAGTTGGTCATGGTCAGGCTTTCCTTTCATCGATAACAGGGGATGTGGCGCGCGCCCACAGTGCGGTCAGGTCCCCGGGCAGGGTGTCGGGATCGAAGGGCTTGGGAATGACTCCGGCCACCCCGAGGCTGAGGTACCGCGTCACCTCTTGGGGCTGCGCCTTGGCGGTAACGAACGCCACCGGCGTCGCCGCGGTCGCCGGCAAGAGACGCAGTTCGGCCAGGATCGCCGGACCATCAATGCCGGGCATCATCACGTCGAGCAGGATCAACTGCGGCCGGAAGTCCGGGGCGCGGTGCAACGCCTCGCGGCCACCGCTACAGATCTCGACGGTGAAGCCGCCCAATTCCTCCAGGACCAGCCGCAGGACGGTCTGGATGTCGGGATCGTCTTCGACGCAGAGGATGCGGGTCAGAGGTTCAGACATGGTGGTTCCTTATGGGTGGGCGACGCGGCGGGCAGATCGACATGGAAGCAGGAGCCGCCACCGGGGCGGTCCTCGAAGCCGATGGCGCCGTCGTGGCGGTCGAGGATCATGCGGACGATGGCGAGGCCAAGGCCGGTGCCGCCCTTCCGGCGGCTGTCGGTGGCGTCGGCCTGGGCAAACCTGCCGAAGATACGACCGCGGAATTCCTCGGGCACGCCCGATCCCCGGTCGGCGACGGTGACGCGCACGCCGTCCCCTTGACGGCGGGCCGAGACCTCGACGGTACCGCCGGCCGGCGAGAACTTGGCGGCGTTGGACAGCAGGTTGGCCAGCACCTGCATCAGGCGGTCGAAGTCGCCGTTGACCTGCAAGGGCTCGGACAGCGGTTCGACCGCGAAGCCGACCGCGAGTTGGCGGGCGTAGTCTCTGTTGGCCTCCACGGCGTGATCGAGCAGAGCGCCGATGTCGATCCCGGCGAAATGAAACTCCATCCGCTCGGACTCCATCTTCTCGATATCGAGGATGTCGTCGACCAGCATCCCCAGGCGCTCGGTGTTTCGATAGGCAATGTCGACCAGCGAGGCGGTCTTGGCCGAAACCGTGCCGCCCACGCCTCGGAGGATCAGCTTGAGCGTGCCCTTGATCGAGGTCAGCGGCGTGCGCAGTTCGTGACTGACCGTCGCGATGAACTCCGTCTTCAACCGTTCGACCCGCTTGCGCTCGGTGATGTCGCGGACGATGCCGGTGAACAGCCGGCCTTCGCCCAGCCGCACTTCGCCGACCGCCAGGTCCATGGGAAAGACGGTCCCGTCCTTGCGCAAGCCGGAAACCTCGCGGCCGATGCCGATGACCTTGGGCTGGCCCGAACGAAAATAGGCCGCAAGATAGCCGTCATGTTCGCCCCGATAGGGTTGGGGCATCAGCATGGCAACGGTGCGGCCGATCACCTCTTCCGGCTGGTAGCCGAAAAAGCGTACCGCCGCCGGATTGAGGCTGTGGACGATGCCACGGTCGTCGATGGTGATGATGCCGTCCACCACCGTGTCGAAGATCGCGCGCAGCCGGGCCTCGCTGTCGGCCAGCGCCGTCCGGGCGTGGTCCGTCGCCGCCAACTCCCGCCGGGAGCGATCGAGGGCCAGGCCCAGGTCGAGCGTGTCGACCACGATTTGTGCCAGATCGGCGAGTTGCCGCCGCGTCTCGGGCGACAGGTGGCGGGGTTGGCGGTCGATCGCGCACAGCGTCCCGAGCCGGGCACCGCCCCGGGTCCGAAGCGGCGCCCCGGCGTAGCAGCGAATGCCGGGCGCGCCGGTCACCAGCGGATTGTCATGGAAGCGATCGTCGGCGCGGGCATCCTCCACGACCAGCACCCGGTCGGACAGGATGGCGTGAGCGCAGAACGACAGTTCGCGCGGCGTCTCGCCGGCCTCCAGCCCGACCTTGGACTTGAACCACTGGCGATGGCGGTCGACCAGGGAGACCAGCACGATGGGAAAACCCAACAGTTCCGAGGCCAGCCGGGTGATACGGTCGAACCCCGGCTCGGGCGGCGTGTCGAGGACGCCGTAGCCGGCCAGCGCCGCCAGGCGCAATTCCTCGTCGGGGGGAAGCGGTGGAGGGATCATGGCTGGTCTTCTCCTGATCACCGCTCGCGCAGAGCCTGGGACAACGCATGGTAAACCGGCTTCAACAGCACCGCCATCAGCGTGCGCTCGCCGGTTCGGATGTCGGCGATCACGGTCATGCCCGAGGCCACCGGATGCAGCGACGGGTCGGCGCCGACGTAGTCACGCTCCAGCCGGATGCGGGCGCGGTAGGTGCGGTTGCCGGCGGTGTCCTGGAACGAGGTCGGCGACAGGGTCTCGATCACGCCGGGAATGGCCCCGTACCGGCTGTAGTCATAGGTCATGACCTTGACCGCGGCGGGCAGGCCGACCCGAACGTGGCCGATGTCGCGCGCCGGAATCCGGGCCTCGACCTGAAGCCGGGCCTCGACCGGGACGATGTCGACCACCACCGAGCCCGGAGCGACGACGCCGCCCACCGTCTCGGTCTGCAACCCGTGGACCACGCCGCGCACCGGGGCGCGAATCTCCAGGCGCTTCACCCGGTCCTCATCGCGTTCGACGGCCTGGCGCAATTCGGCCATTTCGGCGGTGACCTTATCCAGTTCGGCCACGGCGTCGGTGCGAAAGCGCACCTGAAGGTCGGTCAGGCGGGATTCGGCCTCGACCGCCGCCTCGCGGCTGCGCTGGGCCTGGGCGACCATGTCGCTCAACTGGCCCTGAAGACGAGCCTGCTCGCGCTGGTACTCCAACAGTTGCATGCGCGGATAGTCGCCCTGTTTCACCAGGAGGGCGCGCACCGAAACCTGTTCGTCCATCAGGGAAAGTTGAATCCGCACCGCCTTGATCTGGCCGTCGTACAAGGCGATCTCGGCCTTGCGCTGTTTGATCTGCTGGCGCGCCACGGCTTCCTGGCTGCCCAACGCCCGGCGCTTGGCGTCGAGCAGGCTGGCCTGGCTGGCCGCGAGTTCCGCGTAACGTCCTTTGCCCGCCGGCACCGGCACGGCGCGGCCGTCGATGGCGGCACGCAACTGGCCGGCCCGCAAATCCAGCCCGGCCAGCCGGGTGCGCAGCCGCTCCAACTCCGGCAGCACGGTGCCGCCCGACAGTTCGATCAGGAGTTGGTCCGGCTCCACCAGATCGCCTTCGGCCACCAGGATGCGGGCAATGATACCGCCTTCCAGATGTTGAAGGTGCTGGACCGAACCGGCCGGCAGAACCTCGCCCGAAGCCGGGGTGACCTCGGCAATCGGCATCACCGCGGCCCAGGCGATGAAGGCGACGACGGTGGCCAAAACCGCGGCCACGATCAGCGCCGGCAGCCGGCCGGGACCGACCTCGTCCAAGCCGGACGACTGGCCGAGCCGGAGCGAAGGCGACCGGGTAAACCAGTGCGAAGGCGACCGGGTAAACCAGTGCGAAGGCGACGGCAGGTCGGATACCGAAGGGGTGGCGGTGTTGGTCATCGGGCGGCTCCAGTCATCTTGGACAACAGGTCACGGGGCGGGCCGCTGAAGGTCAACGCGCCCTGGTTGAGCATCAGCACCCGGTCGGCTGCGGCCAGATGCCGGGTGCGATGGGTAACCAGCAGCACGGTCGAACGGCCGCGCAGCATCTCGATATGGTCGAGCAAGCGGGTCTCGGCCTCGGCGTCGCCGGGCGTGCCGGGCTCGTCGAGCAGCACCACCGCGGCATCGGACAGCCAGCCGCGGGCCAGGGCCACCCCCTTCAGCAGGCCAGCCGGCAGTTGCCGGGTGCCAGCCCCGGACAGCGAGGTTTCGAGACCGTCGGGCAGCGACCGGAGGGCGTCGAGAATACCGGCGCGGCATCGGACAGCCAGCCGCGGGCCAGGGCCACCCCCTTCAGCAGGCCGGCCGGCAGTTGCCGGGTGCCAGCCCCGGACAGCGAGGTTTCGAGACCGTCGGGCAGCGACCGGAGGGCGTCGAGAATACCGGCGCGGGCACAGGCGTCCTCGAGGTCGCCGGTGGTGGCGAACGGGTCGGCCAGCCGCAGGAAGTCCGCAATCGTTCCCGGAAACGGGTCGAAGCTTTGGGGGACGTAGGCAAGAGAACGACGCAGTTCGGTCGGGTCCATCTGGCGGACATCGAGACCGTCGATCAGCACCGCGCCGGCCTGGGGCTGGTAAAGATTGAGGATCAGCCGCAACACCGAGCTTTTGCCCGAGCCGTTGGCGCCGACGATCGCCACCACCTCGCCGGGCTTGATCTCGAAGGACAGGTTGGCCAGCGCCGGGCTTGCGGTTCCGGGATAACGCAGGAAGACGCCCGAGACCGTGACCCGCCCCAGGCGCCGGCCGCTGCGGTTGGCGGTGTTGGCGCCCTGGTCCCCGGCCTCTCCGGCCTGGGCCATCAGCAGATCGAGGCGCTGCACCGCGCTGGTGATCTCGTCGACGCGGGTGAGCGCCACGAACAGCATCTGGAACGGCGCCAGCGCCCGCCAAACCAGGGCCATCGAGGCGATCAGAGCGCCGACCGAAATCCGTTCGTCCATGACCAGCAGCGCGCCGGCCGCCAGGGTGGCGCCGCCCGCCGCGATGTTGGCGAACTGGGCGACGTTCTGGGCAATCGCATCCAGGTGCGCCACCCGCAACGCGGCCACGGCCGCCCGTTCCGAGCGGTCGCGGAAGCGGGCCAGCCACAAGTCTTCCTGGGCCGCGGCCTTGATCGTCCTCAGGTTGGCCAGCATCTCGATGGCCATCGCCTGGGGACCGGCGGCGGCGGCGGTCGCGGCGGCGGCGGCCCGGCGCGCCCGGCGGAACAGATTCTGGCCGAGCAGGGCGAACGCCACCGCGACCCCAAGCGGAACCAGCACCAGCCAGCCGGCCAGAACCGCGACCACGGCCAGGAACAGCAGGATGAACGGCAGCTCGAGCACCGCCAGCGCCAGCGGACCGGTGAAGAACCAACGCAGGGTTTCGACCTCGCGCAGCCGGGCCAGATGGGTGGCGGCCGGGAAGCGCTCCAGCCGGGCGAGCGGCAGCGACAGCAGCTTGGACAGCGCGGCGGTGCCGAGCAGCATTTCCAGGCGTCCCGCAATATGGGCGATCAGGGTGCCGCGCAATGTCCGCAAGCCCGCCTCGCAGACCAGTGCCAGGACGATGCCGAGGCCCATATAGGCGAGCAGGACGGCATCGCCGGTGGCGATCACCTGATCGTAGACGGCCTTGGCGAACAACGGCGACGCCAGAGCCAGCACGTTGATGAACAGGGTCAGCAGCAGCAGCCAGCGCAGGCTGCCGGCAAAACGGCCGGCGGTCCGGCCGAACCAGCCGCCGGCCGCCGGCGCCTGGTTCCCGGCCGCCGGCCCGGTCACCGGACCATAAGCCCAGCCGGCGCGGGCCGGGGGCCGACCCGAATGGACGGTACGGTCGGCACCGTCGAAATAGCCGTCGGGGGTCAGCACCAGGGGCGCGCCGTCGTCGCCCACGAACAGGCAGGGCACCGGCCGGTCGGGCGCATCGGTCCGGGTGCGCGCCGCCCCGGTGACGAAGCCGAGGCGGGCGAGCGCGTTACGCAGATCGAGAGTCCGCATCTCGGCGGCCGAACCGGCGGCGGCGACAACCTGGCGGGCGGTGCCGCGCCAGCCAAGGGCATCGAGCATCGGCCCGAGACAGGCGGCAATGTCGGAACCGGCGCTCCCGAACGGGATCACCCGCCGGGGAAGCGGCAAAACAGCGGTGGTCATGACGATTCTCCCGGTACGAGCCGGCCCTCGGCCAGACTCAGGCGGCGGTCGGCCAGGGCGAGGAACTCGGCATCGCCGCCGGTCAGCACCAGCGCGGCGTGGTTCTTCATCCCGGCCAGCAGGTCGCGCAGCCGGCGGCCGTTGGCGGCATCGAGCGGCAGATTGGCCTCGTCGAACAGGATCAGCCGGGGTTCGCCGACCAGGGCGCGGATGATCGCCACCTGCTGGCGGATGCCGACCGTCAGCACCCCGCCTGCGGCACCGCCGACCACGGTGGCGTAGCCATCGGGCAACCGGCGAACCGTGGCGTCGAGCCCCAGCAGATACGCCAGGTACATGGCCTCGTCGGCGAAGTCCCGCCCGCCGCGGAAGCCGGTGAGATTGTCGAGCAAGGTGCCGTCGAACAGCCCGCCACGCTGGGGCAGCAACGCCGCCTGGCGGCGTAACCGGCGCGCCGACGCCTCGGACAACGGCGCGCCATCGGCCAGAATCGCCCCGGCCTGGGGGCGGATCAGCCCGAGCAGGGTCAACAGCAGCGCAGTCTTGCCGCTGCCGACGGCACCCTGGATGGCGACCGCCTCGCCCGGCCGCACCGCCAGCGACAGCCGGTCGAACAGTGGCGCCGCGCGGCCCTCGGGATGAAAGGTAATGTCGCACAGGTCCATGGCGCCGGCGAACGGCGCCGTCGTACCGATTTGACCTTCGGCGGCCTCGGCCGGCAAGGCCAGCCCGGCCTCGACCCTGGCCCGGGCGAGCGTGCCGTCGCGCAACGCCGTCCACAGTCCCAAGGCCGCCTGAACCGGCTGCAAGGCCCGTCCGACCAGCAGGGTGCAGGCCGCAAGTTCGCCGGCACTCAGCGTCCCGTCCAGCACCATGGTCGCACCCACCGCCATCAGCGCCGCGACATTGGCCTGCCCGGCCAGTCCGCCCAACGCCTGGGCCAAGGCACCCTGCCACGCCACCGCCCGCACCGCGCCGGCACTATCCTCTTGCAGGCGCTCGTAGCGGCGCAGCAAGGGTTGATCCTGCGCCAGCGCCTTGACCGAAGGCAGGCCGCCGAGCAGGTCGAGCAGGAAGGCGTGGCGGCGCCCGTCGCCCTCGACCCTGACCGCGACGGCACGCCCCAGAGTGCGACTCAGGCCCCAGCTGCCCAGGGCGAACACCGCCACCACCGCCAGCGGCACCGCCACCAGCCAGCCGCCGATCGCCGCGATCAGCAGCAGGTACAGACCGGCGAACGGCAGGTCGATCAGGGTTGCCGCCATCTGGCCGGACAGGCGGTTGCGCAGGATGCCGACCGCGGCGAGGCGGTCGATATGGGTTCCCATCGGGTCGCGCTCGGCGTCAGCCAGCGGCGCGCCCAGCAGACGTTCGACCAGGGCGGAGCGCAGGGCGTGCTCGACGCCGGCCCCGACCCGGGCCGAGACCACCGACCGGCAGGCGCGCAACGCCGCGTCAAGAACCAGCGCCAGCGCCAGTCCCAGGGTCAGCACCAGCAGCGTCGGCGCCGAACCGTTGGGCAATACCCGATCGTAGACCTGAAGAATGACCAGCGGCAGCGCCAGGGACAGCAGATTGATCCCGACCGAAGCGGTCAGCACCAGACTGCGGCTGGCGGCCGCACCGGGCGGCTGAAGTCCCGTCAGGGAAGGGACCAAGGCGGGAAGCGGGACGACCATGCGACCTCCGGAACCGTCGGATGAGGTATCGGGCGACGGAAACCGAGTGCTCCCGGGCGCCGCTCACGACAAGATGGCGGGCGCCGCCGGTAAGCACACGCGACGAAACAATTCACAAAGGTTTCAGCGGTGTTTCAAACCACGACGTCATATGTATCCAGGGGTGTCACGCTCCCGGTGGGGGTCAAGGGGGCAAAGCGCCCTTCAGCAACCGGCCCCGGTAAACAGGTAGCCGGCGCCGCGCACGGTCTTGATCAGGGTGGGGTGGCCGGGCTCGGGTTCGATCTTGCGGCGTAACCGCGTCACCAGGATGTCGATACTGCGGTCGAAATAGTCCCAGTCCCGGTCGCGCACCGTCGCCAGCAGGGCTTCGCGACTGAGCACCCGGCCGGGACTGTCGACGAACGCGCACAGCGGCGCGTACTCGCCCGCCGTCAGCTCCACCACGTCGCCGGCGGCGGAGACCAGCACCCGGGCGTCGCGGTCGAAACGCAAGACACCGACCATCGGGCCACCACCGACCACCGGCCCCGGAGGCGACACCGCCCCTTCGACGCCTGGGCCGACCCGGCGCACAATGCTGCGGATGCGGGCCAACAGCTCCCGGGGCTCGAACGGCTTGGTGACGTAGTCGTCGGCGCCGATCTCGAGCCCGACGATGCGGTCGATGCTGTTGTCGCGCGCCGTAAGCATCAGGATTCCGGCCCGATGCCGGTCGCGCACTTGGCGCACCAGAGCGAAACCGTCCTCTCCGGGCAGCATCAGATCGACGATCACCAGATCCACCGTGACGGTGGCCAGCACCTCCCGCATGGCGGTTCCGTGTTCGGCGAGACTGACCTCGAACCCCTCGCCCAAAAGGAAGGTCTCAAGATAGGCCCGCATGTCGGGATCGTCATCGACCACCAGAATCCGGCGTCCGATCGGGGTCGTGCTACTCGATTGAACGGACATGGCGCGAACCATTCGATGAAACACCATTCGATGAAACAAATGAAAGGTTGGCGAAACCAACCGTTACGATAAGCGATCTGTCCGAATTCGCCAAGGACTCCATGTTCCCGTTCAGCCGAACACGGCCGACAGCGCCGCCGTCACCGCATCGAGGACCCTCGCCATGCCCGCTTTACCCGCCCGCCCGCCTGTTCTCGAGGCGCCCCGGCCGGCCTATCCCCGCGCCGAGGACAGCGTGCGCCCGTTCGGCAACCTTCACCACGAGGTCGCGACCTCCAGCATCCACACCGGTAACGAGATACTTCACGAGCCGGCCTCCGAGGTTCCGATCGTCGGCGCGGCATCGCTTCCGGCCGGTCCCGGTTCGTCGCCGGCGACCGCCACGGGCCTCCAGCCAGCACCGCCGCCGTCCCTGGCGCGCTTCGACGCCCTCCCGTCCCTGCCCGGCGTTCCGACGCCTGACGGCGATCGCGGAGAGGCGGTTTCACTGGTGTCGGCCCTGGCCACCGGGACCGCCGTCCGGGAGACCGCCGTCGGTGACGGTACCGTCACGGCCGTAGCCGGAAACGCGAACCGTATACCGGTCTCCGATACCGCCCGATCCGCCGGCCCCAACCCGGCCTCAGCCGGAGGCGATTTGTCCGCTGCCGAATCTCCCGCCCTCACGAGGGCCTCCGGCAGTTTCAGCGTCTCCTCATCTGCGGGAAGCGGGACGACAATCACGCCAACCGGAAACACCGGAACGGCGCCCGCTGCCCCCACGGGTTCCTCCCCCGGTGGTGAACCCGTCATCGCACCCGTCGGAACCACCGAAGGAACCACGCCCACGGTGCCTCCGGACACTTCCGGCGACACATCCCCCGGCGGCGGGACCGTCACCACGCCGACCGACGACACCGAAGGGACCACGCCCACGGTGCCTCCGGACACTTCCGGCGACACATCCCCCGGCGGCGGGACCGTCACCACGCCGACCGACAACACCGAAGGGACCACGCCCACGGTGCCTCCGGACACTT
>Ga0302146_10000586_pt1 | contig 22338 bp, 17 predicted proteins | sample I_Bog_E3_1_FD_193578 | JGI IMG/M metagenome (GOLD analysis project Ga0302146, IMG submission 193578) | Peat permafrost microbial communities from Stordalen Mire near Abisko, Sweden - I_Bog_E3_3 | ecosystem: Environmental > Terrestrial > Soil > Wetlands > Peat | place: Sweden: Abisko, Stordalen...
ATCGCCTGCCGAGTCGGCACGCGCGATTCAGGAGGCGAAACGAGGGCCAGTTTTGCCGCGAGAGAGATACAAGTACGTCCCCGCAAAGCCCCGCGATTAGGCTGTCGTTTCCGCCTCCTTCCCGGTCAGCTCCTTCCATGTGAGACGCTTGCCACCAACCTGAGCAAGAGCCTTTGTGAAGCGGTTGCCGTCGTGCATAGGCGAGTCCTTAGTGCCGCGATTGTTGAACCGGAAGCATTGCTCTGCGAGATAGCCGTCCATGTGGAACGCTTCGACCGCAACGTATGTTCCTTTGAGAGTCCGTTTGAGGCATGACCAAAAGTTCTCGATGCCCTGAGTATGGACGTTGCCGCGCACGTATTCCTCCAAGTGATTCACAGTCTCATGGATGTACTCAGCGCGGGCCAGTTGGTCATAGCCGGGCCAGCCGTCTGTGTAGACCGTAGAGCCAAAGCCCACACGGTCTAGAATCTCCTTCTGCAAAGTCTCGCGCTTGACGTTGGGAATGACCTTAGCGCGAACCTCACGCGCTCCCCTGTCCAGCATCCCTAGCACAGCGGTTTTGTCGGAATAACCGTATGTGGCGATCTTCCGGGCCAGTCGCTTATCCTTGTGCATGTTCTTCGGCTTGGGGCCAATGAAGCACTCATCCACTTCGACCGGGCCAATTCCCATCGGCTGCACGTTTTGGTCTTTCATCACATGCCGCAAGCGTTGCAGCACGAACCATGCCGACTTCTGCGAAATGTCTGTGGCTCTTGCGACCTCGTAGGAGGACACGCCATTCTTGCAGTTGCAGAGCAGCCACATTGCGGTCAGCCAGATATGCAGCTCTAGCGGCGAGTCCTCGAAGATGGTTCCCATCTTGACGGTGAATTGCTTGCGGCATCCGTAGCACTTCCAGCGCCTAACCTTGGCTAGCCAGTAGTGCTTACGCTCACCTTCACAGAGGCCACACTTGGGGCAGACAGGCTTGCCATCTTCCCAGCGCATCGCTGCTACCGCGTCAATGCAGGTCTGAGGATTGGAGAAGTACCGGATAGCTTCGATAAGTGTCTTAGGATTCTGCATGTTGGCAACCTCGTAAAACTTGACAAACCCAGAATACGAAACAGGCTTGGGTTTGTCAAGTCAGTTGTTACCTTTGCTCCCGAGGTCACCCGCTAAACCACTGATTCCAGAGACCCTCCGAAAAATAATAGTGGGGGGTGGGTCCGCAGCTAGAAGGCGCGAACACCCTTTTCGACGACCAGCTCTTCGACCGAGATATTCAGCGCCAGACCGATCCGTCGAAAGCCTTCGCGCCACTCGCGCGACCAGTAGTTGCTGTCGCTGCGCTGCAGCAGGTCGTTCCAGATGTTCTGCGCCTGCCAAAGATTCACGTCCATCGGCAGCGTGCGTATGCTCTCGGCGATCGCCAGCGTCTCATGCAGCACGTTCAGGTTCTGCTGCTCCACAGCGCTCTCCAGCCGAACCATCGCGCGCTTCATGCGTTTGTCGGCGGTAAAGCTCAGCAGCGGAGCATCCAGCTCCACGTGGTCGATCTCCGCGCGGCGCAGCAGGCGCGAGATCTCGGAGGAGTCATAGGTTTCGGCCTCGAGCGCATGACGAAGGCTGGCATTGATGGCGAACGAAGCCGTCACAGCCAGCGCCGGTGGAGCAGCGACGTTGGCCTCGCCCAGGAAGTCGAGCAGCGTCGCGTGTTCCTCGTAGATGCGCATCAGCGAGCTCTCCACCTCGCTCAGCGTCTGGTTCAGGATGCTGGTCAGGATGCGATGCTGCTCGTCGGCGAACAGCGAGGTCAGTGAGTAGAGCGTTCCGCCGAACGCGCCGTCGATCAGCCGGATAAGCTCCGGCAGATTCGCCCGCCGAATGGACTCGCGCGAGTGCTGCACAAAGATGTTCCACGCGCTCTCGTCTTCCGTTCGATACCGCTTCACCGCAGCCGACAGGTTCTGATCGCCCAGGTGCAGCACGGCGAAGCAGATGTCTTCGGTCTCCTCTGTGATCCGGGACTTGATCGCCGCTCGACCCACGGAGAAGCGTCCGCGGCCGGAGCTCATCACGTCGTAGCTCTGTCTGCGCACGTCAAAGCAGAACAGTTGTCCGGACTCCGGATAGCTGCGGAACATGGAGCTGATCGCATAGTGCGCGCCGACGTTCTCCAGGTCCAGCCGACCGCCGGTGACGAACTTGCGGTAGACATCCGCGCCGCTGCCAATCTCCGGAACGTTGCTCTGGGCCAGCTCCAGCATGCCCAGGAACTCCGCTTCCAGCGCCGCTCCCGGTTCGCCGAAGAGCAGCGCGGCGAGCTGCAGTACGCGACCTGCGTAGGCGATGATCTGGATGGTCTCAATGCCTGCGATGTCGTCGAAGAACCAGCCGCAACTGGTGTACATCAGCTGCGTGTGCCGCTGCAACTCCATCAGCTCGAGTAGCGTCACGCGCTCGGTCGCACTCAGGTTGCGCGTGGTGTAGCTGGTAAGAAAGCGCTCCACGTTCTCCGCGCTGCGGTCCAGCATCACGTGGATGTAGGCGTCGCGCGCGGCCCACAGGTCCTTGAGCAGCGGCTTGGCCGCGGCTTCGGCCAGCGGCGCTGTGCGGTCGCGCAGCATGTCCAGCGCGTCGCGCAGCGGTCCGCGCCAACGCTGGTTCCATCCGGGTTTGCCGCCGTTGCAGCCGCAGTCGGAGCGCCAGCGCTCCACGCCATGCGAGCAGCTCCAGGAGCTGTCTTCCTCTATTTCGGCCTCCCACTGCGGCGGAAACCGCTCCAGGAACTCGCCGTAGTTGGTCAGTTGCGCGAGGTGGTTCTCCTCAATCCAGTGCAGCGCGTAGCTCAGCGCCATCTCGCCGTGCTTGTGGTGATGTCCGTAGCTTTCGCCGTCGGTCGCAATGTGCGACAGTTGCGGAGCGTCGGAGTTGCTCTTCAGGTCGCCCAGCAGACGGCGTGCGAACTGCTCGCCGTCGTTCAGCGCACCCTCAAAGGCGACCGCGCGCGAAGCTGGACCGTCGTAGAAGTACACCGCAATCGAGCGCCCACCGCCGAGCTTCACCAGGTAAGGATGCGTCGTGTCGACGGACGCATTCGGCGTCTCGTCCCACGCAGTCTCGGCGCTGTCGTCCTTGGCCAGTTGCCGGACACGCGCGCATTGGTGTGGCGCAAGGATGGTGAACTTCAGGCCCTCCTGCGCCAGCAGGTCCAGCACGCTGCGGCTCACGGCGGTCTCTGCGAGCCACATGCCTTCGGGCTTGCGTCCGAAGCGGTGCTCGAAGTCCACCACGCCCCAGCGAATCTGGGTGCGCGCGTCGCGCTCGCTCGCCAGCGGCATGATGATGTGGTTGTAGACCTGCGCGAGCGCCGATCCGTGACCGCCATAGCGCTCCGCGCTGGCCTGATCGGCATCCAGGATCATGCGATACGTGCGCGGAGCAAAGTCCGCCAGCCAACTCAGCAGCGTTGGCCCGAAGTTGAAGCTCATCCGCGCATAGTTGTTGACGATGCGGATGATCTCATTCCGCTTGTTGGTAATCCGCGAGGCGCCGTTGGGCGCGTAACACTCCGCTGTGATGCGCTCGTTCCAGTCGTGATACGGCGCAGCGGACTCCTGCACCTCTACGGTCTCCAGCCAGGGGTTCTCGCGCGGCGGCTGGTAGAAGTGACCATGTACACAGATATATCGCGGCGGCATTCCACCGGTTGGTGAGGTCGTATCTTGGCTGGACTCTGCGCGAGCCTTCGGCTGGACCATGGCTCTGTTAAGGATAGCGTATGCAGAGTGTGCCGTTGCTTCAGGGTCGCAGGAACTTCCGCCGACCCGATTCGGAACACTGCCGATGTGGAACGAAGTAAGACCACGTTGTTGTACAGAAGCCGTGGCTGAACAAAGCCGCGCCACAGCGTTTGGGCTGTGGCGCGGTTGGAATCACGTTCAGTTGACGCAGCTTGCAGATGTAGCAGCAAACTTAGGGACGGCTGGCTGTCTCGATGTACGGGTTGCCGAGGTTGGCAGCCACTGGAGTCACTAGCGGCGCTGCTGCGCCGACGTACTCCGTAACCTGGTTGCCTCCCGTGACCCATACATTGCCGGAGCCGTCGATGGCCAGCCCGCCGACGTTGTATCCGCCGGTGTTGAACGTGTAGCCGCTGACGCTGGAGATTAGATTGCCTGAGTTCGACAGACCAACCAGATTGCCCGTCGTCGCTGGGAATCCAGGTCCTGTCAGGACGATCCAGTCGTTGCCCACTCCGTCGATGGCCTCCACGACTGCGCCGTTCGCCGTGCCGGTTGCGTAGGGGAATCCGCCGAGATAGTTGCCGGAGGTATCCAGCACGCTCACGGTGCTGTCGTTATTCAGCACCCAAAGCCGGTTGGAGAAGTCGAAGGCCAGACCTGCGGCGCTGGCGGAGCCCGCAACGAACGGGCTGCCCTTTGCCGGAGCACCGCTGTTAGTGAACTCGCTGATGCCGTCACTCTGCGAGAGCCAGACATCACCGTAGCGGTCGATGCTAAGGCCGTTGCTCTGGCCCAGGCCGTTACCCGTGTATGTTGCCTGATACGCTCCACTGCCGGAGAACTTCATCAGGCTGTTGGTCACGCTGTCCGAACTGGCGGCCCACAGGTTGCCGGTCTTGTCGAAGCCGAAGTACTTGGGGAACAGCAGCGCATTGCCGGGCGCAGAAGCCGTGGTCTGGAACGAGCCGGCACTGGAGAACTCCGTGAGGTTGTGCCCGCTGTAGTTGGCCAGCCAGACATCGCCCGTGGCATCAATGGCAACGCCCGCGGGATTGTTGAGACTGGCGTCCGTCCAACCGCTCGCGGGTGAAACAGGAGCGCCCAGGCTTGTGAGTTCGACCAGGCCGCCGTTGCCGTTGGGTCCGTTGCTGTCTGCGATCCAGACATTGCCCTTGGCATCGACTGCCGGCTGCGACGCGATATACAGCCCGCTGTTGGTGTAAGAGATCGAGAGGCTGAAATCCGCAGGCACGGAGGTCAGACCACCGCCGATGGATATCGGTGCGCTGTTCGCCACACTGTAGATCTGGGCGACATTCGCTGCCGGATGATGGGCAATGTCCAGTGCTGCGCTTGCGGTATCGGTAGGGCTGGTTCCGCTGGACGTTCCATCGGAGGTAGTTGCGCTGAACAGCGTAGTGCACTGCGGAGAGTTCGCCCCCGTGGAGCCAACACACGCAGCCAGGATATTGGCCAGGGTATTGATGGTCGCGGAGTTAACCGTGCCGTTGCCCGCCGGCGTCGTGGAGCGCGCTGTGCCTGTGCTGGGGTCAATCAGGTTGGCGGCGCTCGCAAAGGCGTTCTGGATGCCGGTCTGCGCCAGTGGCGTACCTGAACTGGAGACATGCGTTGCGTCCGTGGCATAACCGGCAAACGCATAAGCTGCGGCGACGGTGGTTATCTCATTCATCCACGCTGGAGTAGCGGATGAGAACTTGGCCGCACTCGGGCAGTTGCCGAGGATGGCCAGGAACCCAGCTGCGGAGTTGGTTCCGGCTCCGGGATTGCCGCCCAGGCCGTAGAGATAGACCTGGGTATCAGGCTTGCAGCTGTAGTCCCCATCGATAGTAAAGGCACCGGTGCTGTCAGTCAGTACGTAGGCCCCGAGCGAGTCGGAGTGGCCTGTAGACGAAGCCTGCAGCAGCGAGACTGAAGGGCTGCCATAGCCCGTCGTATTCGCGGCGAAGAGATACACGTGGGTTCCGATAACTGGAGTCTGACCGCCCTGTACGCGTCCCTGGATGGACTCGCCTGTGGCGGATGAGGAAGCGATAGATGTACTTCCCCCTGTTACGCCGCAGCCCGTGAGCAGCATTGCGAGGGTCATGCCAGCGCAGAGAAGCCCAACCGCCCGCGTGGAGCTCATTGAAAGTAGAGAATCAAGAAATCTCCCCGCCTGTTGGCCGAGATGACTGTGGAAAGCTGTTTCAAAAGCGAAGTTGTTTTCGAGGGGTTTCATATCTTCTCTTCTCCTTGGCGCCGATATGTGAGTCTGACCAAGAGAAAGCAATCGACTGGCCAAACGAAAGTTTCCTGATTTCAGTTACTTGCAGCCGACGAGTTCGCACTTTGGTCACTCGGCTGCGTGAGAAAACTCACCCACTGCGTCAGGTGACCCAGCATCATCGCACCGCCGGACGCGACATCGGGCGACGGCTGGTTATCTCATCGACTGGATTGTGGACCTATGGAGAGGTGGCCCGTTTCGGGACACAGGGAAGCTCACGCCAGCAAGGTTCGCAGCGGGCTCTACTCGATGGTCTTGGCCAGGTCACAGGCCCGCCACAGGTACCAGCTCGCCACCGACCGCCATGGAGCCCATCTCTTCGCACGGCGTTCGATGTCTACAGGCTTGGCCAACAGATCCGGTGTGACCTTAGTGGTTGGTTTCAGCCCCTGGAAGGTCAGAGCGAAGCCCTTGCGCACGCCGTAGTCGCCGCTGGGCATCACATCCGGTCTGCCAAGACGGAAGATCAGCATCATCTCCACGGTCCATTTGCCGATGCCACGCACCTGCGTGAGGTGCTCAATGATGGCATCGTCCGACATGCGGCGAATCCGCGCCAGCGTCGGGACCGTTCCGTCCAGCGTCTTGGCCGCCAGGTCGCGCAGCGCGAGGGCCTTGTTGGCGGAGAGCCCGGCAGCGCGAAGCTGCTCGTTGGGTGCGTCGAGTAGTTCCTGCGGCGTGGGGTGGATCAGCTTGGCATTGGGGTGGTTTTCGGGTACGTGTGTGTTGAATCCGCGGATAAGGCGTGCATGGATCGTAGCTGCGGCTTTGCCGTGGAGCTGCTGATAGACGATGGACTCCGCCAGCGCCTCAAACGGCGACTGCTGCGCTGCTATCCGCAAGGTCAACGGCCCAGCCCGTGCGATCAGCTTTGCCAGCTTCGGATCGGCGGCCGAAAGCGCCGCGACGGCTTCATCTCCGTCATAGGGTGGCTTACGGGTCTGGCTGGGGTGCGGCATGGAGACAGTCTCACATAACAGAGGATTGTCGTCCCGAACTCGGACTCAACTGGCCGCAATTTACAACCTCGACACCCATCATGGACGATGCTCGGAGTCACACCTCCGGAATCGGTGAGCAAAATTGCACTGCAAATTGTGGAAGTCACCGAAAATTTAAACCGATAATCGCTGCTTGTTCGACTATCGGTTCCAACCTGTTGGGCCAGCAAGGAAAACGCGATAATGTAGCTGCTATACTCAATCCTTCAACGGCAGGCAAGTCGCCCGACGCACAGCCTCTCTATGCACATCGCGTTGGGACGCAAGCGAAGAAGGCAAAAGGTAATAGTAGTAAGCACCACGTTCAACCTCCACTCGTGATTTTTTGATACAGAGGAAGCAGGAAAGCACTCATGGCGCAAGTTTTCGACCGCAGTTCGAACGCACTGGCTCGCATGGGCCTTGTGCTGACGGGCTTGATCGTCATCGCGCTCGGTGTGGCGCTGAACTATCTGCAGCGTTCGCCCTGGGTGACGCGGCAGGGACAACGCGCTGACCAGCCCGTACCCTTCAGCCACAAGCACCACGTCGAAGGCCTGGGCTTGCAGTGCCAGTACTGTCACACCTCGGTGGAGAAGAGCTCCTACGCTGGAATCCCGCCGACCAAGACCTGCATGAACTGCCACTCGCAGATCTGGACCAACGCCCAGTTGCTGGAGCCGGTCCGTAACAGTTGGGCCACGGGCGAGTCGATCCAATGGATTCGCGTCCACGATCTTCCGGACTTCGTCTACTTCAACCACGAGATCCATGTGAACAAGGGCATCGGCTGCTCCAGTTGCCACGGCCGCGTCGACCAGATGCCGCTGATGTATGAAGAGAACAGCCTGCAGATGGAGTGGTGCCTGAACTGCCATCGCAACCCGGCGAAGAACCTGCGCCCCACTAACGAGATCTACAACATGGCGTGGGCCGGTCCCTCGACCGACAAGCCCGTCTGGTGCACGGTCACCCAGAACACCAACGGCACGAATGTGCCCACCGCGCAGGGCGTCTCCTGCGTCACCAAGGACCCGACCAACGCCAACCCAGAGATTGCGCAGCTCGATAAACCCACAGGTTCCGGCACAGCGTTGCAGCCGCATCCGCTCAACGGCGAAGGCGAGACCATCAGCGACGTACCTCAGTTGGCCGTGCCCGCCAGCTATCAGAAGTTCACCAGCCAGATCGATCTCGGCCACTACCTCGAGCTCCAGTACCACATCCGCACCGCGAATGAGCTCGCCAGCTGCGAGGTGTGCCACCGATGAAGACGACACCCATGGAGATGCAATCCACGATGCCGCAGCCGCAGGTGGTCAACACCATCACGCCCGCCAAGCTCACGCTCGCCGAGGTGCGCCGCAAACTCGAAGGCACCACTGGCAAGCGCTTCTGGAAGAACCTGGATGAGCTGGCCGGAACGCCCGCCTTCCAGGAGCTGATGCAGGAGGAGTTTCCCCGCCAGGCCTCAGCCGGTGAGTGGGTGGACTCGGTCTCCCGCCGCAGCTTCCTCAAGGTCATGGGCGCGAGCTTCGCGCTCGCCGGACTCGCCGGTTGCACCAAGCAGCCTGATGAGCCGATCTTCCCCTACGTCAAGCAGCCGGAGGATCTCGTCCTCGGCCGCCCGATGTACTTCGCCACGGCGCACCCGTTCCCTACCGGCGCGATTCCGGTGCTGGTCAAGAGTGAAGCCTTCCGCCCCATCAAGCTCGAAGGCAATCCCGAACACCCGGCCTCCAAGGGCCGCAGCGACGCCTTTACGCAGGGCTCGCTGCTTGACCTCTACGACCCCGACCGCTCGCAGCATCCGCGCTTCCGCGGCGAGCAGGCAGACTTCGGCGACTTCCAGCAGCAGTTCTCCAGCGCCGTCGCCAAGACCGGGACCGGCGAAGGCGTCTACTTCCTCTCCGAGACCATCACCTCGCCCACGCTCGCCGCCCAGTGGAAGCAGGTGCAGGCGAAGTATCCGCAGGCCAAGCTCATTCAGTACGAGCCGGTGAACAACGACACCGCGCGCGCCGCATCCAAGGCCGCCTTCGGCGACTACTACGACACGCAGTACAACCTCGCCGACGCGGACGTCATTCTCTCGCTCGACGCCGACTTCCTCGGCGGCATCGGCTTCCCCGGCTTCCTGCCCATGGCCGCGGCCTACGCCGACCGCCACCGCTTCGACAAGGACAAGCCGATGAACCGGCTCTATGTCGTCGAGACCATGCCGACGGTCACCGGCTACAAGGCTGAGCATCGCCTCGCGCTAAAGCCGAGTGATATCGACGCCTTCGCCAGTGCTCTCGCGGGCGGAAGCGCGACGCTGACCAACCCCGACGCGCAGAAGTTCCTCACCGCCGTGCTGGACGACATCAAGAAGTCCGGCGGACGCTTCGCCGTCGTCGCCGGTCCGCAGAGTTCACTCGCAGCCCAGAGTGCTGCGTTTACTTTGAACGCGAGCTCGAAGGCGGTGACCTACACCGAGACCGTGGCTCCGCTGCCCAGCGAGCAGACCGCCGACCTCAAGTCCCTCGTCGCCGACATGAACGCCGGCAAGGTGCAGTGGCTGGTCATGCTCGGCACTAACCCGCTATACAACGCGCCTGCCGATCTCAACTTCCTGGATGCCTTCAACAAGGTCCCCAACGCCGTCCACCTCGGCACGCACGTGGACGAGACGGGCTTCTACTCCACCTGGCACATCCCCAAGGCGCACTATCTTGAAAGCTGGACCGACGCCCGCTCGTACGACGGCACCATCAGCATCATCCAGCCGATGATCGATCCGCTCTACGGCGGCAAGAGCGCGCATGACATCCTGCAGACGCTGATTGATCCCTCCATCAGCGCCTTCAACGCCGTGCAGGAGAACGCCAAGACCTACATCACGGGCGATTTCCCGACTGGCTGGCGCAAGGCGCTGCATGACGGTTGGGTCGCCAACACGGCCTTCACGCCAAAGACTCTCGGTGCACCGAAGTCAGCACCCGCGGCACCCGCTTCAGGCAGCGGTATCGAGATCAGCTTCAAGGCCGACCCCTCGCTCTACGACGGTCGTTACGCTAACAACGGCTGGATGCAAGAGTTGCCCAAGCAGGTCACCAGCATGAGCTGGGACAACGCCGCGCTGATGAGCCTGGACCTCATGAGTAAGCTCGGCCTCGAGGAGAACGAGGCCATTGAGCTCACCCTCAACGGGCGCACGATCATCACGCCGGTGCTCATGGCTCCCGGCCATCCGAATGACTCGGTGACCGTACATCTCGGGCTCGGCCGCACCGCCGATGCGGGTCGCGTTGGCGGTGGCGTCGGATTCAACGCCTACCTGCTGCGCACCTCAGACGCGCCGCTCGCCGCCTCCGGCCTCACCGTTGCACGCGGACAGGGAACCTACGACCTCTGCGTCACCAAGGTCCACAACATCGAGCACCGCGGAGCCTATGCGCAGCGCGATCTCGAGCACCCGCTCTCAGACAAGGACGGCACCTTCTCCCTCGCCGGCCACGAGGCAGAAGAGCGCTCCATCATTCGCTACGCGACCTACGACGAAGCCATCAAGAATCCGGACTTCGCGCACACCGGCGCCAGCGAGACCCTGGTCAACAAGGTCGGCTACAACCCGCAGGGCGAAGCCGTTCCGCATGAGGAGAGCTTCTTCCCCGACGCATGGCGCTACGACCACACCGACCGCTCCACCGGCAAGCTGCAGAACAGGTGGGGCATGTCCATCGACCTGAACTCCTGCATCGGCTGCAACGCCTGCATAATCGGCTGCTATGCGGAGAACAACATCGCTGTGGTCGGCCGCGAGCAGGTAAAGATCGGCCGCATCATGCAGTGGCTGCGCATCGACACATACTTTGAAGGCGACCTTCACGCCCCCCGCGCGCACTTCCAGCCCATGCTCTGCCAGCACTGCGAGTCCGCCGGTTGCGAGCAGGTCTGCCCCGTCGGCGCGACCGTACACACGCCCGAAGGCATCAACACCATGGTCTACAACCGCTGCGTGGGCACGCGCTACTGCTCCAACAACTGCCCGTACAAGGTGCGCCGGTTCAACTTCCTGCTCTACTCGGACTACGACACCGAGAGCCTGAAGTTCCAGCGCAATCCGGATGTCAGTGTCCGCAGCCGCGGCGTGATGGAGAAGTGCAGCTACTGCATCCAGCGCATTGAGGCCGTGAAGATTGACGCGGACAAGAACAATCGCGCCATCGAAGACGGCGACATCCTCACCGCCTGCCAGCAGGCCTGCCCCACCAACGCGATTGTCTTCGGCAACCTCAACGACCCCGCCGCGAAGGTCACGCAGCGCAAGGCCGAGGAGCGCGACTACCAGGTGCTCGCCGACTTGAATTACCGGCCGCGCACCAGCTACACCGCCGGCGTCATCAACCCCAACGCGGAGCTTGCATAACATGGCAACTCAAGGTCCCATCCCGGAGATTCTCGATCCCATGATCGACCCGCGTACCGGCGAGTACGCGGTCATCGCGCCGGGTCACACCTTCAAGAGCGTCACGCAGAAGATTGCCGGCATCGTGCTCACGGCCAACACGCCGATCGCATGGTTCGGTGGCCTCTTCCTCGCCGCCACCATCGCCACAGGCGTTCTCATCGCGGTGACCTGGCTCTTCCTCAAGGGCGTCGGCATATGGGGTGTGACCATCCCCGGCGCGTGGGGCTTCGCCATCATCAACTTCGTCTGGTGGATCGGTATCGGCCACGCCGGCACGCTGATCTCGGCGATTCTTCTGCTCTTCAAGCAGCAGTGGCGCAACTCCATCAACCGCTTTGCGGAAGCCATGACCATCTTCGCCGTCTGCTGCGCGGGCATCTTCCCGCTGCTGCACATCGGCCGTCCCTGGCTGGGGTACTGGCTGTTGCCGTATCCGAACTCGATGAACGTCTGGCCGCAGTTCCGCAGCCCGCTGGCTTGGGACGTCTTCGCTGTCTCCACGTACGCCTCCATCTCGGTGGTTTTCTGGTACATCGGCATGATCCCCGACTTCGGTACGCTGCGCGACCGCGCGCAGTGGCCGCTGGCCAAGTACTTCTACGGCATCCTGTCGCTGGGTTGGCGCGGTTCCACTCGCCACTGGATTCGTTACGAGTCCGCCTCGCTGCTTCTCGCCGGCCTGTCGACGCCGCTTGTGCTCTCCGTGCACACCACCATCAGCTTTGACTTCGCGGTCGCCGCCATGGCCGGTTGGCACACCACCATCTTCCCGCCATACTTCGTTGCCGGCGCGGTGTACTCCGGCTTCGCGATGGTACTCACGCTCGCCATTCCGATCCGCAAGTTCTACCACCTGGAAGATCTGGTCACCCTGCGCCACCTCGACAACATGGCGAAGGTCATGCTCGCGACCGGCTCCATCGTCGCCTACGGCTACGGCATGGAGGTCTTCATGAGCTGGTACTCGGCCAGCCACTGGGAGTTCTTCATGATGTGGAACCGCATGTTCGGCCCCATGGGCTGGGCCTACTGGGTGCTCATCCTGACCAACATCGCGATTCCGCAGGCCACGCTCTGGTGGCGCAAATGCCGCGTGAGCGTCTGGTGGCTGTTCATCCTGTCGTTCATCATCAACATCGGCATGTGGTTTGAGCGCTTCGTCATCGTCGTCACCTCGCTCTACCGCGACTACCTGCCGTCGAGCTGGGGCACCTACCGCGCCACCAAGTGGGATTACATGCTCTTCATCGGCACCTGGGGAATGTTCACCTTCCTCTTCCTGCTCTTCGCTCGTCTCGCGCCGATGGTTCCCATCTCCGAGATTCGCATGATGCTGCCGCAGACCAAGATCCGACCCGGCGGCGCCGACGCTGAAGTGGTCACACAGGAGGCCCTCTAATGCCGCCGCGCGAGGGAGTCTATGGCCTGCTGGCCGAGTTCAATACGCCCGCCGAGCTGGTGCACGCCACCGAGTTGGCCTACCGCGCCGGCTATCGCCGCATGGAGTGCTACACGCCCTATCCGGTCGAAGAGGCGGCCGAGGCGCTGCGCTTCCACAAGACCCGCGTCCCGCTCATGTGCCTGATGGGCGGCATCATGGGCCTCATCACCGGCTATGGCCTTGAGGTCTGGGTCAACGTCTGGGGCTATCCGTTGAACATCCGCGCCATGCCGCTCTTCAGCTGGCCGGCCTTCGTCATCCCCGGATACGAGTGGACGATTCTCTTCGCGGGCTTCTCCGCGGCGCTCGGCATGATCGCGCAGAACGGCCTGCCGCAGCTCTACCACCCGCTCTTCAATGCGCCCAACTTCGCCAGCGGCGCGACGACCGACAAGTTCTTCCTCTGCCTTGAGGCCCACGATCCGAAGTTCTCTTCCACGGGGACGCGGTCGTTCCTCGAACAGTTCTCGCCCGTCTCCGTCGTGGAGGTGGACCACTAATGCAGGGATTAGGGATTAGGGATAAGGGATTAGGAAAGACGATGCAGACGATCCACAATCCGGGTGCCCCAGCTCTCGATTTTGAGACCTGGGTTCGCGGGATCTCCGTGTCCGCGGCCTGTGTGATGACCCTTGTCCTCGCCGGCTGCCGTCAGGACATGCAGGACCAGCCCAAGTTCTATCCACAGCGCGGGACCACGCTCTTCGCCGATGGCCGCTCCGTGCGTCCGCAGGTCGCCAACACCGTCGGCCGCGACCAGCTCCATGAAGACAGCTATTTCTACACCGGCCTGCAGGACGGCAAGGAGGGCGATGGCCTGCCCGTCCCGCTCACCGCGGCCACCATCCAGCGCGGCCAGGAGCGCTTCAACATCTACTGCACACCCTGCCACTCGCGCGTGGGCAATGGCGACGGCATGATCGTGCAGCGCGGCTACCGTCCGGCCGGCAACTTCCACACCGACCGCCTGCGCGCTGCTCCTCTCGGCCACTTCTTCTCCGTCATGACCAACGGCTACGGCGCCATGCCGGACTACGCCGCGCAGCTCTCCCCGGCAGACCGCTGGGCGGTCGCGGCGTACATTCGCGCCCTGCAGCTGAGCCAGAACGCCACACCAGCTGACGTCCCTGCCGGCGCGCACCCGCAGGACTTGCACGCTATCGCGCATGATCAGGGCATGCCTCCCGGCTTTGCGGACCCCTGGGGCTTCCCCGCAACCGCGGTCTACGGCACACCCAACGGAGAAGACAACGGCATTCCCGTGCAGTCCAACGCTGCGCCAAAGCCATAGTGAAGGATGAATCTTTAGGAACTTTGAAGGCGACATAAGCATGGAAATGGATCACGCACATTTCGGAGGGGGTTTGACGCACGGCGAGGTACACCACCCCGGCCCGCGCACGCTGCCCTCGGTGTTGACGGCGCCGGACGCAGTCGCCGTCTGGCGCACGCGCGCGCTTGTCGTGGCAGTCGTCTTCGGCCTGGTCTCGCTGGCCTTCCTCTTTGTTCCGCTCGGCAAGGCCCACCTGCTACGCGCTTACCTGATGGGCGTGATGACCTGCTTCAACTTCACCGGCGGAGCGCTGGCCTTCCTGATGGTGCAATACCTCTCGGGAGGCAAATGGGGCCTCATTCTCCGCCGCCCGCTGGAGGCCATGACCCGCACCATCTGGGTCGTCGCGCTGCTAATGCTGCCCATCCTCTTCCTGATGAAGCATCTCTATCAGTGGGCTGCGTTCCCCACGGCGCTGGACAAGCTCAACGCCTACAAGGCCGGGCTGATGACCCAGGAGCAGCAGCTCACTGCCAACGCTAAGCACACCATGCTGAACCCTACCAGCGCATGGGTGCAGTACGTCATCGTCATCGGCTTCATGGGCTTCATCATCTTCCTGCTCAACCGTTGGTCGCTCCAGCGCGACGCCGACCCCACCGCAGGCTCGCTCGCCAGCTTTGACAAGTGGCGCATCCGCTTTGAGAACCTCTCCGGCCCGTGCCTGCTGCTTTACGTCGTTGCCATGACGGACTTCGTCATCGTCTTCATCAAGTCGCTGGACGTCACCTGGTACTCCTCGGTCTACGGCCTGCAACTGCTGGTCGCGCAGGGTTACGGCGTGCTGGCGCTCGGCATCCTCACACTCGTTCTCCTCTCGCGGTATGAGCCCATCAAGACCATGTTCCGCACCACCGAGCAGCACGATCTCGGCAAGCTGGCATTCGCCTTCGTTATGCTGAACATCTATCTCACCTTCGCGGAGTTCCTCATCATCTGGTCGGGCAACGTGCCGGACGAGATTCCCTGGTACCTGCATCGTATCCATGGCGGCTGGTGGACCATCTGCTCGCTGGACGTCATCTGCCACTGGGTCATCCCCTTCGTTCTTCTACTCTCGCGCGACATCAAGCGCTCCAAGCACAAGATGATCTGGCTGACCATCTTCATGATCGGGGCGCGATTCATTGACATGTTCTGGCTCATCGAGCCGAACTTCAACGATGCCGCTTCGAACCTCCACATCACCGGCAACATCGGCATCCTGGCCTACGTCACCGTGCCCATCGCCGTCGTCGCTCTGTGGATGGTCTTTTACCTCACCGAACTGATGCGCCGTCCGCTGCTGAACCTGAACGATCCGCATACGGAAGAGCTTCTGGAGCCCGAACATGCCCACTGAGCCCAACCAGCACAAACACGCACCGCACCAGGTAGACCCGGAACACCCGGGCTATGAGGTGCAGGACATCAACGTCGGCGGCATCATCACGTTCCTCGCCGGACTATCGGGCTTTGTCATCGTCTTTTTCTTCTTCTGCTTCTTCATGGGCAAGGTCATCAACTACGAGATCGCCAAGTCCGACGGCCCCAATGACAAGTGGCACAGCAACCTGAACGAGGTTGGTGACACGCCGCGCGGCACCACTCGCGAGGACCTGTCCTCCAACGCCGCTATGCAGCAGCGCCAGCTCTCCGCCATGACCCAGGTCTTCCCCACGCCGCGGCTTGAGGCCGATGATGGCAACCAGGACCTCGCCGACCTGCACGCCCGCGAAGATCTGCTGTTGAACTTCTACAGCACCTCGCCTGACCTGCCCGGCGGCGCGGTCCGTATCCCCATCGACCGCGCGATGCAGCTGATCGTTCAGCGCGGCCTGCCCACAGCACCGCAACCCAGCACTCAGACCCTGATGGCGGGTGAAACGCTGCCCACCATTCAGGCTCCGCTCACCGACGGATTCGCCCGCACCGGCTATGAGCTGGACACCATCGAGGCCCGCGAGCAGAAGAATGAGTTCAACCGCGCCGAAGGCAAACCCTAGGCGCAAACAACCGCGCGAACCGCATGTCCGGTAAGCGCCAAGCGTACCAGGCAACAACCGTAAGATTGAATGAGATACGAATGACAGCAGCAGCCACAACCCGAAGTCAAACCCAGACCGCAAGTCGCGGCCTGTGGCTGGCGCTCGCGATGGCGCTGCTCGCTGCCCCGCTCGCGGCGCAGGTCTCCAGCTACGGTGATAAGACCGAGGGCGAGAACACCGGCTCCGAGCTTCCCACCGTCCTCCAGCGCGTGCAGGTCACTCAGCACCTCAACGCCCAGCTTCCGCTCGACGCTGCCTTCGTGGATGACACCGGCGCTCCTGTCACGCTCGGCAGGTACTTTGACGGCAAGCACCCGGCCATCGTCTCCACCGTCTACTACAACTGCCCCATGCTCTGCTCGGAGGAGATGGACGGCCTGGTCAGCGCGCTGATGATGGTGCACCTGGTCCCCGGCAAGGACTTCCAGATCGTCCTCATCAGCATCGACCCCACCGAGACCCCGGCCATCGCCGCGAAGAAGAAGGCCTTCTACCTCAAGCGCTACGGTCACCCGGAGACCGCCGACGGCTGGCACTACCTCACCGGCCAGCGTCCTGCCATCGACGCGGTCACCAACACCATCGGCTTCGGCTACGTGCGCGTCCCCGGCCCGGACGGCAAGCTCGACCAGTTCGCACATGCCAGCTCCATCCAGATTGCCACGCCCCAGGGCCGGCTCGCGCAGTACTACCTCGGCGTGGAGTACTCGCCCAAGGACGTTCTGCTCGGCCTCATCGACGCCTCCGGCAACAAGATCGGATCTCCGGTCGCGAACATCCTGACCTACTGCTACCACTACGATCCCAGCATCAATAAGCACTCGCTGATCGTGGCGCGGGTCGTACAGCTCGGCGGCATTGTCACCGTGGCATCGCTGGGCGGTTTTATCTTTCTCATGTTTCGGCGCGACATCAAACTGTCGCACCAGGAAGACTCACCCCTGCCGGACTCCAAGAACCGGCGAAAGGGATAAAGGCGAATGGATCGTTTTATCAGCCCGGTACTGTGGCAGTTTCTGACGAAGTGGCTGCACGCCTCGGCGCTCTTCCCAGCGGAGGCGTCCGGCATATCGCCGTACGTCGATGCGCTCTACTTCTTCCTTCTGCTGATGACCATCATCGGCACCACGCTGGTGGCAGTGCTGCTGCTCACCTTCTGCCTCCGTTACCGCCGCGAGAAGAACCCGGTGGCCACGCAGGTGGAAGGCTCCACGCTACTCGAAGCCACATGGACCATCATCCCGCTGGCCATCTTCCTTCTGGTCTTCGTGTGGGGAGCTCTGCTCTACTTCCGAATCTATGACCCGCCCACCAACGCCATGAACATCTACATCGTGGGCAAACAGTGGATGTGGAAGGCCGAGCATCCCGGCGGACAGCACGAGATCAACGCTCTGCACGTGCCCACTGGCCGCCCTGTGCAGCTCACCATGATCTCGCAGGACGTCTTTCACAGCTTCTCGATTCCAGACTTCCGCGTAAAGCGCGAGGTCATCCCCGGCCGCTACTCCACGGTCTGGTTTGAGGCGACCGAGCCCGGCACCTATCACCTCTTCTGCACCCAGTACTGCGGCACGCTCCACTCCATGATGATTGGTGAGGTCACCGTCCTCACGCCCGACGACTACAAGAAGTGGCTCGACCAGTCCAACTCCGGCATGAGCCTCGCGCAGAACGGCGAGCGGCTCTTTGCCAGCATGGGCTGCAACGCCTGCCACAGCGGCAACGCCGCCGCACGCGGCCCGAACCTCGCCGGGGTCTACGGCTCTAAACTCATCCTTACCGACGGCAGCGAGCGCCTGGTGGACGACGCCTACCTGCGCGATGCCATCCTTAATCCCTCCCAGCACGTCACGGCGGGTTATGCTCCCATTATGCCCACCTATCAGGGCCAGATTAGCGAAGACGGCCTGATCGACCTGGTCGAATACATCAAGGGCCTGCAGAACAACTATCGCGTCCAGCAGACCCTTATGACCTCACAGTCCGACCAGGCAGCACCCACAACGCCTACCGCAGCCACCAACGAAACGGGGAAGCCATGAGCACAGCCAACTCACAGAGCGCTCCAATCTCGCACACCATCCTCTCTCTGCCCGATCAGAGCACCGCACGGATGCCCAAGCGCAGCTACCTCAACAATGAGGATGGCCTGCTCAGCTGGCTGCTCACCGGCGACCACAAGCGCATCGCGATTCTCTACCTGATCTCGATTACGTTCTTCTTCTTCATCGGGGGCGCCTTTGCCGGCCTCATCCGCCTGGAGCTGCTCACGCCGCAGCCCGATCTCGTCTCCGCGGACACCTACAACAAGTTCTTCACCATGCACGGCATCATCATGGTCTTCCTCTTCCTGGTGCCGTCCGTGCCTGCCACGCTGGGCAACTTCCTCATCCCCATCATGCTCGGCGCGAAGGACCTTGCGTTCCCAAAGATCAACCTGCTGAGCTGGTACCTGTATCTCATCGGCGGCACGCTCACCCTTGCGGCCCTCGTGCTCGGTGGTGTGGACACCGGTTGGACCTTCACCACGCCGCTCTCCACGCACTACCTGAACACCCACGTCCTCACTGCCGCAACGGCGATCTTCATCGCCGGCTTCAGCTCCATCTTCACCGGGCTGAACTTCATCGTTACCATCCACCGCATGCGCTGCCCCGGCATGACCTGGTTCCGTATGCCGCTCTTCGTGTGGTCGCACTATGCGGCCTCGCTGCTGATGGTGCTCGGCACGCCGGTGCTGGCCATCGCTCTGGTGCTGGTGGCGTTGGAGCGCATCGCAGGCATCGGCGTCTTTGACCCCGCCAAAGGCGGCGACCCGCTGCTCTTCCAACATCTGTTCTGGTTCTACTCGCACCCTGCCGTCTACATCATGATCCTTCCCGGCATGGGCGTGATCTCTGAGGTCATCTCCACCTTCAGCCGCAAGCGCGTCTTCGGCTATACGGCGGTCGCCTTCAGCTCCGTCGCCATCGCGCTCTTCGGCTTCTTCGTCTGGGAGCACCACATGTTCATCATGGGTGTCTCCAACTACTCCGCGCTTGTCTTCTCGCTACTGACCATGCTGGTCGCTGTGCCCTCAGCCATCAAGATATTCAACTGGACGTTCACCCTGCAGAAGGGCTCCATCACGTTTGAGACTCCCATGCTCTACGCCTTCGGCTTCATGGGGCTGTTCACCATCGGCGGCTTGACCGGCGTCTTCCTCGGCTCGCTGGGCATGGACATCCACCTCACCGAGACCTACTTCATCGTCGCCCACTTCCACTTCGTGATGGTCGGCGGCATGCTGATGGCGTTCCTCGCGGGCGTGCACTTCTGGTGGCCCAAGATGACCGGCCGCATGTACCCGGAGTCGCTATCGAAGCTCGCCGCGGTCACCACCTTCATCGGCTTCAACCTCACCTTCCTGCCGCAGTTCATCCTCGGCTACCTCGGCATGCCGCGCCGCTACCACGCCTACCCGCCGGAGTTCCAGGTGCTGAACGTCCTCTCCACTGCGGGCGCGACGGTGCTGGGCATCGGCTACATGCTGCCGCTGCTGTACCTCGGCTGGAGCCTGAAGTACGGCGCCATCGCCGGCAACAACCCGTGGCAGGCCACCGGCCTGGAGTGGCAGATTCAGTCGCCGCCCATCACGCCCAACTTCATTGAGACGCCCATCATGGACCACGAAGCCTACGATTATGAGTGGCTCGCCAATCAGACCAAGCATGAGGTGACGACCGTTGGATAGCGCCATCACCAACACCGAGCACGCGATTCACGCCGAGCACGAGCACGCCTCGCTGCCGCAGCACCGTCATCACTTTGAGACCGAAGAGCAGCAGCGCGAGGTCGGCACCTTCGGCATGTGGCTCTTCCTGCTCACGGAAATCATGTTCTTCGGCGGCCTGTTCTTCGCCTACCTGCTCTATCGCAACTGGTACTACCCGGCGTTCGCCGTCGCGTCCAACCAGCTCAGCGTGCCGCTCGGCGCTTTCAACACCGTCATGCTGATCTCCTCGGGCTTCTGCATGGCCGTTGGTGTGTGGGCCGCGGAGGTCCGCAAGAAGAACCTCCTCGTCCTCATGCTCATCCTCACCACCTTCTTCGGCCTGGTCTTCATCGGCGTCAAGGGAGTCGAGTACCACGAGAAGTATGAGAACCACCACATCCCCGGCGCGGACTTCAGCGTCGCGCAGTTCGTCAATCCCGCCGCCTACGGCATCAAGGAACAGCCGCTCTCGCCGGACATGGCGCAGCACACCGAGATCTACTTCTTCCTCTACTTCGCCATGACCGGCATGCACGCTGTCCACATGATCATCGGTATCGTGCTGCTCTTCTGGCTCATCCGCCGCGCCAACCGTGGCGACTTCAGCTCCGGCTACGTGGCGCCGATTGAAAACTTCGGCCTCTACTGGCACTTCGTCGATATCGTCTGGCTCTTTCTCTTTCCGCTGCTCTATCTGATTAACCGCCACCCGCTCCACTAAGCTCCCTTCACAAGGAAACCGCGATGGCCCACGAAATCCATACCGACGCGAACGACGCCTCCAACGTCACCAACCCGGAGCACGCCCAGCACCACATCGTCACGCCTTTACAGTATTGCTACGTCTTCGCGACGCTGCTCTTCTTCACAGGCGTCACCGTCTGGGCCGCGTATCTCGATCTCCACTGGGCCAACCCGGTCATCGCTCTGGCCATTGCCAGCTTCAAGGCCGTGATCGTCATCCTCTTCTTCATGCACGCTGCCTACCAGTCGCGCCTCATCAAGATGACCATCGGCGCCGGCTTCTTCATGTTCCTCGTCCTCGTCACCATGACCATGAGCGACTACATCAGCCGGTCGTGGGGCCTTTGGTAGCGCAACCCTCCAGTCACAATCGTAAAAGCATCGCCGTCTTCTGTGCGTCTGCAAACGGCGCGCGCCCCGAGTACCGCGCCGCCGCTGAAGAGCTCGGCCATGCACTCGCCCAGCGCGGCCTCGGCCTCATCTACGGCGGCGCCCGCGTCGGCCTCATGGGCGCAGTTGCGGACGCCGCACTCGCCGCCGGCGGCCACGTCACCGGCGTCATCCCGCACGTCCTCGTCGACAAAGAAGTCGCCCACCAGGGCATCACCGAACTCCATGTCACCTCCACCATGCACACCCGCAAGGCGCTCATGGCCGAAAAGGCCGACGCCTTCCTCATCCTCCCCGGCGGCTACGGCACCTTTGAGGAGATGTTCGAGGTCCTCGCCTGGCAGACCCTCAAGATCCACTCCAAGCCCGTCGTGCTGCTCAACGTAGCAGGCTTCTATGACAAGCTGCTCGAGTTCCTCGACGTCTGCGACCGCGAAGGCGTCCTGCGCGGCAATCGCCACATCCTGCTCGTCGCTCAGACGGTGGATGAAGCGCTCCAGCTCGCCGGAGTGGCAACTGGTAGCTGACAAACTGGGAACTGATAACTGAGAACTCAGCACCTGTCCGCCGATACAATAAACGCAGCATGTCTCTGGCCCACATTCCCCATCTCCACTACCTCTGGCTCATCGTCGCCTCGCTCATCGCGGGCGTCATGAACGCCATGGCCGGCGGCGGCTCGTTCCTCTCCTTCCCGGCGATGCTCGGCGTCGGCGTTCTGCCGGTGCAGGCCAACGCGACGAACACGGTCGCGCTGTGGCCGGGCCAGCTCACTTCGCTGGCCACGCTGCGCGGCGACCTCGACACAACCCTGCTGCCGGTCGTCGGCCTGGTCTGCCTGCTCGGCGGCGTCAGCGGCGCGGAGGTCCTGCTCCACACCCGCCAGGTCACCTTCCTTCACCTCATTCCGTGGCTTATCCTCGGCGGCACGCTGATCTTCGGCATCAGTGGCCCGGTCTCCAAGTGGCTCTACTCGCGCACCCCAAGCCGCGAGGGCCCACTCCGCATCCCGCGCCTTCCGCTCGCGCTGGCGCTGTTTCCGGTCTGCTTTTATATCGGCTACTTCGGCGCTGGCGGCGGCTTCGTCGTCATGACCATCCTCGCGCTCTTTGGCATGGAGGAGATGCACACCCTCAACGCCATGAAGGTCTTCGCCGCGCTGCTCTCAAACTTCTGCGCCATCGTCACCTTC
>Ga0302146_10000626_pt1 | contig 21662 bp, 16 predicted proteins | sample I_Bog_E3_1_FD_193578 | JGI IMG/M metagenome (GOLD analysis project Ga0302146, IMG submission 193578) | Peat permafrost microbial communities from Stordalen Mire near Abisko, Sweden - I_Bog_E3_3 | ecosystem: Environmental > Terrestrial > Soil > Wetlands > Peat | place: Sweden: Abisko, Stordalen...
TCCTGGCCGGTGAGTTGCACGCGTGGGAGATCGTGGTCGGCGCGGACTTTCGCTTCGGCCGCGACCGGATCGGCGACGTGGCGCTACTGAGCGCTGAAGGGCAGCGTTACGGCTTCGGGGTCTACGAGGCGCCGACGTTCGGCGAGCCGCGTTGGAGTTCGAGCGCCGTGCGCGCGGCCCTCGAAGAAGGCGACGTCGCTTCGGCGAACGAGACACTGGGTCGTCCCTTCGTGCTGCGCGGGCGCGTCGAGCACGGTGACGCGCGCGGGGGAGAGCTCGGCTACGCGACCGCCAACCTCGCTACCGAGGCGTTCCAAGTGGTGCCGCTCGAAGGTATCTACGCCGGAGCGGCGAGGACGCCCGATCGCACGTGGCGCCCGGCGGCGATCTCTATTGGCACGCGCCCCCAGTTCTACGAGAACGGCCCTCTCCTCGTCGAGGTCCACCTGCCGGGCTTCGAGGGCGATCTCTACGACGCCTCGCTCGACGTCGCGTTTCTGGCGCGTCTTCGAGGTGAGGAGGTCTTTTCCGACGTGGACGCGCTGGTGGCCCAGATCGGACGAGACGTCCAGCAAACCGTGGAGTTATTCAAGAAGTTCTCGGAGTTCACCTCGGCACTGCTAGAATAGATATTCGGTCAGCGACGCTGACTATGTGGGTCGTCACGTTGGCGACTTGCGACGAGACATCCGACTCATAAGGCAAATAAAACGTTATGGCTGAGAAGCAGCAGATCATCAAGGACTACCAGGCTCACGCGACGGACACGGGTTCACCCGAAGTCCAGGTGGCGATCCTGACAGACCGGATCGCCCACCTCACCGAGCACCTCAAAGTCCACAAGGGTGATCATCACACCCGCCGTGGACTGATGAAGCTCATCGGCCAACGACGCCGTCTGCTCGACTACGTGCAGCGCGGAAATGTCGAGCGCTATCGCGCTTTGATCGGCCGTCTCGGCATTCGTCGCTAGCCGAACGGTACGTTGACGCCGTCAACGCACCCAACACATCCGATTCCTCGGAGGCCAGTGGAGAACAGTCGCGTTTCGCGAAGGTTGCCCACTGGGATCCGGGCGGAGTGTTGCTAACCAAATAGGAGCAATACCAATGACTGACGCAATCCGCGTAAGTAGCCCCATAACGGGCACCGAAAAGACTTTGAGTTTTGAAGCGGGCCACCTGGCCCAACTGGCCGACGGAGCCGTCGTGGCTCGCCTCGGCGACACCATGTTGTTGGCGACCGTCGCCGCGGCCAAGAGCGTTCGAGAAGGCATCGACTTCTTCCCGCTCACGGTCGACATCGAAGAGCGCGCCTACGCCGCCGGCAAGATTCCCGGGGCCTTCTTCCGCCGTGAGGGCAAGCCCTCGGACCAGGCGGTCCTCACCTGTCGTCTCATCGACCGACCGCTTCGCCCCTCGTTCCCGAAGGGCTTTCGCAACGAGGTCCAAGTCGTCGGCACGATCTTCAGCGCCGACCAGGAGAACCCCTACGACGTCCTGGCCATCAACGCCGCTTCGGCCGCGTTGATGATCTCGGGCATCCCCTTTGAGGGGCCGATCGGTGCGGTGCGCATGGCGTACACCACCGATGGCGAGTGGGCCCCGCACCCGACGTACCAAGAGGGCGACGCCGCGACTTTCGAACTGGTCGTCGCCGGACGGGCCCTCAGCGATTCCGCTGACGCCGACGTCGCGATCATGATGGTCGAGGCCGGCGGTACCGAGGGTTCCTTCGAGAAGTACGCCGACGGCGCGCCGAAGGTCTCTGAAGAAGTGCTCTCGGCCGGACTCGAAGCCTCCAAGCTGTGGATCCGCGAATCGATCAACCTCCAGCGCGAACTGGTGAAGAACTTCGTCGCCGCGCGCGGGGAGATCACGCCGATGCAGTTCCAGGCGATCGCCGACTACCAAGATGACGTCTACGAGAGCGTCGAGGCCATGGGCGCGACGTCGCTGACCGAAGCGAACAAGTTGACGACCAAGACCGCGCGCAACACGGCCCTCGAAGTCGCGACGGCCTCGATCATCGAGCACCTGAAGGACGAGTTCCCGAACCGTCTGAGCGAGATCAAGGCGGCCGTGCGATCGGTCACCAAGAAGATCGTGCGAAAGCGAATCGTTGATGAGGGCGTGCGCATCGACGGACGAAGCGTCACCGACATCCGACCGCTCTCGGCCGAGATCGACCTCTTCCCGATGACCCACGGCTCGGCGTTGTTCCAGCGCGGCGAGACCCAGGTCGTCAACGTGACCACGCTCGGCATGCCGCGCATGCGCCAGCAGCTCGACACGATCGGCCCGGACGAGTGGCGTCGCTACATGCACCACTACAACTTCCCGCCCTATTCGGTCGGTGAGACCGGTCGCGTCGGAATGCCCAAGCGCCGCGAGATCGGACACGGCATGTTGGCCGAGCGCGCGTTGATCCCCGTACTGCCGAGCGAAGAGGACTTCGCCTACACGCTGCGCGTCGTCTCGGACGTCTTGCAGTCCAATGGCTCGACGTCGATGGCCTCGGTCTGTGGCTCGACGCTGTCGCTCATGGCGGCCGGCGTGCCGATCAAGGCGCCCGTCGCGGGTATCGCGATGGGACTGGTCTACGACGACGGCAAGTACGTGACCCTGACCGACATCCTCGGAGCCGAGGACGCCTTCGGCGACATGGACTTCAAGGTCGCCGGTACCGCGGACGCCGTGACGGCGTTGCAACTCGACACGAAGATCGACGGCCTCCCGGCCGAGGTCCTGTCGAACGCGTTGGACCAGGCCAAGACGGCGCGATTGCTGATCCTCGAGGTGCTCACCAACGCGATCGCTGAGCCTCGGGCCCAGGTCGCAGAAGTGGCGCCGAAGATCGTGTCGCTGCAGATTCCGATCGACAAGATCGGTGAAGTCATCGGCCCCAAGGGCAAGGTCATCAACACCCTGCAGCAAGAGACCGGTGCGGACATCGCGGTCGACGACGACGGCGTCGTCGGTACCGTCACCATCGGTGCCAAGGACGGTCGCGCCGTGGAAGATGCTCGTCGACGTATCGCGATGATCCTCGACCCGCCCACGCCCGAAGTCGGTGCGACCTATCAGGGTCGCGTCGTCAACATCGCCAAGTTCGGCGCGTTCGTGAGCATCATGCCCGGACGTGACGGCCTCTTACACATCTCGAAGATGGCGCCGCTCAACGGCGGCAAGCGCATCGGTCAGGTGGAGGACGTCCTCGAACTCGGTCAGGCGATCGAGGTCAAGGTTGACGACATCGACCCCCAGGGCAAGGTCTCGCTCTCACTCGTCGGTGACTTCCCGGAGTCCGAAGAGGACGCTCGTCCTCCTCGTCCCCGTGACGCGGACCGCGGTGATCGAAGTGACCGTGGCGACCGAGGCGGTCGTGACCGTGATCGTGGGCCGCGCGAGCGCGCGCCGCGCGAGAACACCAACGATTCACGCTCCAGCGCGTCGTCGTCGTCCTTCGAAGCGGCCTTCGAGGCCGAACTCGCAGGCGAAATCGGCGACTTGGGCCCTGGTGGCCCGGCCTTCGTCGATGGCGACTCCTCGCGTCGTAGTCCTCGACCGCGTCGCCGATAGTCGTTCGAAGCCCGTGTTGTCCGGTCCGCGTGACCGTGCAGCACGGGCTTCGTGCTTTTTCGTAGCGTAGAGCCAATGAGCCTGATCGCCCCCGCGCATTCCAAGCAGTGGTGGCGACCACTCCCACGAGGTGATCGACGCGCACTGATGGCGATGTTGGCGGTACCGATCCTGCTCTTCGTCATCCCGGCGCTGTTCGGTCACCCGGCCATCGACGGCGACAATCTGATTCAGAACTTTCCGCTCCGGGTCCTGAGTGGCCAACAGGTCGCGTCGGGCCACCTACCGCTCTTCAACCCCTTGGCGAATTCCGGTACGCCGTTGCTCGGGGGGCTCAACGCCGGGGCGCTCTATCCGTTGACGGTGATCTTCGCCTTCTTGCCGCCGATCGCCGCGTGGCTCATAAACTGCATCGCCGTCTACGTGATCGCCGCGACCGGTATGTTCGCGCTGCTGCGCTGGCACGGCATGCGCTCGCTGTCGTCCTTCGCCGCCGCGATGGCCTTCGCCTACTCGGGCGCGATGATCGGACAGCTCGTGCACCTGGGCGTCGTCCAGGGCTTCGCCTTCATTCCCTGGGCCGCGCTGATCTTGGTGTCGCTCTCTCGTCGGCTCTCCCTCGAGCCGGCCACGACCACGTGGCGCCACTACGCCCGGGTCTCCCAGCCCTGGATCTGGGGTTACGCGCTGTTGTGGGGACTGACCTTTCTTACGGGCGAGCCCCGGGGCATCGCCGAGATCGAGCTCTTGACGTTGACCATCGGTCCGTCGGTGTTGTTGATCCGCAGTTCGTACTGGATCCAAACGTGGCGCGGTCGCGTCTCCTACGTCGTCGCGCTGGCGGCGGGCCTCGCGTGGGGGTGCGCCATCGGTCTGGTGCAGCTCTTGCCCGGGTGGTCGTTCATCGGCTTCTCGCAACGCTCGTCGATCAGCTACAGCTTCTTCGGCGCCGGTTCGCTGGTGGTGCGCTGGACGTCGCTACTCTTCGTGCCCGACATCTTCGGCGGCAACGGATCGGCGGGACAGCCCAACTACTTCGCCCATTACAACCTGCCCGAGGTGACCGGCTACGTCGGCGTACTGGCACTCATTGCGACCTTCGCGTTCATCTCCAAGTTGACGCGTCGCGGATGGGATGGCGAGGACCGTGACTACATCCTCTACTTCGTGATCCTGGTCGTCGGTCTCTTCGCGACCTGGGGCTCGTACACGCCGCTCGGTCACCTGTTCCGTGACATCCCCCTCTACGGCAGCACGCGTCTGCAGAGCCGCAGCGTCATCCTCGTGGACTTCGCGATGACCGCGCTGCTCGGCTGGTGGCTCCATCGTCTCGAGACGCGTCGCACGGCCGCGGCCGGGCTCGAAGGTCGAATGAAGTGGCTCACGCTCGCGCCGGCCTTCGCGCTCATCGCGCTCTGTATTGGACTGTTCCTCTGGGGCGCGCGAATCGTCTCGTGGCTCGGGGTCTTTCCCCAACAAGAGGACCTCGCTCAGGACATGCACCTCTCCTACGGGCTCCACCTCGTCATCGCGGTCCTCACCGTGCTGGCACTGGTGCGCTGGCGGCATTCGAAGAATCTCATGAAGGTGGTCATGGGCGTCATGGTGGCCGACGTCCTGGTGTTCTTGCTCTTGAGTGCCACGGGGCTCATCGGTGGTTCGGGACCGACGGAGCCATCGAGCGCGTACGCCACGGCGCTCTTGGGCAACAACGGCCGCACCGCGCTGGTCGATTCTGGCGGCGCCCATCAAAAGCAGTTCCACGCGCTCGGGGTACCCAACATGAACGTCTTCACGAAACTGCCCAGCGTGCAGGGCTACGGCTCGCTCATCTCGACCATCTACGACAACTCAACCGGCACGCACCCGCAGGCGGCGGTCGATCCCTGTCGACTCGCCGACGGGACGTTCGTGCAACTACGCCTCTCGGCGATCGCGGTGTCCTACGCGCAGTTGAGCCACAACGTCATCGTGGCGGTGCCGTCGGCGCCCAACTGTCGTAGCGCCGCGCCCTCGGCGACGACGGATCGCTACTTCGGTCAACTCCTTCGCGTCACCACGCTGAGCCTCCACGGACGCGGTGCTCGGCCGGTCTCGTCGGGCCCGGTCTACCTGTCCCTGCTCGACGCGAAGGGCCGCCGCGTCGGTTCGGTACTCCACGAGCCCGGCGCGAACGATATGACCTTCACGTTCAAGGGCCGTATTCACGAAGCGGCCGGCTTCGAGTTGACCGCTTCAAAGGCCGTGTCCGTCGGTGACGCCTTCGTCACGCAGATCACGCCCACGAAGGTCACCTACCAACTGAACTCGCCAATGCAAGAGGCACTCGACAGTTCGCTGTGGCGTCTCACGAATACCGTCGGTACGTTCTCGGTCTTCAAAGCGGTGACGGTGAAGCCGACCGTGTGGTTGACGTCACCCTCGAGCGGCACCGTGTCGCACGTGAAGAACGTCGCCTACGGCGATACGTGGGCCGACGTGCGTGCGACCTCGCCGGTGACACTGGTTCGTTCCATGGCCTATCTCCCCGGTTGGCGCGCGACGGCGCTCAACACCACGACCGGTAAGAGCGAAGCGCTGAAGGTGTCGCGCAACGGTCTGATCCAGCAAGTGACCGTACCGAGCGGCGAGTGGACCATCCATTTCCACTACCACGCGCCCTACATCGAACTCAGTCTGGCCGCGTCGATCGTGGGCGTCGTGCTGATCATCGGCGTGGGCGCGTATCTCATCGTCGACGAACGTCGACGGCGCGAGGATAAGGTGCGGTCGTGAAAGCTCTCGCGATCAACGGTGGGGCCGGACGCATGGGCCAGACTCTCGCCGGCGGTCTCAGCGCGCTCGGCCGCTTCTCGATTGGCGCCCTCGTTGACGCGCGTGAACCGCATGAACTCTTCGGTGCTTCCTACGCCTCGTCGTTCGACGAGGTGGACGCTGACTCGATCGACGTCGTCATCGACTTCTCGTCGCCCGAGGGCGTCGTGGCCGCGGCGCGGTGGTGTGCCGACAACGCCAAGGGCCTCGTCATCGGCACGACGGGCTTGACGAACGAACAACGTCGCGTGGTCGACGAGGCCGCGACCAAGGTGGGGGTGGTGATCGCGGCGAATTACTCCGTCGGGGCCGTGCTCTCCGAGAAATTCGCCGCCCTGGCGGCACCGTATTTCGATCGGGTCGAGATCATCGAACTGCACCACGACAAGAAGGTCGACGCCCCGTCGGGAACGTCGATCGCCGCGGCGAAGGGTATCGCGGCAGCGCGCGCGGCCGCCGGTTTGCCCGAGATGATTGACCCGACACTTCGCCACACGCTCTCCGGCGCGCGCGGTGCCGACACGTTCGGCGGCGTCAAGATCCACTCGGTGCGCTTGCCGGGTCTCGTGGCGCACCAAGAGATCCTCTTCGGCGGACCGGGCGAGGGCTTGACGATTCGTCACGACTCCTTTGATCGCGTGAGTTTCGTCCAGGGTGTGGCGCTCGCCGCCGACGCCATTGACGCGACCCCGCGACTCATCGACGGGATTGAATCGCTGATCTAGGAGTTTTGAGGGTCGTCGATTCGCAAATCGTCCGCACGTCCGATTCCCTTAGGGTGCGGCGCGTCGTCGCACCGGCGCTCGTTCGTGGCTCCGATGAGAATGACTGGTAACTTCGAAGTATGACGACACCTCGTTTTGGGCGCGTTCTCACCGCCATGGTGACGCCATTTCGAGCGGACGGCGCCATCGATTTTGACGTCGCGATCGAACTCGCCACGTACTTGGTCGCTGAAGGGTGCGACGGTCTGGTCGTGGCCGGATCGACCGGGGAAGGTTCGTCACTCTCGGATAAGGAGAAGCTCGAACTGTTCGCCTGTGTCGCGGGTGCCGTCGAGGTTCCGGTCCTGGCCGGATCGACCTTCGCCGACACCGCTCGCTCGGTGGAACTCACTCGTCAGGTCCTCGACACGGGTGTCACGGGCGTGTTGGCGACCACGCCGGCGTACGCGCGTCCCAGTCAAAAGGGCATCGCCGCGCACTTCGCCGCCATCGCCTCGTGCACGGAACTCCCGATCATGCTCTACGACATCCCGGTGCGCACCGGGAGAAAGATCGCCGCGTCAACGACGATCGACCTCGTCACGTCGCACGCGAACATCGTCGCGATCAAAGACGCGTCGGGCGACCTCGTGAGTGCCGCCCACTACAAGGCCGTGCTCGGCGACGACATCGACCTCTACAGCGGCGACGACTCAGTGCTGCTGGCGTTCATGGGCGTCGGCGCGATCGGCATCGTGTCGGTCGCCGCGCACTGGGCCGCTCGAGAGTTCGTGCAGTTGGTCGAGAGCGTCGAACGAGGCGACTGGGCCCGGGCGAGAGCGTTCAACGAACGACTCGCGGCGAGTTACGCCTTCGAGTCCAGCGACACGTATCCGAATCCCATGCCCTCCAAGGCGGCATTGCGCTATCTCGGTATCAACGTCGGCCAGTGCCGACTACCGCACTCTGAGAGTGATGACACTCTCGATGCGGACGCGGCGAAGGTCGTGGCCGCGCTCCAGGCATCGCGTGGCTAAAGACACCGTTCGCGTCACCTTCCTCGGCGGTCTCGGTGAGATCGGTCGTAACTGCTGCGCGATCGAGCAGGACGGTCGTATCGTCGTCGTGGACGCCGGACTGATGTTCCCCGAGCCGACGATGTACGGCGTCGACCTGATTCTGCCGGACTTTCGATGGCTCATCGAACGGCGCGACCGCGTCGACGCGATCGTGTTGACCCACGGACACGAGGACCACACGGGCGCGCTGCGCTACCTCGTGAAGGACATCAACGTCCCCATCTACGGCTCGGCGTTGACGCTCGGATTCGCGCGTCACCGCCTGACCGAAGCCAAGGTCGCCAAGGACCTCACGTTCATCGAAGTGAGCGACGGTGAGAAGCGCAAGATCGGACCGTTCGACGTCGAGTTCATCCCCGTCACGCACTCGGTGCCGAGCGCCATGGCGCTCGCGTTTCGCACGAACGCCGGCATCGTCGTGCACTCGGGTGACTTCAAACTCGACCTCACGCCGATCGACGGACGACGTACCGACATCTCTCGCCTGGCGGCCCTCGGCGACGAGGGCGTCGCGTTGTTGTTGGCCGACTCCACCAACGCCGAGGAGCCCGGTTTCACGGCGTCGGAGCGCTCGGTCGGGGGAGCGTTGCGTCGACTCTTCCTCGAGCGACCGGAACGTCGCATGGTGGTCGCCTGTTTCGCGAGCCACATCCACCGCGTCCAGCAGATCATCAACGTCGCACTCGAGCAGCACCGCAAGATCGTGTTGATGGGTCGCTCGATGGAGGCGAACGTCAAACTGGCGCGCAAGCTCAACCTCCTGCACGTCGACGCCGCCGACCTGATCGACATCGAGAACATCGATCGCTACGCCCCCGGCGAGGTCTGCGTGATCTGCACCGGCAGCCAGGGCGAGCCGCTCGCGGCGCTGTCGAAGTTGTCGCGAGGCGACGCGCGGTTCTTGAAGGTCGGTGCCGACGACACCGTCATACTGAGTTCGCATCCGATCCCGGGCAACGAGTGGACCGTCGGTCGAGTGATCGACGACCTGCACCGCGCCGCCGCCGAAGTGATCCACTCGGGTCACGAGCCGGTCCACGCCTCGGGCCACGCTCGCCAGGGCGAACTGCGTACGTTCCACCAGTTACTGCGACCACGGAACTTCGTTCCGGTCCACGGGGAGTACCGCCACATGGTGCACCACGCCGAGTTGGCCCACTCCATGGGGCTCAGTCCCAAGCACGTCTTGATCTGTGAAGACGGCGACCAGATCGAGGTCAACAAGACCGGCATCAAGCGCGCGGGCCAGGTTCCGGCGGGGTTCCATTACATCGACGGCAGCGCGGGCGATCTGGACGAACGACCGCTCGAAGAGCGCCGGATGCTCGCCGAGTTCGGGGTCCTGCAGATCTCGGCCGGCGTCGATAAGGACCACGCCAAGATCATCCAACCGGTGCGACTCACGGCGCGCGGATGGTTTGAGGGCGAACAGGACCGAACCGTGCTCGACGCGGTGACGAACGAAGTGCGCGCGGCGCTGGAAGTGGCACTTCGAGAGGGCGCGCCTGACGAGGACGCGCTCAACAAGATCGCCCAGCGCGCGGCCGGCCGCTTGCTCGGACAGAAGTACCGCCGCCAGCCGATACTGCTCGCGGCCGTCGTCGTCCTCTAGTCCCCTTTTTCCGGTTCGCCGTGGTCGGCGTTATTGCGTCCGACGCGCCAAAACGCCTTCACGCTGATCGACTCGTCGTCGAGACCCCGATCGAGTAGCGCCGAGCGGATGGCCTTCATCACGTGGAACTCACCGAAGAGGTAGGCGTGGCCGCGGTCCGGCGGAAGGGCGAACGCCGAGAGGCCGCTGAGGAGGCCGGCGGGGTCATCCTTGGCGCGACCCATCCGGTCGACGAAAATGCCGGTGACGGCGATGCCCTCATCGAACGTCGTCGTTAACGCATCATCGCATTGGTCGGTCTCGACGACGAAGACGACCCTCCCAGGCGCTTCGACGCTCTGGGCCATTCGGTAGGCCGAACCGAGGCAGGTGATATCACCCATGAACAGGTGCCAGTCGGCGTCGGTATCGAGGACGATCTTGCCCCGGGGCCCCACGATGTCGACTTCGTCGCCCGGCTGGGCACCGCGCGCCCACACACTGCCCGGTCCTTCGTGGGCCGTCGTGATCCAGAGGGTGAACTGATCGCGCGCTTCGTCAACGTCGTGGACGCTGTAGCGACGTCGGACCAGTTTGCCGGCGCCATTGGTGAGCTGCACCATGACGTCGTTGCCCGGCACGCCGCACAAGAGGGCGGCCTGACCTGCGAGAACGACCTCGTGGATCGAAGAACTGAGCGGCGTGGAGGAGACCACGTGACAGACGCGCGCGTGGGCGTCGAGGCGCGCGGCGAGCTCAATGGAGGAGTTGTGGGGAGTTGTTGGCACCGGTTCAGCCTAGGGCGATTGGCACCGACTACGAAAGAATGACCGGTAAGTTTGATGGTTGTGGCACAAGCACGACATAAGAAAAAGCCCGTAAAGAAGACGGCGCGCGCTTCGGCGGCGCAGAATCCCAGTGTCTGGGAACGCCACACTCGCGACCTCTGGATTCTCCTGCTCATCGTGATCGGCGCGTTCTGTGCCCTCGCCGAGGCCGGCGCGCTGGGACCGGTCGGTCGCGGCATCTCCAAGGGACTCGCGATCGCCTTCGGCGTAGGGCGATTCGCCCTGCCCGTCATGCTGCTCGTACTGGGCGCGGCCTTGATCGTGGGGAAAATCGAAGTCGAGCGCCCAAGGGTCGTCTGGGGAATCGCGCTCGGCTTGATCAGCATCTGCGGTATCGGCGATCTAGCCGGGGGACGACCTCATCTGCACGACACGACGAAACATTTCGCGCACGCCGGCGGGTGGCTGGGCGCGGTGATCGGCGGCGGCCTCGACAAGGCCATCGGCATCGCTGGTGCGCTCGTGGTGTTGCTGGCGTTGCTCGTCATCGCCATCATGATCGGCACCGGTATCGGCCTTCGCGCCCTCTACAGCGGCACGGTCACGTTCCTTCGCGCCTTCGGTTCGTGGCTCGTCCGGTGGTGGTCGAGTCGTGAACCGCGCGCGACGCCCGACCAGGAGGAGCCGGCGGAGGAACCGACACCCCGACGAGTTCGTGCGCTGCCCCCGGAACCAGAGGTCTTCGACGCGCCCGTCGAATACGAAGAGGAGTACGAGCAAGACCAGTACGAAGAGGAAGAAGAGGAAGAGGACTCCGATACCGAGTACGAGGAGTACGCCGAGATGGAGAGCGACTGGGAACTGCCCTCACCGTCGCTGCTCGTGCGCACCAAAGACGTCAAGCAGGACCGCGCGGCCATCGAAGACCTCGGCGGCGAACTGGTCGAAGCGCTCGCGGCCCACGGCGTCGACACAACGCTCGTCGGCTTCACGGTCGGTCCGACGGTGACGCGCTACGAACTCGAACTCGGGCCGGGCGTGAAGGTCTCCTCGGTGACGTCACTCAACAAGGACATCGCCTACGCAATGGCCTCGCCCGACGTGCGGATCCTCGCGCCGATTCCCGGGCGATCGGCGATCGGTGTCGAAGTGCCGAATCGACAGCGCACGCTCGTGGCCCTCGGCGACCTGCTGGCCTCCGAAGAGGCGATGAACTCCAATCACCCGCTGGACGTGCCGATCGGTCGCGACATCTCCGGTAAGACGCTCGTCGCCAATCTGGGCGAGATGCCCCACGTGCTGATATCCGGCGCGACCGGCGCCGGCAAGAGTTCGCTGATCAACTCAATCGTCACCTCGCTCGTGATGCGCGCGACGCCGGACCGACTCCGTCTGATGCTGGTCGACCCCAAGCGCGTCGAGATGGGTCAGTACAACGACCTGCCGCATCTCTTGGCGCCGGTCGTGGTCGATCCGAAGAGGGCCGCCGGGATGCTCGCGTGGGCGGTGAAGGAGATGGAGCGCCGTTACGACATCCTCGCCGAGAGCGGCGCGCGTGACATCACCAGCTACCAGCAGATGATCGCGCGAGGCGAGTTAGAGCCCGAGACCACGGACGACGAGCGCGTGGCCGAGATCTTCGAACGAACGACGGGCCTCGAGTCCGACGTGGAACGACCACCCGGGCCGGAGGAACTGCCCTACATCGTGATCGTCGTCGACGAGTTGAACGACCTGATGATGGTGGCGGCGCGCGACGTCGAAGAGTCGGTCGTGCGCATCGCCCAGATGGCCCGCGCCGTGGGCATCCACCTGGTGCTCGCCACGCAACGACCCAGTGTCGACGTGATCACCGGCGTCATCAAGGCCAACATCCCCAGTCGCATCGCCTTTGCGGTCTCGTCACTCGCGGACAGTCGGGTCATCCTCGACCAAGCGGGCGCCGAACGCCTCATCGGCAAGGGCGACATGTTGCTCGTGACCGCGTCGTCGAACGTCGCGCGGCGCCTTCAGGCCCCGTGGGTCTCCGAGAGCGAAGTGCAGCGCGTCGTCGAAGCGTGGCGCGCGCAGGGCGGACGCCGCGAGAGCGTGATCGCGCTCGACGTGCCCGCCGGCCGCGGCGGATCGATGGGCGGTGGATCGAGTGACGATGACGACGAGATTCTCGCCCAGGCCCGTGACCTGATCATTCGCACGCAGTCCGGTTCGACGTCGATGTTGCAACGCAAGCTGCGCGTCGGTTTCGCTCGGGCCGGTCGCATCATGGACCAACTCGAGCAAGAGGGCGTCGTGGCCGCCGGCGACGGTTCCAAGGCCCGCAAGGTGCTCGTGACGCCCGAAGAGTACGACGAACAGACTTCGCTGTAGTTCGTGAGCAGAAGATCGTCCCGGCGTCCGGCCCTTCGCGGCCTCGTGACTCGTTTCCTCTCGATTCTCCTGGGTGCGGTGGTCGCCAGCGCCCTCATTTTCTCGATGCAGCTGCCGTTCTTGCACGAACGACCGTCGATACATCTTTCGCTCAGTTCCTACGGAAGCTTCGACTACACGGCGCCGCCGTTGGCCTGGCCGAGCGGGGGCAGCGCCGCGCTCGACGTGCCGGCCCTGGGGATCATTCGCGCCTGGCACAACCACGTCGTTCCGATTGCGAGCCTCACGAAGATGATGACCGTGTACGTGGCCCTCAAACGCTTTCCCCTGGGAATCGGTCTCACGGGTCCCTGCGTCGAGGTCACCAACGACGACGTCCTCAACTACGAAGCGGACAAGTCAGAAGGCGACTCGTCGGTCATCGTCACCGAGGGCGAGCAACTCTGTGAGATCGACCTCTTGAATGGCGTGCTCGTCCACTCCGCCGCCAACTACGCCGACATGCTCGCGGCAATGGTGTCGCCGACCCCGCAGGCCTTCGTAGACCGGATGAACGACACCGCGAGATCACTTGGACTGCACAACACGCACTACGCCGATGACACGGGCGTCTCGGTCCATTCGGTCTCGACCGCACTCGACCAAGCGAAACTCGCGTCGATGCTGATGCGCTCACCCCTCGTGCGCGCCATCGTCGATCAGACCGAGGTCGACCTTCCGGTTGCGGGTTTCGTCAACACGTTCACCCCGCTCGTCGGAGCGAACGACGTCGTAGGCGTCAAGTCTGGACGGACCGCCGAAGCCGGCGGCTGTGACGTGATGGCTGTCGCCTATCGACTCAACGGGCGACGGCACCTCGTCTACACCGTCGTGCTCGGTCAACAGGGCGGCAACGTGCTCGCCACCGCGGGCGACGCGGCGTACGCGTTGGCCATCTCGGCCGAAGCCAGCCAGGCCGACGTCGTGTTGGCCAAGGGTGCGGTCTTGGGAACGATCGGCTTCGGCAAGGACGTCGCGCCATTCGGTCTGGCGCGCGAGAGTCACGTGTACTGGTGGGATCAACACAACGACCACCCCTTGAACGTTCGCCTCCGCCACCTCGGTGACACGATTCATCGCGGTGAAGTCGTCGGTTGGATCGAGATACACAGCGTGGAGAAGCCCGTGCCGTTGGTCGCGCTTCGATCGGCCGCCGCGCCCACACTCTGGCACCACATACTGTAAAGCCATGTTCGCGCGCGTACCCGCCAGTTCGGCCAACCTAGGACCGGGGTTTGATTGCTTGGCCGTGGCGCTCGCGCTCTATCTCGAAGTCACCGTCGAGCCGGCGGACGCCTTCGCCATCACGAGCGAGGGTTGCGGCGCCGGTGAATTCGACGACGAACGCAATCTCGGCGCCCGGGTCATCGCCGACGTCCTCGGGCATTCGAACTTCGCGATGCACGTGACATCGCAGATCCCGCTCTCGCGAGGCTTGGGTTCTTCGGCCGCGTTGACCGTCGCCGCGGCCGTCGCGGCCGGCGCGAGCGATCCCCTCGCCATTAGTACCAGAATCGACGGACACGCCGAGAACGCGGCGGCGTCGTTGCTCGGCGGACTCGTCGTCGCGCGCGCCGATTCTCGAGACGGCGTCGTGGCGCGGCCCCTCGCGCTGGACTACGAGTGGCGCTTCGTCGTGGTAATACCGGATGAGGAACTCTCGACCGTTGGCGCGCGCCGGGTCTTGCCCGAACGAGTGCCCTTCGCCGACGCGGTCCGTAATCTGGGTGCGATGGGACTCCTGCTCGCCGGTCTGGCCGATCACGACGCGTTCGTCGACGGTGCGATGGACGACTACCTGCACCAGCCGTACCGCATGGGTCTACTGTCCTTCGCCCAACCGCTCCTCACGACCCTTCGAGAGAGTGGCGCCGCGGGTTCGTGTTGGTCCGGTGCCGGCTCCACCATGTTGGGGCTCGCGACCTCGGACAAGGCCGAAGGCGTCGCCGCCGCGGCGAAAGCGTTTCTCCACGACCAGGGCGTCGCCGGAATCGTGCACGTGCTCGAAGCCGACCGGACCGGCCTGGTGACGAATTGATCGAGGAGACCCACCAGAAGGCTCAAGCGCTGAAGGGTGCCGGGTACATGTTGCTCGGCGCGTCACTGATCCAATGGTCGGCGGCGATCGTCACGCGCGTCTTTGGACAGATCGGTCCATCGGCGACGAGCGCGTGGCGCTTCTTCTTGGGCGCGATCGTCCTGATGGCCTTCACGCTACCGGACCTGCGCTCGTGGACGAAGCAACAGTGGCTGGGGGCTTTGGCCCTCGGCGTGTCGGTCGCGTTCATGAACCAGTGCTTCTACCAAGCGATCGCGAGGATCCCCCTGGGCGCCGCCGTCGCCATTGAGTACCTCGGGCCGTTCATGGTGTCGGCGCTCGGGAAGCGCTCGGCGCGTCACTTCGCCTTCGTGATCCTTGCCGGACTCGGCGTGCTCGCGATCGCGCGCCCCGGCGCCGCGCTCAACTACGAGGGCGTATTCTTCGCGGCCGGTTCCGGTCTCGGGTGGGCCTCGTACGTGTTCGCCGCGCACCGGGTCGGGGGACAGGCCGAGGGGTTCGGGGGACTCGCGGTCTCGATGTCGATCGGTGCGGTGTTGACGTTGCCGATGACGATCGGTTCGTCGCACTTTGTGCTCACCCATCCCGCGACGCTCGGGCGTCTGGCCCTGGTCGCGGTGATGGCGATCGTGTTGGGCTTCGCCTGTGAACTCCAGGCGCTTCGACGACTGAAGCCGTCGACGGCCGGGGTGCTCTTCGCGCTCGATCCGGCAGTCGCCTTCGCCATCGGACTCATCGTGCTGAGCCAGAGCATCCACCCGTGGGATCTCATCGGCATGGTCTGCGTGGTGATCGCCGGGGCCGGCGTCACCTACGACGCGGCCAATCCGAAACCGACCCTCGTTCAGTAGGCTGACTAGGTGGCAACGCCAAAGAAATTCGCCATTCGGACCTTCGGGTGCCAGATGAACGAGCACGATTCGGAGCGTCTCGCCGGGCTCATGGTCGCCGACGGCATGGTCGCGACCGCTGACGAGGCCGAGGCCGACGTCGTCATCTTCAATACCTGCACGATCCGCGAGAACGCCGACCTGAAGCTCTACAGCGCGCTGGGACAGATGAAGGCGATCAAAGAGGCCCGGCCCCAGATGCAGATCGCGGTGGGCGGGTGCATGGCCCAAAAGGACCGCCACCAGATCCTGGAACGCGCCAACTGGGTCGACGTCGTGTTCGGGACGCACAACCTGGCTTCGGCACCGCGGTTACTCGAGCGCTCACGTTCCGAGGGCCCGATCGTCGAGGTCCTGGACGCCCCGGACCACGAGGTCAATCGCGACATGGCCCCCGCGCTCTACGCGGTGCGCGAGCTCGCCTTCGCGGCCTGGATCACGATTCAGACGGGGTGTGATAACACCTGCGCCTACTGCATCGTGCCGTCGGTGCGCGGCGAAGAGATCAGCCGACCGTTCGACGATTTGGTGCTCGAAGCCGAGATGCTCGCCGCCTCCGGGGTCAGCGAGATCACGTTGCTCGGCCAGAACGTCAACTCCTACGGGCGAGACATCACCCGTCGACGCCCCCTCTTCGCCGATCTCTTGCGCGCGGTCGGGCGGGTCGAGGGGATCGAGCGGATCCGCTACACGAGTCCCCACCCCAAGGACCTGAGCCCCGAGACGATCGCGGCGATGGTCGAAACGCCGGCGGTCTGCCCGCAGCTGCATCTCCCGCTGCAGTCCGGCTCGGACCGGGTGTTGAAGGCGATGCGCCGAAGCTACAAGGTCGATCGCTACGTGGACCGGCTGGCTCGAGCGCGCGCCGCCATTGACGACCTCGCGGTCACGACGGACTTGATCGTGGGATTTCCCGGTGAGAGCGACGCCGACTTCGACGAGACGCTCGAGGTCGTGGCGGCCTGTGAGTTCGATTCGGCCTACACCTTCATCTTCTCGCCGCGCGAAGGAACGAGGGGCGCATTGATGAGCGCACAGTTCATCCCCGAGGACGTCATCAAGTCGCGCTTCGAGCGGTTGAAGAAGGTCCTCGACCGCTCGGCGTTGCGTAAGCACGAGGCTCGTGTCGGGCGCCGTGAAGAGGTGCTCGTCGAAGGACCGTCACGACGAAACGAACGGATGCTCTCGGGACGCACTCGTCAGGGAAAGCTCATTCACTTCGCCCAAGTGGACGAGTCGCTACGCGCCGGCTCGCTCGTGATGGTGGACGTCACGCACGGCGCGCCGTACCACTTGCTGGGGGAGTACGTCTCGACGGTGCGCGCGCCTCGTCACAAGGTTCGGATTCCCCTGCTCCACTCGTGAGTACCGAACACGTCGCGGTCGCGTTGGTCGGTCCCACCGCCTCGGGCAAGTCGGCGCTCGCGCACGCGTTGGCCTTCGATCACCACGACACCGTCGAGATTCTGGCCGTCGACGCGATGACCGTCTATCGCGGCATGGACATAGGGACCGCCAAACCGACGCGCGCCGAACGCGCCGAGGTGAGCTATCACCTCCTCGACCTCGTCGAACCGAGCGACGAGTTCACGGTGGCCCAGTATCAAGAAGCCGCACGCCTCGCGGCCGCGGACGTCTGGCGAGCCGGCCACAAGGTCCTCTACGTCGGCGGCACCGGGCTCTACGGTCGTGCGATTCTGGACAACCTCGCGATACCGGGTCAGTACCCGAATGTTCGCACGCTGCTCGAAGCACGGGCGAAGGATGAGCTGCCGGCGCTCTACGGCGAATTAGAGGTGCTCGACCCGCTGGCCGCGAGTCGCATGGAGGCGACCAACGCACGGCGCGTCGTGCGAGCCCTCGAAGTCACCCTCGGGGCGGGGCGACCGTTCTCCTCCTACGGTGAGGGTCTCCTCACCTACGGTCGTGCGCGAGTCGTGCAAATTGCGTTGCAGAGTGATTTCGAGCAGTTGGACCTGCGCATCGCGAATCGTTTTCGCTCGTGGATGGACCGGGGACTACTCGAAGAAGTGACCGCGCTCGCCAGTGCGCCCGGCGGCCTGAGCCGCACGGCGCGCCAGGCCGTGGGCTACCGCGAGCTGTTGCGACACGTGGAAGAGGGCGCCGATCTCGAGGCGTGCGTCGAGGACGCGATCATCCAGAGCCGACGACTGGCCCGTCGACAACGCTCGTGGTTCCTGCGCGACCCTCGAATCGAGTGGTTCGACGACGCCCACGAAGCGCGCTTACGACTGCTCGGCGTGCTGAATGGTCCCGACGGGTTCGTGCGAGACTAGAAGAAATGGCCTTGCGATCTCTCCAAAAATGGCACGGTGCGGGGAACGATTTCCTCGTAGAAGTGAGCGAACACGGAACTGCGCCGTGGTGGGACGCCGAACGGGCCCGAGCGGTCTGTGATCGAACGACCGGCGTCGGCGCCGACGGACTCCTGCTCGCGACCTTGGGCTCTGAGGTCTCGATGACGCTCTACAACGCCGACGGCTCCGCGGCCGAGATGTCGGGCAACGGCATTCGCTGCCTCGCCGCCGCCGTTCGCCGCACGACGAACGGCACCTGGGACACGCTCGAGGTGCACACGATCGCGGGAGTGCGCACGGTGACCTTGAAGATGGAAGACACCTCCGGCTACGGCAGTGTGGAGATGGGCGACGTGACGTTCGGTGAGACGCTGGCCGGTACCCTCGGGGTCGCCTACGTGGGCAATCCGCACGTCGTGGTGCGCGACGACCCCAAGTGGACCGACGAGATGCGATCAGAACTCGCCGAAGAACTCTCCCTCGACTTCGACGGCGTCAACGTCGAATTCTTGACCGTCGAAAGCGAGGATCACCTCTCGATCAAGGTGATCGAGCGCGGCGTCGGCTGGACCAGGGCCTGCGGGACCGGTACGTGCGCGGTGGTCGCGGTCGCGCACCGCGACGAGATGTGTGGCACCGACGTCACCGTCGACAATCCCGGCGGCGCGCTGCACGTGACGCTGAATGGCGCGGCGGCGACGTTGAGCGGTCCGGTGCAGTTCGTGGCGAACGTGGAATGGCTCGAAGCGTGACCTATATACCCACTACCCTCATCGATCGCACGATCCGCGAGAAGATCGTCCTCGTCGGAGTGCAGTTCCCGGGCGTCACCCAAGACGAGCTCGATTACCAGCTCGACGAATTGGCACTCCTCGTCGACACGGCCGGTGCCGACGTGGTCGCGCGAGTCCTCCAGCGACGTGACTCGCCCGATCCCGCGACGTTCCTCGGTTCGGGCAAGGTCCAAGAACTTCGTGAGATCTGCCTCGCGGTCGACTCCGACACCGTTGTCTTCGAGCACAACCTCTCACCGGCCCAGCAGCGCAACCTGGAGAAGATCCTCGGGCGAACGGCGATCGACCGCACGGCCGTGATCCTGGACATCTTCGCCCAGAACGCTCGCACGCCCGAGGGCAAGGCGCAGGTCGAGTTGGCACTGTTGCAGTACCGCCTGCCGCGTCTGCGTCGGGCCGAGGGATCGTTCTCCCAACAGGCCGGGGGTATCGGTACGCGAGGACCGGGCGAGACCCAGCTCGAGACCGACCGGCGCCGCCTCGTGAATCGAATCCACGCTATTCGCCGCGAGTTGAAAGAGATCGACCGCACGCGCAACGTCCAGCGTCAGGGCCGCCAACGCGGACGTCACCGCGAGGTCACCCTCGTCGGCTACACCAACGCGGGGAAGTCCTCGATGCTGAACGCCATCACCGACGCCGGCGTGGAGGCCGAGGACCGACTGTTCGTCACACTCGATCCCCGCACGCGTCAGCGCCAACTGTCCGGCGGTGAGACCGTCCTCTTTACTGACACGGTCGGCTTCATCTCGAATCTGCCGCACGACCTCGTGGACGCCTTCATGTCCACGCTGAAGTCGGTCCAACTGGCGGACCTCTTGGTGCACGTCGTCGACGGCTCGAACGACCACGCCGAGGAACAGATCGCCGCCGTGCGAGAAGTGCTGCGCGAGATTGACGCCGACCGCGTACCCGAACTACTGGTGTTCAACAAGGCCGACGTGCCGGGATCACGGGCCCGCGATTTGGCGAAGCTGCACGAAGGCAGCGTCTGGGTCTCGGCCGTGACCCACGAGAACTTAGAGGCCGTGATCGCCACGATCGGCGATCGCCTCCGGGCCAACGACCGGGTGGTGACCCTGCACTTACCGCTCGACCGCGGCGACCTTCTGGCGCGAGCACACCGCGAAGGCGAGGTGGTCGACACGTCGATCACCGACGACAGCGTCGTGGTGCGGGTGTTGCTCGATTCGGTGAGCGTGGCCCACTTCGACGAATGGCGGGTACCGGCGTGAGCTTCACGCCACCCCCGTACCCGTACGAGCGCCTCGACGTCATACGAAAACTCGCGTCGGTTCACGACGGCGGCGCCATCGAGTGTTCGATCGGGACACCGATCGACGCGCCACCGGACGCGGTGCTGCGGGAGTTGGCGAAGGGCATCGGAGCCCGCGGCTATCCGACGTCACAGGGTTCGAGCGATCTTCGAGACTCGGCGGCCGCGTGGCTGCAGCGACGATTCGGTGTCACGATTTCGAGCAACGACGTGGCGGCCTGTATCGGCACCAAGGAGTTCGTCGGCACCCTCGCGGGCTACCTGCACCTGCGAACGCCCGAGCGCGACACGGTGTTGTACCCGGCGATCAGCTATCCGACCTACGCGATGGGCGCGACACTCGCCGGTCTGCGCCCGGTGCCGGTCAAGATGCGCGATGGTCGACTCGACCTCGCGTCAATCGATGCCGAGGACGTCGCGCGCGCGCTCGTCCTGTGGGCGAACTCGCCATCCAATCCGACCGGATACCTCGATGACCTGGAAGCGATCGCTGAGTGGGGCCGCCGCCACGGCGTGCCCGTGGCGAGTGACGAGTGCTACGCGGAGTTCACCTGGGCCGGGGCGCCGAGGTCGATCCTCGAACACGGCAGCGCCGGCGTACTCGCGGTACATTCGTGTTCCAAGCGCTCGAACCTCGCTGGCATGCGCGCCGGTTTCTACGCTGGCGACGAGGAGTTGGTCGGCTACCTCAAACTCGTGCGCCAGCACGCGGGCTTCATGGTGCCCGCGCCGGTACAGGCGGCGGTCGCCGTCGCCTTCGACGATGACGAGCACGTCAACGTCCAACGCGAGCGCTACCGCGATCGTCTGACGCAGATGTCCGGCGCACTCCAGGACTTCGGTGTCGAGGCCCCGATGCCCGAAGGCGCCTTCTATCTCTGGTGCTCGAAGGAGGGCCTCGACGGCTGGCAACTGGCGAGTGAGATCGCCGAGCGCTCGGCGCTCGTGACCAGCCCGGGCGAACTCTACGGCGAGGATGGGCGCGATTTCGTGCGGCTCGCGGTCGTCCAGAGCGACGAACGACTCGCGCTGGCCGCCTCGAGACTTCGAGGCGTTTGAACCTCGCCAGTACGATGGCGACATGAGCGATCTCGAAACGCGCATCAGCCAGTGGTTCGACAGCATCTCGGAGATGACGCCGGAGAACGTCGAGGCTCGCCGCGACGTGGAGCTCGTGATCACCAAACTCGACGACGGACAAGTCCGCGTGGCCGACGTTGGGCCGACCGGCGCCGTCGTCGTGCACGAGTGGGTGCGCAAGGCGATCCTGCTGCTCTTCCGTTTGCGCGGTTTGGAAAAGTCCGAGGTCGGTCCCTTCGAATACCTGGACCGATTGGAGTTGAAGCGCGACTACGAACGGCG
>Ga0302146_10000657_pt1 | contig 21111 bp, 18 predicted proteins | sample I_Bog_E3_1_FD_193578 | JGI IMG/M metagenome (GOLD analysis project Ga0302146, IMG submission 193578) | Peat permafrost microbial communities from Stordalen Mire near Abisko, Sweden - I_Bog_E3_3 | ecosystem: Environmental > Terrestrial > Soil > Wetlands > Peat | place: Sweden: Abisko, Stordalen...
GCTTCGAGCACACTTACCACCGCACAATCCCCTTTTGCCAGGCGAGCACGTGGTCGCGGACCACGAACAAGAGGCCGATCAACCCCGAAAACAGGATCGCCATGACGATCAGCGCGGCATAGATATTGGCATAGGCGGCCCAGCCTTGCGCCCATTGCAGATAGAACCCGAGCCCCGCCTTGACCCCCATCATTTCGGCCACGATCAACACGGCAAACGAGGCGCCAAGCCCCATGAACAGCCCGACGAACACGCTCGGCAGCGCAGCGGGGATTGCCACTTTGCGCACCAGGAAATGTGGATCGGCGCCGAGATTGCGCGCGATATCGTAATAGGCGCGCGCGACGCCCGAAACCCCCGACGAGGTCAGCACCGCGACCGGAAAGCCGCTAGCCAGCGCGATCAGGAATGTCGAGGCGCTGCGCGTCGAGGGAAAGCAGAAGAACGCGATCGGCAGCCATGCGGTCGCAGGCAAAGGTCCGACAAAGCGCAAGATCGGATGCGCCCAGTAATGAACCGCGCGCGACCACCCGATCGCAACGCCCAGCGCAAAGCCAAACCCGGCACCAAGGACATAGCCCGGCACCAGCAGGACCAGCGAGCCGACCACGCTGTCGAGCAGTTTTGCCCAGTCGTCGGTATAGACTTCAAGCACTTGTTCGGGTGCGGGAAAGAACGGCAGCGGCAGGATGCCGGTCTTGTTGGTGGCATATTGCCAGATCACCAGCCCGATCGGCAGCGCCGCCAGCCAGCGCGCAGTATGCGTCAGCCGCGCCGGTCTGTGCCAGGGTGCCAGTGCCAGCGCGGCGATCACCAGCCCGACCGTCAGCTCGATCGCCGACAACAGCCCGGTGCGCGGCAAGGCCGTGATGCCAGGCAAGGCGCGCCCGAATGCCGCCGCGCCGATCCACAAGAGCCCGGCGATCAGGCCGCCGCGCCATATAGGCCAGCCCGACAGGGCAGAGCCGCGCACGGCAAACGGTTGGGCGGGAAGCGGTGTGGCTTGGGTGATAGCGGTCATGGGGGCGGTCACGGGTGGCTCGTTTGCAAAAGGTCAGGCCAGCACGTCGCTGACGATGGCGGCGGCAAAGCGGTGCGGATCGGTGGTCGGTTTCATCACGCCGATGGCGCGCAGTTCGGCGGCATAGCGCTGAATGTCGCCAGTCATGTCGCGCCCGATCGGATGGCGCGCATGAGTCTGGCTTTTCAGAATGGCGACCAGATCGTCGAGCGTGCCGGATTTGGCATAAGGCCGGAAGGCCAGCGCGGCTTCGTGCGGGTCGGTCGAACACAGGCTGGCGGCATCGGCCATCGCCAGCATCAGCCCTTTGGCCGCGCGCGGGTTTTCGCGCAGCATGGCGCCGCTCGATCCGACCACGCAGCACACCCGGTCCTGCCAGGGATGGCTCAGATTGCTGACAACCTCGATCAGATCGCCGTCGGAGGCCTTTTGTTCGAGATAGAGGATCGGGTCGGAATCGGCTATCGCCTGGACTTCGCCCTTGCGCAGGGCTTCGCCGAGCAGCGGTTGTGGAAACTGGCGCCATTCGACATCGCGGTCGGGATCGAGCCCATGATATTTGAGCAAGACGGCAAAGGCATTGCGCGAGGCGCCGGTAATTTCGGCGAGCCCGATCGCCTTGCCGCGCAGGCTGGCGGGATCTTCGGAAATCCCTGCGCGGCGCGAGCCGAGCATGCGGATGCACCCGCCGTGAGTCCCGCCCAACAGTTTGACATCAAAGCCTTGTTCGAGCGGCTTGATCCAGCGCAGGATCATGCCGACCCCGGCATCGGCCTTGCCGGTCGACATCGATTCGAGCAATTGGTCGGTCGACCCGGCATAGCTGATCAATTCGACATCGAGCCCGTGGCGGGCAAAGATCCCCTTGTTCTGCGCCAGCACCACCGGGGCAAGGCACAAGGCGACGGGATTCCAGGCGAGCCGAACTTTGTCGAGACCCGCAGGCGTTTTCGGCCAGGCTCCGCGATGGCGCGCGATGTCGAGCCCGACCCCTGCCGCGATGACCCCGGCCGCACCGCCCAGAACCGCACGGCGGCTGAGCCCGGTGCGCCGGGGCGGCGTTTCGGGTTCGCGAATGGCATTGTGATCAAACTGGGCCTTCAAGCGGATCTCCGCAGGGTGTGGGGAGGAAAGGGAATATCTTCCATACGGGGATGAAGGGGGTGCCGACCAATCCGCGTTGCTCAAGTCCCTATTGAATTCGCCAATGCGGCGGGTGCCGCAATCCACGTCCGCAGCGTCTGGATAAAGGCGTGGCGGCACGCGGGATCGAGATAGAACATGTGCCCGCCCGGATAACTGCGCAGCGTGATCTGCATCGGCGGCAGGTCCAGTCCCGCGACCAGCCTGCGGTCGGCAGCATAGGACGACACCGTGTCGAACACGCCGCCCGCAACCAGAAGGCGCGCGCCGCTGTCGTGCAGGATGTGCGCAAGTTCGGTGATCAGCGCCGGATCATGGACCGGATCGGCCGGATAGCGCCAAGCGTCGCGGATCGCCTTGTCATAGACCACGTAAGGCGTCCCATCGATCGGCGAGCGATCGAGCCCCAGCGTCATCCGGCCGTTTCTGTTCGCGGCCTGTGCTACGCGGGGCAGCAGCGCAGCCAGCGCCGGATCGCGGTCGGCGTGGATAGGGGGTGGGGCCGTCGGTGAGGCAGGGGCGACTTGCCGACTGTCGTAAAGCCCCAGCACACCCCCCTGGCGTGCAAAGGCCATGTGGCGAAACAGGCCGAGAGTCATCCCGGCGCGGCGCGTGGCAAGACGCGCAAACGGCTCGCCGCCTAGCTGGGCCAGCGCCTGCGCGGGATGGTCGCCGACCCGCTCTGTCGCCCGGGCGCAGGCGAGCGGGTCGGCGCGGTGATGCCAATGACACGCAGTCGCGGCCATCGTCGGCAGGTTTGCGGGCAAAGGACCGCTTTGGTCCCGGTCAAGGGCAAAGGCGCTGAGCACGGTTTGCGAGACGAGCGCGATGCCCGTCAGATGCACATCGGCATGCGCCTTGCGCCAGGCCGCGGCCACGGCAACCGCGCGTTCGGCGCCATAGCTTTCGCCCATCAGCACCACCGGGGCATCGCGCCGGTCATGACGATCCATCCATGCGCGGATCGCCCGCGCGAGATAGGCGCCATCGCCATCGCGTCCACGCACGCTGGCCGGTGCATCGACGCGGGCGCGACTGAACCCGGTGCCGAGCGGATCGACGAACAGGATGTCGGCGCGGTCCCACAGCCCTTCGCGATTGGGTTCCAGCCTGCCGTCTTCGGTCATGTGCCAGGGCCCCAGCAGGCCCAGTTGCAGCCAGGCCGACGCCGCGCCCGGCCCGCCATTGAACACGACAAGCAGCGGGCGGGGGGCGCCGTTCCTGCCGGGAGTATCGACGATGATCGAAGGCAGGATCAGCGTGCCGAGCGTGCGCCCGTCAGCCCCGGTCGCGACGATCCGGTCGTCCCGCATCGCCGGGATCGCCGCGCCGGGTTCGGCGGAGCCGGCGATCGGTGTCAGGGCGAGCGCCGACCCCGCGAGCAGGGCAATCCACCGCGCTCGCCGCATTCAAAGGTCCGACCAGAGCGGCTCGTCGGCAATCAGGATGCGGTGCAGCTCACGGGGGAAATCGCCGTAATTGCGCACCGCATAGTGCACCGCCGCGCGGTTGTCCCAGAATGCCACCGAATTCTTGCGCCAGGTGAACCGGATCTGCAGCTCGGGGCGCTTGTACTGACGCAGGATCTCGGCCAGCAGCGCTTCGCTTTCGGCCAGTTCCAGCCCCAGGATCTGCGGCTTTTGCGAGAAATTGACCCACAGGATCTTTTGCCCGGTTTCGCGATGTTTGCGCACGATCGGATGCGCGACGATCGGGTATTCCAGACCCACGGCTTGCAGTGCTGACAGGAAATTGTGTGTGACATGAAGGCCTTCGAGCCGTTTTTTAAGGTCGTCTGACAATGCGTCCCAGGCCAGATTGGCATCGACCCAGATCGTGTCGCCACCGGTTTCGGGCAAAGTGATGTCGCGCAGCACTGCGCCCCAGGTCGGAACGAGGCGCCAGCTCGTATCGGTATGATAGGCATCGCCTGAATGGAGCAGGCGGGCATAGCGGTCGCCATAATCGCGTTCGTCGCGCGCGGCGATCGAATGGATCGCGGTGTTGGCGGCCTGATGCCGCGTTGTCGGGTGGGTATAGAGCGGGCCGAATTCGCCGGCAAAGGCGGCGTGCTGTTCGTTGGTCAGCGGCTGGTCGCGGAAAAAGATCACTTTATAGCGCAACACCGCTGCGCGGATCGCCGCGCGCTGCGCGGGGCTCAATGGGCGCGACAGATCGATGCCGGTCACTTCGGCACCGATCGTCGGTTGCAGTGGGGTGATGTCGAGCACGCCATCGATCGGCTCGATCGTTTGGGTCGCCATGGCTTCGTCTCCTCGAGGCCGCCTTTCGGCCTGCCTCAAAGGCTGAGAGCGGTTTTGACGAAGCGCCAGTGCGCATGACTGATAGCAATGTGAGAATTGCTCAATGCTCGCCTATTCGATCAATGTTTGAGAATAATTCGCGCAAGCATTGGTAAAGCTCAATTTATTTCATCGGATACTTTCCCCACCAATGCAGCGCTTGTTCAATGAGTGGCGCGTGAAGGGGCGAGCATGACAGTCGATTCCAAAGTCCGCCGGGGATCATGTCTCCGTTGCGGGCCTCTGCAATGCCATCGCTCGCGCTGAGCGCGAGGGCCCCGTTGCAGCATCGCTTTGGCGCAGTGCCGGTTCGCCCCGTCGCGGGGCGTGTCCCGGCGCGCGCACGATCCCCAAAATTCAATCCTTTCGGAAAGGAATGCTCGTGATCCGTTATCCTCTGGCCAGCCGTCTGGCGCTGGCTGTTGCGCTTGCCGCAGGCTTTGCCGTCGGGGCCCATGCCGAGACGGCGCCCGCCGTGCCCGACCAGTCTGCGCCTTCGTCGGAAATTCCGGGCGAGGGCAGCGGCAACGCCATCGTGGTCACTGGCGCCCAGAAAAAGCAGCCGGAAGTCAGCAACGGCGCATTGGGCGCGCGCAGCTTGTTCGAAACGCCCTTTTCGGTCGGCGCGGTCGATGCCGAAACGATCCAGAAGATCGCCGCGACAACCATCGACGCGGCCTTTGCCTATGACGCCGGGATCCGCTCAAACAATTCGGGCGTCGCTTCGGGCAACACCTTTTCGGTGCGCGGCATTCCGATCGACCGGACCAATGGTTACAAAGTCGATGGTCTGCCCTGGCCTTACTGGTATCAGGATCACCCGATCGAACATATCCAGGATCTCCAGGTTCTCAAGGGCGCGGGTGGCTTTGCCTATGGCTTTGCGGCGCCGGGCGGCGTGGTCAATCTGGTCAGCAAGCAACCGACACGCGATTTTCAGGCGTTGTTCAACGTCTCGTACCGCACTGACAGCATCTTGCGCGAACATCTCGACATCGGCGGCCCGCTCGATCGCAGCGGCGATACGGCATTCCGTTTCAACGCGGCCAACGAGGAAGGGAGGCTCTATAACGGCGCCTATAACAAGGATCAGTTCGTCAGTCTGGCGCTGACCGGCCATGTCACCGACAAGCTGACCTGGGCGCTGGACGGATTTTACCAGCGCACGCGTCAGGACGATCAGGTCAACACGATCTCGATCACCACCGCCAACACCAAAGTCAACGGCGTGACTTATGGCCCGGTCACGTCACTGGCGCCGACCGGGGGCGAGCTTGAGCCCGCCATTCGCGGCACGACCAAGTTCAACGATGTGGTCAGTCTGACCGGGCGGCTCGCGTATCAGATTTCCAGCGACTGGAAAGCCAGTGTTGCGGCGCGCTATGCCTCGCTCGACGAACGTTTTCCCGGCAGTCTGGCGACGATCTATGACAATGCGGGGGATTATTATTCCACCGTCTACAACATGAATCGCCTGTTCAAATACTATATCGCCGACGCCAATATCAGCGGAAAATTCACCACCGGGCCGATCAGCCATCAGATCGTCGCGGGCGCCTCGACGCTGACTTCGCAGTTCCTTTACGACAATCCGACGCGCGCGGGCGTGTTGCTCGATGGCACTGGCAATTTCCAGACCTTCAACATCTACAATGCCAATTCGGTGCCGACGATTGTCGGCGGCACGGTGGCAACGACGGCCGGTGTGACGGCGCAGTCGATCAACCGGCCGCCGGTCTGGACGCTGTATCAGGAGATCCACCAGCGCGCGCTGTTTGCCAGCGATACCGGGACCTGGGGCCCGCTCAGCGTGCTCGTCGGCGTCCGCTATACCGATTACGAGGAAATCAATTACAATCCCAACAGTTCGACCAGTTCGTATTTCCATTATCACCCGGTCAGCCCGGTCTTTTCGGCGGATCTTGCGGTAATCCGTGGCGTGCGGCTCTATGCCACCTATGTCGACGCGTTGCAGCGCGGCGGGATCGCGCCTGCCAGTGCGATCAATGCCAATGCCTCGTTCGGGCCGCTGAAATCCACGCAATACGAAGCCGGGGTCAAGGCCGAAGGCCGCTGGGGCAATGCCAGCCTCGCGGTGTTCCGCATCGCCACGCCATCGGAATATGTCGACGCTGCCAGCAATACGTTCGTGCGCAACGGCACCGCGCGGTATCAGGGCGTCGAATTCAACGCCGGGATTCATCCGGTGCGCGACCTGTCGCTGAACACCTCGCTGGCCTGGCTCGATGCCAAGCAGATTTCCGGGCCGACGTCGGGCCAGACCATTCCGGGCACCACCGGGTTTCAGGCGAGCGAGCAGGTCGAATATGCACTGCCGTTTCTGCCCGGAGTCAAAGTCAACGGTGGCATTCGCCATTCGGGCAAGTCCTATGGCGTCGGCGACATCTTCGTCTATCAGGGCTCGACCGTCGGTGATCTCGGCGCCAGCTATGGCTTCGATGCCAGCGGTCATGCCGTGCTGCTGCGCGCCTATGTGCAGAACCTGACCGATACGCGCTATTGGGTGCCGGGGTCTGCGGGGACGTCGATTTCCACCGGAGCGCCGCGCACGTTCACCGTTTCTGCGCAAGTCGCGCTCCAGTCCGATCATGCGGCGGCGATTGCATCGGCTTCGGGTGGTTCCGAGGATAGCCGCGCCGGGCACGCCTATCTCGAGCTCGATGCGGGCGGCGCGTTTCCGCACAGCTTTACCGCTGCGGTCGACAATCGCGTCGACAACACCGGCGCGGCGCCGGGTGCGATCCGCGTAGCGCAAAAGGCCGGGTGGGACGTCGACGGCGTGCTCGGTTACAACCTCGGCCGGTTCAGCGCCGAAGTCGAAACCGCGTTCAAGCGGACCAAGAACGGCTCGATAAATTATTCGAACGCCAATGTGGCGGTCGACGCCGCCGGAGAAAGCGCCGGGGCCTATGGCACTGGCGGCGGGCGCACCGGGGTCTTGTCGGTCCTGTTCAACGGGCTGATCAATATCGGCAATCCCGACGCGGCAACGCGCGGTTTTGTCGGCGGCGGCCTCGGGCTGGCGCGTGTCTCGACCGGGCAATGGACGCTCGACCGGACGCAAGCTGCTCTCAAGTATACCTCGTCCTCGGCGGCGGGCGCGGCAACGCCGACCTATTTCGGCGATGACAATGCCACCGCTTTTGCCTGGCAGGGGCTGGCGGGCGTGCGTCAGGCGCTGACCAACCGGGTCGATTTCGTGGTCAAGTATCGCTATTTTCAGGTGCCCGGCCTGACCTTGCGCACGACCAACGGCAATCAGCTCAAGGGCAATCTGTTCGGCAGCAGCGTGCTCGCCGGGATCGCGTGGAAACTGTAAACCTCCTGCCGCATCACAAGGTTCAATAGACCTATCAGCAAGCCTCGTTGGGAACGCGCCGCACCACTGCGGTAAGCCATGGGCCAATCAAGGAGATTGTACCCATGGCTTTGTCCCGCCAGCTTCACCTCGGCGCCATTCTCGAAGGCGTCGGCACCGATCAGCATTCGTGGCGCGACCCGGCCTTGCCGGGCGATGCCAGCATCGACATCGACTGGTACATCCGCAACGCGAAACTGGCGGAAGAGGCCAGGTTCGACCTGGTGTTTATTGTCGATTCCCCGTTCATCACTCCCGATACCGCGCCGCATTTCCTCAATCGGCTCGAACCGTTGACCCTGCTTTCAGCCGTGGCGACACATACCAGCCATATCGGGCTCGTCGGCACGCTGACCACCTCGTATTGGGAACCCTACAACGTCGCGCGCCAGTTCGCCTCGCTTGATCAGATCAGCCATGGCCGCGCCGGATGGAACGTGGTGACCACCGGGCTTGAAGGCGCGGCGCGCAACTATGGCCGCGACGACCATTTCGACCATGCCGATCGCTATGCCCGCGCGCATGAATTCGTCTCTGTGGTCAAGGGCTTGTGGGACAGCTACGAAGATGACGCGTTCCCGCGCGACAAGACGGGGGGCGTGTTCCTCGACAAGACCAGGCAGCACAAGCTGAACCACAAGGGCACGTATTTCCGCGTCGACGGGCCGCTCGCGCTCAGCCGGTCAAAGCAGGGGCAGCCGGTGATCTTTCAGGCGGGCGACAGCCATGCGGGCCGCGATCTGGGCGCCGCGATTGCCGACGGCACGTTTGCCGCCGCGCAGGATTTCGAAAGCGCGCAGCAGTATTACGCCGATCTCAAGCGCCGTGCCGCCGCGCTGGGCCGCAATCCCGATCATATCAAGGTCTTTCCCGGTCTGTTTCCGATCATCGCCGACACCGATGAAGAAGCGCAGGCGATTGCCCGCAAGCAGCAGGACACGCTCGATCTCGACAAACTGCTGGTCCAGCTTGGCCGCGCCTTCAACTATCACGATTTCCGCCAGTATGACCTCGACGCGCCGTTCCCCGATCTGTCGGGCGTGACGCTCAACAGCTATAAAGGCCATGCCGAGCGGATCATTGCCACGGCGCGCGAAAAGAAGCTCACCTTGCGCGAGGCGGCCTATCAATTGGGCCAGTGGCGCACCGGTTTCGTCGGCTCGCCCGAAACGATCGCCGACGAGATCGAGCGTTGGTTTATCGGGCGCGCGGCCGACGGGTTCAATTTGCGCGTTACCGTTCCGGCGGATTTCGACTTGTTCCGCACGCGCGTCGTGCCGATCCTTCAGGCGCGCGGGCTGTTTCGCCGCGAATACGAGGCCGACACGCTGCGCGGCAATCTCGGCATTCCCGTGCCCGTCAATCGCTATGCCGGGGCGCACGAACTGGTTGAAGCCGCCGAATGAGCGCGACGACAACCGATGTGCTGATCATCGGTGGGGGTATGGCTGCGGCCTGGGCGGCGATTGCGGCTGCCGAGGCCGGTGCCAAAGTGGTGGTGGTCGATAAGGGCGCAATGGGCACCAGTGGCGTGACCGCGACCGGCGGGCCGGGCCACTGGTGGGTGCCGCCCGATCCGGCTCTGCGCCGCGAAGCGATCGCGCGCCAGACGGCGAAAGCCGCAGGGCTGGGCGATCCGGCGTGGATGGAGCGCATTATCGAGCTGACTTGGCGCCATCTGCCGACGATCGCGCCGTGGTATCCCTTTGGCAGCGACGGGCAGGGTGGGCGCTTTATCAACGGCGTGCGCGGCCCCGAATACATGCGGGCCTTGCGCGCCTTTGCCGCGGCGCGCGGCGCCGAGATCCGCGATCATCATCCCGCGCTCGAACTGATGGCCGACCCCGATGGCCGGGTGATCGGTGCGCGTGGCGTGTCGCTGCGCGATGAACAGCCGTGGGCGGTGCGTGCGGGTGCCGTTGTGCTGGCGACCGGGGGGGCGGCGTTCCGTTCGGGGCTGATCGGCAGCCATGGCTGTACAGGCGACGGACACCTGATGGCGGCAGAAGCCGGCGCGCGGCTGTCGGGGATGGAATTTTCGATTGCCTATTCGCTCTCGCCGTCATGGGCTTCGACCCGCACGCTGCCTTATACCGGCGCGCGGTTCTATGATGCCGACGGCCATGAACTCGACATTGCCCCGCCGCGTGCCGGGCATGCCCATTATCAGACACTGGGGGCGGCGATGCTGGCCGGGCCGGTCTTTGCCGATTTGATCGATGCGCCGCGCGAACTGCCCGGTGTGCTGCGGCGCATCCAGCCGCTGACTGCGGCGACATTCGCACGGCGCGGGATCGACCTGTTTCGCGACCGGTTTCCGGTACGCCTGTTTGGCGAAGGCACGCTGCGCGGAACGGGCGGGATCGATCTGGATGATGCCGATTGCCGGACCGGCGTTCCGGGGCTGTTTGCCGCAGGCGATGCCGCGACGCGCGAACGGGTTGCCGGAGCGAGCAGCGGTGGTGGCGCCGTCAATTCGGCCTGGGCGCTGTCATCGGGGCGAATTGCCGGCGCTGCGGCGGCGGGCGAAGCCGTGGGCGCGAGGCGTAACGCGCCTGCGCGCGCGCTGGGGCAGGCGGGTTTGCATCCCGGCGACACGGTGCGCGACATCGACGGCGCCGACATGATCCGCCGCACGGGCGCATCGATCCACGATTATGACAAGGCATTCTGGCGGCGCGAGGAAACGCTGTCGGCCTCGGCTGCGGCGCTTGAAGCGGATTGGCGCGCCATCGCCGATCATGGTCATGCCACGGGGCGCGCTGCGGTCGAATTGCGCAGCACGGCGGCCATCGTCGCAACCGCGCGCTGGGTCGTCGCTTCGGCCCGCGCGCGGCGCGAAACGCGCGGGCTCCATTATCGCGACGACGCGCGTGAGGCCGATCCGGCGCAGGCGCACCGCCTGCTCAGTGGTGGGCTCGACGATGTCTGGGTGCGTCCGCTGACGGATGCAAAGGAAGAGATTGCCGCATGATTGCCTACCTGATTGCCGAGCGCTGCACCAACTGCGCGGCCTGTGTGGCGGTATGCCCCGCGCTGGTGTTCGACCCCGGTGTGGCGCAGCCGGTGGTCGCGCGCGCCGATGCCTGCGAGACGTGTTATCTGTGCGAATTGGCGTGCAGCGAAGACGCGCTTTATGTCGCACCCGAAACCGACAGCCATGCCGCGCCCCCGGTTACAGACCTGATCGCGGCGGGTCTGGTCGGGCAGATCCGGCGTGATTCAGGCTGGAACGAACCGTTCGACGCGGGCCAGCTGGACGACTATCGCCTGCTCGGCCCCTTGCTGGGTGCGGGTGTGGACATCGCGACGCGCCGCTACGAAGCGCGTCACGCCAGACAAGCGTAAGCGGGCGCTACGCCAGCGCGGTAAACGCGCCGTCGACAGGTCGCGGCGCCTTGATGTCGCCCGAGGCGTGGAAGGTGTCGACGATCCCTTGCTGGTCGGCGATCAGGCGCGGGTCGATTGCGGTGCGCAGGCGGGTGTTGCAGGCAACCGTGCCTTGGGCGATCGGCAGCGGCAGGCCGGTTTCATGCGACAGGACTTTGGCATAAGCATCGGCGTGGTCTTTGGCCCAGGCCATGGCGCGGGTTTCGCGGGCGAGGAAATCGATCAGGATTGCCCGCTTGTCGACAATCGCGCGCTCGCTGGCGACATCGAAGGCGACACCGCGCGCATAATCGCGGCCATCGATCAAGGTGCGCGCACCGGCCGCGACACCGGCCACGGTATAGGGCGCCCAGGTCGACCAGGCCTCGACCGCGCCGGTCTGCAGGGCGGCCTGTGAATCGCTGGGGGAGAGGAACACCAATTGCACCGCGTTCGAGCGATAGCCGTTGGCCTGAAGCGCGCGCAGGATGAGGTAATGGCCGATGCTGCCATGCGTGGTGGCGACTTTGTGCCCGATCAGATCGGCAATCGTGCGTGCGGACGAACCATGCCCGACCAGAATGCCGAGCGCGCCGGGGATCGTCCCGACCGGCGCCATCGCGGCCACCGCGCGGATCGGGCTGCCGCTTTGAAAGGCGAACTGAAACGGCGCATCGCCGACCAGACCCAGATCGACCGCGCCGCTTCCCAATGCCTCAAGCAGGCTTTGCGCAGCGGGAAATTCGGACCATTCGACGGCAAAACCGGCCCCGTCGAGCGCTCCCGACGCCAGCAACAGCGATTTTGTGCTGCCTCGCTGGCTGCCGACTTTCAACACATCCTTGCCCTTGCCGCCACAGGCAGCAAGGGCAAAGGAGGCGAGTGACGCCGCGATCAGATCACGTCTCGACAGCATGGCCGATCAGGCGGCTGTGCGGGCGAGGCGTTGCGCGGTGTAGCGATTGACCGGCTTTTCCAGCCCCAGCGTTTCGCGGAACGTCGTGCCGGGGTATTCGCGGCGGAAAATGCCCTTGTCCTGCAACAGCGGCACGACATGGTCGACAAACAGTTCGAGCTGGCCGGGCAGGCTTTCGAACAAGTTGAACCCGTCGACGCCGCGCGCTTCAAGCCAATGTTCGAAGCGGTCTGCGATCTGTTCCGGCGTGCCGACCCAATTGCTGCGCGGGGTGCCGACGCGGCGCGCGATTTCGCCCAGAGTCAGCCCTTCGTCGGCCAGCGCGAGGATACGCAGCGAGGCGCTCTGATTACTCTTGAACCCTTCGGCGGCGACTTCGCGGGGGAAGGGGCCTTCGGGATCATAGACGCTGAAATTGTGATCATTGAACGAACGGCCCAATGCCCGCAGCGCGTTTTCCAGGCTGCCGAGTTCGGACAGTTCGCGCCATTTCGCTTCGGCTTCGGCCTCGGTCGAGCCGATGATCGGCCGTGCACCGGGCACGATCGCCACGCTGTCCGGATCGCGGCCATAGCCGCGCGCGCGCGACTTGATGTCCGCATAGAAGGCCTGCGCTTCGGTGAGATCGTCCTGATGGGTAAAGATCGCTTCGGCATGTCGGGCGGCAAAGGCACGTCCGTCTTCCGAAGATCCGGCCTGAAAGATCACCGGCTGACCCTGGGGGCTGCGCGAAATGTTGAGCGGGCCCTTGACGGACAGGAACTCGCCCTTGTGGTTCAATTCATGCAGCTTGTCGGGGTCGAGGAATTGGCCGGTCGCCTTGTCGCGGACCAGCGCATCGTCTTCCCAGCTGTCCCACAGGCCCTTGACCACATCGAGATATTCCTCGGCAAGGCGATAGCGCGTGTCGTGGGCGAGGTGTTCGCTCTTGCCGAAATTGGCCGCGCTGCCCTCGAGCCAACTGGTCACCACGTTCCAGCCGGCGCGCCCGCCGCTGATATGGTCGAGCGAGGCGAACTGGCGCGCAAGGTTATAGGGCTCGGTATAGGAAACCGTCGCCGTGCCGACGAGGCCGATGTGTTCGGTCACGGCGGCGACGGCGGACAGGATGGTCAGCGGTTCGACGCGGTTGAGGTAATGCGGGCTCGACCTCGCATTGATCGAGACGCTGTCGGCGACGAACAGGTAATCGAACTTGCCGCGTTCGGCGACTTGCGCCTGGCGCTTGTAGAACGCAAAGCTTGTGCTTGCATCAACCTGGGCATCGGGGTGGCGCCAGTCGTCCCAGCCGGGACCGACCCCGTGCAGGATAAAACCGAGGCGCAACTGGCGCTTTGACATTAAAACCTCCTGATCGTGTGTGAAGCCGGGCTACGACTGCGGCCCGGCGGCGACCAACGCGGATGGATCATGGGCAGTCGAGAATTGCTCAATCAGGCATCGAACCCCGGCAATTTGCGCTGTACCGTGCGCAAAACGGCTTCCCAGGCGAGCTGATCATGCGGCTTTTTGCCTTCGGCGGCGCGCGCGGCGGCGGGGCGTTCGGCAATCTGGCGCAGCGCCTCTTCCTGCGCGTCGTCTGGCGCGATCAGCACGTTCTCGCGTCCGCCCGCCAGTGCTGCGACTTGCGCCGAGCAGGCTTCTTCCAGCTGATAGATCGCGCTCCACGCTGACCCTGCGGTCTTGCCCAGCGCCAGCGTACCGTGATTGCGCAAGAGCAGGAACTGCTTGTCGCCAAGGTCATGCTGCAACCGTTCGCGCTCGTCGAGATTGAGCGCGACGCCTTCGTAATCGTGATAGCCAAGGCGCGGGATGATATAGAGCGCGCGCTGCGAAATCGGCAGCAGGCCCTCGGCATGGGCCGAGGCACCCATGCCGTCGCGCGTGTGAAAATGCGCGATCCAGTGCGCATCGTCGCGCACCGCATGGATCGCCGAATGGATGACATAGCCGGCATAGTTGATGCCGTATTCGCCCTCGCCGATGATAGTGCCGTCGAGATCGACCTTGACCAGGCTCGACGCGGTGATCTCGTCAAAGGTCAGCCCGAACGGGTTGATCAGGAAATGCTTGTCGGGGCCGGGCACGCGCGCGGTGATGTGGGTATAGAGAAAGTCGTCGTAATCGTAGATCGCGCTGATTCGGTAGAACGCGGCGAGATCGACACGCACTTTCCATTCGGCTTCGCTGATCCCGTCGGGACGCGCTTCGGCGGCAGTCGGGGTAGGGCGTTCAAGCACGGTGGCCATGGGGGTATTCTCCTTTAGCCGGCAAGCGCGACGGGCTGACCTTCGGCCTGGGCAACTTTTTGACGGACGAGCGGGATAAGAAACTGACCGTAGTCGATCGCATCGCCAAGCGGGTCGAAGCCACGGATCAGGAAATGATCGATGCCGATGTCGTAATAGGCGAGCATGGCATCGGCGACTTGTTCGGGCGTGCCGACAAGGCCGGTGCTGTTGCCCGCCGCGCCGGTCAGCGCCGCGACGCCGGTCCACAGCCGCGCATCGCGGCGGTTTCCGGTGGCGGTTTCGAGCAGTCGGCGCGAACCGTCGTTGGGGGGGCGGTGCCCGCTGGTCGGCAGGCCCGCGGCTTCGCGCGCGCTGCGCACCTGGTCCTCGATGTCGCGCGCCTTTTTCCAGGCGGCCTCTTCGGTATCGGCGATCACCGGGCGCAGCGAGAGCGAAAAGCCGGGTTTGCGGCCGTGCTTTGCTGCCGCACTGCGGACCTGGCGCAGGCTTTCGCCGACTTGTTCGAGCGTTTCGCCCCACAGGGCATAGACATCGGCATGGCGCCCGGCGACCTCGATCGCTTCGGGCGAGGATCCTCCGAAAAACACCGGCAGGTTGTCGGGCTTGATTGCCGCAAACCCCTGACGGACTTCGTAGAAACGGCCCTTGTGATCGAACGGGCGCGCGGCGGTCCATTCCTGCTTCAGCACGTCGAGATATTCGTCGGTGCGCGCGTAGCGTTCGGCCTTGTTCAGCCCGACGTCGCCGTCGCGCGCCATTTCCTCATCGGCGCCGCCGGTGATGATATGCACCGCGACGCGCCCGCCCGACAATTGGTCGATCGTCGCCAGTTGACGCGCGGCGAGTGTCGGCTGGGTAAAGCCGGGCCGATGCGCGACGAGAAAGCCGAGCTTGTCCGTGATCGCGGCGGCGTGCGCGGCGACGATCTGGCTTTCGGGCGAATTGGATCCGAACGGGATCAGCACGCGGTCAAACCCGCCGCTTTCCTGCGCCCGCGCTGCGGCATCGACATAGTCGCGATCGAGCACGCGACTGCGTGTGCCGCCGTGGATTTCGGACGTATTGTTGAAGCCGATATAGCCGATGAACGCGACGGGCATGGTTTGGGACCTTTATGCGGGGGATCAGATGACGGTAAAGCCGTGGGTGCCGTCGCGGCGGAGCTGTTCGACGAGGCGGTATTCCCAGTCGAGATAGGCCTGCATGGCGGCGGCGGCGTTGTCGGTGCCTTCGTAGGGGCGTTTGTAGCGGCCTTCGGGCCCGCGCGGCGGCGGCGCGGCGTCGGGGCCGGTTTCGCGCGCGATGTGCGACGGCCAGTCGAGCACCAGCACCTCCCAGCCGAGCTGTGCCAGCCATGAGGCGGTCATGTCGGCGCGCGGGCCGAGATCGTCGGACAGCACGATGCGCGCGCCGCGAACGGGGGCGTTGTGATCGGTTTCCTGCACCAGCTGCCCGCCTTGCGCGTTGCGGAAACCGGGCAGGTGGCCTGCCGCGTAAATTTCGGGCAGACGCACGTCGTAGTGATAGAGCGTGCGGCCCGTCTGCGCGCGCAGCCAGGCCAGTTCGTCCCAGTCGATATGGCGCACCCCCGCGCGATACGACACCGCGCGGGCACGGGCGCGGGCATCGTCGATGCTTGCGCCCTGTGGCTCGGGCGCGCGGCGTTGTTGCCCCGTTTCAAGGCTTTGCCCGGCCAGAGTCCAGCCGATCGTGCCATTGCGCAAGGCATAGACGCGATTGGGCAATCCGGCATTGACCAGCGATTGCGCGCCGATGATCGAGCGCGTGCGCCCCGCGCAATTGACGATGATCGTGGTATCGGGATCGGGCGCCACTTCGCGCGCGCGCAGCACGAGTTCGGCGCCGGGCGTGCTGACCCCGCCGGGGATCGACATCGTCGCGTATTCGTCAAACCGCCGCGCGTCGAGAATGGCGATGTCGGCCTTTTCCTCGATCAGCGCCTGAACATCGGGCGCGGGCAGCGAGGGCGTGTGGCGTTGATGTTCGACCAGCTCGCCAAAGGCCTTGGAATAGGAATTGACGTCTTCGAACAGCTCGAAGCCCGCCGCGCGCCAGCCGTCCAGCCCGCCTTCGAGCGCGTGGACTTCGCTGAAACCGAGTGTGCCCAGCCGTTCGATCGCGGGCGCGACCAGCCCTTCGCCATTGTCATAGAGCACCAAGGGCACGGCGCGCCGGGGCAGGCGCCAGGGCGCTTCGATGTCGAGGCGCCGCAGCGGGATCTGCGCGGCAAACAGCGGGTGGCCCAGCGCAAAGGCGGATTCTTCGCGCAAGTCGATCAGCGCGATTTCGTCACGCGCGATCAGCGCGTTGCGGATCTGGTGCGGGGAGACGGTCATGCTTTTGTCGACTTGTCCCAGATGTTGGGGATCAGCGTATTGGCATAGCCCGAGATGAAGCGTTTGGGCGTGCCGTCGGGGGCAAAGGTCGCGCGCTCGACCGCGCCGATATTGCCGCCATAGACGTGGATCGAGATCGACGGGGCATCGGGCAGCGCATTCCACACGCGATGAATGTCGCCGATGCGCGGGCTGACCGCTTCGACATCGCCGGGGCTCAGCGTGTCGACGGTGCCATGGCTGTGCAGGCTGCCGTCGGGCGCGCGATCATAGCGCTGCGCCTGTTCGCGCCCGCGCAACATGCCGATCAGGCCCCAGACGCGATGATCGTGGATCGGCGTGCCCTGGCCCGGGCCCCACACGAACGAGACAATGGAGAACCGCTCGCGGCTGTCGCAATGGAGCAGGTATTGCTGATAGCGGTCGGGGTGGGGCACGGCAAAAGCGTCGGGCAACCAGTCGTCGTGGGCGACCAGCCGGGCGAGCAGTTTTGACCCCGATTGCAGGATTTCGGCTTCGTCACGCGTGCTGGAGAGCAATTCGGCCAAGCTGGTGACGAACCCTCTCAGCCGGACGATTTTGTCCGAATTTTCGACGGTTTCAGACACTTCGACACTCATGCCTGACCCCCGTGAGGAAATGGGATCACCCCTGAAGCGACCGCCGAACCACCCAGAATATCAAGCAGCTTGTGCCGCAGCGGTTGGGTCAGATCGCCGCGTTCGCCGCGCGGGATGGCGATGCGTTCCTGCGCGGCGATGCGCCCGGAATCGAGCACCAGCACGCGGTCGGCGAGCGCGATCGCTTCATCGACGTCGTGCGTGACCATCAGGACCGCAGGTTGGTTGGCGCGCCACAAATCGAGCACGAGATCGTGCATCCGTAATCGGGTCAGCGCGTCGAGCGCGGCAAAAGGTTCGTCGAGCAGCAAGAGGCGGGGTTCGCGCACCAGCGCACGAGCCAGTGCGACCCGCTGGGCCTCTCCTCCCGACAATGTCAACGGCCAGGCGTCGAGACGGTGACCTAGGCCGACTTCGCGCAAGGCGGCTTCGGAACGGTCTCGGATGTCGGGGCCTTTCAGGCCGAGTGACACATTGCGCCAGACCTTTTTCCACGGCAGCAGTCGCGCATCCTGAAACACCACGGCGCGCGACGAGGGGACGCGTACGTCCTGTCCAGGCGCGGCGTCGAGCCCGGCGAGCGTGCGCAGCAACGTGGTCTTGCCTGATCCCGACCGGCCAAGCAGCGCGACGAATTCGCCCGGCTGGACGTCGAGATCGAGCCGATGCAGCACTGTGGTTTCGCCAAACGCGCGCACGAAGTTGCGCAAGCGAACGACCGGCTGTGCCAAAGGCTGTTCAGGCGGGGGCGGGTCGAAAAAGTTGAGACGGGCGTCCATGGCTGAGGGCTCCATCAGAGGCAGGGGGGTAAGGCGAATGGCGTCAGGCCTCGACCATGCTCGGGCGCCAGACCAGCGCGCGCCGCTCGATCCAGCGCACCAGCCAGTCGGCAACAAGGCCGAGCACGGCATAGACCATCAGGCACACCACGATGATGTCGGTGCGCAGGAAATCGCGCGCGTTGTTGATCAGATAGCCGAGCCCGGCGGAGGCGTTGATCTGTTCGGCGACGACCAGCACGAGAATGGCAATCGACAACGAATAGCGCAGACCGACCAGCAGCGAGGGCATCGCGCCCGGCAGGATCACATGCCAGATCAATTGCGGCTGGCTGAGGCCAAAGCTGCGCGCGCCTTCGAGCAGGCGCACATCGACGCCGCGAATGCCGCTGTAAAGATTGAGGTAGACCGGAAAGGTCGAGGCGAAGGCGATCAGCGCCACTTTGGGCAGTTCGCCGATGCCGAACCAGACGATGAACAGCGGGGTCAGCGCGAGCGTGGGGATGGTCCGCTTGATCTGCATGACCGGATCGACCGCCGCTTCGCCGCGCCGCGACAGCCCGGCGATCAGCGCAAGCACGATGCCGACCGTGATACCGATGCCAAGCCCGACGATCACGCGCCAGAACGAGACCAGCAGGTTCGACGGCAATTCGCCCGAGGCGATCATCGAAACCAGCGTGCCCGCCACCGCCGACGGGGCGGCCAACGTGCGCGCCGGGATCAGTCCGCTGCGCGAGGCGGCTTCCCACAGTGCCAGCAGCACCAGCGGCGAGACCCAGTGCGACGCACCGAGCCTGTGCAACAGCGATCGGGATTGGGAAGAGCGCTGGGTAACCATCGGGACTCACTTGTGGATAGAGAGGGCATCGCGAGCCAATACCCTAACGTCTACCAATTCAATTGAGTTTGGCGTTGCTCGTATGAGCAAGGCTTATACGAGCCGCCCGCATCGCGCGCCCGACCCCGGTTTTGCGCGGGTGTTGCCCCGATTGCGGCAGCAATGCGTGGCGGACAAGGAATCCTTCGCCACGGCTAATCTCTACTATTTTGATTGGCATTTCCGACAGGTCTATGAGACTTCATCGAAAGGCCCTGTCGTCAGGGCATAATCCCGAGGGAATCTCCAATATGCCGGTCAATCTGCCGACCAACCTGCTGCGCAGCTTTGTGGCGATCGTCGACACCGGCTCGATGCTCAATGCCTCGGAAAAGGTTTTCGTCACGCAATCGGCGCTCAGCCTGCAGATCAAGCGGCTGGAAGAATTGTTGCAACAGGCGCTGTTTCACCGTGACGGGCGGCGCCTGACACTCACCTCTGCGGGCGACCTGATGCTCGATTATGCGCGCAAAGTCCTCAGCTTGCATGACGAAGCGGTCGCGGCAGTGACTGCCGGGCATTTCGCAGGGCCGGCGCGGATCGGCATGGTGCAGGACTTTGCCGAAATGCTGCTGTCGGGGCTGCTCGCGCGCTTTGCCGAGCTGCATCCGGAGGCGCAGATCTATTCGCGCATTGCCGGGACGGCAGAAATGCTGGCCCAGCTTGAACGGCGTCAACTCGACATCGTGCTTGGCTTTGCGGCACCCAGCGATCCTGCCGCGATCGCCCATGCGCCCATGGCCTGGTACGGGGAAGTGGCCTTGCTCGATCGCGACCCGATTCCGATCGCCGTGCTCGAGACGCCATGCCGCTTCCGCGAGGCGGCGTTGCGCGCGCTCGAAGATGCCGGGCGGCCGTTTCGCATTGCTGTCGAAACGCCCAATCTGACCACATTGCGCGCGGCGGTCCATGCCGGGCTTGGCATTACCTGCCGGACGCACTTGTTTCTCAAGGATGAACCGCTGGTCCATCCGAGCCTGCCTGCCCTGCCGCGCGTCTCGTGCATCTTGCGCACGGCCAATGCGCTCGATGATTCGACCTCGCGCCTGGCCGACCTGGTTCGCGAGGCCGTCACTGCGGCCTAATTATTGCCCCAATTATTGCAAATCCTCATTCTTGGCGCAGTGCTTCTTGATGTTGCGCGCGTGCGGCGCGGCCTAGGCCCTTGTTTGCTCATAGCAAGCAAGAGGACACCCATGACCATCAGGACTCTGGCCCAGCGCTTTGCCGAACTTCAGGCGACGCGCGAACGCACCTGGCCGGCGCAGCAACTCGAAAAGAACGCCCATCAGCGTCGCGTTCTGGTCGAGCGTGACAATCCGGCGGCCCGACCGCAGGCCGGTGACCGGATTGCGCCGTTCACCTTGGTCGATGCCGACGGCACGGCGTTGTCGAGCGAAGACCTCGTCAAGGACGGCCCGGCAGTGCTGGTGTTTTTCCGCTTTGGCGGGTGTCCGGCGTGCAACATCGCGTTGCCCTATTATGACGAGACGCTGTGGCCCGCCCTGAGCGCAGCGGGCATTCCGCTGATTGCCATCAGCGCGCAGATCCCGGTGGATCGCGGTCCGACCGAGCGGCACGGGCTTCGTTTCCCGACGTATTCCGACCCCGACTATGCGCTCGGTCGGCAACTCAAGATCACGTTTTTCCCCGAGGATCGCCCCGAAGTGACCCCCGGCGCGGCCTGGATCGGCGCAACGCTCGGCACCAACAGCTATGAAATCGCCCAGCCGGCGGTGATCGTGCTCAATGTCGATCACACTTTGCGCTTCATCGATGTCAGCCCTGACTGGTTGATCCGCACCGAAGCCGATGCCGTGCTGGCCCACTTGCCCGAAGCAAGGCAGGCGCGCGCAGCCTAATATCCTCTAAGCCGGTCGACTAGGTCGACCGGCTTTTGGCCGTCGGCAAAGCGCGACAGTTCGCTCAGGATCTTGCTAACCAATTTGTCGCGCGCCACGCTGTAATTGGCCGAGATATGCGGCGTGATCAGCGCGGCGGGGTGGGTATAGAGCGGGTGTCCTTCGGGCAACGGCTCGGGCTCGGTGACATCGAGCGTGGCGAACGAGACTTGTCCCGAATCGAGCGCGGC
>Ga0302146_10000733_pt1 | contig 20154 bp, 20 predicted proteins | sample I_Bog_E3_1_FD_193578 | JGI IMG/M metagenome (GOLD analysis project Ga0302146, IMG submission 193578) | Peat permafrost microbial communities from Stordalen Mire near Abisko, Sweden - I_Bog_E3_3 | ecosystem: Environmental > Terrestrial > Soil > Wetlands > Peat | place: Sweden: Abisko, Stordalen...
CCGCCGTTTCCGCCCGCGGCACCGCAGCGGCGGATGGCGCTACGCGCTCCGCACGTGAAGCGGTCAATCAGTGCGTCTGCGCTCCCAGATCCTTAAGCCATCGCGCCGCGTTTTGGTCGCCCAGCGCGATTGCGCGACGATACCAGCGGGCAGCGGCTTCGGGGTCGGGGCGAATGCCAACGGCTCCGATCAGCGCCAGGACGCTGGGGTCATAGGTCTTGCCGGCGGCCGCGGCAGCCTCGCCGCTCCCCCCTTCGGCTGCCCGCTCGTAGAGCAGTCTGGCCGTCGATACGTCACCGACGGCCATCATGGCATCGCCACGTTGTTTCAGTGCGATCCGGACGGACTCGGGGACAGTCGCTGCAGGCGTGGCCGCTGCGATGACGGACGATGCGCCTGCGTCACCGGCAGCACCGAAGCTGGCTGGCGGCCGGTCTGGTTCCGCGCCGCCAGCGCCCGGCTGTATGCTCGCGGCTGCTCCGCCCGCGGCCGGAACAGCCACGGCGGCGTCGGCCGCGGATGCCTGCCGTTTAGCGGTGCCAGGCTGATCTTGTGCGCCGAGCGACGGGATGTAGCTCAACGGCGGATTGGCCGGAGCCACGTTGCCCGCCACGGTAATCTCCGGTCGGGGGCGTTGTTCCATGAGCCGCGACACGCCGATCCATGTCCCCCCGGCCAGCAGCAAGCCCAGCGCCAGCATCGCCGCGACGCGTGCCATCGCCACCGGCCGCCGTGAAGCGCCGTCCGCCGCCGGCCGTGCTTCGAGCGTGCGGCGCACCATGCGCGCCGTGACACGACGCCGGCCCCGCCGGCGGGCCGCGTCAAGCAAAGCATCGAGGTTGAAGTTGATCCGGCCAGGCAGACCACCGCTGCGCTCAAGGATGGCCCGCAACGCACTCTCGGACAGGGCGAGATCATCGCCGGGCAAACCCAGCCGGTAATCGATGAACGCGCGTGCATCCTGCTCGGAATACGGCGCCAGCGCCAGCCGGGTGGTGATTCGTCCGGGCAGGTTGCCTGGCGCGTCGTCGCGCAGCCGGTCAAAAAACTCACAGCGGGCGATGAACAGGATCTGCACCGTGTGACCGGAAAGACCGGCCTGACTGGACACCATGCCGAGCATGCGGAGCGCGTCCGGCTGCAGCGTCTGGGCGTGGTCGATCATCACCACGGTCGCGCGCATGCCGTCCGGCGGAAACAGCAACACCTCGCACGCGCGGGCGGCGTCGTCTTCCGACATGATCGCTTCGGCCGGCATGCCCAGGACGCCGCTGAGCAGGCCATCCAGCGAAAGCGGCGCGGCGCCGGGATTTTCGATCCTGATCACCCGCAGCGATCGTTCGGTCAGCAGCGGAATGGCCGCCTCGACCAGTGTCGTTTTTCCGACTCCGGCCGGCCCGGTGAGCGCCACCAAAGGCACACAGCCGAGCAGGCTTGCGACCAGCGATTCCAGCGCGGACAGGTGCGCTGGTGAAAGGTACAGCGCCTCCCCGCCTGCTTTGAGCAGGTTGGTTGCTGGCACGATCTGCTGCACTTCCCCGGTCCTGGCCAAACTCATCGGCTGTACCGGGCGCGTGCTGTCGGTCGGTCCGGCTTCCACGCGCAGATCACTCATGTGAGGGACCTCCCGCTAGCAAGAGAGCAGCACCCGACTTCGAGGCAACGATAGGGCTCCGCGTCGAGCCATAAAGCCTTCTACTCCGAGCGAGGGCAGGCGTCAGCAAATCCCGTGTGGCAGTCGTTTCGGCGTGCTGTCATCTGCCGCACGCGGATCAACAGACCGTTAATAAACTGCCTACAAGATTGTTAACAGATTGTCTATGCCGCGCAAATAGATCAATGCACAAACATCTCATTCGACGGCTGACTGGGCAAGAGCCTGTCCGGAGTCACAGCCCGCGTATCAGGCGGTGATCCTCTGACGTCAGAATGAGAAATCGCCCGCGTACTGCAAATGCTTCAGTAGCCGTAGCCCGGCTGCGGCGCGTAACCCGGTGCCGTCTGGTAGTAGCCGGAGGGCGGTGGCCGGTTTGGCGTCGTAACGGCACCACCGACGGCGCCGATGCCGCCGCCGATCAGGGCGCCCGTCGCCGCGCCACGCCCGCCGCCAGCGAGGCCGCCGATCGCAGCGCCAGCACCGGCGCCCAGGAGCCCGCCGCCGACCGCCCGCTGGCCCGGGCTGTAGGGATCGGTGCAAGCGCCCAGCGCGAGCGTCAAACCCAGGGCGAGCGCGCTTGGCGCGATAAGACGTCGCATGGCGATCTCCTTCGTGATGGGCGGTCGCGGTCGTCGCGCAGGTATTAGCGCACCGTCAGGCCGAGCGCGACGCTAGGTGCGTACATAACCGGCGGCGGCGGCGGCGCATAATAGACCGGGGGCGGCGCATAATAGACGGGCGGCGGCGCATAGTAGACGGGCGGCGGCGGGTAGTAGGGGCGCGGGTACACGGGCGGTGCTACGACCACGCCCCAGCGTGGGCCGCCGCCCCAATGCTGCCAGCCCCAACCGGGATGCCCGCCTTGATGCCCGTAGTACGGACCATGCCCGTACGGACCATGCCCGTACGGACCATGCCCGTACGGACCATGCCCGTACGGACCATGCCAGTCCGCCCGTGCCGGCGTGGCCACAGCAAGCAACGCCATGGCGCCGCCGAAAGCCGCAGCTCGGGCGACGCACGAAGCCGAACTTGTCCAAACCCCGGCCATGTCATGCCTCCTTGAAGCATCTTCAGGAAAACAGAGGATCATGGCGCGCATGAGGCAAGATAGGCGCGTGAGAGAGGCAAGCTTGCTTCGAAGCAGGCGCCAGCCTCGGCGTAGCGACGCTTCAGGACGCCGCCCTGAGCCGTGGCGGCTGACGCGGCTGGCCCGGCTGGCACGCCTGCTCATCGCCGAGGTGGAACAGGAACAGGGAGCAATAGCGCGCGGCCGTGTTCTCCCACACCTTGGCACGCAGCGATTGATGACGTTCCCGGCGCTCGGCGAGGCCCATGGTCAGACCAAGATGCATGGCCTCGGCGATTTCGTCCGCGTCCAATGGATTGACGATAAGCGCTTCATTCAGATCTTCGGCAGCGCCGGCAAAGCGCGACAGGATCAGAACGCCTGGATCGGCGGGGTCCTGCGCGGCGATGAACTCCTTCGCCACCAGGTTCATGCCGTCGCGCAGCGGCGTGACCACCGCAAGCCGCGACATGCGCATGAATCCCGCCAGGGTCTGCCGCCGTACCGCGCGCGTCATGTAGCGGATCGGCGCCCAGTCGAACTCCGAGAACCGGCCGTTGATGTCGCCCACTATCCGGTCCAGTTCGCGGCGCAGCCGCTGGTAGTCCTGGCTGTCCTCGCGCGAACGTGCTGCTACCTGCAGGAAGTTGACCTCGCGCCGGTGTTCGGGGTGCTGCTCCAGCAGGGCGGCGAAGGCTTCGAACCGGTGCGAGAGCCCCTTGGAATAGTCGAGCCGGTCCACGCCGATCGCGAGCGCCCGGCCGCCCAGGCTGGCGCGCAGCCGCTTTGCATCGGCGCCGGCGGCGGCGTGCTCCGCGGTGCGCGCGAAACCGGCGGCGTCGATCCCGATCGGATCGACGACCAGTCGCACGGTTCGGCCCTGGTAATCGAAGCCGTCGTCCGTCTGCGGCAGGATGCCAAGAATCTCGCGCACGCACTCCACGAATTCATAGCGGTCTTTGCGGGTGTGGAAGCCGATGACGTCGTAAGCGCACAGTGCCCGCAGCAGGTTCACGGCGCGCGGCAAAGCGATCAGGATTGCCGGCGGTACGAACGGGGTGTGCAGAAAGAAGCCGACGCGGTTGCGCACACCGATGCCACGCAGCTCTTCGCCCAACGGAATCAGGTGGTAGTCGTGTACCCAGACAAGGTCGTCCGCACGCAGCATCGGCCGAAGACTGTCGGCGAACCGCTTGTTGACCTCGCGATAGCCTTCGTAGTCTTCACGGCGGAACGTGATCAGCCCGAGCCGCAAGTGCAGCAGCGGCCATAGCGCATTGTTGGAAAAGTGGACGTAAAACGCACGGTACTCGGCGTCGGTGAGATCGATCGTGGCATAGGTGATGCCCGAAGCATGCTGGATGCAGGGCGGACCGCTTGCATGGGAGTGTTTGCCGCTCCAGCCGAACCAGAGCGAGCCCGGCTGTAGCGCCTCCGCCATTGCGACAGCGAGCCCGCCGGCACGCGGACCGCGTTCGGAGGGCAGGGGCACGCGATTGGAGACGACGACCAGACGTGGCATGGATGCGTTCTCCCGCTCCGCGACTGCGTTCTTTCACGCGGATATATGGCGATTGACGCCTCTATTTGCGCATGCGCTCTGCGCCATTTCCTCACGAGAATACAGGCGGAAGTCGCGGCGCAACATAACAAACCTGTGATGGCAAGTCGCAAGCTGCTGGAATCATTGGTTGCAAGCGGAACGAGCCTGCACGTTATCGCGTCCTGCCCGGTCGTTCCGCCAATGCGGCCACAAATAGGAGAGGATTCGATTCCGCCGAATTCGGGGCAATTGCTGCCGCAAAAAAACCTGAAGCCAGCGGCTTGATATGTCCTGACAGTCAAAATGGAGGATTACGCCATGCGCATCGCGCAAATCGCGCCGCTGACAGAGTCCGTACCGCCGCGGCTTTATGGCGGCACCGAACGGGTGGTCTCTTACCTGACCGAGGAGCTCGTGCGGATGGGGCACGACGTGACGCTGTTTGCGAGCGGCGATTCACAAACCAGCGCCACTCTGGAGGCGATCTGGCCGGTGGCCCTGCGCTTCGATCCGACGCTGCGCGACTTCACCGCACCGCTCATGCTGCTGCTGGAGACCGTGTACCGCCAGGCCGATGAGTTCGACGTGCTGCACTTCCACATCGACTACTGGCCGTTTTCGCTGTTCAGCCGTCAGCGCACGCCGTTCCTGACCACGGTGCATGGCCGGCTCGACCTGCCAGAGCTGCAACCGGTCTTCGATATGTTTCGCGACGCACCGGTCGTGTCGATCTCGGATTCACAGCGCAGGCCGCTGCAAGCGAATTTCATCAAGACGGTGCATCATGGGCTGCCGCTCGACCTGCTCGTGCCGCGCCCGGCCGAGCCGCGCTACCTGGCATTCCTGGGCCGCATCTGCCCCGAGAAGGGGCCGGACCGCGCGATCCGCATCGCGCAGGAAACCGGGATTCCGCTGAAGATCGCCGCCAAGGTGGACCGCGTCGACCAGGACTACTACCACTCGGTGATCGCGCCGATGATCGATGGGCAGCACATCGAGATGCTGGGTGAGATCAACGAGGCGCAGAAGCCGGACTTCCTGAGCAATGCGCTCGGGCTGTTGTTGCCGATCCAATGGCCGGAGCCGTTCGGCCTGGTGATGATCGAGGCAATGGCCTGCGGCACGCCGGTGATCGCGTTCAACCGGGGCTCGGTGCCTGAAGTGATCGACCATGGGCTGACCGGCTTCGTCGTCGAAGACGAGGCAGAGGCCGTTGCGGCGGTACCGCGGCTTGCGTCGCTGTCGCGCACGGCGATCCGCCAGTGTTTCGAGCGCCGGTTCAGCTCACGGCGCATGGCGGAGGACTATCTTTCGCTCTATCAGCGGCTGGCGATCAAGCCGCGCGCGAACTTGCGCGTGGTAACGTAGGCCGCAAGCGCGCGGCGGGCACGAGCGGCATCGGCGGCGAGCGCCAGTAGCGCCGGAAGCTGGGCCGGCCGCGCCGCGACGGATGCGAGCACCCGGCCGAGTCCGATCGCGCCACTCGCGTTCAACGCGGCCAGCGCGGCCGGCGGCAGCGTGCGCTCGGCCGGATCGCAGACGACGCGGATTGCGGCACAGGGCAGGCCGTGTGCGTCCGCCATACGGGCGACCGCGCCGGACTCCAGGTCGATCGCCTTGGCGCCGGTTTCGGCACGCAGCCGGCGTTTGGTCTCGGCGTCGGCGGCGATCGTATCGGCGCCCAGGACCATGTGCGGCGTCGGGCCGCCGAGCGCGGCCGAGAGCGCGAGGTCGGTCGCGATCGTGCGTCCGTCCGTGATGATCGCACGCGGGACAACGATCGCGCCCGGGCGAAGCGCCGGGTCAAGGCCGCCGGCCAGGCCGAAACTGATCAGGCCGGTGGCGCCACCGCGGATAAGCCGGGCCGCGGCTGCCTCCGCTCCCGCATCTGTACCCCCGCCAATCGCAACGCTCAGGCCGAGTGGCCGGGCAAGCCGCGCCTCGGCGGCCAGCCCCACCACGACGCCAATGCCCGATGCCGGCGGCTGCGTCATGTAGCTGGGTAGGGCGGATAAGCGGGGCGCCATCCGCCACCTGTGCCGCCGCTCGCCGGTTGGTTCGCCGTTACGGTCCACCCAATCCGATCAGCGTGATCAACGGCTTGAGTCACGCGTTCTGGCCACGTGACGGGGAACGGCGAAGATCGGTGGCCGGCGCTGCGCTTGTCCACCCTACCCCGGCCGCTCCTGGCAGCGCGATGGTGGGCGGCCGGGGACGTCGGTTGCGTCCCCGAAGCGGTCCGCGGACAGGGCCGATGGCAATCCGGACTGACCATCAGAAGCCGTGCATGACCCGCCGCGCATTACGCCGCCGCAGGGTGCGGTAGCGCGCAAGCGCGAGCAGCGGGAAATACAGCCGGTAGCCGTGGTAGCGGAGGTAGAACACGCGCGGGAAGCCGACCGCCGTGTAAGGCCGTTCGGTCCACTCGCCGTCCTCGCGCTGGGTCGCCGTAAGGTACGCGATGCCGCGCGCCACGGACTCGTGGTCTGCTTCCCCGGCGGCCATCAGGCCGAGCAAGGCCCAGGCGGTCTGGCTCGGCGTGCTTTCGGTGTAGCGCCCGGCTGGGGCGTCTGCGTAGGTCGCCTCGTCCTCGCCCCAGCCGCCGTCCTCCCGCTGGACCGATACCAGCCAGGAGACCGCGCGGCGCACCGACGGGTCATCCGGCAAGATGCCGGCGGCGTTGAACGCGCACAGCACCGACCATGTCCCGTAGATGTAATTGGTGCCCCAGCGGCCGAACCAGCTTCCGTCCGGCTCCTGCTCGCGGCGCAGGAAGGCGATCGCGCGGGCCATCACCGGATCGTCCGACGGCATGCCGGCCTGTGCCAGGAAAGAGACGCAGCGGGCGGTGACGTCGGCGGTCGGCGGGTCGAGCAGCGCACCGTGGTCGGCAAACGGGATGTGGTTCAGGTGGAGATGGGTGTTTTCCGGCTCGAACGCGCCCCAGCCGCCATCGAAGGCGCCGCGTCCGTTCGACTGCATCCCGACGATCCATTCGCGCGCGCGTGCGATCGCCTCGGCATAGGCGGCTTCGTCATTGCGGTGCAGCAGCATGCCAACCACGGCCGTGTCGTCCACGTCGGGGTAGTGCGGGTTTTCGTATTGGAACGCCCAGCCGCCAGGCCGCAGGCCGAGACGGCGCACCGACCAGTCGCCGGCCACGTCCAGGATCTGACGGTCGCGCAGCCAGTCGCAGGCAGCGTCCGTCGCCACGCCCGCCTCCGCCATCGCATGGCCGGCAAGCGCCGTGTCCCAGACCGGCGACAGGCAGGGCTGGCAGTACGCGCAGGTGTCATCCACGACCAGCAGCTTGCGGACGGCCTTCCAGGCGATCACGGCGTCCGGGTGGTCCGGCGGATAGCCGAGCGTGTCGAACATCATCACCGTGTTCGCCATCGCCGGATAGATGCCGCCCAGCCCGTCGTCGCCGTTCAGCCGCTCGGTGACGAAGGCCACCGCCTTGCGGGCCGCGGCTTCGTGGCTGCGCCGGGGGAGCAGCGGCTGCAGCGCCCGCAGCGTGCCATCAACGCCGCGAAAGAAGCGCCCCCAATACGACCGGTAGGGTCCGCGGATCCAGTCGCGCACCTGGTCGGGCGGGGTGCGGAACAGCTCCTGAACATCAACATTGCGCGGATTGCGGGCGCGCGGGCGCAGCCCCATCAGCACCAGCAGCGGTACGGTTACCGTGCGCGACCAATACGATATTTTGCTCAGGTGGAACGGAAACCACAGCGGCAGGTGCATGATCTCGATCGGCATCACCGGCACGGCGCGCCAGGGTACCTGGCCGAACAGCGCAAGCTGCGCGCGGGTGAAGACATTGCACCGCTCCGCGCCGCCAGCGGCGAGGATCGCATCCCGCGCCCGGCGCATATGCGGCGCGTCCGGCGAATCGCCGATCGCCTTCAGCGCGAAATACGCCTTGACGCTGCACGACAGGTCGAACGCCCCGCCATGGAACAGCGGCCAGCCGCCATGCGCGCCCTGGACGGTGCGAAGATAGACGCCAATTTTGGTTTCGACGTCGTCGTCGATCCGGTCGAGGAAATGCTCCAGCAGCACGTACTCGGCCGGAATGGTGGCATCGGCTTCCAGCTCGAACACCCAATGCCCGTCCGGGCGCTGGCGATGGGCGAGCGCATCGCTGGCGCGGGTGATCGAGTCGAGCAGGGTTTCGTCCGGCAGGGCGTCGGGCAGCGTTTCAGTGTCCATCGTGGTCCGTCGGTCGACTCAGGCGGCGAGGATCGCCTCGGCCGCGCGGCGGCCGGACCTGATGGCACCTTCGATCGTGCCGGGCAAGCCGGTAGCGGTCCAGTCGCCGGCGACCGCCAGGTTCGCGAACCCGACCAGCGGCCCGGGGCGAAGCCTCTCCTGCTCCGCGGTGGCGGCGAACGTGGCGCGCTTTTCCTTGACCACGCGCCAGGGCGGCATCGGCGAGGATTCGTCCGAGGAACGGGGGGAAGTCTCCAGCGTCGCGAGGGATGCGGGGGCGGACTCCCCCCCGGGGGGGGTCGCCCGAGATGGAGTGGCCCCCACGGATACGACACCCGTCGACGCAATCGGCCAGGTCAGGTCGAGCGCAGCCTGGACGTCCGGCCAGACGCGGGCGGCGAGTTCTTCAGCGGGCAGATCGACCAGCCGGTTGGCGGCGCTGATGGTGACCGAGACGTGATCCCGCTTGACGAAAACCCACTCCGCCGTGCCGCCGATCAGGCCAATGAAACCGGCCGGGCCGGGTTCCGCCGTCACAGCGAAGTGTACGTTGACAATGGCCTCGAAGGCCGTCGGCGCGCTCAGGCCGGGTACCAGAGACGTCGCGACCCAGGGCGGCACGGCGAGCACGACCGAATCGACCGGCACGGGACCTTCCGCAGTTTGCAGGGCTGTCACCCGATCGCCGGCGATCGTTAGCGCGGTAACCCGGGAGGATAGCTTTAGCGTCGCACCCCGATGGCTGAGCCAGGCGACCGCCGGATCGATCAGGCTCTCGGACAGGCCTTCGCGGGGGAACGCAGGAATGCAGGCTTTGCCGCCGGCAAGAATCGTCTCCCGCAGGACCGTGCCGAAATGGCGTGCCAGCGCCTCCTCGGGCTGCGTGTTGAGCGCGGCGATGGCAAGCGGCACCGCCAGATGGCTGTAAAGTGCGTCCTTCCGCAAGGAGCGCGCGACGGTCGCGTCGCCGGTCATGCGGGCGATGCGGCGGAGCGCCAGGTAGTCGGTGATGCGCGTGCCCGGGACGCGGCGCGAGCGGCGCAACAGCCACCAGGGAATGCGGCCGCGGCTCGGGCGGAGCGTCCACCGGGCGCCCGTCTTCAGGTCGATGAACGGGAACAGCGGTCCGGCGGGGCTGGTCAGCGTGTCACGGGCGCCGATCGTGTCGATATACGCGAAGGCGGCGCGATTGCCCGAGAGCAACAGGTGGTTGCCGTTGTCCACGCGGATGCCCAGGTCGCGGTCGAAGTAGGACCGGCAGCGGCCGCCGGCGACAGGTCCTGACTCGTGCAGCGTCACCTTGCAGCCGGCCTCGGTCAGCGCGACCGCGGCGGAGAGCCCCGCAAGTCCGGCGCCTACGACATGCACATGCCGTGAGAAACCGGTCGCCGACGCACCGGTCATCATCGGTTTTGCCGCGGACGGTTTCAGAACCGCTCGGTCCAGGGGCGTACCTCGACCTCCCAGCTCCAGGCGCTGCGATCCTGGGTGATCAGGTGCCAATAGGTCGCGGCGATCGCGTCCGGGTCCAGCAGGGAGCCGGGCGCATCGGACGGCTGGGCGGCACCCGGCGGGCGGATCGCTCCGTCTATGACGACATGCGCGACATGGATGCCCTGCGGGGCCAGCTCGCGCGCCATGCTCTGCGCCAGACCGCGCAGTGCGAATTTCGCCATCGCGAAGGGGGCGGACCCGGGATAGCCCTTCAGGCTGGCCGAGGCACCGGTGAACAGGATGGTGCCGCGCGGCCCGTCCGTCTCGTCGCGCGCCAGCAGGTGACGGGCCGCCTGCTGGCCCACCAGGAACCCGCCATACGCCCCGACATCCAGGGCGTTCGCGACCTGGATCGGGTCGAGGCCGGTGATCGGTCCCTGAACCCGCGAACTTGCATTGAAGACAACCACATCGGGCACGCCCATGGTCGCGATCACCGCGTCGAACAACCCGCCGACCTCCTCTGGCTCGGCGACCTCGACGGCGAAGGTCACGGCGGCGGTCTCGCCGGCCAGCCTGGCGAGCTTGTCCGGGCTGCGCGCCGCCAGTGCGACCTGCAGACCCTGCCTGGCGAACAGCCGCGCCAAGGCGGCGGATAGGCCACTCCCGGCCCCGACGATCAGAGCGGAACGCGGCTGCATGAGGGGCCTCCGTTATGACTCGGTTGCACGGCGCGGATAGAACATCGCTTTGAATGCCGTGCCAACCAGTTTCCTTCGCGGGCAGGTGGACCGGTGCCGCGGACCCTTGCGCCAACCGGACGGGCGCGGGGAGGAGCCACCCGTAGCGCGCGACCGCGCTGCGGGAGGCGGCGGTTCAGGCGCTATCCGGCATGCTCAATGACGAGACGGCGAAAGCAAGACAACGCAAGGTCACGAGACGGGGAAAAAATGGCATCTTCCAGTTTCTGCCGGCCACCCCATGGGACGCCAAAACGGACAAACGAACACGGGGGCGTGATGGCGGCAAGTGAAACCCGCCAGAGCGGGCGGAGTTTGCAAGGCTCTGCTCAAATCCGGACCAGGAGTATTCGCATGGCGTCCAATGACGAAAACATCAAGACTGTTTCCCCGAGGCTTCCTACATGGTTTCTGGGGCTGCTTGTTGCGGTTGCTGTCGTCGGTTGGTGGGGAATCCGCCGGCCACCCGGCCCGGTCGACGTTTCGGGCACGGTGGCAAGCGCCGAGCATCACCTGGGCATCAACACAAGTCCTGGGCCGAATTCGGGCGCCACGGCCAATGTGGAGCAGCCCGCGAAGGAATAGGCCATAAGCGGAGCTTGCGGGATGGTGGCGTGCGGGGTCATCTGACCCCGTGCGCCGCGGCCTTCTGAAGCGTCTGGCTCGCTGGCATATCGTGCTCGTCCGAATGCAGCATCTGGAGGTGGCCTCCGCCGCGGCTGAGAAGGTCAGATAGATCCAAGCTTGATGCTGCTGGTCCTCAGCTCGGCTCCCACCGTGGCAGAGGAGGTCAGCCAGTCGTACGATGTGGTGCCGCCGAAAACATTGCTGATCCATTCGCCGCGAATGTGCGCCACCTCGCCGTACTCGAAGTTGAAAGATATGCCCCAAGCGTCGGCGTGAGAGTCGGGCGGGTTGGGATCAGACCGTGTTGGCGAGCGTCGGTAAAAGACGTTGTCAGCGTTGTCATAGCGGCTGAGCCCCGTGACCGTTATCCCGGCAAACGTGCCGGAGACGCCGGTCAGGCCGTATTGTTGGCCGGGGCCCGCTACTCCGACCAGTTTCAGATCGGCTGTATACCTGTCCCGGCCGTCGTACCAAGTGAAGTCCCATCTGATTGTGGTTGTGGGGGCGACGGTGCTGGTGATGGACGCGGGTGTCCGCTCCGCTGCCGGCGCCAACGCCGTCATGTCGTCGACTGCCGTGTCTCGGAAATGAAACCAGGGACGCTGATGATACTCCTTTAGAACCTTGGTCAGCATTGATATTGATATCTGGTTTTCAGAGGGCTGCTCGCCGGAGCTGTTAGTCACTTTTTTAACTCCCGTTACCTGTTACGGAAGGGGGCGACCTCCTTCAGATGCGCACGACAGCTTACGGTCTTCGTTGGGCTCGCCCGTAATTTGGCGACCTTGACCGCCAAGCTTGCCTTGATGGGTGATGCCTTCGGCGTCGAGGGATGTCACGGCGGAGGAAGCAACACACGCGCAGGTTATAACCATAACATTTACTAATGTCAACGTTATGGTGATTACTTGCCTATTGAGCCACTGTGCCGTGCCATGCGCCTTGATCCCGGCCAGCCGCATCAGGCGCGAAACGCGCTTCCGGTTCAACGCGGCCCTCTCGTCGCAGCACCGCTCCCGAGGCAGGCCGTCGATGAGCGGGGACGCTCTGATTCTCGGACCAGACCGTTCGCAAAAAAAAACCGCCCGCCTGTCCGTTCTTTTCGTGGTAATCAGTTCGGCCAGACTATGCCTCGTCCGACCCGGTGCCGGCAGCTCGCCCGCCTTCGCCCGCGTGGACGGCGGGGCAACTCTGTCGAGCAGCGTCTTCTTCCGCACGTGGATCTGGCTGACATGCACCCCATGGCGGCGCGAGAGTTCGGCAACCGTGCCTTCCTCTCGAACCGCTGCGAGCGCTACCCTCAGTCTTAAAGTCGGCCCTGGGCCTCTTGCGGACATTCGCGATATCCCCGCCCCGACCTACCGGCCGTTCAAGGTGCGAGGCTCCGGCTTAGCGACCTGTCCAGTTTTGCGGGCGAGCGCAGTGGGGTCAGGCAGCGCGACCGAACTTATCAACGGCGAGCGTGACGCGAGCACTGAGCGGGGACAGCACCTCCGTGGCAAGCCTGGCTGAAGCGTCGGTCAATTTGGTCGTTTCGGCAACCGCCTTGTCGAGCGAGAAGCGGGCAAACGCTGCCTGCAAGGTCAACAGCTCGTTGACGGACTTCGCGGCAGCAAATCCCTTCACGGCTTCGACAGCCTGGGTGATCTGGGCCTGAGCCGACGCAACGAGGCTCTGGTTCAGGTCCTGAACGCCGACAGTCCAAATCTGGCCAGACGCAACGAACGCTTCGAGCGTGCCCTGGCCGAATGCTGCGATCTCCTGCGCGGTCTGCATCGTCTTATCCATGTTCGCCTTCACCTGTGTCTGGGTGTCCTCAAGAGCCGTCATCGTGCCGGCAACGCTGTTGGTCAGCAGCGGGAGGGTCTTCGCGGGTTTCTCTGCCATGTCAGACTCCTGGTCTGTTGCCGGCGGCAGCCTCCCGGCGGGTGCGTCGATCCGTGAGCGATGGCCCGCTGCCCGGGCCAAACATGCTATGCTGCATTGCAGCAATATGAACATAGGCAGAGGCTTGCGAGAGATCAAGGACAAAATGTTGCAGTGCAGCATAATCCTGGAGCCGCCCCGCCGACCCTGGGAACCGACGTGGCCAGCCGGGGACGCATACGGCGCGTAAGCGGACTCCCGGGTTGCTCCAGGTTCGCCCACCGGGGGTCATGCCAGAGTGGTGCGTCACGGCATCCGAGGCCATAACGGCGTGGAAACCGGAAAGGACCCTGCGTTGGGCTCTCGTCCTATCGGGTCGCGCTTGCGGCGACGCAGCCTGCTCATCGGCCTCGCGCTGGCTCCCGCGCAAGCATGGACGGCGGAAGCCGTGCCGGTGGTGGCGAGCTTTTCCATTCTGGCCGACCTGGTGCGGCAGGTGGCCGGCCCCCTGACGGCCGTGACGTCGCTGGTCCCCCCCGATGGCGACGTCCACACCTACGAACCCCGGCCTGGCGATCTCGGAACCCTTTCAGCCGCGCGCATGCTGGTGGTGAATGGGCTTGGGTTCGAGGGCTGGATCGACCGGCTGGCCGGCGCGGTCCAGTACCGCGGGATAACCGTCACCGCCTCCGCCGGCGTGGTGCCGCGCACGATGCAGGAGGGGGGCGGCGCGGCAACCATCGATCCGCATGCCTGGCAGGACCCGCGCAACGGCGTGCTGTATCTGCGTGCGATCGTCGAAGGTCTGGTCCGGGCCGACCCGTCGAACGCCGGCCAATACCGCGAGGCGGGCGAGCGCTACGCCGCGCAGATCCTCCAGACCGACGCCTGGATCGAGCGTGAACTCGCACCTGTCCCCGTGGCGAAGCGAAAGATCATCACCACGCATGACGCGTTCGGCTATTTCGGTGCACGCTACGGCATCACGTTCCTTGCACCCGAGGGGATCAGCACCGACTCCGAGCCCTCGGCCGCAGCCATCGCCGCGCTGGTGCGGCAAATCCGGCGCGAGAACGTGCGGGCGGTGTTCATCGAAAATATGACCGATCCGCGCATGGCCCGCATGCTGTCACGCGAGACCGGCGCGGTGCTTGGTGGCACGGTCTATTCGGATGCGTTGTCGCCGCCGGACGGTCCGGCGGCGACCTATCTCGCGATGTTCCAGCACAACGTGCCGCTGTTTGTCCGCGCCATGGCTGCGAGCTAATCGACGCGGCCGCTCGCTGGCCGCATCGGGACCAAGGGGGGCACCAGGGGGACACCAAAGTGCGTCTGGCATCCAGGTTTGTTCGGCCGTCTCGTGACGGTGATGGACCGAGGGCTTGCTGCGACAGGCCTGTGCTGGTTATGCATCACCCGTCGGTTGCGCGGCGCGAACAGCAATCCGATACCAACTGTAATTGGCTCCTGCCAGCGTAGAAACAGCAACAGCAGGTTCAGTCATGAGCGAGCACAAAGGCTCCGGCTGGGATAAAGTTCTTCAATCCGCGGTCATTCGCGACAAGAGGGAAAACCAGGCCGCCTACGCGGCGGTCTCGCCTTCGACTCCGTCGCGATCAGGCGGCGGCAGTTGGCTGCGCGACAATGCCGTTCTTGTGATCATCGTGATAGCGGCGGTTCTGCTGTTCCTGTGGCGCCGGCACCACTGATCAACCAATCACCGTGTTGGCATCACCGGCCAGCAGGCACTGCGGCACCTGATCAAACCCCCAGGGGTCGGATAACGAAGCCGGTGGCGTGAACACCCAAATGACGTCGAACCGATCGCCGGGCCAGGGAGGCGGTGGGATCGGCGATGTGGTCTTGGCGCCTTCGACCAGATTGTTGGCGATGTCGTTGATTGCCTCATGCTGCCAGCAGATCAGCACGATCCCGCTTTGCTGCATCACGCTGCGGGTCAGGTCCTTCTCGTCGCCTTTGCTGAAGTCCTGGTTCGGGGTGATGCCCAGGCGCGCCGCCAGCGGGGTGATGGTCTCCACTGGACGCCTGCTGTCGCTGCTGTCTGCGGTCTCACCGTTGGTGCCGCTGTTCCTGAACCCGGACGCGTAGATCAGCCCGGGAACTGCCAGTTTGGGCAGGCATTCGCCGTTCGGATCGAACAGCTTCATCAGCGCGCCGGCACGCTGCCAGCCGGCGACGATGAGCGAGTGCCAGTCCTGGTTCCCATCGCTGTCAACGCCGAACGGCGGCATATGCTTGACCGTCGGTTTCTCGCCGTGCCTTATCACCATGATTTTTGTTGGCGTCGCCACCCGGTCTCTCCCCCGTGATTACTTTGTCGTTATGACATCAGCATTAAGCAAAGAAAGACGGTGCGGGAATGTCAAGCGGCTTCACGGGCGATTGTCCTGACCGCACCTGGTTTGCACCGTGCCCGTCACGGTCCAAGATAGCGCCATGAACGCTCCCAACCCGCCTGGCCCCGCGCTCGCGGCCATTCGCTTCGACGCCAACGGCCTCGTCCCCGCTATCGCGCAGCAGCACGATACCGGAGAGGTCCTGATGATGGCCTGGATGAACCGCGAATCCGTGGCGGAAACCCTCGCGACCGGCAGGGTCTGCTATTTCAGCCGCAGCCGCGGCGGGCTGTGGCGCAAGGGCGAGAGTTCGGGCCAGACGCAGCACCTGAAGGAGCTGCGCATTGATTGCGACGGCGACACGCTGCTGCTGCTGGTCGATCAGGATGGCGTCGCCTGCCACACCGGGCGCCGGTCCTGCTTCTATCGCGCGGCCCGCGACGGCGCGCTGGTGGAGATCGCGGCGCCGCTGGTCTCGCCCGAGGCACTGTATGGCCGAGGCCACGCGCATGACTGAGCCGGCCGTCGCGTGACCCTGATCTATCTGGTTGCCGGCGAGCAGAGCGGCGACGCCCTGGGCGCGCGGCTGATGGCGGCGCTGCGCGTGCGGCGCACTGACATGTCCTTCGCCGGCGTGGGCGGCGAGGCGATGGCGGCGCAAGGCCTGCACAGCCTGTTCCCGATGCGCGAGCTGGCGCTGATGGGCCTGCTGGAAGTGCTGCCGCGCCTGTGGCAGTTGCGCGCGCGGATTGGCGAGACGGTGGCCGACATCGCCGCCAGGCGCCCCGCAGTGGTGGTGACGATCGACAGTCCCGGCTTCACGCTGCGCGTCCTGAAGGCGGTGGCGCCGCTCGGCATTCCCCGCGTGCACTATGTCGCGCCGCAGATCTGGGCGTGGCGGCCGGGACGCGCGAAGCACTATCCCGGGCTGTGGGACCGGCTGCTGTGCCTGCTGCCGTTCGAGCCGGCGTTCTTCGCCCGCTACGGCCTGCCGGCGCGCTTCGTCGGCCATCCGGTGTTGGAAAGCGGCGCCGATCGCGGCGACGGGGGGCGGTTTCGCGCCCGCCATCTGATCCCGGCCGGCGTCCCGGTTATCACGCTGATGCCGGGCAGCCGGCGCACGGAGGTGGGGCGGCTGCTGCCCGTGCTGGGCGCGGCGCTGCAACAGGTGGCGGCGCAGGTGCCAGGGCTGGCGCCGGTGGTGCCGGTGGCCGGGCCGGTTGCCGACGCGGTGCGGCAGGGGGTTGCCGCCTGGCCGGTGCGGCCGATCCTGGTCGACGCGACGGAGGAAAAATACGACGCGTTCGCCGCCTCGGCGGCGGCGCTGACCAAGTCCGGGACTTCCACGCTGGAGCTGGCGCTGGCGGGCGTGCCGATGGTGGTCGCCTATCGCGTCAACCCGTTGAGCGCCGAGATCGCGCGGCGGTTGGTGAAGATACGCTATGCCTCGATCCTGAACCTGCTGGCGGAGCGGGAGGTTGTGCCCGAACTGCTGCAGGAATCCTGCACGCCGGGGAGGCTCGCCGAGGTGATGGTTTCCCTGCTGACCGATCCGGCCCGGGCAGCGGCGCAACGCGCGGCGTGCCGCGAGGTGCTGGCGTCGCTGCGCCCGGAGGACGGGCTGCTTCCGTCGGACGAGGCGGCGGAGGCGGTTTTGGAGCTGCTGGCGGACGGTGGCGGGCGCGCTTCGGTTTCGTGAGGCCGGCGGGTTACCGACATGTTTCGTCTCTTTGAGTGGTTGTCGGCAGTACCAAACCTTGGTATCAGACGGCGTGGAGTTCGCATGATGAGCAAGAACACGTCATTCGCGCTTGGCGCGCATTTCGGCAGCTTCGTTGAGTCGCAGGTTTGCCAAGGCCGCTACAGCAGCGCCAGCGACGTTATTCGCGCCGGGCTGCGCCTGCTTGAAGAGCGGGAAACGAGGCTGGCGGCGTTGCGGGCCGCGCTTATCGAGGGCGAGCAGAGCGGTCCATCGACCTCATTCGATTTTGAGGCGTTCCTGGCTCGCAAGCGCGCCGCCCAATCGCCCCCCGAATGACCGGGCGCTATGCCCTTTCGCCGCGTGCGCAGGATGATGTTGACGATATATGGGAACACACGGTGACGCGATGGGGAATCGACCAGGCGGAGCTTTATATCGGTCAGCTTTGGCAGAATATCGAGGCGGTCGCGCGCAAGCCGACGAACGGGCGGGCGTGCCCTGAAGTGCGGGCAGGCTATTATAAATACCGGTCCGCCTCCCATTATCTGTTCTACCGCCCGATAGACGGCGGAATTGACATCGTCCGTATTCTCCATGAGCGCATGGACTTCCCTCAGCACCTCTGACACAGCGCCCGAATTCTAAATCCGTGCAGTGACGCCATCGATTCGCTGGCCTGATGCGGCAATCCGTGCCGGGTTCCGAACTATTCCACAGGAGAGGCCATGATCCAGATCTCATATATCAGTTCTGTGACGGAGCCCATGTCGACGCAAGACCTGCTGAAGCTCTTGCAGGAATGCCGGGAGAACAATGCCGGGAACGGTGTGACCGGGATGCTGCTTTATGGTAACGCAACGTTCTTGCAGGTGCTGGAGGGTGAGGACAAGGTCATCGACGACCTCGTCGAAAAAATCCGCAAGGACGAGCGCCATACCAACCTTCAAATACTGCACCGCCGGCCGATCCAGCGTCGTCAATACTCCGACTGGAGCATGGGCTTCAAGCGGGTCTCCGACAAGGAACTGCAGCACGTCGAGGGATTGAGGGATTTCGGCGAGCGCGATTTCAATCCCGAATACCTGGGGCAGCATAGCGCCGTCGTCCAAAGTCTGATGAATCACTTCCGCAAGGAGCGGTTCAAGGCGCTTGGCCAGAGCGAACTGGGCCTCGACGAAGAAGATCCGATGATCAATGTGCTGCACCGGATCATTCGTGGCGCCGTCCGGGTGCTGGCGGTGCTGATGGTCGTGACCATCGCCTGGGGCGTCATCGACGTGGCGATGGTTCTGTATAGCCAGGTCTTTCGGCCTTCATTCGACGAACTCCGCGTCCATGACATCATCGTCACGTTCGGGGCGTTCCTGGCGGTGCTGATCGCCATCGAGATCTTCATGAACATCACCCTGTACCTTCGGGACGATGTGGTGCATGTCAAACTGGTGGTCGCCACGGGGCTGATGGCGATCGCCCGGAAGGTCATCGTGTTCGATTTTGCCAAGATCGAACCGATGTACGTCCTGGCCACGGCGGCTGTCGTCTTGGCGCTGGGGATCGTCTATTGGCTGATGGACCGGAAGACGATCTGGGGCGAGGGGGATCGTCGGCGTTAGGCTGTTATCGTACGTGGCTGGACTCTTGGGTGACCCGAGGCGCCTCGGGCATGCGCTTGGTGCGCAAATCAAGAATCGTGCATTGCCCCGGCGCGCGCGGATGCTGCGCGGTGATCAACTTTCCCCGCGCGAGGTGAGAAGCTGGGAAGTGGCCATTCCTGCAGATGATCCGCAGCGCAAGGTGACAGTCGTCAAACCAGACAGTCCGAACATGCGCCACGTCTCCATTGCCGGCGACTCGTCAGGGGGCGAGACTGCGGGCCCCTACTACTATCAAGCTTGAAGCGGGCCATCTTGGCATTGCCTCGCTTCCGCGCGAGATCGCCAGTTTGATCTTGGAGGCGGTCGGTCAGGCCACCTGATGGTGGCCCGGTTCGGATTCGAAATCGGCATGGACCGAACATCCAGGGCCATCTGGGGCCGGAAACCGTCGCCAAATTCAGGACAGCACTAACCACTTTTACACGATTGAATTTATTTGTTACAATAGTCAAGATAATCTTTCGTATCTTTCTTATCTGGGACGACATCGTGCTTTAGATCTTGTACGCTCCAAACTCGCCATACCGTATCCAAGTAAAAGCAGATGGCAACGACCCAGATAATCGCGCGGGATATATTCCATTCGTCGAATACCAAACGCTTTAAAAGAACATGGATAAAACCATTGCGATTTATATCGATTCTATGCGCGTATACGAAATGGGATAGCTGTAACATAAAACAGGACGGTGGCACAGATAACGAAAATGCAATGTCGGAAAATATCGTATCAAAACCACCGAATATACCCCAGACCTTTTTGCAAAACCCGTTGCTATTCTTAACGAGATGTGGCGTAACAGTAATACTTGATACAAGCATAATTGCATTACTAATAATGCAACATATAATATAGAATGGCATGAAAAACAGCGATTTGTCTTCGTATTCAATCTCGTCGTAGTCATGGCTAACCTTTCGCTTATTAGTCTTGCCATCAGGCTCAGTCCGCAGATTAGATTCCCACTCCATCAATAAGGAATCGTCTGTAAATTCCCGCAATTTCGGTCGAATAAAATTATTTATGTATGATGCCGCCTTGAAACGGTAATAGTTCTGGTGAGCGATTTCCTTCAGAAAAACTGTGAATATAATTGCAATAAACGGTACGGTATTCCATAGTAGCTGGTTGGTAAGGGTATCCGCTCCACCAGACTTTCCTATAATGGCGTATGCTGCAGTCAATGCGCCGATAAAAAGCAACTGTAGGTTGATGAGGCGCTGGCGGTATTCGACGCGATTGTGCACTTCCCAAAGGGCGCGATCGAATTCTTTTAACAGGACGTCAGCTT